>Ga0209048_10000230_pt1 | contig 61111 bp, 60 predicted proteins | sample FrelakmetCRP12CR_FD_187146 | JGI IMG/M metagenome (GOLD analysis project Ga0209048, IMG submission 187146) | Freshwater lake sediment microbial communities from the University of Notre Dame, USA, for methane emissions studies - CRP12 CR (SPAdes)... | ecosystem: Environmental > Aquatic >...
AAGAGAAGCAAAAGCAAGAAGAAGGAGAGCCTCCAGACGATCGCCAAGGAGGAGATAGACGATGCCGCCGCCGATCAGCAGCGCGAACATCGGCTGGCGCAGGACTTCGGACAGAATCCGCAGGAAATCTCGCCGTTCGGGCGTCGGCAGTTCGTTGAACCCTTCCTCCTTGAGGCGGGCCGCCGCTTGCGCTGCTCCCGGCCCGTTCCTCCAGGACCGCCGCCACGCGCTGCCGGTCGCTCGCGACATCTGCGTCCTGCTCGTCGAGCATGCCGAGCAGAAGGCGCGCCAGCCGCCCGCCCTCGGTATCGACCGGGACGCGGTAATAGATCCAGTGTTGTTCGCGAAAGCGCTCGAGTAAGCCGCGGTCGCCGAGCAGCTTCAGGTGTCGCGACACGCGTGGCTGGCTCTGCCCGAGGATGCGGGTGAGTTCGGTCACCGAGAACTCGCCCCGCGACAGGGTGGCGAGGATGCGCAGCCGCGTGGGTTCCGCGACTGCCCTTAGATTCTGCAGGAGCTGATCAAATGGCTCGGTCATGGCTCATAAATATAAGGATATTTTTATGTTTTGACCAGAACCATCGCCTGGGTGATGCTGTCGGCCGGGAACAGACACGCCAAGGGGTGCCGAAGCCGCCATGCCAGACGCGATCCTCGCCAGGGTCCTGCACGTGCTAGGCGTCGTCCTCTGGATCGGCGGCGTGTCATTCGTCACGACGGTGCTCCTGCCGGCCGTCCGGCGCCTGAAGTCGCCCGAGGAGCGCGTGGCGTTCTTTGAGGCCATCGAACGCCGGTTCGCCTGGCAGGCGCGCGTGACGACCGTGCTGGTCGGCGGTTCGGGCTTCTACCTCGTGCAGCGCTGGGCGCTGTGGGACCGGTTCAGGAGCCCGCACTTCTGGTGGATGCACGCGATGGTCGCAGTCTGGCTCGTCTTCACCGTCATGCTCTTCGTCGCCGAGCCGCTCGTGCTTCATCGACGGCTGCTCGAGATGTCCCGCGAACGCCCGGATGCGACCTTCCGGCTGATAGAGCGGATGCACCGCCTGCTGCTGACACTGAGCCTGGTCGCGGTGCTGGGAGCGGTGGCCGGGGCCCACGGCTGGGCGTTCTAGCGTCGCGGGCGCCCGCCCCGCCGCGGCCCGCTCGGCTCAATGGACGCCGGGGCCGGCCGGGCCGCTCGGCGCCGTGCGCGCAAACAGCCCGGCGCAGTCGACGGCGTCGAGCCGGTAGGCGCGATTGCAGAACTCGCAGCGGACTTCGATCTGGCCGAACTCGACGAGCACCGACTCGACCTCCCCCCGCCCGAGCGCGCGCAGCATGTTCTGCACGCGCTCGCGCGAGCAGCGGCAGCGGAAATACACCGGTGCCGGCTCGAACATCCGCACGTCGTCCTCCGCGAACAGCCGGCGCAGCAGCTCGCGGTCCGCGAGCCGGGCGAGCTCCGCGGCGGTGACCGTGTCGGCGACCAGCTGCACGCGGCGCCAGGCGTCCTCGACGTCCTCGTTTGGCAGGCCCGCCGGGCCGGACTCGGTCGTCGTTGCCGGCTTGGCCTCGACCGGCAGGCGCTGCAGCAGCAGGCCGCTCGCGCTCTCGACATGCGCGTGCAGCCACAGCCGCGTCGGCAGCTGCTCCGAGCTCTCGAAGTACCCGCGCAGGCACTCGGCCATGGAGGCGCCGCTGAGCGGCACGATGCCCTGGTAGCGGTTGGCCGCGCCCCCGCTCTCCACCGTGACCGTGAGCGTGCCGTTGCCGGACAGGACGCGCAGGTCGCGCGTGTCGGGTGGGCTGCGGAACCGCGCCAGGGCGCGCATCGCCAGCCCGTTCGTGCATTCGACCAGCATCAGGTGCATCGGCCCCTCGCCACGCAGCTGCAGCGACAGCAGTCCGTCGAACTTGAGCGTCGAGGAGAGAAGCGCGGCCGCCGCGACGGCCTCGCCGAGCGTGTCACGCACGGCCGCCGGGTAGTCGTGATGCTCCATCATCGCCCGCCAGGCGGGGCCGAGATGAATCAGCTGGCCGCGGAACGGGTAGCGCTCGAAGACGAAGCGGCGCAGCGTGTCCGGCTGCAGCATGCCGTCAGGCGACACGCACCGGGATTCTGAGCGTGCGGATCTTCTCGGACCACTCCGCCGGCGCGGTGTTGTGCACCGCGGTGCCGGTCGCATCCACGGCGACCGTGACGGGCATGTCCTTCACGTCGAACTCGTAGATGGCCTCCATGCCGAGCTCCTCGAACGCCACCACGCGGGCCGCCCGGATCGCCTTCGACACGAGGTAGGCCGCGCCGCCGACCGCCATCAGGTAGGCGGCCTTGTGCTTGCGGATCGACTCGATCGCGGCCGGGCCGCGCTCCGCCTTGCCCACCATCGCAATGAGGCCCGTCTTCTCGAGCATCATGTCGGTGAACTTGTCCATGCGCGTGGCTGTGGTCGGACCGGCGGGACCGACGACTTCGCCGCGCACCGGGTCGACCGGCCCGACGTAATAGATGACGCGGTCGGTGAAATCGATTCCCGGCGGCAGCCCCTGGCCGCTCGCATACAGGTCCGCGATACGCTTGTGCGCGGCGTCGCGCCCGGTGAGCATCTTCCCGTTCAGCAGCAGGGTCTCACCGGGCTTCCAGGACGCGACTTCGGCACGCGTCAAGGTGTCCAGGTTGACGCGGCGGGAACCGCCACCGGCGCTCCACGTGACCTTCGGCCAGTGATCGAGCGAGGGCGGCTCGAGCACGGCGGGCCCGCTGCCGTCGAGGACGAAATGGGCGTGCCGCGTGGCCGCGCAGTTGGGGATCATCGCCACCGGCTTGGAGGCGGCGTGCGTCGCGTAGAGCTTGAGCTTGACGTCGAGCACGGTAGTTAGCCCACCGAGCCCCTGGGCGCCGATGCCGAGCGAGTTGATTTTCTCGTAGAGCTCGATGCGCAGTTCCTCCGCCTTGTCGCGCGGGCCGCGCTCGAGCAACTCGTGCATGTCGATCGGGTCCATCAGCGATTCCTTCGCGAGCAGCATGGCCTTTTCGGCCGTGCCGCCGACGCCGATGCCGATGATCCCCGGCGGACACCAGCCCGCGCCCATCGTCGGCACGGTCTTGACTACCCAGTCGACCAGCGAGTCGCTCGGGTTGAGCATCACGAACTTGGACTTGTTCTCCGAGCCGCCGCCTTTGGCGGCGACCGTCACCTCGACCTCCTCGCCCGGCACGAGCTCGACGTGGAACACGGCGGGCGTGTTGTCGCGCGTGTTCTTGCGGGCAAAGAGCGGGTCGTCCACGACCGAGGCCCGCAGGCGGTTGTCGGGATGGTTGTACGCGCGGCGCACGCCCTCGTTGACCATGTCCGCTAGGCTGCGCTTCGCGTCCCAGCGCACGTTCATGCCCACCCTGAGGAACAGGTTGACGATGCCCGTGTCCTGGCAGATCGGCCGATGCCCCTCGGCACACATGCGCGAATTGGTCAGGATCTGCGCGATCGCGTCCTTCGCAGCCGGCGACCGCTCGCGCTCGTAGGCGCGGCCGAGGTGCTCGATGTAGTCGACCGGGTGGTAATAGGAAATGAACTGCAGCGCGTCGGCGACGCTCTGGATGAAGTCGTCCTCGCGGATCATGGTCATGGTCGCAGCCCTCAGCCGGACAGCTTGCGCTTGAGCAATTCGTTCAACTGGGCGGGGTTCGCCTTGCCGCCCGTGTCCTTCATCACCTGGCCGACGAAGAAGCCGAAGAGCTTGTCCTTGCCCGAGCGGTACTCCGCCAGCTGGCCCGGGTTCTTGGCCATCACCTCGTCGATCGCCCGCTCGATCGCCGAGCTGTCGGTGATCTGCTTCAGGCCCTTGGCCTCGATGACGGCGTCGGCGTCTCGCCCCTCGGACCACATGGCCTCGAAGACCTCCTTGGCGATCTTGCCGGAGATCGTGTTGTCGACGATGCGGGCGAGGAGGCCCGCGAGCGCCTCGGCGCCGACGCGGCTCTGCCTGACCTCCAGGTTCTCCCGGTTGAGGGCGCCCGACAGCTCGCCCATCACCCAGTTCGCCGCCAGCTTCGGCTGCCCGCCCAGTCGGCGCACTACGGTCTCGTAGAACTCGGCCAGCTCCCGGCTGGCCGTGAGCACGCCCGCGCCGTAGTCCGACAGCCCATAATCCGCGCAGAAGCGCGCCGCCTTCTCATCGGGCAGCTCCGGCAGCGCGCCGCGCACGGACTCGATCACCGACTCCGCGATCGCGAGCGGGAGCAGGTCCGGATCCGGGAAATAGCGGTAGTCGTTCGCTTCTTCCTTGGAGCGCATGGAGCGGGTCTCGCCGCGATCCGGGTCGTACAGCCGCGTCTCCTGCACGACCTTGCCGCCGCCCTCGAGCAGCTCGATCTGGCGGTCGATCTCGTGGTTGATGGCGCGCTCGACGAACCGGAACGAGTTCAGGTTCTTGATCTCGGCGCGCGTGCCGAACTCGGCCTGGCCCTTCGGCCGCACCGAGACGTTCGCATCGCAGCGGAAGGAGCCTTCCTGCATGTTGCCGTCGCAGATCTCGAGATACCGCACCAGCGTGTGGATCTTCTTCATGTAAGCGACCGCTTCCTTGGCCGAGCGCAGGTCGGGCTCGGAGACGATCTCGAGCAGCGGCGTGCCGGCGCGGTTCAGGTCGATGCCGGAGAGACCGTGGAAGTCCTCGTGCAGGGACTTGCCGGCATCCTCCTCGAGGTGCGCGCGCGTAATGCCGACGGTCTTGCGCGATCCGTCCTCCAGGACGATCTCAAGCGAACCGTCCTCCACCACCGGGCGCTCGTATTGGCTGATCTGGTAGCCCTTAGGCAGGTCCGGGTAGAAGTAGTTCTTGCGGGCAAAGATCGAGCGCCGGGCGATCTTGGCGCCGGTGGCGAGTCCGAAGCGCACGGCCATGCGCACGGCCTCCCCGTTCAGCACCGGCAGCACGCCGGGGTAGCCGAGGTCGACGAGGTTCGCCTGCGTATTGGGCTCCGCCCCGTAGACCGTGGCCGAGCCGGAAAAGATCTTGCTGCGGGTCGCGAGCTGGGCGTGGATCTCCAGCCCGATGACGGTTTCCCATTCCATGTCGGTCACTCGTAGCCGGGCGCGATGCGGCGGTGCCAGTCGGTCAGCCGCTGATACTGGTGCGAGACGGACAGCAGCCGCGACTCGCCGAAATGCGATCCGATGAGCTGCAACCCGACCGGCAGCTCGCGGCCGCCCTCGCGGACGAACCCGCACGGAACGGAGATCGCCGGCAGTCCGGCGAGATTCGCGCCGATCGTGTAGATGTCGTTCAGGTACATCGTGATCGGGTCGCTCGTCTTCGCGCCGAGTTCGAAGGCGGCCGTGGGCGAGGTCGGGCCGAGCACGACGTCCACCTCGGCGAACGCCCGCGCAAAGTCGGCCGCGATCAGCGCGCGGACTTTCTGCGCCTTGAGGTAGTAGGCGTCGTAGTAGCCGGCCGAGAGGACATAGGTGCCGGTCATGATGCGCCGCTTGACCTCGGCGCCGAAGCCCTCGCCGCGCGAACGCCGGTAGAGGTCGAACAGGTCGCGGGGGTCATCGCAGCGATGGCCGAAGCGCACGCCGTCGAAGCGCGAGAGGTTTGACGAGCACTCCGCCGGAGCCACGACGTAGTAGGTCGGCACCGACAGCGGCAGGCTCGGCAGGCTCACCTCGCGCACCGTGGCCCCTGCATCCCGCAGCACCTCGATCGCCTCCCGCACGCACTTCCCGACCTGCGGATCGAGGCCCTGGTCGAAGAATTCCCGCAGCAGGCCGATTCGCAGGCCCTTGAGCGGCGTGGCGAGCTCGGCCACGTAGTCGGGCACCGGCGCCTCGACGCTGGTCGAGTCGCGGGGGTCGTGGCCGGCCATTGCCTGCAGGAGCAGCGCCGCGTCCTCGGCCGATCGGGTCAGCATGCCGGCCTGGTCGAGGCTCGAGGCGAACGCGACCATGCCGTAGCGGGAGACGCGGCCGTAGGTGGGTTTCAGGCCCGTGAGGTTGGTGAGAGCGGCCGGTTGCCGGATCGAGCCACCCGTGTCCGTGCCGCTCGCGGCCGGCGCCAGGCAGGCCGCCACGGCGGCGGCCGAGCCGCCCGAGGAGCCGCCCGGCACGCGGCCGAGGTCCCAGGGGTTCTTGACCGGACCGTAGAAGCTCGTCTCGTTGGAGGAGCCCATCGCGAACTCGTCCATGTTGGTCTTGCCGAGCAGCACCGTCCCCGCGGCGCGCCAGCGCTCGACGACCGTGGCGTCATACGGGGCGACGAAATTCGACAGCATCTTCGAGGAACAGGTCGTCAAGATGCCGTCGGTGCAGAAAATGTCCTTGTGGGCGATCGGCACGCCGGCGAGCGGGCCGCCGGTTCCCCGGGCGAGACCCTCGTCGGCCGCCCGCGCGTCCGCGAGCGCGCGGTCGGCCGTGATCGTGACGAAGGCATTGAGCTCGGGCGCCAATCGCTCGATGCGGCCGAGGAAATGCAGCGTCAGCTCCAGGCTGGAAAACCGGCGGGCCTTCAGGCCGGCCGCGAGTTCGGCGACGGTCAGGGTATGCAGGGACATAGGCGGAACCGGGCGGACTATTCGATGACTTTCGGCACGAGGTAGAGCCCCGCAGCCACGCTCGGCGCGTTCTGCTGGTACTTCTCCCGTCGGTCGGTTTCGGTCACCTGGTCGCTGCGCAGGCGCTGCACCTGGTCGGCGAGCGGATGAGCCATCGGCTCGACGCCGCCGGTATCGGCCGCCGACAGCTGCTCGACGAAGTCGATGATCCGTGACAGGCTGTCGACGTAGACTGGCATCTGGGCCTCGGTGATCTCGAGGCGGGCGAGGTGGGCAATTGCCTCGACCTGGGTTCTGGTCAGACTCATGCGGAAGGCTCGAACGGGCAGGAAAACCCTTCGCAAATCATACACGTCGCCTTGCCGAAAGTCCTTACAATGGTTAAATTGCCGCGATTAAGCTCGGCACTGCGCTGCGCTCCCCTCCTCCTGCATCGTCTGCGCTAAATGTTCAAGAAACTCCGGGGTTATTTCTCCAACGACCTCTCGATCGACCTTGGCACCGCGAACACCCTGATCTACGTGCGCGGCAAGGGCATCGTGCTCAACGAGCCGTCCGTCGTCGCCATCCGCGAGGAGCCGTCCCGCGGCGGCAAGAAGATCGAGGCGGTCGGCACTGAAGCGAAGAACATGCTCGGGCGCACGCCCGGCAACATCACGGCCATCCGCCCGATGAAGGACGGCGTGATTGCCGACTTCACGGTCACGGAGAAGATGCTCCAGTACTTCATCGAAAAGGTGCACGGCAACCGCATGATCCGGCCGAGCCCGCGCGTGCTCGTGTGCGTGCCTTACGGCTCGACGCAGGTCGAGCGCCGGGCGATCCAGGAATCGGCAGAGGGCGCAGGCGCCCGCTGGGTACGCCTGATCGAGGAGCCGATGGCGGCCGCGGTGGGCGCCGGCATGCCGGTGCACGAGGCGCGCGGCTCCATGGTGCTCGACATCGGTGGCGGCACCTCGGAAGTGGCCGTGATCTCGCTGAACGGCATCGTCTATGCCGCCTCTGTGCGCGTCGGCGGCGACCGCTTCGACGAGGCCATCATCAACTACGTGCGCCGCAACTACGGCATCCTGATCGGCGAAGCCACGGCCGAGCGGATCAAGATCGAGATCGGCTCGGCCTACCCGGGCCAGCAGGTCAAGGAGATCTCGGTGAAGGGCCGCAACCTCTCCGAGGGCGTGCCGCGCAGCTTCACGCTCAACTCCAACGAGATTCTCGAGGCGCTGCAGGAGCCGCTGCAGGGCATCGTCGGCGCGGTGAAGGCCGCGCTCGAACAGACGCCCCCGGAACTCGGCTCCGACGTCGCCGAACGTGGCATCGTGCTCACGGGCGGCGGGGCGCTGCTGCGCGACGTCGACAAGCTGCTGATGGAGGAGACCGGCCTGCCGGTCGTGGTTGCCGAGGATCCGCTCACCTGCGTGGCCCGCGGCGGCGGCAAGATGCTGGAGTTGATCGACGAGCACGGCCCGGGCCTGTTCGGCCTGGATTGAGCGCGGGCTCCGCCCTCCTCAGCCGGCCGTGGTCGAACTGACGCACGACTCACGTCCCATCATCGGCCGCGGCCCACCGCTCGGCGCGACCTTCATCACGCTCGCGGTCGTCTCCATCGCGCTGATGGTGGCCGATCAGCGCTACGACCAGCTCGGCACGGTGCGCGCGTGGCTCTCGGCCGCCGCCTACCCGGTCCAGGTCGCCGTGGACCTGCCCTTCCGCGCCTGGGACTGGATCAGCGGCTCTCTCGCGGATCGCAGCCACCTGCGCCGCGACAACCTGGAGCTCACGGCCCGCCTGCGCCTCGCCAACCTGCAGCTGCAGCGCTTCGCTGTCCTCGAGGACGAGAACCGGCGCCTGCGCGACATGCGCGCCAAGACGAGCGGCGTGGCGGAGCGCGTCCTGGTGGCCTCCATCATGAACGTGGACCTCGACCCGTTCCGCCACCGCGTGCTGCTCGACAAGGGCGCCGTGGACGGGGTGTTCAAGGGCCAGGCGGTGCTCGACGGCGACGGCATCGTCGGCCAGGTCTGGAAGGTCAACGCGGCCACCGCCGAGGCGATTCTGATCAGCGATGCGGAGCATGCGATTCCGGTGCAGTCGAACCGCAGCGGCGTACGCACGATTGCGGTGGGCACCGGGGACTCGAGCAGGTTGTCCTTGCCGTTCGTGACGGTCGAGTCGGACATCAAGATCGGCGACCTGCTGCTCTCGACCGGCATGGGCGGCGTGTTCCCGCCCGGATATCCGGTGGCCCAGGTCAACCGCGTGCGGCGAGCCGCCTCGGCGACCTTCGCCCTGGTCGAGGCCAAGCCCACGGCCAAGCTCGACCGTGATCGCGACGTCCTGCTGGTCTGGTTCAAGGCGCCGGTCCCCGCCCCGCAGGCGGCCGCCACGACCTCGAGCGTGAAACCCCCGGCCGCGCGACCCGCAACGAGCCAGAGCGCGACCGCGGCCGCCTCCGCCTCCGGGACCCCGGCGACGCCAGCCCCGGCCGGCGCGAGCCCTGCCGCGCCGTCGCCCGCCGCTGCCGCTCCGGCCGCCGCAGCGCCGGCCGATCCGGGTCGGCAGTCGGCGACCCCTGGTGCGGATCGATGAGGCCGAGCATGTTCATGCGGCGGCTGCTGTACTGGGCCACCGTGGCGGGCGGCCTCGTACTCGCCGTCGTGCCGCTGCCCGAGTGGCTCGCCCCGGTGCGACCGGACCTGGCGCTGCTCGCCGTGATCTACTGGATCCTCACCAGTCCGCGCATCGCCGGGCTGGGGTACGCCTGGCTCGCAGGCCTGTTCCTCGACGTGCTGCAGGGCATGGTGCTCGGGCAGCACGCGCTCGGCTTCCTGATCGTCGCGTTTCTGACCCACCGCCTGCAGCTGCGCATGCGCATGTTCCCGATCCTGCACCAGGCGGGAGCCGTCATGCTGCTGCTGGCCCTGTATCAGTTCGTCATGTTCTGGATCGACGGGCTGACTGGCCATGGCTACACCGGCTGGCTGCGGTGGCTGCCGGTCCTTTCTGGCGCGCTGCTCTGGCCCGTGATCGTGGCGGCCGGCGACTCGCTCACGCGCCGGGCGGGCTGAGCGCGGGCCCCGGCGCCACCCAGCCATGCCTCGCGCCGTACGCCTCAAGGACCACTGGGCAGAGCAGCGACTGTTCGGCCGGCGAGTGATTGCGGCCACGGCCGTCATGCTGATCTGCCTCGCGGCGCTCGGCGCACGGCTTCTCTACCTGCAGGTGCTCCGCCACGACTACTTCAGCGAGCTGTCGCAGGGCAACCGGATCCGCATCGACCCGATTCCGCCGCCACGCGGCATCATCTTTGACCGCCATGGTGTGCCGATCGCGCTCAACCGTCCGGCCTACCAGCTCGAACTGGTGCGCGAACAGACCACCGACGTCGACGACACGCTGCGCCGCCTGGTAGAGCTCAAGCTGCTCGCCGCCGAGGACGTCGACCGCACCCGACGGATGATCGACGCGGCCCGCAGCTTCGACTCCGTGCCGGTCAAGCTGCAGCTGACCGAGGAGCAACTCGCACGGTTCGCCGTGAACCGCCCGGCCTTCCCCGGCGTGGAAGTGCGTCCACGCCTCACCCGCTACTACCCGTACGGCGGTCTCGGCGTGCACGCGCTCGGCTACGTGGCCGCCATCAGCGAGCAGGATCAGGCGAGCATCGACGTAGCCGAGTACGCCGGCACGACACTCATCGGCAAGCTCGGGGTGGAGAAGAGCTACGAGGACAAGCTGCACGGCGGGACCGGCTACCAGCAGCTGCTGGTCAACGCCCAGGGCAGGCACGTCGAGCGGGTCGGCGTGAAGGCACCCGAGCTCCAGCGGCGGGAGGCGGTCGCGGGCGACGACCTGTACCTGACCATCGACTGGCGGGTGCAGAAAGCGGCCGAGGATGCACTCGCCGGGCAGCGCGCCGCGGTCGTGGCTATCGATCCGTCCAACGGCGACATCATCGCCTTCGTCAGCACGCCGACGTTCGACCCGAACGGCTTCGCGCGCGGCCTCACGGTTCCGGAGTACCGCGCGCTGGCGGAAAATCTCGACATCCCGCTCTACGACCGCGCCCTGCGGGGCGTCTACCCGCCCGGGTCCACGATCAAGCCGCTGGTGGCGCTCGCGGCGCTGCAGAACGGGGTGGTGGATCCCGAGGCGACGCGCTTCTGCAAGGGCGACTGGCAGTTCCCTGGCTCGAGCCGCAAGTTCCGCGACTGGAAGAAGACCGGGCACGGTACCGTGAACATGCACTCCGCGATCGCGCAGTCCTGCGACGTGTATTTCTACGGCGTCTCGGACCTGCTCGGCATCCAACGCCTGCACGACTTCCTCGTGCAGTTCGGCCTCAGCGGCAAGACCGGCATCGACGTGGCGGGGGAGCGCACCGGGCTCGTGCCCTCGCCCGAGTGGAAGGAGAAGACCTTCAAGAAAAAGGCGCTGCAGGTCTGGTTCCCGGGCGAGACTGTGATCGCCGGCATTGGTCAAGGGTACATGCTGGCCACGCCGCTGCAGCTTGCGCACGTCGCCGCGACCATCGCGAGCCGCGGGCACCGCTTCGCCCCGCGCCTGGTGGCCAAGGTGCGCGACTCGAGGAGCGGCACGACGGTCGAGCTGCCCCCCCGGCCGCTGCCCGACGTCAAGGTCAACGACCCGAAGTACTGGGACATCGTCATCGGCGGCATGGTGGGCGTGACCAACGACCCGAACGGCACGGCGCGCCGCCTGCAGGTCGGCGCGCCCTACAAGATCGCGGGCAAGTCGGGCACGGCCCAGGTCTTCAGCATCGGCCAGAACGAGAAGTACAAGGAATCGCAGGTCGCCGAGCGCTTGCGCGACCACGGCCTGTTCATCGCCTTCGCCCCGGCCGACAACCCGAAACTCGCGGTCGCCGTCGTGGTCGAAAACGGACGTAGCGGCAGTAACGTGGCGGGGCCGATCGCCCGCAAGGTCCTGGACACGTACCTGCTGCCACCAACCCAGGCCGCGGCGGCGGCGACGACCGAACCGGCCGCCACGGCGCCAGCGCCGACCGGAGGCGTCGAGGAATGAGAACAGAGATCGAGGGACCGGGATACTCGAGCCGGGCGCAGCGCACGCTGACGCTGACGGGCCGCCTGCTTGAGGCCCTGCACCTCGACGGGCCGCTGCTGCTCGCCGTACTGGCCGCCTGCGCGGTCGGCCTGGTCGTGCTGTTCAGCGCGGCCGGCGAGAACCTCGGTATCTTCGCCGGCCAGGCGGTGCGCGTCGGGCTCGGCTTCCTCGTGATGACCGCCATTGCGCAGATCCCGCCCCGGGTGATGCGCATCGCGGCGCCATTTCTCTTCGGCATCGGCGTGCTGCTGCTCGTCGCAGTCGCGGTGGTGGGCTACAGCGCGATGGGCGCGCAGCGCTGGCTCAACCTCGGCGTGGTGCGGTTCCAGCCCTCCGAGATTATGAAGCTCGCCGTGCCGCTCGCGTGCGCCTGGTACCTGCATGAGCGGCCGCTGCCGCCGGACCTGCGTTCCATCGCGGTCGTCGGCGTGGCGATCCTCGTGCCGACGCTGCTCATCGCCAAGCAGCCGGATCTCGGCACGGCGCTGCTGGTGGCGGCCGGGGGCGGCCTCGTCATCCTGCTTGCCGGCCTGCAGCTGCGTTACATCCTCGGGCTCGGCGCGCTGCTCGCGTCCGCCGCGCCCCTCGCCTGGCACTTTATGCACGACTACCAGCGACAGCGGGTACTCACCTTCCTTGACCCGGAGACCGACCCGCTCGGCGCAGGCTACCACACGATCCAGTCGCAGATCGCCATCGGCTCGGGCGGCCTCTTCGGCAAGGGCTACATGAACGGCAGCCAGGCGCAGCTCGAGTTCCTGCCGGAGCGCTCGACCGACTTCATCTTCGCGGTGATCGGCGAGGAGTGGGGCCTGGTCGGATGCCTCGTGCTGATGACGCTCTACATGATGGTGATCGCGCGCGGCCTCTACATCGCGACCCAAGCGCAGGACACTTTTTCGCGACTCATCACCGGCAGCCTGACGCTGACGTTCGCCTTCTATGCGCTCGTCAACAGCGGCATGGTCGCAGGGCTGCTGCCGGTCGTCGGCGTGCCGCTGCCCCTCGTGAGTTACGGGGGCACCTCGCTCGTGACCCTCATGGCAGGCTTCGGTATCCTCATGTCGGTCCATTCCCGGCGGAAGCTGGTGTCGACGTGATACGGAGTCTTCCCCGACCGTCCGCCTTCGCTCGCGCGCGCCTGCTCCCGCCGGTCCTGGCCTTGGCCGCCGCGCTGGCACCGGGCGCCGCCCATGCGCTCGACGTCAGGCGCGAGGACATCGCCGCTTTCATCGCCGAGGTCGCGGCGCGGGACGGGTTCGACGCCGGCGAGCTTGGCCGCGTGCTGAGTCAGGCCGAGTCGCGCAAGGCGATCCTCGAGGCGATGGAGCGGCCCGCCGAGAAGACCCTCACCTGGTCGGAATACCGGGCGCGCTTCCTCACGAAGCGGCGCATCAGCCGCGGCGTCGAGGTGTACCTCGACCACGAGGCCGCCCTAGAGAAGGCCGCCGCGAGCGGCGTGCAAGCGCCTGTGCTCCTCGGCATCGTCGGAGTGGAGACCTTCTACGGCGAGCGCACCGGCAAGAATCGCGTCATCGACGCGCTGGCGACGTTGGCATTCGATTTCCCGCCGCGCAGCGCGTTCTTCCGCCGTGAACTCGAACAGTTCCTGCTCATGACGCGCGAGGAGGGTATCGACCCCCTCGCCCCACTCGGCTCGTACGCCGGGGCCATGGGCATCCCCCAGTTCATGCCTTCGAGCTTCCGCAGCTACGCCGTGGACGGCGATGGCGATCAGCATCGCGACCTGTGGAACAACTGGCAGGACACCTTCTCGAGCGTCGCCAACTACCTGAGCCAGAACGGCTGGAAGCCGGGCGAGCCGGTCATGACCGCAGCCGACGTGACAGGCGCGGACCTGGCGGGACTCGACACTGGTAAGCCGTCCCTCGCCGAGACGGTCGAATCGCTGCAACGGCGCGGCATCAAGTTCGCGTCTTCGCTGCCGGCGGACGCGCCGGCCATGCTGATCGCGCTCCCGACCGACGGCGGTCCTGAGTATCGCGTCGGCTTCGCGAATTTCTACGCGATCACCCGCTACAACCGCAGTCCGCTCTATGCGAGCGCGGTCAGTGACCTCGCGGACGCCATCGAGGCCGCGCGCCACCGCTCGCAGCCGCCCGACGACCTCGCGCTGTTTGGCGCATCATCCGGCCCGACCGAGCCGCCCTCTCTGCCACCCTTCACATCGAAGTAAGCCCTGCACCATGACGAGACTCCCACGCTCCCTGCTCCCGCTCCTGCTCGCATCGCTCGCGGTCTGCGCCGCCGGCTGCTCCAAGGGCGCCAAGCAGCCGCCCGCTCCCGCGGCGGCCGCGCCGCCGACGGCAGCCGCCACCGCCACGGCCGCCGCCGCGACCCAGATTCCGCCTCCGCCGCAGATCACCGCGCGCAGCTTCATCCTCATGGACCACGACAGCGGCCGCGTGCTCGCCGCACTCGAGCCCGACGCTCGCCAGGAGCCTGCCAGCCTCACCAAGCTGATGACCGCCTACGGCGTCTTCAAGGCGCTCAAGGAGGGCCGCATCAAGCTCACCGACATGGTCACGGTCAGCGACCACGCGTGGCGTCAGGAAGGCTCCCGCATGTTCATCGAGGTGGGCAAGCAGGTCTCCGTCGAGAACCTCATTCAGGGCATGATCGTGCAGTCCGGCAACGACGCAACGGTCGCGCTTGCCGAGCACGTCGCGGGCACCGAGCCCACGTTCGTGCAGATGATGAACACCTACGCCAAGCAGCTCGGCATGACCGGCTCGCACTTCACGAATGCTGCGGGAATGCCCGACCCGGAGCACTACATGACGGTGCGCGACGCCGCCACGCTCGCCAGCGCCGTGATCCGCGAGTTCCCGCAGTACTACCGGTGGTACTCACAGCGGGAGTTCTCCTGGAACGGCATCACGCAACAGAACCGCAACGGCCTGCTCGGGCGCGACCCGTCGGTCGACGGCGTGAAGACCGGCCATACGGAGACGGCGGGCTACTGCCTGATTGCCTCGGCAAAACGCGACGGGATGCGCCTCATTTCCGCGGTGATGGGCACACAGTCGATGAAAGCACGCGAGGACGCGAACGCCGCCTTGCTGAACTACGGCTTCAACTTCTACGAAACCAAGCAGGTGTTCGCGGCGGGCCAGCCGATGACCACCGTCCACGTCTGGAAGGGCGCGGCCCCGGAGGTCGGTCTCACCCTGCAGCGCGACCTGTTCGTGACCAACCAGCGCGGCCAGCTCAGCAACGTCAAGGCCGAGTTCGCGGTCCCCGACGTGGTCGTGGCGCCACTCGCGCGCAACCGCCCAGTGGGCAAGGCGAAGATCCTGGTGAACGGCGCGGTCGCCGCCACCTGCGATCTCTTCCCGGCGCAGGACGTGCCGGCCGGCGGCCTCTTCCGCCGCGCGTGGGACACCATACGGCTCTGGTTCCATTGACGTGACCGAGCCCTTCCCGCACAGCTGGCTGAACGGCAGGTTCCTGCCGCTCGCCGAGGCGCGGATCTCGCCGCTCGACCGGGGTTTCCTGTTCGCAGATGGCGTCTATGAAGTCGTCGCCGTGCACCGCGGCCGGCCGTTCCGGCTGCGCGAGCACCTGCTGCGTCTCGATCGCAGCCTCGACGCGCTGCAAATCGCGCGGCCGCTCAGCCACGAACAGTGGCGGGACGTGCTACTCGAGCTGGTGGCGCATGCCGGCGAGCCGGAGTTGCTCCTCTACCTGCAGGTCACGCGCGGCGCGGAGTCGAGCCGCAGTCAACTGTTTCCGCCACCGGGCGTCCCGCCAACGCTGTTCGCCTTCGCGAGCCCCTTTCCGGCGCCGGCCGCCGCGACGCTCGAGAAGGGCCTCGCCGCCGTCACGCTCACCGACATCCGCTGGGCGCGCTGCGACATCAAGTCAGTGGCGCTCGTCGCCAATGTGCTGCTGCGGCAGCAGGCGCACGATCAGGGCGCGGCCGAGGCGCTGCTGGTGCGCGACGGGCGGGTGCTCGAGGGGTCCTCGAGCACGGTGTTCATCGTCCGGCGCGGCATCCTCGTTACCCCGCCCAACGACCAGCGCATCCTGCCGGGCACGTCGCGCGACGCGATCATCGAACTCGCCAGGGACTGGCGTCCGTGCGAAGTGCGGCCCATCGAAGTGGCCGAACTCGACACCTGCGACGAAGTTTGGATCGCCTCCGCGGGCCGCGGCGTGCTGCCCGTGACGCGCGTCAACCGCCGACCGGTCGGCGACGGCAAGCCGGGCCGCGCCTGGTCGGCGATGTACGCGCGGCTGCAGCGCCACCTCGACGAGATCGCCACGACACCGGTGCTGGCATGACGAGCGAGGCGCCCCCGACGGACACCCTGCTCGAGTTTCCCTGCGACTTCCCGATTAAGATCATGGGGCAGGCAACTGATGAGTTCCGCAGCCTCGCACTCGGCATCGTCGCGCGGCATTTCGGTCCGCTCGCTCCCGAGCGAATCGAGGAGCGGGCGAGCGGCCGCGGCCGTTACCTATCGCTCACGTGCACGGTCCGCGCCAGCGGCAAGGCACAGCTCGACGCGGTCTACCGCGAGCTCACGTCCTGCCGCCAGGTGCTGGTGGCACTCTGAGGCAGGCGGAGCGCCGCGAGCAGGCGCGGCGCCAGCGAGTCAGCCACGACCGCAAGATCCGCGGGCGCGCCGAGCTCGCTCAGCTGCGTCATCTGCAATCCCGCATGACCGCATGGATTGATGCGCCGGAATGGCTCCAGGTCCATCGCGACGTTGATCGCGAGGCCGTGGTAGGAGCGCCCGCGACGGATGCGCAGCCCGATGCTCGCGAGCTTGCGTCCCTGCACGTAGATGCCGGGCGCGGCGCGGTCGCCGTGCGCCTCAATGCCCCACTGGCCGACGGTCGCGATCACGGCCCGCTCGATGCCTTCCACCAGCGCGCGCACGCTGAGGCCGTGGCGCTGCAGATCGAGCAGCGGATACACCACGAGCTGGCCGGGACCGTGGTAGGTCACCTGCCCTCCCCGGTCGATGTTCACCACCGGGATGTCGCCGGGCGCGAGCACGTGCTCGGCCTTGGCGTTCATGCCCATCGTGAAGACCGGCGGGTGCTCGAGGAACCAGATCTGCTCCGGCGTCTCCTCACCGGCGGTATCGGTGATGCGCTGCATCTCCCGCCACGTGGGCTCGTACTCCACGCGCCCGAGCCAGCGCAGCATCGGTCCCGGCGCAGCGGCGCTCGCGGCGTTCAACTGCTCACTCAGCGGCGGTTGGCCAGGCCACCCGCGCCAAGGCCCGCATTGTTGCGCGCGAGTGCCTGCTCGGCTCGATAGCTCGAGCGCACCAGCGGGCCGGCCACGCACTCGAGGAATCCGAGCGCCAGCGCCTGCTGGCGGTAGGCTTCGAATGCGTCGGGCTGCACGAAACGCTCGACGGGCAGATGGTTCAGCGTCGGCCGCAGGTACTGTCCGAGCGTGAGGATGTCGACACCGGCGTTGCGCAGGTCGCGCATGGTCTGGCCGATCTCGTCACCGGTCTCGCCGAGACCGAGCATCAGGCTGGTCTTGACCAGCACCCCGAGGCGGTGCCGCTTGGCATGCGCGAGCACGGCGAGCGTCTGCTTGTAGGAGGCGCGCGGATCGCGGACCGGATGCGTCAGGCGGCGCACGGTCTCGATGTTCTGCGCGAAGACGTCGAGCCCGCTGTCGACGACCGTCTCGACGTCGCGCAGCACCCCCTGGAAATCGGGCGTCAGCGCCTCGACCGCCGTCTGGGGGTTGCCCGCCTTGATGGCGCGCACGCAGGCGGCGAAATGCGCCGCGCCACCATCGACGAGGTCGTCGCGGTTCACCGAGGTGAGGACGACGTACCTAAGCCCCATGAGTTCGACGGTGCGCGCGGCGTTGTCCGGCTCCTGCTCATCCAGCCAGCCCCTGGGATTGCCGGTGTCCACGGCGCAGAAGCGGCAGGCGCGCGAGCAAACCTCGCCCATGAGCATCAGCGTCGCCGTACCGGCGTTCCAGCACTCGCCGATGTTCGGGCACTTGGCCTCCTCGCACACGGTGGCGAGCCGGTGCTCCCGGACCGTCCGGCGGACCTCATCAAACCTGGCGCCACCCGGCATGGGCGCCCGCAGCCAGGGGGGCTTGCGACCGCCGGGAACGGGGACGGCGCCCGCGCTGGCCTTGATCCCGTCGCGAATGGCGGAGAAGCCCTGCGGCGTCACGTACTTCTCCCCGCTGCGCCGCGCCGCCGCCGTGCCCGCCCGCGCCTCGGCACTGGTCACCACGGGGATGCCTTTGAATTCGCTCATGGGAATCTTGCTCGGGCGGCCATTCTACGCAGTTCGCCTTCAGGCCGGGTCCGGATGCCGGGGAGGCCCGCCGAGCTGGCGGTCGAGCGCAGCGAGCCGCTCCGGCGTGCCGATGTCGAGCCACTCGCCGCCGTAGAGTTCGGCGCTGACGCGGCCGGCGCGCGCCGCCGACCGCAGCAGGGGCGCGAGCTTGAAGATCCCGTCCTGACAACCCGCGAACAGCTCAGGGCGGTACACGCCGAGGCCCGAGAACGTGCCCCGTTCCCCGGAGGCGTCTTCGACGACACGGCCGTCGCGCAGCACGAAGTCGCCGCGCTCGTTGTGCGGCGGATTCGGCACGAGCACCAGGTGCGCTAGGTCATCCGTCTGGAGCCGATGGCGGAGTTCGCCGTACGGGTAGTCCGTCCAGACGTCGCCGTTCAGGACGAGGAAGGGCGCAGGCCCGAGCAGCGGCAACGCGCGGAAGATGCCGCCACCGGTCTCGAGCGGCTCGGGTCCCTCCTCGCTGTAGCGGATGCTGAGACCGTAGGGGGCGCCGTCACCCAGCGCCGCGCAGATCTGCTCGCCGAGCCAGGAGAGGTTTACGACGACCTCGCCGAACCCGGCCGCGGCCAGGGCCCGCAGCTGGTGCTCGATCACGGCGCAACCGCCCGCCCGGAGCAGCGGCTTGGGTCGCGACAGCGTCAGCGGCCGCATCCGCTCGCCGCGCCCGGCAGCCAGGATCATCGCTCTCATCGGGCCCGGCCGCCGTCATCGAGCTGCGCGACGACTGCCGGCAGCACGCGTCGCTCGATGAAATCACCGAGTTGCGCAAAGCCTTCCTGGCGCGCGCAGGATCCCACGGCGTACTGCAGCGTGCGCGGGATGTCGGCCAGGTAGCGTGCCTTGCCGTCCCGGTGCCACAGCCGCGCGAAAATGCCGGCCACCTTGAGGTGGCGCTGAACCCCGACCAGATCGAACCAGCGCAGGAACTGCGCCTCGTCCCGGCCCGTCGGCAGCCCGGCGGCGGCGGCGAGCCCCCGGAACTCGAGCGCCCAGGCGAGCACCCGCTCCTGCGACCAGGCGACGTAGCTGTCGCGCAGCAGGGACACGAGGTCGTAGGTGGCCGGTCCGCATACGGCGTCCTGGAAGTCGAGGATCCCGGGGTTGTCCCCCGGGCACACCATCAGGTTGCGCGAGTGGTAGTCGCGGTGCACGAACACCTGCGGCTGCTCGAGCGCGTTGGCCACCAGCGCGTCCATCGCCTCGCCGAGCATGCGGGATTCGCCTCCCAGCAGCGCGAGGCCGAGGTGCCGTGCCAGCAGCCAGTCGGGAAACAGGCTCATCTCGAATCGCAGGAGCTTTTCGTCATACGGCGGCAGCTGCCGCGCGTGTGTCGCGCCGCGCGCCTGGATGCGCACCAGTGCCACCAGGGCGTCGTGATACAGGGGGTCGGCGCGTCCGGGCTGCGCCAGTTCCGGCAGGTACATCGCGGTGCCGAGGTCCGTGAGCAGCAGGAAGCCTCGGGCGGCATTGCGGGCGAGCACCTTGGGCGCATGCACGCCGATGTCGGCGAGCATCGCTGCGACCCGCAGGTAAGGGTCCACGTTCTCCTTCTCCGGCGGCGCGTCCATCACGATACGGGTCCCGCCGCCGGGCAGGGTCGCGCGAAAGTAGCGCCGGAAGCTCGCGTCCTCGGACGCCGGCGCCAAGCTGCAGCCCGCGAGGCCAAGATCGTGCTCCAGCCAGGCGCGGAGCAGGCCGAGGCGCAGGTCGGCGCCTTCGTGTCGAGACTCGTTCAAGTGGACACCGGAAATTCGGATGCGGGGAATCTGCGCCAATTATAATCGTCCGGATGACCGGCCTGCCGCCCGCCCTGATCGCCCCGCTGCCACGGCGGGTGCTGGCCATGGTTCTCGCCGGCATCCTCGCGAGCGGCGCCGCGCGGGCCGCCGATCCGCTGGCCGCGCACCTGCCGCAGCGCCTGCAGGGCGCGCAGTGCGGAGGCAACGCGCCTCCGGACCCGCGCCTCGAGTCGCTGCGCGCGGCCGATCCGAACGACCCCCACATCAACATCACCAGCAACTCCGGGGAGATGGGCCAGGAGGGCGACGCGACGCTGCACGGCGACATCACCGTGCGCATGGGACAGCGGCTGCTTACGGGCGACGAAGCACAGATCGACGCCGAGAAGCGCAACGTCGCCGTGCAAGGCTCCGTCGAGTACCTCGACCCGCAGCTGCACGTGCGCGGCGCGGACGGCTCCTTCCACGGCCGGGCGTCCGGGGAGGTCACGGGTGCGCAGTTCGAGCTCATCGAGCATTCGGTCCGCGGCTCGGCGGCCGACGCCAAGCTGCACGACAACGGCGTCATCGACCTGACGAAGGTAAGCTACACGTCCTGCCCGCCCGGCAACCAGGACTGGCAACTGCGGGCCGAGCAGATCTCCCTCGACCAGAACAGCAAGGTCGGCACCGGGCGCAACGTGCGCCTCGACTTCAAGGGCGTGCCGCTCTTCTACACGCCTTGGATTTCATTCCCGATCGGCGAGGAGCGCAAGTCGGGGCTGCTGTTCCCGACCATCGGCACGAGCGGCAAGACCGGGTTTCAGCTCGCGGTGCCGTGGTACTGGAACATCGCCCCGAACCTCGACGCTACCTTCACCGGCCGGTACTTCGGGACGCGGGGCCTGCGAATCGACCCCGAGTTCCGCTACCTCACCGAGGACAGCCGCGGCGACCTCAGCGGAGAGTATCTGGCGCACGACAAGCAGACGGGGGACGTGCGCGGCCTGGCGCAATGGACCCACGTCACGCTCTTCGATCCCGGCACGCGCCTGTTCATCGACGCGGCCAACGTCAGCGATAACAACTATTTCGAGGATTTCGGCGTCGGCTTCGAGGGCACCAGCATCACGTTCCTGAACCGGTTGCTGGAACTTCGTCACGACTCGGAGCACTGGACGCTCACCGCCCGTACACAGGACTACCAGGTCCTCGATACCGCCATCACCGCAGCCGACCGCCCCTACACGATCCTTCCCGCGCTGGGCGCGACCGGCCAGTGGCGCGAGCTGCCGGGGGGCCTGTCGGCGTCCCTGCTCGCAGACGCGATCAATTTCCGGCGCGAGCTGGGACCCGAAGGGGTGCGCCTCGACGCCCAGCCGGGCCTCGAGTGGCGTGCCGAGCGACACGGCGCGTTCCTCGCGGCCGGAGCGGCCTACAGCTATACGCAGTACTGGCTCACGGGCACCGGCAATGGCGAGACCTCGCCGAGCCGCGGTGCGCCCATCTTGAGCGTCGACAGCGGGTTCGTGCTGGAGCGCGAGGCGGGCCAGGGGCAGCGCGTGCAGACGCTCGAACCGCGCATGCTGTACGTGTACGTGCCGTACCGCCAGCAGGACAGCTTGCCAGTGTTCGACACGGCGCTGCCCGACCTGAGCCTCGTCCAGCTCTTCCGCACCAACCGCTACGTGGGTGAAGACCGCCTCGGCGATGCGAACCAGATGAGCGTCGGCCTCACGACCCGGCTGCTCGACGCGGGCCGCGGGCACCAGTTCCTGAGCGCCACGCTGGGCCAAGCATTCTATTTCGAGCAGCCGCGAGTGAAGCTCCCGAGCGAACCGGCGCCACTGCGCTCGACGTCGGACATGATCGCCGAGCTCGAGCTGTCCGCCTTCAAGAACTGGAACGCGAAGCTCGGCTTGCAGTGGAACCCGAACCAGTCGCAGACCGAGCAGGCGGAGGTGTTCGTGCAGTACCAGCCCGCCGCGGACCAGGTGGTGAACGTCGGATACCGGTTCCGCCGCGATCTGCTCGAGCAGTTCGACGTGTCCACCGCCTGGCCGATATTCCGCCAGTGGCGTGGTTACGCCCGCTGGATCTACTCGACGCAGGAGCACAAGACGCTCGACGAGTTCGTCGGCATCGAGTACTCGGCCTGCTGCTGGGCGCTGCGGCTTGTCACCCGCCACTACGTCAGCAGCCGGACCGGCGCGACCGACACCTCCATCGGGGTGCAGCTGGAACTCAAGGGGCTGTCCAATGTCGGGGTGGATACCCAAACTTTCCTGCGCGAGGCGATTCGTGGATACTCCCCGCTCCCGTCCGCTCCCCGGCCCTGACATGCCCCTGATTTACAAGCGCTTTTTCGCCCTGGCCGCGCTGGCGCTGGCCGCCGCGGCCGCACATTCCCAGTCCCAGGACCTCAGCTCCACCGGCGTGTTGCTCGACCGGGTGGCCGCGGTCGTCAATGACGGCGTGGTGCTGACCGGCGACGTCGACAACCAGACCGCGCTCATCGCGGAGCGCATCCGGCAGCAAGGGCAGCAAGCGCCCCCCCGCAACGTTCTGCGCCAGCAGGTGCTCGAACGCCTGATCCTGCAGGAAGTGCAGATGCAGCGGGCAGACCGGCTCGGCATCAAGGTGTCCGACGAGATGGTCAACCAGGCCCTGACCGAAGTCGCCCAGCGCAACAACATCAAGTTCAGCGACCTGCCGGCGGAACTCGAGAAGCAGGGGATGGACTACCGCACCTACCGGGACGAAGCGCGCAGGGAGATGACCCTGTCGATGCTTCGGCAGCGCGACGTGCTGTCACGGGTGTACATCTCACCGCGGGAAGTCGACCACTGCATCGCCAAGCGCAAGGCTTCGCCCGAGGCCGACAAGGAATTCAACCTTTCGCACATCCTCGTTGCCATTCAGACCGGCGCGTCCGAAAAGCAGATCGAGGAGCGGACGACACGCGCTCAGGGCATCTACGAGCGGGCGAAGAAGGGCGAGGACTTCTCCCAGCTCGCGATCACCTATTCCGACTCGGGCACGGCGCTCGAGGGCGGCGCGCTCGGCTGGCGCAAGGCCTCGCAGCTGCCCTCCTTCGTCGCCGACAAGGTCCCCGGCATGAAGGCCGGGGACGTCATCGGGCCGATCCGCACGCCGAGCGGCCTGCACATCTTCAAGGTCCTCGAGGTGCGCGGCGCGCAGCAGCCGGCGATGGTCGCCCAGGTCCACGCCCGCCACATACTGCTGAAGACCAATGAGGTCGAGGACGACGAGACCGTGCGGCAGAAGCTATCCAAGATCCGCGAGCGGGTGCTGAAGGGCGAGAGTTTCGAGACCATCGCCTCCGTCACGTCCGCCGACCCCGGCTCGGCTGCCAACGGCGGCGACCTCGGCTGGACGGGCCCGGGCGCCTTCGTGCCTGAGTTCGAGAAGCAGCTCAACGCGCTCAACATGAACGAGATCAGCGAGCCGTTCAAGACCCAGTTCGGCTGGCACATCGTGCAGCTGCTCGGCCGGCGGAACTACGACGCCTCCGAGGACGTCACGCGGAATCGATGCGTGTCGGAGCTGCGCGAGGCGCGCGCGGACGAGGAAACCGAGATCTGGCTGCGCCGCCTGCGCGACGAGGCGTTCGTCGACTACCGCATGTGAGCGCCTCGCGCATGGGCAGGGCTGCGATGCCGCCGACGGTCGCCGTGACGAGCGGCGAGCCCGCCGGCGTCGGGCCCGACATCTGCCGGGCGCTCCTCGCGCGCAAGCGCCACGGCTGCCGCATCGTGCTGATCGGCGAGCGGACGCTGTTCGACCGCTCGGCACCGCGTGGCAGCCCGCCGCTCGAGATTCCAGCCTTCGATCCCACCACGGCGACCGTGCGTCGCCGGGTGGAACTGCTGCACGTGCCGCTGCGCCGGCCGTGCCGGCCGGGCCGCCTCGATGCCGGCAACGCGCCTTACGTGCTCGAGACGCTCGACATGGCACTCGGCGGCTGTGCGGCCGGTGCGTTCGATGCGGTGGTCACCGCGCCGGTGCACAAGGGCATCATAAATGACGCCGGCGTGAGGTTCAGCGGTCACACCGAGTACTTCGCCGAGGCGACCGGCGCGCCGCTGCCGGTAATGATGCTCGTCGGCGCTGGCATGCGCGTGGCGCTCGCGACCACGCACCTGCCGCTGCAGGAGGTCAGCGCCGCCATCACAGCGCGGCGCCTGGCGTCGGTACTGCGGATCCTGGACCACGACCTGCGGCGCCTGTTCGGCATCCGCCGGCCGCGCATTCACGTCCTCGGGCTCAACCCCCATGCCGGAGAGTCGGGACACCTGGGACGCGAGGAAATCGAGGTCGTGCGGCCGGTCCTGGCGCGCCTGCGGCGTGCGGGGTTGCGCCTCACCGGCCCGCTGGCCGCGGACACGGCATTCCTGCCGGCACGGCTCAGCGAGGCCGATGCGGTGCTCGCGATGTTCCATGACCAGGGCCTGCCTGTCCTGAAGCACGCCAGCTTCGGCCATGCCGTCAACCTCACCCTGGGACTGCCGATCCTCCGCACCTCCGTGGACCATGGCACGGCACTCGACCTCGCCGGCTCGGCCGATGCGGACCCGGGCAGCCTGTTCGCCGCGCTCGACCTCGCCGTGGAACTCGCGGCCCGCGCGCGACGGGTGCGCCGTTGAAACCGTACGCCAAGAAGCGCTACGGCCAGCATTTCCTGCACGATCCGGGCATCATCGATAGGATCGTGCGGGCGATCGCGCCGGCCCCTGGCCAGCGGATCGTCGAGATCGGGCCGGGCCGCGGCGCGATCACCGCCCCTCTGCTCTCCGCCGCCGGCCAGCTGGACGTCGTGGAGATCGACCGGGAGGTCGTGCCGCTGCTGCGCGAACGCTGCGCCGGCCGCGGTGATCTTCGGGTACATCTGGCGGACGCCCTCGAATTCGATTTCACGGCCCTGCGCGGCGCCGGCCCGCGGCTGCGTCTCGCCGGCAACCTGCCCTACAACGTCTCCACCCCGCTGCTCTTCCATTTCATCTCCCACCTCGACGCAATCGAGGACATGCACTTCATGCTGCAGCGCGAGGTCGTGGCACGCATGGCGGCCGCGCCCGGCAGCGGCGACTACGGTCGGCTCACCGTCATGCTGGCACCCGTAGTGAGCGTGGAGCCCCTGTTCGACATCGGCACGGGCGCGTTCTCTCCGCCGCCCAGGGTGGTCTCGACGTTCTTTGCGCTGCGGCCCCACCGGACGCCGCCGTTTGCGCTTGGCGATCGAGCGGCCTACGCTCGGGTGGTGGCTGCCGCATTCTCCAAGCGCCGTAAGACCCTGCGGAATTCCCTGGCTGGGTTGCTGACGGCGCAAATCATCGCCGCAGCCGGCATCGACCCCGGGGCCCGCCCGGAAACGCTGTCGCCGGCCGAGTTTGCAGCCCTCGCAGAACGCTGTCCCGCCTGACATTGGCCGTAATTGGTCGGCCCCGCAGCCGACCCTATAATCGGGTTTGGCCCCCTTCACGCGCTCCTGGGAGAACACCATGCGCGAGTATCAGAAAATCCTGCTCTGCCTCGACCTGACCGACGACAGCGAGAAAATCACTGAGCGCGCCAAGGACATGGCCGCCCGCGGCGGAGCGCAGATCACGCTGCTGCACGTCGTCGAGTATGTCCCGGTCGAGCCGATGGGCGAGGCGCTGCTGCCGGCAGTGCAGATCGAGGGCGAACTCGTCGAGCGGGCGAAGCGGCGCATGGAGGAGCTGGCGGCGAAGATGTCGCTGCAGGCGTCCGAGCGGATCGTGCTCGCAGGTAACATCAAGTCCGAGGTCGTGCGGATCGCGCGTGAGCGCGGCAGCGACCTGATCGTCATCGGCAGCCGCGAGCGGCATGGCATGTCCATCCTGTTCAATTTCACCGAGGACACCGTGCTGCACGCCGCCCCCTGCGACGTGCTGGCCGTCCGCCTGATGCGAGCCGAGTAGAGCGAGCTTGATGAGCCAGGCCGATGCTCATCGAATCCGGGTCGACGTGGTGACGAACTACGTCGAGGACCAGTCCAACCCTCCGGAGGGCCGCTTCGTGTTCGCCTACACGATTACCCTCCGCAACGAAGGCACGGTGGCGGCCCGCCTGCTGACCCGGCACTGGGTGATCACCGACGCCAACGGCAAAGTGCAGGAGGTCGTCGGCGAGGGCGTCGTGGGCGAGCAGCCCCACCTGTTGCCCGGCCAGGGGTTCCGGTACTCGAGCGGCGCCATCCTCGAGACGCCGGTGGGCGCGATGCAGGGCAAGTACAGCATGGTCGCGGACGACGGCGAGCACTTCGACGCGCCGATCGCGCCGTTCACTCTGGCGATACCGGGCTTGCTCCACTGAGCGGATCGATGGCCGTCTACGCCATCGGTGACGTGCAGGGCTGCGCCGCGGAACTCGAGGAACTGCTGTCGCTCCTGCCCTTCGACCCGGCGCGCGATCGTCTGTGGTTCGTGGGCGATCTCGTCAACCGCGGACCACGCTCGCTTGAGGTGCTGCGCGCCGTGGCAAGCCTCGGCGATGCCGCGATCACGGTACTCGGCAATCATGACCTGCACCTGCTCGCGCTCGCCCGCGGCCACGCCGCCTGGCGGGAGGGCGACGCCGGTCTGCGGCCGATCCTCGAGGCGCCGGATCGCGAGCGCCTGCTCGACTGGCTGCAGTCGCGACCCGTGCTGCACCACGACGCCCGCCTCGGCATCACGCTGCTGCACGCGGGGCTGCCCCCGCAGTGGGACATCGCCCTCGCGCGCGCCTGTGCGGCCGAACTCGAGCAGGCGCTGCGCAGCGACCACAGCGGCAAGCTGTTCGCGAGCATGTACGGTAACCAGCCGGATCTCTGGCGCGACGATCTGCAGGGCGCGGAACGCCTGCGCTACATCACCAACGCCTTCACGAGGCTGCGCGTCTGCGACCGCAAGGGCCGGCTGCTGCTCAACTTCAAGGGCACGCCCGAGCGACTGCCGCGCGGGGCCATGCCGTGGTTTCGCGTGCCGGGCCGGCGCTCCGCCGGGTCACGGATCGTGTGCGGACATTGGTCGGCGCTCGGTTACCTCGACGAGGGCGGCGTGCTGTGTCTCGACACCGGCTGCGTCTGGGGTGGAACGCTCACGGCGCAGCGCATCGACGTCGACGCGCCGCCGGTCGCCGTCCTGAACCGCTCGGGAGGCCTGCCGATCGAGGGCGACTAGGGCGCCCTGCCCTTCGCGGGCTGCGACGGCTGCAGCACCTGCAGCCTCACGCGCACGGCGTCGAGCGTGATCTGGTGAGGCACGCAGTTCGTGCCGCTGCCCTCGCCTTCCCGGGCGCCGAGCGGCACGAGCACTTCGCGCACCAGCTGCTCCATCAGCTCGCAGTCGCCCCTCTGGACGTCCTCGAGTTCCGATCCGCGGAAGGCCACGGTGCGCCAGGTCGCCGGAAACGACTTGACCGCTTCGCCGACGGCAGGCTTGGCGTCGCCTTTCTGCCCACCGTCATGCGCGGCGCGCTCCTTGGCGAGCTCGGCAAGCAGCTCCGGGGTCGCCTCCCGCGGCAGCGCGGCCCGCACACGGACCCGCGGCATGATCTCCGGCCCGCTTTGGTGAACGCAGCCGCTGACCGTGACCTTGAAGCCGGGTTGCGCACCAACGGTACGCAGCACCGAGATCACCTTGTCGCGGATCCCGTCGCAGGAGTAATGCGACGTGAAGCCCATGTAGGTCAAGGAGAGATCCTTGGGAACCCACACGGCGTTGACGCTCGGGCTCTCACCGGGGGGAGCCGGAGCCGCGGCTGCCGTGGACGGTGCACTCTGCGCACCGGACGCCCAGGCGGTCGCGAGCAACACGGCAAGTGCCGTCGCCGCACCGGCTTCGCGCATGAACTTTACCTCCTCCACGTGCCTTATACCCGCCGCTGGCAGACGGCTCAAAGAGCCGCACCGACTGAGTCGCGTACAGGCTGCGGCGCTCTGCTAGCTATGACCTCGCCCAGGCGGCGGAGTTCGCCGAGCGGACCGGCGGCTGGGCCGGCCCCTCACTCGCGCCGCCAGCGATCCGCCGGGTCGAGCACCGACCGCGGACCATCGCCGTCGAGCCAAGCCCGGGCAGCCGCATCACCCTTCAGATAGGCGTCCCAGTAGGCGGTGCTCAGGGCCAGGATCGACCGATGGTGATGCGGGTTTCGCCCCGCTTCTTCGCCCGGCAACGGCCGGTCCGTGAAGGCCGAGTGCTGCGCGCCGTCGAGCACCAGTTCGTACTTTTTACCTCGTGGCAAGGCCGGGAAGACCGCCAGCCGCGATGGCAGGTCGGCGCCGATCGGAGCCACGTCGCGTGTACCAGTTATCAGCAGCCAGGGGATCGCCACGGCGCCGAAGGCCGAATCTGCCGAGCCGCGTTGCGGGCTGCTCGGGCTGAAGACTATCGCGGCGCGGATGCGCGCGTCCGTGAACCGCTGTCCGGCGAGCGGATAGCTCTGGCCGCTGACCGCCTGCGTCGTGACTGCACCGAAAGAGTGGCCGGACATGCCGATGCGAATGAGCTTCATCCGGCCAGCCAGCACGTGGCCCGGCTCGAGATTCCAGCGCTGCAGCTGATCGAGCACCGCCGCTACGTCCCCGGTGCGCAGGAGGAAGTTCTGCAGGTTCGCGGCCCGGCGCATCGCCTGCATGCGCTCGCCGGCGGGGACGTCGCGCCACACCGCGCTGTCGCTGCCCGGATGCTGGAGAAAGACCGCCACGTAGCCTCGCGCCGCCCACTGCTCGCCGAGGAACGAACTGCCCTCCCGCGAACCCCCGAGGCCGTGACTGAACAGTACGACCGGCGCCGCCGCGCCCGGCGCAGGCAAGTAGACGCGCAGCGGGATGTCGCGATGCCGCGCCGCATCGTCGACATCGAGGTCGACGCTGCGGGGCGCTGAGCCTGCCGGCAACTGCAGCGGGTCGTAGGCCGCCGCGCCGGCAGCGTGCGCCGCGAGGCCGGCGAGGAGCAGGAGCCACCCGGACAGCCCCCAGCCGAGACGCGGAACACGTGACAAAAACGCTGACCCCACTCCTTCCGCCGTCTTGCGATGACTGTCAAGAACGCCGCGCGCGGCAATCCGCGCACCGCCCATGCCACTTCGGCCAGGAACGGCATGCGGAGTTCAACGCAGGCGGGCGTCCGGATCCACTGACGTACGGTGCCGCGGCGCGACGTGACCCGGCCCAGATCGAGCTCAGTCGCGGCGACGCATCTCGAGGAAGCTGTAGGCGTAGGGGTGCTTCGGATCGGCGGGGTGATCCTCGCGGGCGACCTGCTCCCATTGCGCCGGGTCGAGCACCGGGAAACGCGCATCGGCGTCGACCGTCGCGTGCACGCGCGTCAGGTGGACCCGCCGCGCCAGCGGCAGCGCAAGCTGATAGACCTCGGCACCGCCGATAACACAGGCCTCGGGAACCGCACCTGCCGCAGCGAGGGCCTCGGCGAGCGAACCGACGACCCTCGCACCTGCGGCCGCGAAGTCCCGCTGCCGCGTGATCACGATGTTCTGGCGTCCAGGCAGCGGCCGGCCGATCGACGCCCAGGTCTTGCGGCCCATGATGATGGGCTTGCCCATCGTGAGCGCCTTGAAGCGCTTGAGGTCGCCGGGCAGGTGCCACGGCAGGCGCCCGTGGTAGCCGATGCCGCCGTGGTCGTCGGCCGCGACGATGATCGAGATGAGCACGTGGGGCCCGCTCAGCGCTTGCGCCTTGCGCGCTTCCTCTTCTTCTTGTCGAGCGGCGTCACGTCGAGCATCGTGCCGCGGCACTGGGCCGCGCCACAGCGGCAGTCGTAGAGCGCGAGTTCCGCCGGATCGTCCGTGCTCTCCCAGGTGAGCTGGTAGTCGTAGCCCAACTCCTCGCCCGGCTCGATGTCGCGAATCGCTTCGATGAACACGCGCTTGTCGTCGATCAGGGTCTCGCAGTTAGGCGCACAGGAATGATTGATGTAACGCGCGGCATTGCCGCCCACGCCCGCGTCGATGCAGATGTCGTCGTCGACGACGAACAGGAAGGTGTGGCCGTCGTCATCGCCTTTCTCGTCATAGCGCGCGTCGGCAACTTCGTGCGAGATGCGCTCGCCAATGTACTCGACGACGCGCGTGCCCTTGACGATGCGGCGCGTCGCGTATACGCCCCGCCCGTGGATGCGCGAGCGGCGCACCTCGTACGGGAGCTCGGCCGCCGCCGCGGCGCGACGTGCCGTGGCCCGGCGCATATGGGCGTGGTGCTGCGCGGCGGCGGCGCGCGAGGTCTTCTTCTGCTTCGATTGCTTCATACGGAGATCAGGGCCCTGATGGCCGGATGGGACTGGTAGTCGACGAACTCGAAGTCCTCGAGGCGGTAGTCGAAGACGGAGGCCGGTCGGTGCTTGATCTGCAGGCGCGGCCGCGGCAACGGCTCCCGGGAGAGCTGCAGGCGCGCCTGCTCGAAATGATTGAGGTAGAGGTGGCAGTCACCACCGGTCCAGATGAACTCCCCCGGCTCGAGGTCGCACTGCTGGGCCATCATGTGGGTGAGCAGCGCGTAACTGGCGATGTTGAACGGCACACCGAGGAAGATATCGGCGCTGCGCTGGTAGAGCTGGCACGAGAGGCGGCCGCCGGCCACGTAGAACTGAAAGAGCGCGTGGCAAGGCGTGAGCGCCATCTTCTCCAGCTCGCCCACGTTCCAGGCGCTGACGACGATGCGCCTGGAATCTGGATCACGGCGAATCAGCTCGACCGCCCGCGCGATCTGGTCAATGTGGCGGCCGTCGGCGGCCAGCCAGGAGCGCCACTGCACCCCGTACACGGGCCCGAGCTCGCCGTTCGCATCGGCCCACTCGTCCCAGATCGTCACGCCGTTCTCGCGAAGGTAGCGGACGTTGGTCTCCCCGCGCAGAAACCACAGCAGCTCGTGGACGATCGAGCGGACGTGCAGCTTCTTGGTCGTGAGCAGCGGGAAGCCCTCGGCCAGGTCGAATCTCATCTGCCAGCCGAAGATCGACTGGGTCCCGGTACCGGTGCGGTCCCCCTTGCGGGCGCCGCGCTCGAGGCTTGCGCGCAGCAGGTCGAGGTATTGGCGCATGCTCAGGCCTTGAAGTTGCCCGATGGCTGGCGGCGGCGGTACGCCACCGCGAGCATGGCCATGCCGGCCAGGATCATCGGGGTGGAGAGAATCTGCCCCATGGTCACCCAGTCGAGGAACAGGTAACCACGGTTGGCGTCCGGAACGCGGACAAACTCGACGACGAAACGGAAGACGCCGTAGCAGATCAGGAACAGCCCGGATGGGGCCCAGCGCGGGCGCGGGCTCGCCGTGAACCACCACAGGATCGCGAACAGCACCAGTCCCTCGAGCGTCGCCTCGTATAGCTGCGAGGGATGCAGGGCCTCCCCGTTCACGACGACCGCCCAAGGCAGGTCGGTCGCCTTGCCCCACAGCTCGCCGTTGATGAAGTTGCCGATGCGGCCGGCGCCGAAGCCGATGGCCGGCAGCGGCGCCGTGAAGTCGAAGACGTCACCGATGTGCCGGTTGCGGCGCTTGGCGAACAGACCGAGCGCAACGAGCACGCCGATGAGCCCGCCGTGGAAGGACATGCCGCCTTCCCAGATCCTGAGCACGCTCAGCGGCTCGGTGAGGATGCGCTCGGTGCCATAGAACAACATCCACCCCAGACGCCCGCCCAGGATGACGCCGACGGCGCAGTAGAAGATCAGGTCGTCGACCTCGACTGGCGTCCAGCTGGATGCCGGCTGCGCCGCGCGCCGCCGCGCGAGCCACCACGCCGCCAGGAAGCCGAGCAGGTACATGAGCCCGTACCAGTGCACGTGCAGGGGCCCGATCGAGAAGGCGATCGGATCGGGATGGGAATAGACGAACATGGGGCGGCTAGTTTACCCGGCGCACGCCTCAATCGTGCACGACTCGGCAAAACAGCGCCTTCAGGTAGCGTGTCTCCGGGATCGCCGGGTGCAGCGGGTGGTCGGGCGCATGCCCGCCCACCTCCACCACCTGCGCGAAGCGACTGAGGTGGCGCGCCGCCTGCTGGACGGTGGCGATCAGGTCATCCTGCGGCAGGTGGTGGGAGCAGGAGCACGAGACGAGAATGCCGTCCCGCGGCAGCAGCTGCATCGCGAGCTGGTTCAGCTTGCGATACGCGGCCTGGCCCTTGGGATAGTCCTTGCGCCGCTTGATGAACGCCGGCGGGTCGATGACCACGACGTCGAACTTCTCGCCGCCCTCGCGCAGCGCGGCGAGCGCGTCGAAGGCATCGTCGCGCAGCGTCCGCACCGCCTCGAGGCCGTTGTCCTCAGCCGAACGCTCGAGCGTCTCGAGCGCGGAGGCCGATGAGTCGACGCAGAGGACCTCGGCCGCGCCTGCGCGGGCGGCGGCGAGGCCCCAGGCGCCGAGGTAGCTGAACACGTCGAGCACGCGCGCACCCTTGACGTACTTGAGGAAAGTACGGCGGTTGGCCGCCTGGTCGTAGAACCAGCCGGTCTTTTGGCCCGCACCGATCGGCACCTCGAAGCGGACGTCGTTCTCGACGACCCGCACCCGGGCAATCTCAGGCCCCGCGGCCGTCTCGACGTAGGCGGGCAAGCCCTCTAGTTCCCGCGCGCCGGAATCGTTCTTCCACACCACGGTCGCGGGCGCGACGACTTTCTCGAGCGCAGCCAGGATCTCGGCCTTCAGGGCCTCCATGCCGGCGGTGCCGATCTGGCCGACCACGACGTCGCCGTAGCGGTCGAGCACGAGCCCGGGCAGGCCGTCGGATTCCCCGTAGACGAGCCGGTAGAACGGATCGGCAAAGAGCCGCTTGCGCAGCGCGAGCGCCACTTGCAGGCGATGCACGAGCAGCGACTTGCCGGGCGGATACGCAGGATCGCGCCCGAGGATGCGCGCGCAAATGAGCGCGTGGGGATTGACGTACGCATAGCCAAGGAACCGCTCGCGCTCGCCGATCACGCGGCAAAGCGCGCCGGGGGCGAACGCCGTGAGCGGCGTCCGCACGGTGTCCACTTCGTTGCTGAAGACCCACAGGTGGCCCGCGGTGATGCGCCGCTCCTCGCGCGGCTTGAGGCGCAACTCCGGCAGGGCATGCGCGACGGCGGGCTGTGATTGATCCGTGGACATCCTCGATTCCGCCGGGCGCGACCGGCCTTCCGTTATAGTGCCCGCATTCTAGCCGAGCCCCGTCCCCTGCCATGCAACCAGACACTCCGCGGACCGCCCGCCGCAACCACCTAGCGGAGGAGACGAGCCCGTACCTGCTGCAGCACGCGGACAATCCCGTGGACTGGTATCCGTGGGGACCGGAAGCGCTCGACAAGGCACGGGCCGAGGGCAAGCCGATCCTGCTGTCGATCGGTTATTCGGCGTGTCACTGGTGCCACGTCATGGCGCACGAGTCATTCGAGGACCCGGCGACCGCTGCGCTGATGAACCGGCTGTTCGTCAACATCAAGGTGGATCGCGAGGAACGGCCGGACCTCGACCGCCTCTACCAGACCGCGCACCAGATCCTCACGCAGTCGGGCGGCGGCTGGCCCCTGACGGTGTTCCTCTCGCCGCTGAGCCACCATCCCTTCTTCACCGGCACCTATTTCCCGCCGGACGCCCGCTACGGAATGCCGCCGTTCCGCACCGTTCTCGAGCGCGTCGCCGAGTTCTTCCGCTCGCACGAGCGCGACCTGCAGGAACACGGCGAGAAGCTGGTCAGCGCGCTCGCGGACCTGCTGCCTCCGCCCGATCGCGGCGGAGCGCCGCTCTCGCGGCAGACCCTGCAGGCCGCCCGGGCGGCCCTGCAGCGCGACTTTGACGGAAGTTTCGGCGGCTTCGGCGAGGCGCCGAAGTTCCCGCATCCTATGAATCTCGAATTCCTGCTCCGCGCCTGGCGATCGAGCGCCGACTCGGACGATCCGGACCTGCAGGCGCTGTTCATGGCGTCGCTGACGCTGACGCGCATGGCCGAGGGCGGCCTGTACGACCAGCTCGGCGGGGGCTTCTGCCGGTACTCCGTGGACCGGTATTGGATGATCCCGCATTTCGAGAAGATGCTGTACGACAACGCCCAGCTGCTGGGCGTCTGCGCCCAGGCGGCCGTGGCCACCGGCGAGGCGCTGTTCCGCCGCGTCACCGGGGAGACGGCCGAGTGGATGCTGCGCGAGATGCAGCACCCCGGCGGGGCCTTCTACGCAACGCTCGATGCAGACTCGGAGGGCCACGAGGGCCGGTTTTATGTCTGGAACCGCGAGGATGTCCGCGGCCTTCTGGCGGCGCACGAGTACGCACCCCTGGCGTCGCGCTATGGCCTCGACCGCGACCCCAACTTCGAGGGCGAGTGGCACCTGCACGGCTTCCGGTCGGTATCGGAGGTGGCCGCCGAACTGGGCGTCCCGGAACCCGACGCGGCGAGCGCCATCGACGCGGCGCGCTCCAAGCTGCTGGCGGCGCGCGGCCGGCGCGTGCGCCCGGGCCGCGATGAGAAGATCCTGACCAGCTGGAACGGCCTCGCCATCGCTGGCCTCGCGGCGGCGGCCCGCGGGCTCGACCGGCCGTACTACGCGGAGGCGGCGGTCCGCGCCGCGCAGTTCCTGCGCGAGCATTGCTGGTACCGGGGCCGGCTTCTGGCCGTGCACAAGGACGGGCGCTCGCGCTTCCCGGCTTATCTGGACGACCACGCCAACCTTGCCTGGGGACTGACGGAACTGCTGCAGGCGCAATGGGACGGCGCCCTGCTCGAGTGGGCGGTGGAACTGGCCGAGACGATGCTCCGGCATTTCGCCGACTCCGAGGCCGGCGGCTTCTTCTTCACGGCCGACGATCATGAGCAGCTGATCCTGCGGCCGAAGACCTTCGGCGACGACGCCACCCCGTCGGGCAACGGCATGGCGGCACGCGTCCTAGTGCGCCTCGGCTTTCTGCTCGGCGAGACGCGGTACCTGGAGGCCGCGGAGCGCACGCTGCGGGCAGCCTCGGCCGTCATGGAGCGATACCCGCAGGGGCACGTGAGCCTGGTGATGGCGCTCGATGAGTTCACGACGCCCCCGGCGATCGTCGTTCTGCGCGGCGCGGCCGCCGACGTCGCGAGCTGGCGTGCCGAGCTCGACAAGCTCTATGACCCGCGCTGCGTGGTGGTCGCGATTCCCTCGGACGTTACCGGTCTCCCACCAGGCTTGGTCGACAAGAAGCCGCTGGAGGGCACTGTCGCCTACCTCTGCCGTGGCATGACCTGCTCGGCGCCGGCCCGCTCGCTGGGCGAGCTACTGCGCGAGCTGAAGGCGAGCTAGCGGCTGCGACGCCGCGCAGTCAATAGGCCGTCAGCGCCACCCCGGATCGCGGCGTGACGGCCGAACCCGCGGGACCCTCGAACGTCACCGGCACGGATTCGCTGTGCAGGCCGGCATTGCGCAGCACGACGAAATGCAGGTGCGGCCCGCTCGAAAATCCCGTGTTGCCGGAATTGGCGATGTACTCGCCACGGGCGATCCTCTGCCCCGGCCGAACGCGGACCGTGTCGAGCTGCAGGTGGGCATAGACCGCGTTCGTGCCGTCGTCGTGCAGCACCTGCACGAAGTTGGCCGCGTGGGCATTCTCGATCTGCGTGCCGCCGCGAAAGAAACTGCGCGCGACGTTGATGACGACCCCCTCGCGTGCCGCGTGCACGGGCGTGCCGACGGGCATGCCGATGTCGATCGCGTTACGGTTGGCGGCATCGACGTGCGTGACGGCATCGGGCGGGGCCTGGGTCACCTTGAACGAATCGCCCAGGGCGAACGGCGCGCGATACGGCCGCCGCGGGGCGTGCACGGCCTGCGGGTCGCCGATCACGTAGACGTATTCATAGGTGCCGCCGGCGGCGGCGACGGGCATCTTGAGCAGCAGGGCCTCCGATTGCGGCGCGACCAGCTCGCGGGCCGTGGATTCGGCCGTGCCGGCGTGCACCTTGAGGCCGAACTCCACCGGACAGCGACACTGGTTGACGGCGAACAGGGCGGGCCCGCCCGCGGTCGCGCGCAGCTCGACCGCCATGCGTGGAGACGCGGCCTCGACCGGGACCGCGATCGATTGCGCGCGGCCGTCCGCCGGGGGACGGTCCGCATAGACCCAGTGTCCGTCGCGATCCTGGTAGCGGTATACCTCACCGCGCGCCGCCGGCAGCACTACCGCGAGGGCCACGAACACCGCAAGCCCCGCGGCGACCCGCCACGGCGTGCCCCCCGCGCGCCGACTCACGGGCCGGCCAGCCGGGAGCGAAGGGCAAGCAACAGCCCCGCGTCCCGCGACGCGTCGAAGGCCGCCGCTTTGGACCACTCGTAGCCCCACGGGTTGGCGGTGCGCAGCGCCTCCGGTTCGTCGGTACGGCGCGGGAAGACGTGCGCGTGCAGAGCCGGTTCCACGTTGCCGAACAGGGCGTAGTTGATGCGCAGCGCCCCCGTCACCTCGAGCACGGCCTGGCCGATGCGCGCCATGTCGGCGAGGAACGCCGCCTGCCCCGCGGGCGGCAACGCGTTGAGGTGCGGCACGACCGGGTCAGGCAGTAGCAGGCTGTAGCCGTGGAGCACCTGCGGGTCGCCGAGCACGGCCCAGCCCGCGGCCACGCGGCAGATCAGCGTGGGATCCTTGCCTGCGCGGCACGCGTCTACCCGACGATGGATGGCAGTGACGGTCATTTCCGGAAGACGAAATACACCGCACCCAGGATGCACAAGCCCGCCACCAGGTAGTCGAGCTTGAGCGGCTGTCGCATGTGGAGCAGCACGAACGGCACGAATACGGTCAGGGTGATCGCCTCCTGCACGATCTTGAGCTGCGGCAAGCTGAGCGCCGTGTAGCCGATGCGGTTCGCAGGCACCTGCAGCAGGTACTCGAAAAAGGCGATGCCCCAGCTCGCCAGGGCCGCCAGGTACCAAGGGCTGCCGCTTAGGTCCTTGAGGTGCGCATACCACGCCAAGGTCATGAATACGTTCGAGGCGACGAGCAGCAGGATCGCGACCGGGATCGCCGGCATGGAACTCACCTCTCCGCGACAAAGGGCGCCGGCAGACGCACCCCGAAGGCGCGCAGGTGATCACGGGTCTCACGGTCATCGCTGTGGTGGATGGCGCGCCAGCCGCAGGCGCGCGCGGCCGTGACGTTGGCCTCGAGGTCGTCGATGAAGACGGTCGCCGACGGGTCGAGCTCGAACATGCTCTCCGCGGTGCGATAGATCCGGCGATCGGGTTTCACCGCGCCGACGCGGAAGGACGCGAGGGCGCCATGCACCAGGCGGTCCAGACCGTAGCGCTCGTCGAGGTGGGCCCAGTGCAGGTCACCGACGTTCGACAGCAGGTAGACGCGATAGTCGGCCATGAGTCCGCTTGCCAGCGCGAACATCTCGTCCCAGCGCTCGAACATGTCGAGCCAGCGCTCCAAGAGCTCCGCCCGTTCCAGCGGCCGGCGCGCCATGGTGGCGATGCGCCCGAGCAGGACCTCGCCGGTGATCTCGCCGCGCTCGTGGGCGGCCAGATCGATCGTGCCGAGCCATGCGGGAAGGTTCGAGAGGTCGATGCCGGCTGCGCCCAGGTAACGGATGAACGGCTGGTAACGCAGGCGGAGGAGGACGCCGCCGACGTCGAAGACGATGTTGCGGATCAATGAAGGCTCCTTGAAGTCGCCGCCGGTCGGGCCGCCACTACCCTTACGCAGCCCCGGCTGCCGTAATCATAACCGCCCAACGCGAACTCAATCGTGGCACGGGGAGGCTCGTCTAGGCCGGCCGCGGCCAGGCGCGGGATGCGTGTCTTCTGCGGGGACGCGGCCGGCCGCCGCTCGGCCAACGTCATCACGTGCCGGGCCGCACCATTATCAGCTCCGCGGGCGCGCCCGGCGCGCGGCTCAGGCGCAGCACGAAGTCGAAACGATCCACCTCGGTGCAGTACGCGAAGTCCGGCTCCGGCGCCCAGTCGCAGGCGGGGTCGAAGAACTTGCTGGCCGCAGGAGCCTGTCGCAGGCGCTCACGGACACCCTCCTGCGCGGGCGCCACGCCGCCGCCGAGCATTTGCCGGAGGCTCTCGGCGTAGAGGTCGTCCTCGGCGCAGCGCTCCCTCGCCTCGTGCCCCATGCGCACGATGCTGACCTGCTGCGCGCTGCGCCCGAGTATGTAGCGGCAGACCGCCGAGATGTTGACGAACGAGCCGGTCAGCACCTCGTCGGCCGCCGTGGCGTTGACCAGCCCCTGCGTGCCGGCGTGCGTCGTGTGCACGACCGTCTTGCCGCGCAGGTCGAGCGCACGGATTTCGGTCGGCGAATTGCCGGCATCGAAGCCCGGCAGCTTCCGGGCATGCCGCTCCCCGACCAGTACGGCTCCGGGAAAGCGCCGCCGCATCTGCAGCGCCTCCTCAATCTCGGCCACCGGCAGCAGGCGCGCCGCTCCCGCATCGAAGGCGTGCGGCGCGACTGTGAACGCGCGGAACACATCGACGATGACGGCGATGCCGCGCGCCGCGCGGGCACCCGCGACGTGGTCGAGGACCTCAATCCGCAAGCTTGCTCCTCGCCTGCTGATTGAACGCGACGAGCTTGGCGCGGGGGATGAAGTTGAAGTCCGTGGCCGTTGCGGTCGTGTAGGCCCCCATCATGCGGCCGACCAGCAGGTCGCCGATCTCCAGTTCCGGCAGCGGTATGTCTTCGCGGATCACGTCGATGCTGTCGCAGGTCGGACCGGCCAGCACGCTCGGATGCGCCGGCCCTTCGCGATCGAGGCACTCGATCGGGTAGGAGGCGTGATCGTACAGCTGGCCGCTGTAGCTGCCGTACATGCCGTCGTCCAGGTAGTACCACCAGCGGCCCTCGCGCTGCGCCCGACCGATCACGGCAGCGACACAGGTGCCCGCCGGGCCGGCAATGAAGCGGCCGGGCTCAGCGATCACCCGCACGTTGCGCGGCAGCGTCTTGAGCGCCTTGCGGATGGGCCGGCAGAACTGCCCGATCGGCGGCGCCTCGCCACGGTAGGCGATCGGAAAGCCACCGCCGATGTCGAGCGTGTCGAGTTCCGCGAGTCGCTCGTGGCGCGCCTGCTCGAAGATCTCGCGGCAGGCGGCGATCGCCTCCACGTACTTCGCCGGATCGGCGACCTGCGAGCCCACGTGGAAGGACAGCCCGCGCACCCGCACCCCGAGGCGCGCGGCGAGCCCGAGCATCGTCTTCACCGCGCTCGGCTCGCAGCCGAACTTGCGGGAGAGGTCCACGACCGCGGTCGGGCTGCGGAAGGAGAGGCGGATGAGAAGCTCCGCCCGCCGCCGATGGCGGACGAATTTGCGGATCTCGTCCGGGTTGTCGACCACGAAGGTGCGGATCCCGAATCTCAGCGCGGCGCGGATGTCGGCCTGGGACTTGATTGGATGCGTGTGGATGCAGCGCTGCGACGCGACACCTTCCCCCCGCACGAGGCGGATCTCGCCGGTGGTGGCGACGTCGAAGCAGGCGCCGAGATCGCGCAGCTCCGCAACGACCGCCGCGTGCGGCAGCGGCTTCAGCGCGTAATAGAGGGTCACGCCGGGCAGCGCAGCGTGGAGGCTGCGGTACTGGCGCCGGATCGCGTCGCAGTCGATCAGCAGCAGCGGCGTGCCGTGGCGCGCCACCTGCGCGCGGAGGTCAGGCGCCTTGGGCATGGCCGCTCACCTTTCGTCGTAATCGCCGAGGTCCGCCTTCAGCGCGGCGATGTCCGGATCGCCGGAGACGACGTTCTCCGCCGACGCCGCCCGGCGCAGGCGGTCGCGCACGGCGTCCCACTGGTCGCCCGCGGGCACCTCCTCGACGAGGATCTCGCGTGCGCCCACCTTGTCGAGGGTGCGCAGGTTGACGAAGAGCTCGCGGGCGTAGACCTCGGCGCGCCGGCCCGCGTTGATCCAGGTCATATAGCGATTCGCGACACGCGGCGGCCGGCAGGCGAGTACCGCGACCTTCTCGTGGCTCTCCGTCAGCTGACCCACCACCTCCTCGAGCGTCTTGCTCGTGACGATGCTGAGCCGGGTCGACGGCGCGTAATGCTTGGCGTCGCTGCCGGGCACCCGGGGAGCGAAGACGTCCGGCCGGCCCTGAATTTCCGGCACGACCGTGCGCAGCTGGGTCACGGTGAGGTGTCCGGGTCGCAGGACGCGCGGCACGGCTTCGACGCAGGACACGATGGTCGACTCGAGGCCGATCTTGCAGTCACCCCCGTCGAGGACCAGCCGCAGCTGCTCGCCGAACTCCTCGCGCACGTGCTCGGCGCGCGTCGGGCTGATGCGTCCGTAGCGATTGGCGGAAGGAGCAACGATGCCGCCGCCGAAGGCCCGCAGCAGCTGCTGGGCGACGGGATGGGCCGGCACGCGCACCGCGACGGTATCCTGGCCGCCGGTGATCGCGAGATCGACGGCCGGCGCCCGGCGCAGGACCAGCGTCAGCGGTCCGGGCCAGAACCGGGCCGCGAGAGCGGTGGCCGCCGGCGGCACTTCCAGCGCCCAGCGCTCGAGGGCGCGCGGGTGCTCGATATGGACGATCAGCGGGTTGGTCGCCGGCCGGCCTTTGAGTTCGAAGACCTTGCGCACGGCGTCGGGATTCTGCGCATCGGCGCCAAGGCCGTAGACGGTCTCCGTCGGAAAGGCGACGACCTCACCCGCGCGCAGCGCTTCGACCGCCCGGTCGATGTCTTCCTGTGGCAGGCGTGCCGTGACCATCCACGAATGATAGCGGCAAAGAAACAGCGCTGCTCGTGCGGCCCTGCGGGGCGGAACCGCTTGCCGGCCGGCGGCCGGACAACGCGCGTTTGCGGATACGTCGCGGGGCGCTACTGCGGTGCGGCCGCCACGACTGGTGGCGGGTCGATCTCGCGCCGCTCCCAGCCGTTCGCCGTGCGCCGCAGTTCCGCGGCTGGCCAGTACTGGTTGTCGAGCTTGAGCGTCGTGACGTCGACCGAGCCGTTCCAGGTCATCGTCTTCAGGCGCACGGAGGAGCGGTCCTCGCGGCCGCGCACCGCCGCAATGAAGGCATCGATATCCGGCGTCGGACGGCCGTCCACCTCGACGATGCGCCGCCCGGCGAACAACTGGTAACGGGTCGCCGGCGAGCCATAGGCAAAGTACGCAACGAAGACCCCCTCCGGCGGGATGCCTCGCTGGGCTGCCATGGCGCGATGCGGTTTGTGAAGCACGGCGCCGGCCCAGAGCAGCAGGCGGTCGATGTCGCGCCCGCCCAGGGCGGTATTCTCCACGTCGACGCTCAGCTCCCGACCGTCGCGCAGGACCGTCACCCGCACCCTGGGTGCCTGCGTCGCCTGCTCGACCTCCCGAAAGCGATTGAGGGCCTGGCCGTTCACGGCCAGCAGCAGGTCACCTTCCCGAAGCCGGCCCACCGCGGCGGAGCCAGCGACCAGCCGCGACACGGCGAGGACCTGCCGGTGCGCAGGATTGTGCGACTCGAGGCGGCCGACCCAGGGGTCAGTCAGCCCGAGCTTGCGCGCCACCGAAATCGGCAGCGCTTCGAATTCCGCCTCGAGCGAGTACAGGGGCTTGCCGGTGCGCGCGGCTTCGGCCGCCTCGAGCACCAGCCCGGCCGGCATGCCGCGGCTGACCTGAACCGGGTCGCGAGTGCCCTCCGCCGCGAACGTCGACCAGAGTGCCCGGACGCGCCCGTCCCGACCGACGATCACGCCGTCGAAGTCGTTGGGCGGATTCACAAGGGTCGCCACCTCGAGGTTTGCGTCGCGGAACTGCAGGGTCCGCGACAGCGGGAAATGCACGTCCTCGACGTCGGCGACCGTCGTCGAGATCGCGTGCACGCGCGAATCTGAGCCGAGGCCGACCACGGTGACCGGCTCGCCCGCCGCAAGTTCCCGCGTGTCGAAGCGCGGCACCTTCACCGGCGTACCGTCCAGCAGCTTCGGGTCGTAGGAGACAACGGCCAGGTTGTGCAATGGATGAACGTACTCGACGCGCCCAGGAATCTCGATCGAACCGCCGAACGTGAGCTGCACGTCGCCTGCGGCCACCGGTACGGTATTGCGGTCCACCACGACGAGGCCGCGCTCGGCGTCGACGACGAGCCCGGTGCCGTGGTAATTGCGCTCGGTGATGCCGGCGACCGAGAACGGCATGTCGAAGTTCACGAGCACGAGCGACGGCGCTAGGGCGTCGAGGTGCGCATCGCCCATCCTCGCGAACGTGGTGCTCGACGGCGGCGGCGCCACCGGTGGCGGCGCGGCCGGGAGGTCCCGGCAGGGCCACAGCCCCGTCGCATCGTCGCGCCGGCAGTGGCGGGCCGGGAACCAGGAGCGGTCCATCCGCAGCACCCGGGTCATTGAGCCCTGCGGATCGTCGAGCGTCCGGTAGCGCAGGGCCGCTCGCCCTCCGTCCGGCAGCCCGGCGACAGCCTGCTCGAAGTCGGCCAGATCCGCCACGGGCTTGCCGTCCACGCTGCTGATGAGCGCACCGCGCGGGATGCCGGCCGAATTGAGCACATAGCCCGGATTCGCCACGAAGACCCCTCGCACCGGCGCGTTGAAGTGGCGCGCCATCTGGTAGGAGAGCGTGTGTACGACGGCATCGCCGAACTCGAGGTACTCGGCGGGCGTGATCGCGTGCAGATCCTGGATCTTGAGACGCTGGGCGATGCGTTCGCCGCCGCGCTCGACCTCGACGTCGATCTCCCGATCGACCGACGCATCGAGCACTTCGTCGAGCGGCAGGAACGTCGTGACCAGCCTACCGTCGATGCGGGTGAGAATGTCGCCCGGTTGCAGCCTGCCGTCGGTCGGCGAGCCCGGCTGCACATCCTTCACCACGAGCATGCCCGTCTGGCCCGGCGCCGCGCGCCGCGCCGCGCGCTCGGTCTCGGGCCGCAGCCCGAGCCGGATGAGTTCGTCGTACGGCGTATAGGTGAAGACCGTCTGCAGCGTGCCGCGGCTCACGGGCCGACCGGACTCGATCAGCTGCAGCGCCCGGCGGACGCGGTCCAGCGGAAGGTAGAAGCTCGAGGCCGCCGAGGTGCTGCCGCCGGCATTGAGCGCCACGACCCGGCCACGGATGTCGATGACCGGCGAGCCGGACGACCCGCCCGACGTACCAGACGCGGCCTGGATGTAGAACGTGTTGAAATCATTGTACTTGCCGACGCCGTAGTCGGGGGCCGCGCGGTCGAGGCGCGCCAGCGTGCCGGCCAGGATCGACAGTTGCTCACCCGCGTCGTTGCCGACGACCCTGATCTCGGTGCCAACACGCGCCCCCTCGGGGTAGAGCGGCAGCGCCTCAGGCTTGGTGTAGCGCAGCTTCGCCGGGTCGTACCGGTAGAGGCCGAAGTCGTGCACGGGGTCCCGGTAGACTGCCCGCAGTTCCACCTCCTCGCGGCTCTGGAACACGGCGGTCGCCACGACCGGGCCCGGCGTCACCACGTGGCGGTTGGTGAGAATCAGCCCGCGCTCGGCATCGACGACGAAGCCCGTGGCCTGGCTCGACTGGTTCCATTCGGTGTCGAACGCCCGCATCTGGTCGATCTCGATGGTGACGACCGACATGGCGATCCGCGCCAGTGTCTGGTCCCAGGCCGGACTATCGAGCGGCGCGGCGGCCGCGCCGAACGAGGCGAACAGGAGGAGGAAGCTCGCGATCCTCACAGGTCGCGGCCGAAGGCGGTGCGGAAACGGTCGCGGAATTCCTCGCCCGTCCAGCGGTGATTCTGCGTCCCGGCGTGGGCGATCTTGAGCGCGCCCATCAGCGAGGCGGCGCGGCCGGTCGTCTCCCAGTCGAGGCCGTTCATCAGCCCGTAGATCAGGCCGGCGCGGTAGGCGTCGCCGCAGCCGGTCGGATCGACAATGGCCTGCGGCCGCACGGCGGGAATCACGTGCTCGCGGCCCTGCGCGTAGATGACGCTGCCCTGCGCGCCCTTCGTGACGATCAACGCCTCGACCCGCCGCGCGATCTCGGCGTGCGCGAGCCCCGTGCGCTCCGCGAGCAGTTCCCCCTCGTAGTCGTTTACGGCGATCCAGGTCGCCTGGTCGATGAACTCGAGCAGCTCAGGGCCCGAGAACATCGGCAGCCCCTGCCCCGGGTCGAAGAGCCAGGGGATGCCTGCCGCACGGAACTGCCGCGCATGCGCGATCATCCCGTCGCGCCCGTCGGGCGCGACGATGCCGAGCGTCACGCCGCCGTCGGTTGGCACCTCGTTGCGGTGCGACTGGTTCATCGCGCCCGGGTGGAAGGCGGTGATCTGGTTGTCGTCGAGGTCGGTCGTGATGAAGGCCTGTGCGGTGAACTCGCCCTCGACCTCGTGCACGTGCTCGAGGCTCACGCCCGCAGCCTGCAGCCACTCGCGGTAAGGGCCGAAGTCGTGCCCCACCGTCGCCATCGGCGCGCCGCGGCCGCCGAGAAGGCCCAGGCTGTAGGCGATGTTGCCGGCGCACCCGCCGAAGTTGCGCCGCATGCTCGGCACGAGGAACGCCACATTCAGCATGTGAATGCGGTCCGGCAGGATGTGCTCCCGGAATCGCCCGGGAAACACCATGACGGTGTCGTAGGCGATCGAGCCGCAGATGAGTGCGGTCACGCCGCCGTCCAGGCGAGGTCGAGCTGCTTGGCGGCGCGGACGTCATCGAGGCGCCGGACCGGAAGGGTCCACGGTGCGCCCTTCAGCTTCTCCGGTTCCGTCTGCGCCTCGCGCCGGATCGCGACCATGGCCGCGACGAAAGCGTCGAGCTCCTCCTTCGTTTCGGTCTCGGTAGGCTCGATCAGCAGGCATTCGGGCACGAGCAGTGGGAAGTACGTCGTCGGCGCATGAAAGCCGAAGTCCAGAAGGCGCTTCGCGAAGTCCATCGCGTTCGTGCCGTACTCCTTCGCCTCGCGCCGCAGCGTCACGATGAACTCGTGGCCCGCGCGCCGCCCCGGGTAGGCGAGCTCGAAGCCGGCGTCGCGCAGCTTCACCATCAGGTAGTTGGCGTTGAGCGCCGCGAACTCCGACACCCGCTGCATGCCGGCCCGGCCGAGCATGCGCATGTAGATGTAGGCCCGCAGCAGGACGCCCGTGTTGCCCATGAAGTTCGACAGGCGGCCGATGCTCTGCGGCAGGTCCCTCTCGTCGAGCCAGCGATAGCGATCGCCGTCGCGCCCCACCAGGGGTACCGGCATGAACGGCAACAGGCGCTCGCCGACGCCGACCGCGCCGGAGCCCGGGCCGCCGCCACCATGCGGCGTCGAAAACGTCTTGTGCAGGTTCATGTGGATGACGTCGAAGCCCATGTCCCCCGGGCGCACCTTGCCGAGGATCGCGTTCAGGTTCGCGCCGTCGTAGTAGAGCAGCCCGCCCGCCGCATGCACGATCTCGGCGACCACGCCGATGCGACGCTCGAACACGCCGAGCGTGGACGGGTTCGTGAGCATGATGCCGGCCGTCTGCGGACCGACCGCGCCCCGCAGCGCCTCGACGTCGATGTCGCCACTCGGCAGGGACGGGATCTCCTTCACGATGCAGCCGCACATCGCCGCGGTGGCGGGATTGGTGCCATGCGCCGCGTCCGGGACGATGATCTCGTTGCGGGCGGAGTCGTTGCGCGCCTGGTGATACGCGCGAATCATCGCCACGCCCGCGAACTCACCCTGCGCTCCGGCCATCGGCGTGAGCGACACGCCGCGCATGCCGGTGACCTCCTTGAGCATCTCCTGCAGCTCGTACAGGCACTGCAGCAGGCCCTGGCCCGTCGATTCCGGGGCCAGAGGGTGGCGACCGAGCAGCTCGGGCAGCATCGCGTACTGGTTACAGGCCTTCGGGTTGTACTTCATCGTGCACGACCCGAGCGGGTAGAAGTGCGTGTCGATGGAGAAGTTGAGCTGTGACAGGCGCGTGAAATGCCGCACCGCCTGCAGCTCCGATACCTCCGGCAGCGCCGGTGGCGCGCTGCGGCGCAGCGCGGCGGGGATGGCGGGGTGTGCCGGAGCCTGCGGATACTGGGCTTCGGCGTTCCGGCCGGGTGCGGAGTGTTCGAAAATCAGCTTCTCATGCATTGCCGTTCCTCCGCCTCAGGCCGCCGCGGCGGCCGCCAGCACGTCGGTGAGCGCGCGTGCGTAGGTCTCGATGTCGTCGAGCGTGCGCGTCTCGGTGGCGCAGACCAGCAGTGCGTGCCCGAGCGCCGGGTAGTGCCGGGAGATGTCGCAGCCGCCGACGATGCCACGCCCGGCGAGTGCCGCGAGGACCGGCCCCACCGGGCGGTCGAGCAGCAGCACGGCCTCGTGGAAACGTGGCCCGTCGAATGCGAGCCGCACCCCCGGAATGCGCGTCAGGGCGGCGACGAGTTCCTGGGTCCGCTGCATGGAGACCGCGGCCACCTGCGCGAGGCCGCGCGGGCCGAGGAGCGACAGGTAGATCGTCGCCGCGGTGACCAGCAGACCCTGGTTGGTGCAGATGTTGGAGGTGGCCTTGCTGCGCCGGATGTGCTGCTCGCGGGCCTGCAGCGTGAGCGTGAAGCCGGGCTTGCCGTCGAGGTCGACGGTTCTCCCGACGATTCGCCCGGGCATCTGCCGCACGTGCTCGGACTTGGTGGCCATGAAGCCGAAATACGGGCCGCCCGAGGACAGCGGCACACCGAGCGGCTGGCCCTCGCCACAGGCGACGTCGGCGCCCTTGGCGCCCCATTGTCCTGGCGGCTTGAGCACCGCGAGCGACGTGGGATTGACCACGCCGATGAGCAGCGCACCGTTCTCGTGAGCCCAGTTCGTGATGGCGTCCACGTCCTCGAGCGTGCCGAAGAAATTCGGCTGCTGGATCACGACCGCCGCGATGCCCTGCCCGCGGTAGGACTCGAGGCCGGCGAGCACGGTGTGGCCGCCCCGCGGATCGAACGGCAGCGCCTCGAAGGAGAGGTGCTGGTGGCCGGCGACGCCCCGGAGCACGCTGCGGTAGGTCGGGTTGAGGGCCGCCGGCACCAGGATCCGCTGCGACGTCGACTTGCGGTTCGCGCGCACGGCCATCAGGCAGGCCTCGGCGAGGCCCGAGGCGCCGTCGTAGAGCGAGGCATTCGAGATGGCGAGGCCCGTGAGAGCGGACATCATCGTCTGGTATTCGTAGAGCAGCTGCAACGTGCCCTGGCTGGCCTCGGCCTGGTACGGCGTGTAAGCGCTGTAGAACTCGCCGCGCGTGACGATCGACCAGACGGCGGCCGGGATGTGGTGCTCATAGGCGCCGGCGCCGATGAAGTTGAGCCGGCGTCCGTCCCGCGCGGCGCGCTCGCTCATCAGGCGACCGACCTCCATCTCGGAGAGGGCGGGGGGTACGCCCTCGAGCCCGCGGGCACGCAGCTCCTCTGGAATCTCGTCGAACAGGTCGTTGGTGTGGCGCACGCCGATGGCCGCGAGCATTGCGCGGACATCGGCGGCGGTGTGCGGGATAAAGGGCATGATGCGACCCCTGGGGCGGTCAGTGTGTGTCGGCAGCCAGGGCGGCCTCGTAGGCCTTGGCATCGAGTAGCGCGGCGAACTGCGCCTTGTCGTCCGGACGGATGCGCATGATCCAGCCGGCACCGTAGGGGTCGGAATTGATCAGCTCCGGCTGCCCGCCGAGGTCGGCGTTGCCCGCGACGATCTCGCCGCTCACCGGGCTGTAGACGTCGGAGGCGGCTTTGACGGACTCGACGACCGCACAGGCCTCGCCGGCCGAGACGCGGCGACCCGCTTCCGGCGCCTCGACAAACACGAGATCGCCCAGCGCCTGCTGCGCGTGGTCGGAAATGCCGACCGCGATGGTGCCGTCGGCCTCGAGTCGCGCCCACTCGTGGGACTTGAGGTAGCGGAGGTCTGCGGGGACGTTGCTCATGGCTGTGCTCCGTGGATGCGGTATTCGTGGCTTCAGATTGCGGCGACGGCCTTGCCGTTGCGAACGAAGGGGGGGCGGACGACGCGGGCCTGGAAGAACCGCCCGCGGATCTCGACCTCGCACCGCTCGCCCGTCTTGGCGGGGACCCGCGCCAGGCCGATCGAGCGCTCGAGCGTGGGCGAGAACGTGCCGCTCGTGACCTCGCCCTCGCCCACCGCCGGCACGACGACTTTCTGGTGGGAGCGCAGCACGGCACGGTCCTCAATCAGCAGACCCACCAGCTTGCGCCGTGCGCCGCTGGTCTTCTGCGCCACGAGCGCCGAGCGGCCGATGAAGTCGCGTCCCTGCGGCTCCCAAGCGACCGTCCAGCCGAGCCCGGATTCGAGCGGCGACACCGTCTCGTCCATATCGTTGCCGTAGAGGTTCATGCCGGCCTCGAGGCGCAGCGTGTCGCGGGCTCCAAGGCCGCACTGCACGAGGCCGGCCACCTTGAGCCGCTGCCAGAAGTCGGCCGCCTCACCGATCGGCAGCATGATCTCCCAGCCGTCCTCACCGGTGTATCCGGTGCGGGCGACAAACCAGTGACCGGCGCCCGCGTGCCCGTAGAACGGCTCGAGTGCGAGCGCCGCTGCCGCGAGCGAGGGTTCGAGCGTGACCGCGGCCCGCTGCCGGGCATTCGGACCCTGCACTGCCACCATCGCCAGGTCGAAGCGCGGCTCGACGGATACCCCGAACGCGCCGGCGTGAGCGCGGATCCACTCGAGGTCCTTGTCGCGGGTCCCCGCGTTCACGACCATGCGGAACCATTCTTCCGTCAAGAAGTACACGATGAGGTCGTCGATCACCCCGCCGTTCTCGCGCAGCATGCACGAATAGAGCGCCTTGCCCGGCTTGCCGAGCTTGGCCACGTCGTTCGCCAGCAGCCGGCGCAGGAACTCGCGCACCTTCGCGCCGCGCAGATCGACGACGCACATGTGCGAGACGTCGAACATGCCCGCGTCGCGGCGCACCGCGTGGTGCTCCTCGATCTGCGAGCCGAAGTTGACCGGCATGTCCCACCCGCCGAAGTCGACCATGCGGGCGCGGGCGGCAACGTGAGTGTCATATAGCGCAGTGCGCAGTCCCATCAGTTGTATTCCCTGCGTCCGAAAACAAGAAAAGGCGGCAGACCGAACCGGCCTGCCGCCCCTCTGTCCTGTGACCTGAGAGATCGGGCACCGGTCTGGCCGGCGCCGCACCCCTTCGGTGGGCCCCTCGCGGGGCCACTCTCCAGAGCCCATCAGGCGCTGCCGTTCATTTGCCTGAGCGTTTCCGGGCGGGTTGCGCCTTCGGCGGGCCGACTTGCAGCCTCTCTCCGGACGGGCCTTGCGATGGGTGGGCAGATGTTACCCCACCCTCCCCGCGCCGGCCAGCCGGATCGGGTTCCGGGACCCTTGTAATGGCCGACCGCTCGTTCGAACATCGCGCCTCCGAATAGAACCGCTGGAGCCGACTTGATGCCCCGCCCTCTGCCGACCCTGGCGTTGATTGCAGCCATCGCGCTGTCCGGCCTGCCCGCGGCCGCCCCGGCGGCCGAGGATCCCAGTGTCCGCCTGCACCAATTGTTCGACTCCGAATGGGAGCGCGGCCTGCGCGAGCAGCCGACCCGGGCGACCTACGTCGGCGATCACCGCTACGACGATCGCTGGCAAGACCTGTCGCCGGCGGCACTCGAGAGCAGCCACCGCCAGGACGTGGCGACCCTCGATGCGATCGACCACATCGCGCCCGCGTCGCTCGGGGAAGCCGACCGCCTGAACCGGGACCTGTTCCGCCGGCTCGTCCAGGGCGAGCTCGCTGCCTATGACTACGGCGCCCGGTTCACCCCGCTGTCGCAGCAGAGTGGCCTGGCCACCGCCCACGAGCTCGCCGAACTGATCGGCTTCCGCTCCGCCCAGGACTACGAGAACTGGATCGCGCGCCTGAACGGACTGGGCCGGCTCACCGACCAGACCATTGCCCTGCTGCGAGAGGGCGTGAGGCGCAAGCAGGTGCAGCCGCGCATCATCATCGAGCGCGTACCCGCGCAGATCGCCAAGCAGATCGTCGCCGACCCGACGGCGAGTCCGTTCTATTCGCCGTTCTTGAAGATGCCCGCCACGATTCCGGCGGCCGAACAGGAGCGGCTGCGTGGTGCCGCACGCGCCGCCATCGCTCGCACGGTGGTGCCAGCCTACACGCGCCTCAAGGACTACGTGGACCGCCAATACCTGCCCCGGTGCCGCGACAGCGTCGGCGTCTGGGACACCCCTGGCGGCAATGCCTGGTACCGCAACCGGGTCGCCTGGTACACGACCACTGACCTCACGCCGGAGGAGATCCACGAGATCGGCCTGCGCGAGGTGGCGCGCATCCGCGGCGAGATGCAGAAGGTAATCGAGCAGGTCGGCTTCAAGGGTTCGTTCGAGGAGTTCTTGCAGTTCCTGCGCACCGACCCCCGCTTCCGTTACACCGACCCGCAGCAGCTGCTGCAGGCCTACCTGGCGATGGCCAAGAGCATCGACCCGCTGCTGCCACAGTACTTCGGCCGTCTGCCGCGCATGCCCTACGGGGTGCGGCCGATCCCGGAGCAGATCGCGCCGGACACCACGACCGCCTATTACCAGGGACCGGGCATCGATGGCCTGCGGGCCGGCTACTTCTACGTCAACCTCTACAAGCCCGAGGAGCGCCCGAAGTACGAGATCCCGGTGCTGACGATGCACGAGGCGGTGCCTGGCCATCACCTGCAGATCGCCCTCGCGCAGGAGCTCGGCACGGTGCCGCAGTTCCGCCGGGACTTCGAGGCGACCGCCTTCGTCGAAGGCTGGGGCCTGTACAGCGAGAGCCTCGGCCAGGAAATGGGCCTCTACGCCGATCCCTACGACAAGTTCGGGCAGCTGACCTACGAGATGTGGCGCGCAGTGCGCCTCGTGGTCGACACCGGGATGCACCAGCGCCACTGGACACGCGACCAGGCGATCCAGTTCTTCAAGGCCAATGCGGCGAAGACGGAGCTCGACATCGTCAACGAGGTCGACCGCTACATCGCCTGGCCGGGGCAGGCCCTCGCCTACAAGATCGGCGAACTGCGCATCAAGGCGCTGCGCCGGGAGGCCGAGCAGAAGCTCGGGCCCCGCTTCGACCTGCGCGCGTTCCACGACGTGGTGCTCGGCAGCGGCGCGGTACCGCTCGACGTGCTGGAGGCGAACGTCCGGCGCTGGATCGCCCAGGGACAGCCATGAGCGTCCCGGTGCGCCGGACGAGCACGGTCGTGCAGATCGGCCCGGTGGCGGTCGGTGGCTCGAACCCGGTCGTCGTGCAGTCGATGACCAACACCGACACGGCTGAGGTGGAGTCGACGGCTCTGCAGGTACGCGCCCTCGCGCTCGCCGGTTCGGAGCTGGTGCGCGTCACCGTCAATACCGACGAGGCTGCCGCCGCCGTTCCGCGCATCGTGCAACGCCTCGCTCAGCTCGGCGTGCAGGTGCCCATCGTGGGCGACTTCCACTTCAACGGCCACAAGCTGCTGCGCGAGCACCCAGGCTGCGCCGAGGCTCTCGCCAAGTACCGGATCAACCCCGGCAACGTCGGGCGCGGCAGCAAGCGCGACCCGCAGTTCGCGGAAATGATCGAGACGGCCTGCCGTTACGGCAAACCCGTCCGCATCGGCGTGAACTGGGGCAGCCTCGACCAGGACCTGCTGACGCGCCTGATGGACGAGAACTCGAAGCAGGCGCAGCCGCTCGACGCCACGGACGTGGTCCGCGAGGCGCTCGTCGTCTCGGCCCTCGAGAGCGCGCAGCGTGCCGAGGGGATCGGGCTCCCACACAACCGCATCGTGATCTCCTGCAAGGTGAGCGGCGTGCAGGACCTGATCGGCGTGTACCGAAACCTCGCACGCCGTTGCGACTATGCGCTGCACCTCGGCCTGACCGAGGCCGGCATGGGATCGAAGGGCATCGTCGCCTCCACCGCGGGCATGTCGATACTGCTGCAGGAGGGGATCGGCGACACGATCCGCGTGTCGCTCACGCCGGAGCCTGGCGGCGACCGGACCCAGGAAGTCCTCGTCGCGCAGGAGATCCTGCAGACGATGGGCCTGCGCTCGTTCACGCCAATGGTCGTCTCCTGCCCGGGCTGCGGGCGCACGACCTCGACCTACTTCCAGGAGCTCGCGCAGAAGATCCAGGCGCACCTGCGCGCCCGCATGCCGGAATGGCGCCGGCGCCACCCCGGCGTCGAGCAGATGACGGTGGCGGTGATGGGCTGCGTCGTGAACGGCCCCGGCGAGAGCAAGCACGCCAACATCGGCATCAGCTTGCCGGGAACCGGCGAGCGGCCGGTGGCGCCCGTGTACATCGACGGCGAGAAGGGGCCGACGCTGAAGGGCGACCGGATCGCCGAGGAATTCCAGCAGCTCGTCGAGGAATACGTCGCGCGCCGCTACGCGGCAGGAGGCTGACATGACTGCTCTGCGTGACCGCAGCTGCACGGCCTGCCCTCCGGGCACACGGGAACTCGAGCCCGCCGCGGCGCGGGAGCTGCTCGCGCAGCTCGGCCGCGCCTGGCGCATCACGAACGACGGCAAGTTGCTGCGCCGTTCGTTCGGTTTCCTGGACTTCTACCGGACCATGGCGTTTGTGAACGCGGTGGCCTGGGTCGCCAACGACCAGGACCACCATCCGGACCTCGAGGTCGGTTACAACTACTGCCGGCTCGCCTTCACTACCCATTCGATCGGGGGACTGTCGGAGAACGACTTCATCTGCGCGGCGAAAATCGACGCGCTGTAGTTCGAGAGACAAGAAAAGGGGAGCTACGTGACGCAGAACAGCGGCGCCCCTGGCGCCGCGTCCGAATTGCCGTTCGTCGCGCCGTGCCGGCAGCTCGATACCCGCGCGCCGCTCGGATGGATCCGCAGGGGATGGACCGACCTGCTGGCCGCTCCGCGGCAGAGCCTGGCCTACGGCACGTTAGTGGTGCTACTGAGCTGGGCGCTCGCCTACGTCGCCGTGTGCTTCGGCGGCTACTGGGAACTGCTGTCGCTGCTGTCCGGGTTCATCTTTGTCGCGCCCGTCCTCGCCGTCGGCACCTACGCGATCAGCGACCAGCTCGAGCGCGGCGAGTCGCCGTCGCTGCGGCGCTGCCTGAAGGAGCAGCGGCGGGCCTTCGGCAATCTCATGGTCTTTGCCCTGATCGTCCTGGTGGTCTACCTGGTCTGGTGGCGCGCGGCCTCGGCGATCCACATCTTCTTCCCCGACGACGAATCGGGCAACGACTGGCTCGGCTACCTGCCCTTCTTCGCCATCGGCAGCGCCGTGGGGTCGATCTTCGCCCTGGTGGTGTTCGCGACCTCTGCATTCTCGCTGCCGATGCTGCTCGACCGCCGAGCGGACGCCGTCACGACCGTAGTGACCAGCGTGAACGCCGTCCTGCGCAACAAGCCGGCGATGACGATATGGGCGGCGCTGATCGTGCTGGCGGTCTCGCCGGGGTTCGCGCTGCTGTTCATCGGGCGGGAGCGTGGCGGCGCCCTCGCACTGGTGATGCTGCTGCTCGGCGTGACTATGCCCGTGATCGGGCACGCGACATGGCACGGCTACCGGCAGGCGATCGACGCCGCTGCCTGGCCCAAAGCCGACGGAACCGACGCCTGATCAGCCCCCGAGCAGCTGGCGGTCGAGCGAGGGGTCGAAGTCGTGCATCACGTCGACCGGCGCGCGCGAGTAACGCAACGCCGCCGCCAGACCACGCGCGTCGCGCGCGTGGTCGAGGAGCCACTGTGCGTGCTCGCAGAGCAGCACGAGCTGCAGCGCCCGCGCGAGAGTGAGCGCCAGCCGGCGCGCCCCCGCCTGCATCCGCTCGGGGTCCTGTGCGGACTCAAGCCAGAGCGCCGCCCGCTCGATGGCGCCCACGCCCTGGCGCGCCGCGCCGGCGAGCCGAGGCTCCGCGACGCCGCGCACGCAGGCGGAGGCGCGGCCGAGCAGCGCGGCGAGGCCGGAGTGCAGATCACTGCGCAGCAGCGCATCGAGCGACAGGACGTTGGTCGTGCCCTCCCAGATCGGCAGCACGTGCGTATCGCGCAGCAGCGCCGGCAGGCCCGTGTCCTCGAGGTAGCCGGCGCCACCGAAGCTCTCGACGACCTCGGTCACGACGGCAACCGCCTGCTTGCCCGTGACGAGCTTGGTGAGCGGCGTGAGCAGACGCAGCAGGGCGCGCTGCTCGTCGTCCAGCTCGCCGCACTCGTGCCGGCCGTTCAGCTCGACCAGGAGAAATGCCATGAGGAACGCGCCCCAGGTCTCCGCCTCCAGTCCCGCCAGCGTGTCGAGGTGGAGCGGCAGCCGCGCAAGGGGCTGCCCGAAGGCCAGGCGCTCGGCGGCGTAGGAACGCGCCAGTGCCAAACCGCGGCGCATGCTGGCAACGGCACACACGCTGTTCCACATGCGGGTGATGGCAAGCATCGGCTCGATCGCCCGGGTGCCGTCTACCGGTTGCCCGACGAGCTCGGCCACGGTGCCGTCGAGCGTCAGCTCGGCCGTCGGGACCTTGCGGGTGCCGAGCTTGTCCTTCAGGCGGTCGACGCACAGGCCGTTCAGCCGGCCCGCTCCGTCGCGTACCTCCACGTAGAACATGGCGAGGCCCATGCCGCCCTGGGGGTTGCCCTCGGGCCGAGCGAGCGTGAGCGCCATCTGCGAATTGACCGCCGAGGTGAACCACTTGCGGCCATACAGTCGCCAGCACCCGTCCTCGAAGACCGCACGCGTCTCGGAGCGCCCGACGTCCGATCCGCCGGTCGTCTCGGTCATCCACTGTCCGCTGGTCCAGAACTGCGCCGGGTCGCGCGATGTGAGGTGCGGCAGCGCTCGCTCCATCAGGGCGCGGTTGCCGGACTGAAGGAGCGTGCAGGCCGCACCGTCCGTCATCGCGAGCGGACAGGTATAGACGTCCGACGACGGGTGGAACAGGTAGACCTTGGCGAATTGTTCGAGACGCGCATGGCGGCCGCGCTCACGCTCGTAGGCGGTGGCGACGAGGCCGTGCCCGAGGGTGAGCCGCTCCGCTTCGCGCCACAGCGGCGAGACCGCCACCTCGTCGATCCGGTTGCCCCAGGCGTCCCACTGCGTGAGCACGGGCTCGTTCAGTCGATCGGCGAGCTGCAGCGCATACAGTGCGCCGCCGGCAACCCGGCCGAGCTCGTCGAGTTCAGCCGCAATCCCGGGTAGGCTCGCAACCGGGAAGACCCGGCGCAGCCATCCCGCGAGGAGCGGATCGTCACGGAAGGAGTTACCGAGCCGCGGCGGCGACTGCGTGAACAAAGCCTGCGGCACATGCTGTCGGTTCATGGAGCCTGTAATCCCGTCCGTTTGACGATGGCCGGCACTTCGCCCTCGAGCCCTAGCGCCCGCTGCACGAGCGCGCGTCGCAGCAGCCCCTGCCCGCCCACCACCGTCATGCCGAGGCGCCGCGCCGCGGCGATGGCCATGCCTTTGGCGCCGAACAGCCGGTTGAGGCCGTCGCAGGTCGCGAGCACGAGCGCGTTCTCGCTACGCCGCCAGCGTTCATAGCGCCGCAGGATCTTCAGCCCGGAGAATTCATCCCCTTCGGCGACGGCGTCACCGAGCACCTGCGCCAGGGTCGCGCAGTCGAGGAAGCCGAGGTTGACGCCCTGCCCCGCCAGCGGATGGATCGTGTGCGCTGCATCACCCACCAGCGCGAGCCCAGGACGGATGTATTCCTTCGCGTGCCACAGCGCGAGGGGGAAACCCGCCCGGCCGCTGTCGAGCGTCGCCTCGCCGAGCACGCGATCGCTCGCCTCGGTGACAAGCCGCGAGAATTCCGCCGGCTCCGCGGCCTGTAGCGCCGTCGCGGCCTCGGGCGTCGTGGTCCAGACGAGCGAGACGCGACCGTCGCGCAGCGGCAGGAACGCGATCGGTCCGTCGGGCAGGAAACGCTGCCAAGCCGTGTCGCGATGCGGCCGCTCCGTCTTGAGGTGGGCCACCACCGCCGTCTGCTCGTAAAGCCACCCGGCCCGGCCGATGCCGGCAAGGGCACGCGTCTGCGACTGACCGCCATCCGCGCCCACCACCAGCGCGCAGGTGGCCGTTCTGCCGTCGGTCAACCCGACGGTCGGCGCGCCCCCGCCGAGCTGCAGGTGCTCGAGGCCGGCGCGAATGCGCGTGGTGTTGCGCAGGAGCGGGGACTCGTGCAGCGCCCACTGCACGCGCAGGTTCTCGGCGATGTGACCCAGGTCCGGCTCACCGGTCTCCGCCGCCGAGAACCGCACCGCGTCGCGCGCCTCGGCATGACTTGCCGCATCCCAGACAACCATCTCGGAGTACGCGCAGGCGTGCGGCTCGACGCGGCTCCAGGCGCCCGCGACGTCCAGGATGCGCTGTGAGGCGCGCGACAGGGCCGACACGCGCAGGTCCACCTCGCCGTCCTTCGGCTGCGGCGGTGCAGAGGGTTCGACCAGCGCAACCCGCCACCCTGCGAGCCGCTCATCCCGCGCCAGCAGCGCGGCGAGGCAGGACCCGACCATGCCGCCGCCGACGATGACGACGTCGAAGTCCGGCCGTGACCGCGAGACGCTCATCCCCGCCCCCCGGCCAGCGGCACGCCGCGCGCGAGGCGCGGAATCCGCCCGGCCGCCCCGACACTGAGACGCGCCATCGCCGCCTTCGCCGGCGGGAACACGTCGAATGCCAGCAGGCCCGCACCGCGCAGCCCGCGCACGGCGCCGAGCGGATTGGCAAAGAGTCGCACCAGCCCGTCCGTGAACGCGACGATGCGGCGGCGGTCCTCCTCGCGCCAATGCGCGTAGGTCTGCAGCAGCCGAGGCTCGCCCAGGTCGACGGCACCCGCGGCCAGAGCGTCCGACAGCACCTCAGCGAGGCTGACGGCGTCACGCAGGCCGAGATTGAAGCCCTGTCCGGCGATCGGGTGCAGGCCCTGCGCCGCATTCCCGACGACAGCCGCGCGCTCGGCGACGTGGCGTTCGGACCGCGATAGGGCCAGCGGATAACTGAAGCGCATGCCGAGGCGCTGGAAGCGGCCGAGGCGAAAACCGAACGCGGCCTGAAACTCCGCCAGGAACCCGGCCTCAGGCAGTGCGAGCAGCCGCTGCGCCTCCTCCGGTCGACGGGTCCAGACGATGCCGCAGCGCCCATCCTGCAAGGGCAGCACGGCGATCGGTCCATCGGCCGTGAAGCGCTCGTAAGCCACGTGGTCGTGAAAGCGTTGCGGCGCCACCGTCGAGATAATGGCGGTCTGGTGGTAGTCGAGGTGCTGGGCGCCAATGCCGACCTGTTCGCGCAGGCGCGACCGCGCGCCATCCGCCGCGACCACCAGCCGCGCCGCCAGGGTCGAGGCCGCTCCGTCGCGCTCGATCGTCAGCAGGCGCGCACCCTCGACCAGCTCTGTGGCGACGACCGTGGCCGGCGCGAGCACCCGAATGGACGGCGACCGTGCGACCCCTTCCCAGAGTGCCGCGCCGATGACGCGATTGGGGAGCACATAGCCAAGCGCGTCCAGGCCCTGCTCTTCGGCAGAGATGCGGGCACTGCCGAAGCGGCCCTGCTCGGAGACGTGGATGCGGCGGATCGGCGCCGCTTCGCGCTGCATGGCATCCCACACCTGCAGGGTCCGGAATACCCGGACCGACCCATTGGCGAGCGCCGTAGTGCGCTCGTCGAAACTCGGGTGCATCTGCTCGGCCGCGCCCGGCGCCACCGCCTCGATCAGCACGATGCGCAGGCCGAGCGGCGCCAGCGCGAGGGCCAGCGAGGCGCCGACCAGGCCACCGCCGACGATGGCTAGGTCGCTCGCAGTGCCTTGCACGGGTTCGCTCATCTTGAGGCGGTCAAGCGCGCATCGCGCGCTCGATCTCCGCCGGCGTGCGGGGCAATCCGTCCGTCAGGAGTTCGCAGCCGTGCGCCGTGACCGCCACGTCGTCCTCAATGCGCACACCGATATTCCACCAGCGCTTGGGCACCCCCTTGGTGCCCGCCGGGATGTAGATGCCGGGCTCGACGGTCAGGCACATGCCGGGTTCGAGCACCCGCCACTCGTCGCCGACCTTGTAGTCGCCGACGTCGTGTACGTCCATACCGATCCAGTGCCCAGTCCGGTGCATGAAGAACTTCCGGTAGGCGCCGTCCCGGATGAGTCCTGGCACCCGCCCCTTCAGCAGCCCGAGCCGCACCAGGCCCTGGGTGATCGAACGCACCGCGGCGTCGTGCGGCTCGTTCCAGTGGTTGCCGGGCCGGACGGCGGCGACGGCGGCCTCCTGCGCCTCGAGCACGACCTCGTAGATCGCGCGCTGCTCGGGGGTGAAATGCCCGCTGACCGGGAACGTGCGAGTGATGTCCGAGGCGTAGAGCCCGAATTCGCAGCCGGCGTCGATCAGCAGCAGGTCACCATCGCGCAACTCGTCGCCGTTCTCGTGATAGTGCAACGTGCATGCATTTGCGCCGCCGCCGACGATCGGGTGATAGGAGATGTCCGCGCGGTGCCGGTGGAATTCGTGCAGCAGCTCCGCCATCACCTCGTACTCGTGCATGCCCGGCCGCGTCGCGCGCATGGCCCGGAGGTGCGCGCGCACGCCGATCTGGGCCGCCTGGCGCATCACGCCGAGTTCGCCGCGGCTCTTGAACAGCCGCATGTCGTGCAGCAGGTGCTCGAGCGCGACGAACTCCTGCGGCGTGTGCTTGCCGAGCTTGGCCTGACCGCGCAGCGTGTTGACCCAGCCGATCACGTGCTGGTCGAAGTCGTGGTTGACGCCCATGGTGTGGTAGACGCGCCCGCACTGCTCGATCAGTCCCGGCAGGATGTCGTCGATGTCGCCGATGGGGAAGGCGTCGTCGGCACCGTGTTCGCGCACGGCGCCATCGGGGCCGGCGCGCTTGCCATCCCAGGTCTCGCGCGTCGGGTCGCGGTCGCGCACGAACAGGATGTACTCGGCCTGCGGCCGCCCGGGCACCAGCACGGCGACCGCATCCGGCTCACCGAACCCGGTCAGATAGTGGAAATCGCTGTCCGGGCGGTAGTGATAGTGGACGTCGTTGTTGCGCTGCTTTTCGGCCGCGGCCGGCAGGATGGCGATGCCGCCCTTGCCCATCATCCGCATCAGCTGACGCCGGCGACGCGCGTATTCGTCCTTTCTCAGGTGCATGGTGCCGTCTGTGCTTCAGTGCCGCGAGGCGGCGGGCGGCGGCTGCTGTTCCGCGCGCGTCGCCTCGAGCTGGTCGAAAATGAGTTGGACGCCGACCCGCAGGAACTCCACGAGCTCGGCGTAAGCCTCCTCCTCCACCTCGGTGGTCGCCGCGCCCACGGCGCCGACGCGCGAGATCTCGGCGAGGTCCGCGAGGATTTCCACCACCTCGCCTTCCCGCGCCGCGGGGGCGGAACCCGACGCCCCGAATCCGTAGAGGAACCCACCGCACCAGGCGGCGAGCGATTCGACACGCTCCGGCAAGGGCAGCTCATCCTCCGGCAGCAGCGGGGCGAACTCCATGTCACGTTCCGTGAGGACGGCCCTGGTGCCGACGTACAGCGCGCCGAGCGGACCCTCGAGGCTCGCGGCGGCGGACTCGACATCCGGCTCGGGCAGCAGTTCCTCCAGCCACTGCGCCGCCGGATAGTGGCGCCGAGCACACAAGGCGCCACAGAGGCAACCGTGCGCCTCGGCCGCCGGCACCGCGGATCCGAGGTCGGTCAGCGCCCGCGCCACGTCGTCAAAGGCCACCGGCGAATTCATCGCGCGTATCGTACCACTGCGGACTCTGCTCAATTGATTCCCCCGGGGGCCGGCTCTATAGTGAGTTCCATGAGTGAGCCCAACGCCCGATCCGCTGTCGATGCCGAGCTGCGCCGCATCGAACGCCGCATCGATGACCTCGTTGCGACGATCAGCCAGCTCAAGGAAGAGAACCGCGCGCTGCGTCAGCGCCAGGAGAACCTGATCTCCGAGCGCGCCAACCTGCTGCAGAAGAACGAGCAGGTGCGTGCCCGCGTGGAAGCGATGATCGGGCGCCTCAAGTCCATGGAGCAGGGCTGATGAGCGCCGAAGACCGGATCTCCCGCGTCAGCGTTCGCCTGCTCGACCGCGAGTACCAGGTGGCCTGCCCGGCCGAGGAGCGCTCGGCCCTGCTCGACTCCGCCGAATACCTCGATGCGAAGATGAGGGAGGTCCGCGATTCGGGTAAAGTCGTGGGCCTCGACCGGATAGCGGTCATCTCCGCGCTCAACATCGCCAACGAGCTCATCAAGCTGCGCCACAGCGGATCGACGCTCGACAGCGACGTGGGCACGCGACTGCGCCACCTGCGCGAGCGGGTGGAGTCGGCCCTTGAGAAGGGCCAACAAATGGAATTGTGAGGGCGCGACGGACGCGTTCCTCTTTGGTTTGGCGCCGCCTGCGGTGTTCGACACGGTCCGGGTTACCTCTCGACCGTAATGTAAATACCCTGGGGAGCCTGGTCTGTCGGCAGCATTGTGCAAGTCCGCCTCGAGCGGGAAGCCTTAAGTGCCGCGGCCTTCCCCAAATGTTGCTCTTTGTCGAGAGCAATGGCCCGTGACGGCACAGGCGGGTGGCGCCTCCTCCCTTCCCCGATCCCGCGTCGGTGAGCATCCGCGTGGCGCAGACCACCGCTGAAGTCCAGACCCTGCGGCGGCAGCTGCGGCGGTTGCGCTGTGAACTGCCGCGGGTCGAGCGCCTCGCGGCCGAACACACCATCCTGCGCCGCCTGAAACGGCTCGGCGTGTTCCAACCCGGGGCCCGCGTCGGCATCTACCTCGCCGTCCGCGGCGAGGTGGACCTGACTGCTGCTGCGCAACACGCACGATTGAGCGGCACGCGGTTGTTCGCGCCACGGATCACGAACTTCCGGCGACGCACGATGGCGTTCCTGCCATTGCGACCGCAGCAACGCCTGCACGCGAACGCTTTCGGCATCGCCGAGCCCATGGCGCCAGTGGCGTGCCGGCTGTCGGTGCTGCGCCTCGGGACCGTGCTCGTGCCGCTGGTCGGCTTCGACCGCGCGGGACACCGCCTCGGCATGGGCGCCGGCTTCTACGACCGGGCGCTCGCCCGGCGCCGCGATCCACGGCGCGCCTGGCGTCGCCCGCGGCTGATCGGCGTCGCATTCGCCTGCCAGGAAGTCGACGCGATCCAGCCTGGCGGCTGGGACGTGGCGCTCGATGCCGTCGTCACCGAGCGCGAAGTCGTCGACTGCCGCCGTTCACGGTGATCGAGCGCGCGAGGCCGCCATGAAGTATTGGCTGTTCAAGTCAGAGCCGGAAACGTTCGGCATCGAGGACCTCTCGCGGGCGAAGAATCGCACCACGTCATGGGAGGGAGTGCGCAACTACCAGGCGCGGAATTTCCTTCGCGACGAGGTCAGGAAAGGTGATCGAGGGTTCTTCTACCACTCGAGTTGCGACGTCCCGGGGATCGTCGCGGTCGTGAAAATCTTGCGCGCGGGGTACCCGGATTCGACCGCAAATGACCCGCGGAGCAACTATTTCGATCCGGGCGCCGATCCTGCCTCGCCTCGCTGGTATACCGTCGACGTTCAGCTCGAGAGGAAGATCGAGCCGGCGATCACGCTCGACGAGCTGCGCGCTCAC
>Ga0209048_10000231_pt1 | contig 61055 bp, 54 predicted proteins | sample FrelakmetCRP12CR_FD_187146 | JGI IMG/M metagenome (GOLD analysis project Ga0209048, IMG submission 187146) | Freshwater lake sediment microbial communities from the University of Notre Dame, USA, for methane emissions studies - CRP12 CR (SPAdes)... | ecosystem: Environmental > Aquatic >...
CGTTCGAGTCGGGAGCCTTGGTCGTTCGCGGGTGCGTTCAGTCGAGATCAAGGTGCAGCATCCGGATCGCGTTGCCCCGCACGATCTTGTGGATCGTCTCGGCGTCGAGCCCGGCGAACATCTTCTCGGCGACCACTTTGGTGTGCGGCCACGTCGAGTCGGTGTGCGGATAGTCGGTCTCGAACGTGATGTTGTCGACACCGACCTGTTCGATTGACTGCAATCCGTGCTGATCGCGGAAGAAGCACCCGAAGATCTGCCGGTAGTAGTAGGTGGACGGCGGTTCCGGGACGATGTCGCGAACGCCGCCCCATGCCCGGTGCTCCATCCACACGTCATCGGCACGTTCGAGGATGTAGGGGATCCAGCCGATCTGGCCTTCGGAGTACGCGAGCTTCAGCTCCGGGAACCGGATCAGCACGCCCGAGAACAGGAAGTCGCTCATCGAAGCCATGGCGTTGCCGAACGACAGGGTCGCCTGGACGGCCGGTGGGGCGTCGGCCGAGGTCGACGGCATCTTCGACGACGAGCCGATGTGCATGCAGACCGTGGTCTCGGTCTCCGCGCAGGTCGCGAACATCGGGTCCCAGTACCTCGTATGGATGCTGGGGAGACCGAGGTGCGGGGGGATCTCGCTGAAGCACATCGCGTGAACGCCCCGAGCGGAGTTCCGTCGGATCTCGGCGACGGCGGCCTCGACGTCCCATAACGGGATGATGATCAGCGGGATGAGCGCGCCCCCGCTGTCGGCGCACCACTCCTCGATCATCCAGTCGTTGTATGCGAGCACGCAGGCCCGCGCGAGGTCTTTGTCCTTGGCCTCGAGGAACGTCTGGCCGCAGAAGCGCGGGAAGGTCGGGAACGAGAGCGAGGCCTCGACGTGGTTCATTCGCATGTCATCGACACGAGCCTTCTGCTCGTAGCAGCCGTCGCGCATCTCGTCGTAGGTGATCGGCGACAGCGTCATGTCGTCGCGCGGGAATCCGACCGACGCGATGTGGCGCTTGAGCGGCATGACCAGGTCTTCGTAGAACCAGGTGTCGCAGGGCGGTGCATCGTCGTCGAACTCGTACTCGTAGACCGCGGGGCCGACCATTTTCAGCCCGGCGAGGCCGCGTCGCTCGATGCGAGGTCCCGAGTCCCGGAACCGCTCGGGCAACCATGTCTTCCACAGGTGTGGGGGCTCCACGACGTGGTCGTCGACGCTCACGATCATGGGGATGTCCGGGCGGTCGGCAGGGGTCACACAGGGCTCCTGACGGGGCGGATCTGACGGCCAAGTCTGATCGCACGATCTGACGAGTCGTCAGATCCTAACGAGGGAGCAACGGGCCTGGCCGGGCCGGGCGCTCTACGTTGGCGCGATGACCCATGACCTCGTGATCCGCGGCGGCACCATCGTGGACGGAACGGGCGCGCCGGCGGTGCTCGGCGACGTCGCTGTCGACGGGGACCGCATCACGGCCGTCGGTGCGGTCCCCGAGCTCGGGGGCCGGGAGCTCGATGCCGATGGCCGGCTCGTCACCCCGGGCTTCGTCGACATCCACACGCATCTCGACGCGCAGTTCGGTTGGGATCCGATCGGGTCGTCGTCGTGTTGGCACGGGGTGACGTCGGTGGCGATCGGGAACTGCGGTGTGACGTTCGCGCCCGTACGGCCCGATGATCACACGTATCTCGCCGAGATGATGGAGTCGGTCGAGGACATCCCGGCCCGGAGCATCCTCGACGGTCTGCCGTGGAGTTGGCGCACGTACGGCGACTACCTCGGGTGGCTCGACGATGCGCCGAAGGGCGTGAACATCGGCGGCATGGTCGGGCACGCCGCGCTGCGGTACTACGTGATGGGCGATCGCAGCCTCGAGTCCGACGTCGTCCCGACCGCCGACGAGCTCACCGAGATCACCGCGCTCGTCGACGAGGCCATGGGCGCTGGTGCGCTCGGCTTCTCTTCATCGCGGACGCTTCGCCACCGCGTCCCCGACGGTCGCTTCGTCCCCGGGACGTTCGCGCCGGACGACGAGCTCCTCGCGATCGCCGATGTGCTGGCAACACGCGGACACGGTGTGTTCGAGGTCGCGCCGCGCTTCGACGGCGACGGACCGTCCGAACCGCGCGTCGACTCCGAGCTCGCGTGGATGGAGCAGGTGAGCCGGCGCTCCCGACGTCCGCTCACCTTCAACCTCTCGCACGCGTGGGACCAGGGTGAGCACTGGCGCCACGCGATCGTGCGGGCACGGGAAGCGAACACGCGCGGAGCGCGGATCCGACCGCAGACCACGCCGCGCTTCATCGGCGTGCTCACCGGCCTCGTCCATCGCACGCCCTTTGACTCCCATCCGGCCTGGCGGGCGCTGCAGCCACTGTCGCTGCGACAGCGGGTCGCCGTGCTGCGTGACCCGGGACGACGCGCCGAGCTGATCGATGAGGCGAAGGACGATCGTGCCGGTCTCGACACGTTCTACGTGCTCAACGCACCCGATGGGCTCGCGCGCTATGAGTGTCGGCCCGAGGACTCGCTGGTCGCGATCGCCGACCAGCGCGCCGTTTGCCCGGCCGAGGCATTCGTCGACCTGGCGATCGAGACCGACGGTGCACTGCTCCTGTCGTGGCCGCTGCTCAACCAGAGCGTCGAGGCGATCGGCGAGATGCTCGAGGCGCCCGAGATCCTGATGGGTCTCGCCGATGCCGGCGCGCACGTCGGCCAGACCATGGACGCCAGTGCGCCGACGTATCTCCTGACCTACTGGGTGCGCGAACGCGAGGCCCTCACGCTCGAGGACGCGATCCGCCGGATCACCTCCGACACCGCGTCGACGTTCGGCATCCCCGATCGCGGCGTCGTACGCCCGGGCGCGTTCGCTGACCTCAATGTCATCGACTGGGACGCGCTCGCGCTTCCTGTCCCCGAATTCCGCCACGACTTCCCGCACGGGGCCGGGCGCTTCACCCAGGGTGCGCGCGGCTACGACGCCACGATCGTGAACGGCGCGGTGTTCATGGAGCACGGCGAGCACACCGGCGCGCTCGCCGGCACTCTCATCCGCGGCTCCTGAGCCGGAACCCGCTCGCCGGGCCCGGGGCCGGTCAGCCGGCGGCCCAGAGGTGCCACTCGCCGGGGACACCCTTGAGCTCGCGTGGACCGCGGTCGTCGAACTCCAGGCCCGACCCGGTCACGAGGTCCTTGACCGTGCTCGTGACGAGCACCTCGCCGGGGCCGGCCAGCGCGCCGACCCGAGCGCCGATGTGCACGCCGATCCCGGCGACGTCGTCGCCCCGGCGCTCGACCTCCCCGGTGTGCAGCCCGGCGCGCACCTCGATGCCCAACGGTCGGACGGCATCCCCGATGGCGCGTGCGGCGCGCACCCCCCGCCCGGGGCCGTCGAACGTCGCGAGCAGCCCGTCGCCGGTGCGCTTCACGACGATGCCGCGCTGCGCCTCGACTGCACGGGACGCGGCCAGGTCGTGCTCCTCGAGGAGCGCCCGCCACGCCTTGTCGCCCAGCTCGGAGGCCCGAGCCGTGGAGTCGACGATGTCGGTGAACAGCACCGTCATGAGCACGCGATCCACGTCGTCCTCACGCCGCACGGGCGCGCCGGTGACGAACTCCTCGATGGCATCCAGGAACTCATCGTCGTCACCCGGGACACCGGCAACATGAAAGTCGCCCGGGAGCTCGAAGAGCTCGGCGCCCCGGATGTGCTCTGCGAGGTATCGCCCGGCGGCCACGGGCACGATCGGGTCGCCGGTCCGATGGACGACCAGCGTCGGCGCCCGCACCGCGCCGAGCGCGTAGCGGACATCCATCCGCGTGTTGTGGCGCAGGATCGTGGCCGCCGCACCGGGAGAAGCGGTCTGGCGCTCGTAACGCGCCCGGAGGGTGACCAGCTCCTCGCTCGTGCCGCTCACGAACGGTTCCAGCGCCTGACCCGTCCCCCACTTCGCTCGGACGTCCTCGATGAAGAGGTCGATGAGCTCCTCCCGCATCCCCCCCTCGTAGTCGGGCGCCCAGAGCGCGCGGGCGAAGGTGCCCCACAGCACGAGGGAACGCACGCGCTCGGGGAACGAGGCGGCGAAGAGCACGGCGAGCGGTCCGCCCTCGGAGATCCCGATCACCACCGCCGACTCGATCCCGGCCGCGTCGGCCACCGCGCGCAGATCGTCCATGCGGTCTTCGGCACTGCCGGTGCCGAGTGACCGGTCCGAGCACCCGGTGCCCCGCTTGTCGAAGACGACGAGTCGGCCCATGCCCGAGAGGCGTTCGAGCATTCGCCCGGCGGACGGGATGTCCCACATCAGCTCGACGTTGGACACGAAGCCGGGGACCAGGAGCAGGTCGACGGGGCCGTCGCCCACTGTCTGGTAGGCGATGCTCAGATCGCCGCTCTGCGCGTACTGGGTCTCGGGCACCGTGGGCATCGCCGGTGAACCTAGCGCCGAGGGCGCCCGCCTTCAGGCAGTCGGATCGGGTGCGACCTGGACGAGCAGCTTCCCGGTGTTCTCCCCCGAGAAGAGCATGTTCAGCGCACCGGGCGCCCGCTCGAGTCCCTCGACGATCTGGTCCCGCCACGTGATCCGGCCGTCTGCCTCCCACGCCGCGAGCTGGAGGACGGCCTCGGGGAACCGGTCGAGGTAGTCGAGCACCAGGAACCCCTGCATCCTCGCCCGCTTGATGACCAGGTTGACGTACCAGTGGATCGGCGCGGGGAGCCCGGACTCGTTGTAGGTGGAGATCGCGCCGCACAAGGCGACGCGAGCCCCGATCGCGATGCGGGCGAGGATCGCGTCGAGGGTTGCTCCACCGACGTTGTCGAAGTACACGTCGATCCCGTCGGGACACAGCTCATCGAGGCGCGTGCCGATGTCCTCGGTCTTGTAGTTGATCGACGCGTCGAGCCCGCACTCACCCGTGAGCCAGACGCACTTGTCGTCGGAACCGGCGATACCGATGACGCGACATCCCTGGACCTTCGCGATCTGCGCGGCGACCGATCCCGTCGCACCGGCTGCGCCCGAGACGACGACCGTCTCCCCCGCCTGGGGTCGACCCACCTCGAGCATCCCGAAGTACGCGGTGATCCCGGTCGCGCCGAGCACGCCCATCATCTGGCGCATCGGAAGCCCGGGCGGGACCGCGTTGGCCGCGGTATCAGCGCCGACGAGGGCGAACTCCTGCCATCCGAGCAGCCCGGTCGCAACGGTCCCCACCGGGAACGCGTCGTTGCGCGACTCGACGACCTCACCGATCGCGCCAGCTCGCATCACCTCGCCGATCCCGACCGGCGGGAGATAGCTCTCCTCCTCCCGGATCCAGACCCGCTGAGTGGGATCGACCGAGAGGAACACGTTGCGCACGAGGTACTCGCCGTCCGCGAGCTCGGGCAGCGGCTCTTCGACGAGCTCGAACGTCGAGTCGTCGATCATCGCGCTCGGGCGCTGCGCAAGGCGCAGTGCTCGGTTGGTCCCGTCCGTCGTCCCCCGGTCCCGAGCTGACCAGGAACTCGACCTCGACGACCGGGCGGCGCTCACCCGGACGGCTGACCGAGGCTGGTGCTCGCGTTGGCGTAGTTGGCCTTGCAGACGCCATAACCGTTGAAGAACCCATCGCGAAACGCCCGGAGCCGCACGAACGTGACATCGAGGTTCTTGGCCAACCCGCGCGCCGCGGAGTAGTCGATGAACGCCTGCACGGTCTCGTCGAGGTCGCCCGGCGAGAGAACGACCTTTCCGCCCAGCGTGGCGCTGCTCAGCGCCTCGTTGTACATCGCGGCCGCGAAGCCACCCGTGTAGCAGTCGGCCCCGAGCACCGCGTTGTCGGCGTTGTTGGACGCACCGGGGAAGTTCTGCACGGTCTGCACATACGTGGCGAACGGGTTCGCGAGCAGCGTCGTGACCCCGAAGTCGCCGATGTCGTCGTAGACGTGCTGGAGGTACGGTTCGTCGAACGCGATGTACTTGTCGTCGATGCAGTAGAAGACGCGGTTCTTGATCTCGCTGATCGGCGGTATCGAGCCTCCACACTTCGGGAGCTGATTCTTCTTGCCCGTCGAGTCGAACGAGTACACGTTGTCGATGGACACCGGAGCCAAGCCCGGCTCGACCTGCGTGTAGAAGCTGTTGAGCAGCTCGACGCTCGCAGGGACGACCTGCTTGGCCGGGATGTTGCCACCGCTCGCGGCGTCTTGCTGGTCGGTGAACGGGATCTCGACGATGAGCGGGTTCGTGTCGAAGTATGTCGCGCACTTCTTGGCACCGTCGTCGTAGCCCTGCTGGAACGCAGTCACACGGTCGAAGCCGGATCCGTGTGCGCTCGAGTCCTCCTTCGAGGAGCCCGTCGGGTCGCGGAAGTGGAGCATCGCGGCAAGGGCGCGGTCGAGACTGCCTCCGTTGAGCTTGATCCCCCGCGCGTCACCGTCGGCCACGCGCTTGACCCATGAGCCGGCGAAGCAGTCGGCCTGGAGCTCCTTGAACACGGTCCGTTGGTCGGCGTTGTTCGACCGGTCCTGGATCGCGTGACCCCACTCGTGCGCGAGCACGAGCGGTACCGCGAGGACGCCGAAGTCGCGGAAGATCTGCGGGAACAGCCGCACGTCGTCGTACGCGACGAAGTTCGACTTGTAGCAGTAGAAGGCGTTGTCCTTGGCGTCCTTGTAGGTCAGCGCCTGTCCCTGGCACTTGGGCAGCTTGACGCCGGGGTGTGCCGCGATGATCCGGTCGTCGGGGATGCGGTCGTACTTCTTGCCGTAGACGAGGGGAAACTCCTGGGCCCAGTAGTTCTGGATGTCCTTGATCGCGAGGTGCAGCGTCGACTCGTAGGCCCTGCCCTTGCCGGGCGTGGCGTCATTGCCCCCGCCAGCGAGCGTCGGGTCACCGCCCCCGCTGCCTGCGCCACCGCTTTGGGCGAGCGCGCTAGGGGCCGCGAACGCGAGCATGGCGAGAGCAGCCAGGAACGCTGCGAACATCCGACGACACACGGGCAACCTCCTGACGGAGCGCGGGCACGACGCCGACATTCTGGCACGCGCCGAACCGGGAACGGCTTGACTCGGAGAGGGAGGATAGGGCCGTGGATCCCGGCGCTCTCGACGAGGCACTGCGCGGTGGCGACGTCGACGAGCTCATCCGGCTCGTCGACGCGTGCTGCAGCACGCGCGACTGGGATTCGCTCGCGTCGCTGCGGGTTCGATGCGACCGCGCGCACGAGACCGGGCACCAGCTCTGGCCCGTGTCGTCGCATGCGGCGTACCGCCTCGCCCTCGAGGCTCCGGCGCACCATGCTGGGGCCGTACTCACGGAAGGTGCCGGTCGGTTCGCGCCCGGCCCGCTCCCGGAGGTCGCGGCGCAGCATCACACGTGGGCCGAGCTCGCCCCCCACGTCGCGCCCGGCGCACCGGGGATGCTCGCGGCCCACGAGCGCGTGATCCGGGGCGAAGACCTCTCGGACGTCGCGTTCGAGGGGCCGCCCGTGCTCGACCTCCCCATGCGCCTCGCCTCGTGGGAGCCCCGGTATGTGCTCGCGGAGTACCACGCGCACGAGGCCGCATTCCCGACACCTCCGTCCCCGCCGACGACTCCGGCCGAACTGGTGCCCGCACCGGCTCCAGAGCGACTCGATGACGCCGCCGTCGCGCTGCGCGACGTCACGCGCGTCTGGAGCGACGGTTCGAACGGTCGAGTCGAGGTCGTCACCGTCACCGGTGACGTCCTCGGCGCGATCGCGGCACTTGGTCCTTCGACGGAGAACGCAGCGGCCCCGAGCCGGGCGCCGGTCAACCTGGCCGTGCTCGATCCGGCCGAAGCACTCGCTCACCTCGGGTGGGCCGGAGCGAGCGGCGGAGCGTACGGTCGACGGCCGGGCGCGGCGGCGGGCCGCTTCGCCGCGCTCTGGGCCGCAGCGGCACTCACGGGGCTGCTGGACGAATGGCCCCCCGACCCCGCTCGCCTCGGCGATCGCGTCGCCGAGCTTCGCTGGGTGCTCTGGCACGCCGACGAGCGGGCGACCGGATGGCGGATCCAGCTCGCGGTCGAGGACCGAGCGCGCGGCACGTCGTGGGCGCTGAGCGCCCACGACGCTCGGTGAGCGCGGCCCCGTCCCCCCTAGATTCCATCCTGGTGGACGCACTCGACTTCTACGGGCTCCAGCCGACCGACGACCCGCTGCGCTGGCTGCTCCCGGTCGTTCGCGACCTGTGCTCGGGGTTCGGGGCGCTCTTCGGCGGCGCCGGCCTCGGGGCGGCGATCGAGGTGCTCGAGCGGGTCACCGGCCGACCACTCGTGTGGGCGACCGCGCAGTACCTGCAGTTCGCACGGCCGCCCGCGGTCGTCGAGCTCGAGGTCAACGAGGTCGTGCGCGGGCGCGCCACGTCGCAAGCTCGCGTGCTCGCCCGCGTCGAGGGACGCGAGATCTTCACGGTCGTCGCCGCCCTCGGACGCCGTAGCCTGCCGTGGTCGGGCGAGTGGGCTGTGCACCCCGACGTCCCGTCGGTCGCGGCGAGCCCGCCTCGACCGCTCGCCCCGCACATGGAAGGGACGATCGGATCCCGACTCGAGACGCGCCTCGCCGCGGCCCGGCTCCTCGAGGAGCTCGACGGCGCACCGGGCGACGGCCGGAGCGCGCTCTGGGTGCGCCTGCCGCCGGAGCTCGAGTCGACCGCGGCCGCGCTCGCGATCCTGGGCGACTATGTCCCGTTCGGCATCGGCCAGGCGCTCGGGCGCCCGGTGCGCAGCAACAGTCTCGACAACACGATTCGCATGGTCCGCGTCCACCCGACCGAATGGGTGCTCGCCGACATCCGAGTCCAGGCTGTCGCCGACGGATTCGGGCACGGCGTCGTGCATCTCTGGGGCGAAGACGCCACACTGCTCGCGACCGCGAGCCAATCGACCACGACCCGGGAAATCGAGTGACACGGGAGTTCGCATGACTGTGATCCAGCGGGCCGGCATCACCGTGCCCTTCGAGGGCGTTCCCCTCCACGAGCACCGCTCCTGGTACGAGGAGCTCGAGACCCTCGGCTACACCGACATCTGGAGTGCAGAAGCCGGTGCCAGCGATGCGTTCACGCCACTCGCGCTCGCAGCGGCCTGGGCCCCGTCCTTGCGCCTCGGGACTGCCATCGTCCCGGTGTTCACGCGCGGCGCGGCAACGCTCGCGCAGTCCGTCGCCGCCATGTGTCAGGCCGCTCCCGGGCGCTTCGCGCTCGGGATCGGGACCTCGTCCGACGTCATCGTCGAGCAGTGGAACGGCATGAAGTTCGAGCGCCCGGTACACCGCGTGCAGGACACGATCCGATTCCTGCGCGCCGCGCTCTCGGGCGAGAAGGTCACCGCCGAGTACGACACCTTCTCGGTGAAAGGTTTCCGCTTGGGGGCCGTCGTCCCCGAGATGCCGCCCATCCTCGTGGCCGCGCTGCGCCCGGGCATGCTTCGCATTGCGGGTACCGAGGGAGACGGGGCGATCATCAACTGGCTCTCAGCCGATGACGTGCGTACGGTCGTTCCTCACGTCGGGGAAGGCAAGGAGATCGTCGCTCGCGTCTTCGTGCTCCCGAGCACCGACCGCGAGCTGGTGAACCTCGTCGGACGACGCGCGATCGCGGCCTACCTCAACGTTCCGGTGTACGCGAAGTTCCACGCCTGGCTCGGGCGCAGCGAGATCCTCGAGCCGATGTGGAACGCGTGGCACGCCGGGGATCGCAAGGCTGCGACCGAAGCTATCCCGGAGTCACTCGTCGACGATCTGATCGTTCACGGGACACCCGACGACATCAGGCAACGACTCGCGCAATACGTTGAGAACGGAGTCACCACTCCGGCACCCGCCATCCTGGGGACGGGTGACGCGCTGCGCGAGGTCGTCCGGGCGATCGCCCCGCGTCCGCCCACGTAACTGTCGGCCACCTGAGGACGGGCGGAGTGGTGGGCTCACGACGCCCGCTCGAGTTCCGTATCGGTCCCCACCTCTCGTTCGAGCCGGTGCCGCGCGAGGACCGTGACGAGATCGAGGCGCAACTGTTCGAGTGCGATGCCCGCAGTCGCGAAGTAGGCGTCTGCCCGCGCCCCGTGGGGGGACGAGTCGGGGCGCAGCCCGAGCTCGCACGCCGAGCTCGACCACGGCGTGAGCTCGAGGTCGACGCGTACGGCCCGGCGCAGCGGAATACGGAGTCGTCCCCGCAGCCGTCGGTGTCGTGCGGCCCGGGACCGGATCAGGTCGACCGGCACGGCCGTCGCCGTCAACTCACCCCACGGTCCACCGACGCGCAACTCGTCACCGGCGATGCGATCGAGCGCGCTTGCGGCGAGCGCGAGGGGGACGTCAAGACGCCGAGCGACGTACCACGAGAGTGTCGGGAACTCCTCCATGGGGCCTTCCTCCTGTGCGCTTCCGTCTCTTCGGACAGGCACAGTGTGAACACCGCATGTTTCCGGCACGTCAACGGCACACGACCAGCGTGCGGCGCTCGACTGAAGGGTCGCGTGCGACCCTTCGCCGCTGAGAGACCCGTCAGCGAGGGGCGAGGACCCCGCCCCGGTGGCGGAGCGTCAGGAGGTGCAGGCGCTCGAGCCCGCGGATGAACCACCAGGCAGGATCGAACTGTCCAGGGCTGAACGACAATCGTGCCGCAGTGGGCACGGCGTGGTGGTTGTTGTGGAGGCCCTCGCCGGCGGTGAAGAGCGCGAGGACCCTGCCGTTGGTGCCCGAGTTGGCGGCCGATCGCGTGCCGAACGTGTGGCCGATCGAGTTCACCGCGCCGTTGAGCCCCACGTAGAAGACGATGTGGAACACGACGGCGAACACCGCGATCTGCCACCCGAAGACGAGCCAGAGCAGGGCAAGCCCGACGAGCGGCCCCAGCGTCTCGCGATCAAAGACGACACGGTCCAGACGCGTCCTCGGGAAGTCGTTCGTGTAGCGATCGACGAGGGCCGGATTCTTCGCGGCCTTCCGGTACATCAGGATGTTGGTGAAGAGCACCCGAGCGGCGCCGAGCACGGCGGGGCTATGGGGGTCGTCGACGGTGTCGAGGGCGGCGTGGTGGCGCCGGTGCACCCCGGCCCACTCACGGGGACGGATCCCGGTGGTGACCCAGAGGATCACCCGCAGCGGTAACGCAGCCAGCGGGTGCATCGTGAGCGCCCGGTGCGTCAGGCCTCGATGGAGGTACACCGTGGTGACGAGGATCGCGAGCTCGGCGGTGAGGAACCCGATGGCCGCGCCCACCAGGATGTTGATCACGAGTGTCGGCATACGATCCATCCTACCTACCTACCAGTAGGTAGGATGGATCGTCGCCTGGGAGTGTGGCCGCTGCCCGCGCTCCTTCCCGGGAGACGATCTGCTCTGAGGGGACGATCCGACGGCTGAGGGCACGAGGGACCAGATCCTGGCGGTGGCGCTTCGCCACTTCGCCGCGGACGGCAACGCCGGCACCAGTCTCAACGACATCGCCGGTGAGGTCGGAATCCGCCGGCCCAGCCTGCTGTACCACTTCCCGTCGAAGGACGCGCTCTACCGCGAGACCGTCATGGCCTCCTTCTCGGACTGGTTCGACCTGCTCGGCGAGGCCACGGTCGACGCCCGACAGGGCTGGCCCCAGGTCGAGCGGGTGCTGCGCGCCGCGTTCCGGTTCTTCGAGGAGCGACCCGACTTCGTCCGCCTCGCGCGACGCGAGATGCTCGACGGCAGTCCGATCCTCACCGACGAGCTCGGCATCGCCCTACGACCGCTGTTCGAGAAGGCGTGCGGGTGGATCGAGGCCGAGATGGATGCCGGTCGCCTCCGCCGGTATGACCCCGGTCAGCTCATCCTGACCGGGTACGGCGCAGTGCTCTCGTACCTCTCGGACGCCGCGCTCATCACGGTGCTCCTGGAAGCTGATCCTCTCTCGCCCGATGCGCTCGAGACGCGGCGCGAGCACGTCATCGCCGTCTTGCGCGCGGCCGCCGATCCCGATGTCTCCCTTGGCGGTCTGAGCGGACGGTCCGAGTGACCGAGAGCCGAGTGACCTAGAAGCTCGTTGCTCGTCGGAACGTGGCGAGCAGCGCGTCGTCGCCGAAGACCTCGAGCGGCTCGATCGGACCGCGCCCCGAAACCCACAGCAACAGGTCCGACGCCGAACCACGGATGGCCACGTCGCCTTTCCCGTGCACGGGCTCGACCCGGAGTCCGTCGGGCGCGAGCTCGATCACCCATTCGCCGACGACATCGCTGCAGTGCAGATGCACCGTCTCGCCGTTCCCGGTGATCGGGCCGGCCCAGGGACGTCGCGGCAGGAGCCAGAGCAGCTCGTCGATCCCGTCGGCTGCGAGCGCCGGGTCGATCGGGTCGACTGCGCCGGCCGCGAGTTGCGCGTCGACGCGGTGCATCGTGGTCTCCTGCGCCTGGCGTCGCTGCCAGAACCCGACCACCGGGGGCGGGACGAACGTCCAGGCCGGTTCGTCGGCGGGTCGATCGAGCACGGCGACCAGCACGTCGACACCGTCGCGCACCCAATCCACGCGCGCATCCGGGTCGGGGATCTCGATCTCGTCGCCGGCCCAGAATCCGTCCTCGGGGGCGCGCACGGCGTTGCCGGCGGCCCAGCGATGGACGCGACCGATGTGCCCCAGGAGATCGGAGACGGTCCAATCGGGACAGGACGGAACGGTCGCGTCGAGTCCGGACGCTTCGGCCGCTTCGATGAGGGCAGTGGCGTTGCTCCCGATCGCGACGAGATACGTCGTGGGTTCCATCGCACTCACGTTACGCGGTTGGTTCCGCAGGCACCGGGGTGAGCAGACCGGGATCGTTGTTCGCCACTCGGTTGACCCGCGCGGAGACCGGGTACACGTCGAACCACTCGTCGGGTGCGGGCCGCAGCAGCGCGACGAGCGCGTCCGGATCCGATCCGGTGGGATCGAGCCACCGGTCCCACGCCGACGACGGGAGCACAACGGGCATCCGGTCGTGCACCGGCGCCAACCGCGAGTTGGCCGCCGTCGTGACGATCGCGCACGACCGCAGCCAGCCGTCACCGTCGTCGCCCACGTCGACGCCGTCGGGAACCTTCCAGACCTCCCACAGTCCGGCGAACGCCATCGGCTCGTCGTCGCGCCGGTGGATGTACATCGGCTGCTTCTTGGGCCGACCCTTCGGACTCGACGGTGGGCCGATCACCTTCCACTCGTAGAACCCGTCAGCCGGGATGAGGCAGCGACGCTTGGAGAACGCCCGCCGGTACGCGGGCTTCTCGGCGATGGTCTCGGCGCGCGCGTTGATGAGCCGGTCACCGATCCCCGGATCCTTCGCCCATGAGGGAACCAGGCCCCACCGAACCCGCGAGAGGACCCGGTGCTTCCCATCGCCCGCGGCCCGCTCGCGAACGATCATCACCTTCGCCCGAGGTGCGACGTTGTAGTCGGGCTCCCCGTTCGCGACGCCTACCTCGTCGACGACGAACTGCTCGGCGAGCCGCGCGGGCGATGACGTCGAGACGAACCGGCCGCACATGCGTCCAGTCTCCCATGGGCCGTGGCGCCGCCGCGTCCGGCCGTGCATCACATCGAGCGCGCCGTCGACCGGTAACGCGCGAACTCCGGGACGACGAGCGCGAGCACCCCCACACCGATGATGCACGCGAGCCCGCCGGTCAGAACCGCGATCGTGGGCGTGGTCAACGCGGCGACGAGCCCGGCTTCCGCGTCGCCGACGCGCGGTCCACCGACGACGACGAGGATGTGCACGGCGGACATGCGCCCCCGGAGGTTGTCGGGAACGCTGGTCTGGAGGATGGTGCTGCGGAACACCGCGGAGACCACGTCGGCCGCGCCGGCGACGGCGAGACACGACACGGCGAGCGGCAGGGAGTCGCCGGAGAGGCCGAACCCGACGATCCCCAGCCCCCAGACCGCCACGGCCCACAGCACCGCCAGCCCTTGGCGACGGATCTTCGAGACCCACCCCGCGCTGAGCGCTCCGAGGAGCGCCCCCACCGACACCGCGGAGAACAGCACGCCGACGACCTCGGGTCCCGCACCGAACTGGGTCATCGCGAGCACCGGGAACAGCGCGCGTGGCATGCCGAAGATCATGGCGATGAGATCGACGTAGAACGTCGACTGGAGCACTCTGCGCCCCCGCAGGAATCGAAAGCCTTCCGTGATGTCCTGCCAACCTCGTGACAGCGCGCCGGCCTCTGCCTCGCGTTCCTCGTCGACCAGGCGACCACGCGGAACCTGCGGTCGCATGAGGAGGCAGGCGACGATGGTGGCGGCGAAGGTGGCGACATCGATGCCGTACGCCCAGGAGAAGCCGGCCTGGTCGATCACGACACCGCCGACGGCGGGGCCGACGATGAGGCTGGTGTTCCACATGACCTGGTTGAGGGACAGCGCGGCAGGCAGCTGCGCGTTCGACACGAGGTTGGGCGTCATCGAGGAACGCACCGACAGGGAGAAGCCACCGAACCCGGCGACGATGCCGGCCCCCGCGTAGATGAGCGCGAGTGGTGGGTGGCCCCCGAGCGCACCGAACAGCAGGAGTGCGGAGCCGGCGGCCTGTCCGCATTGACCGATGAGGAGGAGGCGCCGACGGTCGTGTGCGTCGATGACGGGACCGCCGAGCAGGGCCGCGAACGCCAGCGGTACGAGCTGCACCAACCCGACGAGGCCGACCGCGGCCACCGAGCCTGTGAGGGCGAAGACCTGGACGTAGATCGCGACAAGGGCGATCTGCGATCCGGTCTCCGAGACGAGCTCTCCCGTCCAGAGCAACCGAAAGTCGCGACTGGTGCGCAGGGGCGTCGCGTCGACAGCCAACGCACGGAGCCACTGCAGGCGGGGGCTCATCCCGGGATTTCCGACCTGTTCACTCGACTATTGCCGCCGTCCGGACCTAGGCTCCTGAGCGACCAAGCATCCCCCACGCATTGGCACCCCCCAAGCACATTGGCACCCCCCAAGCACTCTGGAGGCACACCATGGCAATCCGTCTGGGCGACGAGGCCCCCAACTTCACCGCGGAGACCACCGAAGGAACCATCGATTTCTACGACTACCTCGGCGACGGCTGGGGCGTGCTGTTCTCGCACCCGAAGGACTTCACGCCGGTCTGCACCACCGAGCTCGGGCGCGTGGCCGCGCTCAAGCCCGAGTTCGACAAGCGCAACGTGAAGGTCGTCGGGCTTTCGGTCGACCCGCTCGACTCCCATGAGAGCTGGGCCGCCGACATCGAAGAGACCCAGGGCACGAAGCTCAACTTCCCGCTGATCGCGGATTCGGACCGCAAGGTCTCGGACCTGTACGACATGATCCACCCGAACGCGAACGACACGCTGACGGTGCGATCGGTGTTCATCGTCGGGCCCGACAAGAAGGTGAAGCTCCAGATCACCTACCCCGCGAGCACGGGCCGGAACTTCGACGAGATCCTGCGGGTCATCGACTCGCTCCAGCTCACCGCGGGCTACCAGGTCGCGACGCCGGTCGACTGGAAGGACGGCGAAGACGTGATCATCGCCGCGGCTGTCTCTGACGAGGACGCGAAGTCGAAGTTCCCCAAGGGGTTCAAGGCGATCAAGCCCTATCTGCGCGTCACCCCCCAGCCCAACAAGTAGCGCCTGACGGTTACGCGGCGCTGCAACCCCGGCGGGGCCGACGCGATCACAACCCGGTTCGAGCCTCGCGGGGACCCTCGCGGGTTGGTCGGGGGTGCGGAGCGGGGTCGGACGCCGTCGAGGTGGGTGAGCGCAGCGAGCCCATGGCTGAGGCGTCGTCCGGCCGCGGCGCACCGCCGACCGGTTCAGAGATACGACGCGGGATCGACGTCGAGCGCTACACCTTGAGGAAGCGCCGGAGTCCGATGGTGGAACCGATCAAGCCGATGATCACGCCGAGCGCCAACACGTAGAGCGCCACGATCGTCGCATCCCCGCTGGTGACGTAGAACTCCCGGAAGAAGCCCGTGGGGCTGTTGAACCAGTTGTCGAAGCCCACCTTGAGTGCGACGACCACGCCGACGGCCAGGCCGGCCCCGATCAGGCCCTGGACGAGGCCCTCGGCCATGAACGGGACCCGCACGAACCAGTTGGAGGCGCCGACGAGCTTCATGACCTCGATCTCGCGGCGCCGCGCGAAGGTCGCGAGCCGGATGGTGTTCACGATCAGGAAGAGGGACGAGACCAGCAGGATCAGCGACAGGCCGATGAAGATGATGCGAGCCGTGTTCGTCGCGTCGAGCAGGCCCCGAAGGGCTTCCTCAGGCGTGGCGACGTCGTCGACCCCTGGCTGCGCGTTGAATGCTCGCTGCACCGTGGTGGTCTTCTCGGCCTGCACGGGCACGACTCGGAACGACGTCGGGAGCGCATCCGCGGTGATGTTCTTGACCAGATCGGGGTCCTTGCGGAAGATCCGCTTGAACTCCTGGAGCGCTGCCTGCTTGTCGAAGAACTTGAACGACTTGACGTTCGCGTCGTTCTTGAGGGCGGCTCGAACATCGGCGATCTGTTGGTCGGTCGCGTCGACCTTCATGAAGACCTCGAGGCGCACGCCGCCCTTGATCCGCTCGGTGCCGTGGCCGACCCAACGCGAGAGCATCAAGATGCCGCCGAAGAGCGCGAGCGAAACCGCGACGGTGAGCACGCCGGCGATCGTCATCAGGAGGTTGCGGCGGAGCGAGACGATCGTCTCACGCGCGAAGTAGCCGAAGCGGGTCAACAACGACCGCTACCCTCCCGTCGCGCCGTAGAGGCCGCGTGCTTCGTCTCGGACGACGGACCCGCGGCTGAGCTCGATCACGCGGCGGCGCATCGCGTCGACGATCCGGCCATCGTGCGTCGCCATGCAGACCGTCGTACCGGTTCGGTTGATGCGGTCGAGGATGCGCATGATGCCGACCGTCGTGGCGGGATCGAGGTTCCCGGTCGGCTCGTCGGCGAGCAGGATGAGGGGCCGGTTCACGAACGCGCGTGCGATCGAGACACGCTGCTGTTCACCGCCGGAGAGCTCGGTGGGGAACCGACCGGCCTTCTTCGCGAGGCCCACGAGGTCGAGCACCTGGGGGACCTGGGTGCGGATGACGTGGCGGGGACGGCCGATGACCTCCATTGCGAACGCCACGTTCTCGTAGACGGTCTTGGTCGGCAGCAACTTGAAGTCCTGGAAGATCGTCCCGATGTTGCGGCGCAGCTGGGGGATCTTCCATTGCGAGAGGTGCGAGATGTCGCGGCCGGCTACGACGATTCGGCCGTCGGTCGCTGTCTCCTCGCGCAGCAGCAACTTGAGGAACGTCGACTTGCCCGAGCCCGATGGGCCGACGAGGAAGACGAACTCACCTTTTTGCACGTCGATGCTGACGTCGCGCAGGGCCGCGATGTTGCCCTTGTAGATCTTGTTGACGTTCTCGAATTTGAGCATAAGGAGGGGGGTTGTCGAACCAGCGAGGTTGGAACAGACGGTACCAGCCGGGTCGCGCGATCTCGGGGCAACCCGGCGCAACTCCCCGATCGGTCCTCAGGGGCTCGCTCAGGCGCCCTCTCGACGACGCCACTGCAGCCATGCCTCGATGAATTCGTCGAGGTCACCGTCGAGCACGGCGTCCACGTTGCCCGTCTCGTGACGAGTCCGCTCGTCCTTGACGAGGCGGTATGGCGCCAGCGTGTAGCTGCGGATCTGGCTCCCGAACGCGACCTCGCGCTTGTCACCCGAGATCTGCGCCAGCTCTTCGGTGCGCTCCTGACGTTGGCGCTCTGCGAGACGCGCCGCGAGGATCTGCATCGCGTGCGCCTTGTTCTGGGTCTGTGAGCGCTCGTTCTGGCAGGACACGACCACTCCCGTCGGGAGGTGGGTGATGCGAACCGCCGAGTCGGTGACATTGACGTGCTGACCACCGGCGCCCGACGACCGGTACGTGTCGATGCGCAGGTCGGTGGGGTCGATCTCGGGAACCTCTTCCTCCTCGAGCGCGGGGACGCAGTCGAGGGATGCGAACGCCGTCTGGCGTCGGGCATTGGCGTCGAAGGGTGAGATGCGGATGAGCCGATGCACGCCGCGCTCCCCCGAGAGCATCCCGTAGGCGTAGCGGCCCTTCACCGTGAAGGTGGCCGAGGTGAGCCCCGCCTCGGTGCCGGGCTGGGTCTCGACGAGCTCGACGTCGAACCCACGGCGTTCGGCCCACCGGGTGAACATGCGCATCAGCATGTCGGTCCAGTCCTGCGCGTCGGTTCCGCCGGCACCCGAATGGACCTCACAGATCGCGTCGCGCTCGTCGTGCTCGCCGGTGAAGAGCGCCCGGAGCTCGAGCCGGTCGAGCTCGCCCCGCAACGAAGCGACGCCCGCGTCCACCTCGCTCTCGACCGAGTCGTCGCCTTCTTCGCGACCGAGCTGGTGAAGGGTCTGCACGTCCGAGAGGCGTTCCTCGAGACCTTCGACCAGCTCGATGTCCTCCCGGAGGCGGGCCATCTCGGTCGTGAGCTTGCGCGCCCGATCGGGATCGTCCCAGAGATCAGGCTTCCCGGCGTGCGCTTCGAGCTCGGTCAGCTTCGCTCGGGCTTCGTCGACGTGGAGGTACGCGCGCGCTTCGCCGACGCGGCGAGCCAGCGCGTTCAGGTCGTCGGAGAAGTCACGCATCACAACGGCGCCGTGTCAGCGACCGTGGCAGAGCTTGAACTTCTTGCCGCTGCCGCAGTAGCAGGGTTCGTTGCGACCAGGCAGCTTGTCGACCTGGACCGGCTCGCCCATGGTCATGGGGGCCGGGACATCGGCCAAGGCGGTCGCGGTCCCCGCACCCAGACCGGCTCCGGCCGCCTCGATCTCGGGCGGAATGCTTGCCGCCGCGGCTCGCATGCCACTCGCGCCCTGCACCGGGTCGTCGGGCGCGCTGTAGCGGAGATCACGGGTCGGGGCGGGAGGATCGTCCTCGGCGACGACTTCGAGATGGGTGACGTAGCGCACGAAATCGTCGTCGATGAGACCCATCATCGCCTCGAACATGTCGTAGCCCTCGCGCTGCCACTCGGCGAGCGGGTCCCGCTGACCCATCGCCCGCAGGTTGATGCCCTCGCGCAGGTAGTCCATCTCGTAGAGATGCTCGCGCCAGTGCTGATCGATCACCGAGAGCATCACGCGGCGCTCGATCTCGCGGAGCGTCTCGGAGCCGATCGACTGCTCCTTGGCGTCGTAGCGGGTGAGCGCGTCGTCAAGGACGAGCCCGCGGAGCTGGTCGACGTGCAACGACTCGTCGAGCTGGGCCCGCGTGAGATCGGTCGGGAACCCGGCCCGGAGGGTGCGATCGAACTCGTCGAGGTCCCAGTCCTCGGGGTACTCACCCGGGCAGTGCGCCGCGATCAGACGATCGACCGAACTCTCGATGGCCTCGAGCGTCTGCTCGCGCAGATCCTCACCGTCGAGGATCTGCTGGCGGCGCTTGTACACCACCTTGCGCTGCTCGTTCATCACCTCGTCGTACTTGAGGACGTCCTTGCGAATCTCGAAGTTGCGGTCCTCGACGGTGCGCTGGGCGCGCTCGATGGCCTTGGTGACCATCTTCGCTTCGAGGGGCATGTCGTCGGGGAAGGCGCGGTCCATGACCCAGCTCATCGCGCCGGTCGCGAAGAGGCGCATGAGATCGTCCTCGAGCGACAGGTAGAACCGGCTCTCCCCGGCGTCACCCTGGCGGCCCGAGCGACCCCGCAGCTGGTTGTCGATGCGACGGCTCTCGTGTCGCTCGGTGCCGAGCACGTAGAGGCCGCCGGCGGCACGGACCTTCTCACCCTCGGCAGTGCACTCGTGCTTGAAGCGCTCCAACAGCGTCTCGTAGCGGTCGGGGTCCTCTTCGGGCGTGATGCCCTCGGCAAGCATCTCGTTGCGGGCGAGCCCCTCGGGATTCCCGCCGAGGAGGATGTCGACACCCCGCCCGGCCATGTTCGTGGCCACGGTCACGGAGTGCGGTCGACCGGCCTGGGTCACGATGTGCGCTTCGCGCTCGTGGGCCTTGGCGTTGAGGACCGAGTGCGGGATACCTCGCTTCTCGAGGAGCCGCCCGAGGTGCTCGGACTTCTCCACCGAGATGGTTCCGACGAGCACGGGCTGTCCCTGGTCGTAGCGCTCCTGGATGTCGTCCGCTGCGGCCTCGAACTTGGCCTCCTCGCTCTTGTAGATGAGGTCGGGCTCGTCGTCGCGGATCATCTGCTTGTTGGTGGGGATCGAGACGACGTCGAGCCCGTAGGTGTGCGCGAACTCACCGGCCTCGGTGGCCGCGGTACCCGTCATCCCCGAGAGCTTGTCGTACATGCGGAAGTAGTTCTGGAGGGTGACGGTCGCGAGGGTCTGGTTCTCCTCCTTGATCTTGACCCCTTCCTTCGCCTCGACCGCCTGGTGCAGGCCCTCGGACCAGCGGCGTCCCTCGAGCACACGACCCGTGAACTCGTCGACGATCTTCGCCTCACCGTCGGCGATCAGGTAGTCGACATCACGTTTGAACAGCTCCTTGGCGCGCAACGCGGCCTGGAGCTGATGGACGAAGTTCTGGTTCACGTGCTCGTAGAGGTTCTCGACGCCGAGCGCCTCTTCGACGCGCCCGATGCCGTCCTCGGTCGGCACGACCGTCTTCTTGGCCTCGTCGACCTCGTAGTCGCGATCGCGCTGGAGGCCCTTCACGATGCGTGCGAACTGGTGGTAGAGCTGCTGCGCGTCGTCCGCCCGACCCGAGATGATCAGCGGCGTGCGGGCCTCGTCGATGAGGATCGAGTCGACCTCGTCGACGATCGCGAAGTGGTGGCCGCGCTGGGCCTGCTCCTCGCGTGAGGACGCCATGTTGTCGCGCAGATAGTCGAATCCGAACTCATTGTTCGTGCCGTAGGTGATGTCGGCGGCGTAGGCCAGCTTCTTCATCGCCCAGTCGTCGACCTCGGGGAGCACGGCGCCCACGTCCATACCGAGGAAGCGGTAGAGCTGCCCCATCCACGTGGCGTCGCGCTTGGCGAGGTAGTCGTTGACCGTGACCAGGTGCACGCCATAGCCCGCGAGCGCGTTCAGATAGGCCGGCAGGGTCGCGACGAGCGTCTTTCCCTCACCCGTCTTCATCTCCGCGACCCAACCGAAGTGCAGACCAGCCCCGCCCATGATCTGGACGTCGAAGTGGCGCTGGCCGAGCGTGCGACGCCCGGCCTCGCGGACCGCGGCAAACGCCTCGGGCAAGAGCTCGTCGAGATGGTCGACGCGGGCCTCCCGCTCCGTCGCGATGTCGCCCACACGGTCGAGCCGGGCTCGAAAGTCGTCGGTGAGCGCTCGCAGCTCCGCGTCGGAACGACGCTCCATCTCGGGCTCGAGCGCGTTGACGTCAGGCACGATCGACTGGAGCAGCTTGAGCTTGCGCCCCTCGCCGGCGTGCAGCACCTTCTGGAAAAGACCCATGACGAGAGCCGATCCTACCGGCGCGCGCCTCCCGGTCTTGCGGCGGGGGTCCGTGCGGGGCCGGCGATCTGAAGGCCAGCCGGTCTGCGAGCATGGATCGATGACGGTGGACGTCCCGGTCCGGCGGGGCAGGCCTGGCGCGTCCGCCCCGACCCTCCCGGCCCGGTGGGTGCACCGGGCGCGGAGCGCCCATCCCGCGGCGGTCGTGCTGAGCGGCGCGGTCGTGGTGTGGATCGCCACCTTCGCGGCCCTCGTCGTGAACCGTCAGGACCGCTTCTGGTCGGTCGACTTCGACATGGGGATCTACGACCAGGCCGTGTGGCTCCTCGCGCACGGCCGGCAGTTCATCACCGTCCGCGGGCTCCCCGTCTTCGGGCACCACGGCACGTTCGCGCTCGTGTTCTTCGTGCCCGCGTCGTGGCTGGGCGCGGGCCCCGACTTCCTCAACGTGTTCCAGGTCACGGTGCTCGCGCTGGGCGCAGCTCCCGTGTACCTGTTGGCCCGCGAGCGCATGCTCGGCGCGTGGGCGGCCGCCGCGCTCGGGGTCGCGTTCCTGTTCCACCCCGCGCTGCAGTTCCTGGGCTGGGAGCTGTTCCACCCCGAGACCCTGGCGCTCACCCCGCTCCTCGCCGCCTACCTCTGCTCGGTACGCCGATCGTGGCGCTGGTTCGCGCTCTGGGTCGTGGTTGCGATCTCCTGCAAGGAGGACGTCGCGCTCGCGGTCCTCGTGCTCGGTCTCGTCATCGCGCTCCGACCGGGTCGCCGCGCCGGGGAGCTACGGATCGGGCTGGCGACGATCGGGTTTGCGGCGGTGTGGTTCGTGCTCGTCACCCAGGTGCTCCTCCCGGTGGTGGGGGGGCACCCGGCTCACTACGAGGGCCTCTATCAGGGTGTCGGCGGATCCGCGGGTGGGATCGCCGAGATGGCGTTGCGTGACCCGGGCAACCTGACGAGTCGGTTGACCTCGTCCGAGACCGGCGACTTCGCGTGGAAGCTGCTCGCTCCGTTCGGGCTGACGGGGTTGCTCTCCCCCGGCGTGCTCGCCATCGGGTTGCCGCAGTTCGTGCTCGACGCGTGGAGCGATGCCCCATGGACGCGGGCGATCACGTTCCACTATGCGGCCCTCCCCCTCGCCGGCGTGACGATCGCCATGGTGGAGAGCGTCGCCTGGCTCGTTCGACGCATCGGTGGCGCGGCGCGTTGGCTCGTCCCGGCCTTCGTCCTGGCCTGCGCGTTCGCGGCGACGCTCGCGTGGGGTCCGTCACCGATCGGCGCCGAGTACGACAAGGGTTGGTGGCCACCCAACAGCGACACGCGTCTCGCGGCGAAGCGCGATGCGATCGCCACCGTGCCCGCGGATGCCTCGGTGAGCGCCGGGTACACCCTCGTCCCCCACTTGAGCCGGCGGGCCGAGATCTACTCGTTCCCGAACCCCTGGCGACCCTCGAACTGGGGCTACCGCGACCAGGACACCCGCGATCCCCACCGTGTGAACTGGATCGTGGTCGACCGTCGGGCCCTCGGGACCGAGGACGCGGCGCTGCTCGACGCGATCCTCACGAACGGGAACTTCAGGCTTGTGCTCGACCGCGACGACCTGATCGTCGCGCGTCGTGTGCACGGCTGACACGTCGATCCTTTCGCCGCTCGACCTGGTGGCGGAGCTTGTCGACGACGAGATCCAACGCGACCTCGGGTACCGGACCGGCCGCACGCGCGGTGACCCTGCCGTCGCGCAGGTGCAGCACCACCGAGCACCGGGCGTGGTCGGCGATGCGCGGATTGCGCTGGTCGGCGAAGTCGACCTCGGCGCGCGTGAGGTCTGAAGCGACACGTTCGAGCCGACCGAGCTTGCGCCGCGCCATCGCTCGCAGGCTCGGTGTGAGCTCGACGTGATGACTCCGAACGACCACATCCATGCGCGTCCCCCAGGCTCGGTGCCCGTCCTCGAAGGCGGTGCCGTGTGCGGAGTGTAGGAGCCAGACTCCGTTCGATCTTGAAGGCCGCGGCAGGGCGTTCGGGCCGCGGTGAGCGCACCGACCAGGGTCTCCCCGGCGGGCCCGCAGGGCTACGACGGGTGCCGTACGGGTGGCACCGGTGGTGGCGACGCCAGAGACCGGGAGCACCGACGGGCCGACGCACGCGGTGGCGGCGCAGTGGTTGCTGGGCTCGCAATGCGACGCGGCCGGCGAACAGCTGGGCACGGTCGGACCCGCGCTCGCGGCGCCGTTCGGGTGCGGTCGGCGCCCCGGTGACGAGCGCAGGGAGCGGCGGCGCGACCAGCGGCGGCGGGGGTCGACAAGTCAGACCGTCGCGGCGTGGGCGTGGCGGCATGTGCCAACGAGCTCGCGGGCGACACCCTCGCACGCGAATGCCGGCGACCATGCATCCACTCGCGACCGCGCGGGGGCGGACGACGCGGACGGCAGCGTCGCGGTGCATCGCGGACAGGTCGGATCCGCCGGGCGGCGGCATCCGGGACCGGCCCGTGGGAGCAGTGCGGCGATCCTGCGCCGACGCCACGGCCTGGGCGTGGCACCTCTCCCACGATGTGGGCTCAGTATCGGTAGTGGTCGGGCTTGTACGGCCCACCCACGGGGATCCCGAGGTAGCTGGCCTGGTCCTCCGTCAGCTTGGTGAGCTTGACCCCGAGCTTGTCGAGGTGCAGGCGCGCCACCTCCTCATCGAGGTGCTTGGGGAGCGTGTACACCTTGCGCTCGTAGAAGTCGGGGTGGCTGTAGAGCTCCACCTGGGCGATCACCTGGTTGGTGAAGCTGTTCGACATCACGAAGCTCGGGTGGCCGGTCGCGCAGCCGAGGTTCAGCAGGCGACCCTCGGCGAGCACGATCACCGCGTGTCCGTCGGGGAACACCCACTCGTCGACCTGCGGCTTGATGTTCACGCGCTCGATGCCGGGGACCGTCGCGAGGCCGGCCATGTCGATCTCGTTGTCGAAGTGGCCGATGTTCCCCACGATCGCGTTGTGCTTCATCCGTGCCATGTGGTCGGCGGTGATGATGTTCTTGTTGCCCGTCGTGGTGACGAACAGGTCGGCGGTGTCGACGACGTCTTCGAGGGTCGTGACCTCGTAGCCCTCCATCGCCGCCTGCAGCGCGCAGATCGGGTCGATCTCGGTGATCACGACGCGGGCGCCCTGGCCGCGCAGCGACTGCGCACTGCCCTTCCCGACGTCGCCGTACCCACAGACGACCGTGACCTTGCCGGCGAGCATGACGTCGGTCGCCCGGCAGATACCGTCGACGAGCGAGTGCCGGCAGCCGTAGAGGTTGTCGAACTTGGACTTCGTCACCGAGTCGTTCACGTTGATCGCCGGGAACAGCAGCGTCCCCGCCTCGTACATCTGGTACAGCCGGTGCACACCGGTCGTGGTCTCCTCGGTCACCCCCTGGATGCCTTCGGCGATGCGGTGCCACACGCGATCGTCCTCGGCGAGGATCCGCTTGAGCACCCTCAGCACGACGGTCCACTCTTCGGAGTCCTCGGACGTGGGCTCGGGCACCGTTCCCGCACGCTCGTACTCGACGCCCTTGTGGACCACGAGGGTGGCGTCACCTCCGTCGTCGAGGATCATGTTGGGGCCACCGCCGTCGGGCCAGCGGAGCGCCTGCTCGGTGCACCACCAGTACTCCTCGAGCGTCTCGCCTTTCCACGCGAACACCGGGACGCCCGTCGCCGCGATGGCTGCGGCCGCGTGGTCCTGGGTCGAGAAGATGTTGCACGACACCCAGCGAACCTGCGCGCCGAGCGCGGTGAGCGTCTCGATGAGCACCGCGGTCTGGATGGTCATGTGCAGCGAGCCCGTGATGCGGGCACCGGCGAGCGGCTGCGTCGCGCCATGACGCTCGCGCATCGCCATGAGGCCGGGCATCTCGTGCTCGGCGAGCTCGATCTCCTTACGACCGAAGTCGGCGAGGGACAGATCGGCGACCTTGAAGTCGGCCTTGCCGTCGGAATCAGTCGTCGGGGTGGCAGTCTGGGTCATGGCTGGACTCCTGTGGGTACGAGCACGGTCAAGCCGCGCGTCCTGCACGAGGAGTCGGCCCGGATCACCGGGTCACAGCCAATGCCCGACGGGAACGTTCCCGAGGCAAGGCCCGACCGAAGTCCTCATCGTACCGCCCGCGACCGAAGATCGTCGCACCGTTGTTCTCACACCCGGGTCCCATCGTGGCGGCACGGGCAGCGGTGAACACAGGTTCGGCCCTGGCTGGTGGGGCCGGTGTGGTCCACATCGGCGCCGGTGCCCGAGCAGGGTCGGGACCGTGATCGAACGTGGGGCCGTGACGCCGCGCCCTACGTCGGGATCGGACCGAGCGCGGCTTTGAGCTGGGCGATGGCATCGATCGGCCCGGGGTCGACGTCGTTCGCGAGGGCCAGGTAGCAGCTCGCCCATGTCCCGAGGTACATGAGGTCGAGGAGCTGGGCGAGGCGCCCTTCCCCCTCGGCCTCGATGTCCAGCACCTGCACGAAGACCTCTTCGATCATGTCGCGTGAGAGCGCCATCTGTTCGGACAGGCGCGGGTGCTCGAAGCCATGGCGGAGCTGGACAAGCGTGAGGATCTGGCGGGTGACGTCGCCGTGCTGACCCCATCCGCAGATCTCCGCGTGGTTCAGCTCGGGATAGGCACCCCAGAACGCGGGCGCCTTGGCGGTCTCGTTGATGTCGTTCTTGAGCCGTCGCGCCGCGACCGCGCCCAACGCCCCGCCGCCGTAGACGACCGGGATCGTGCGCCCGATGCGGCGGGCGAGCTCGCGAGCGGGGTTCTTCGCTCCCTCGACCTCGGACCGGCACTGACCCCGTCGACGCGCGAGCTGCTCCTGGGCCTTGATCAACGCGGCGTGCCCCTCGGGAAAGATACCGAGCCGGAAGACGGTCACGAACAGGGGTGCAATCAGCGCACCGAGCGCGCCACGGGGCATGAGACCCGTGGGACACGAGATGCGCAGCCCGCGATGTGCGGCGGCGAGCTCATCGAGGGCGCCCCCGGTCGTGACCGTGACGACGGGAGCACCGGCCTCGAACGCCCCGCGCGTCATCGACACCGTCTCCTCGGTGTTGCCCGAATAGGACAGTGCGAAGACCAGCGTGCGCGGGCCGATGAACGCGGGGGTGCGGTACTGCTTGAGGACGGTCACCGGCACGGGCAACGCGCTGCCGACGGCTTGGAGCACGTCACCCGCCATGCCCGAGCCGCCCATGCCGAGCACGGCGATCGAGTCGATCGCGTCTCCTCCCGGCAATGTTGACAGGTCGGCCTCAGCCGCGAGCTCGTGCGCGGCCTCGAGCTGCTCGGGCAGCCCAGCAACCGCGTCGAGGAAGCCCAGGGAATCAGCTGCCACGGTTTCGCTCAGACCTCGAAGGTGGGGGTGATGCCGTCGGCCGCAGCCTTCGCGATGAGTCGCTCGTGCTCCGTCTCGCCGACCGCCTCGGCCTCGTCGATGAGCATGATCGGGATGTCGTCCCGAACGGCGTAGCGCCGCTTGAGGCGGGGGTTGTAGAGCGACGATTCGTCCTCGAAGTAGAGGAGCGGCCCCTTGTCCTCGGGGCAGGCGAGGATCTCGAGCAGCTGGGGATCGAGCGACACGTGGCTCTCCTGATCTTCGGACGTCCGGCTTCAGGGCTTCAGGGCTTCAGGGCTTCAGGGCTTCAGTCTGCCTCGCCGCCGATGAGCGCGAGCACCTCGGCGACGTGTTCGGCGCACGACTCGGCATCGGCCGCTTCGAGGTTGAGGCGCAGCAGCGGCTCGGTGTTGCTGGGCCGGAGGTTGAACCACCAGTCGCCGAGATCGACGGTCAAGCCGTCGAGTCGGTCCTGGGCCGCGCCCACGAAGGTCTTCGCCACCGTGTCAACCGATGCGGCGGGGTCGGCGACCCGGCGGTTGATCTCGCCCGAATCTGCGTAGCGCTCCAACGGGGTACGCAGCTCCGAGAGCGGGATCCCCGCGCGCGACAGCGTCTCGAGTACCACGAGTGCCGCGATCAGACCAGAGTCGGCGCGGTAGTTGTTGCGGAAGTAGTAGTGGCCGGAGTGCTCACCGCCGAAGATCGCGCCGGTCTCGGCCATGACCTGCTTGATGTACGAATGCCCGACGCGCGTGCGTACCGTCGTGCCGCCCAGCTCGTGCACGATCTCGGGCACTGCCTTGGAGCAGATGAGGTTGTGCACGACGGTGCGGTCCGCGGCCGGCCCGTCGGAGGGCTGTCGTTGGAGGATCGACTGGGCGACGATCGCGGTCGTGAGCGATCCGCTGAGGGGCTGCGCGTTGTCGTCGACGAGGAACACGCGATCTGCGTCTCCGTCGAACGCGAGTCCGACGTCGGCGCGCGCCTCGAGGACGCCACGTTGAAGGTCCTTGAGGTTCTCGGGCTGAATCGGATCGGCGGGATGGTTCGGGAACGTGCCGTCGAGCTCCTCGAACAAGATGCTGAGCTCGAAGGGCAGGCCCGCGAACACGGCAGGCACGACGAGGCCGCCGACTCCGTTCGCGGTGTCGGCGACGACGCGCAGGGGAGCGAGCGCTTCGAGGTCGACGAAGGAACGCACGTGCGCGACGAACTCCGGGAGGAGGTCGAGCTGTTCGGCGCGGCCGAGCACCTCCCCCCGCTCGAGCAGCCCGTCGGCCACCGCGGCCTTGATCTGGAGCAGGCCGGTGTCCTCCCCGACCGGCGCGGCGCCGGCGCGACACAGCTTGACGCCGTTGTACTGGGCCGGATTGTGGCTGGCGGTGAACATCGCCGCCGGTGCGTCGAGATGGCCGGCGGCGAAGTACACGAGGTCGGTCGACGCGTACCCGAGATCGACGACGTCGGCACCGGCAAGGGTGGCGCCTTCGATGAAGGCGGCCACGAGCGCCTCGCCGGACGGGCGCGAGTCCCGACCGACCAGGACGCGCGCCGCGCCCGTGAAGCCGACGAACGCATTGCCGACGCGACGCGCCACGGATTCGTCGATCTGGTCGGGATAGACGCCGCGTACGTCGTACGCCTTGAAGATCGCGTCGAGCTCAGCCGTCATGTGTGTGCACCGGGTCGGACGAGGTGGGGGGAGGATCCATTGTACCGGTGCCCGGATTCTCGCCGCCGTGCTCGACGCCCTGACGCTCGCCACGGCGTCGCCGGCGGATCGGCCACCACACCAGGAGTCCGACGCCGACGAGGCCCAGCACGGTGCCGAGACGCCCGAGCCATTCCGCCCTGGTCGTTCCGAATGACAGGGTCACGTGCTTGGACGTCGGAACGACCACCATCTGGTTCGGCGTCGCCCGGTACGGACCCTTCGCTCCATCAGCTTCCCAGTTCGGGAACCAGGATTCCCTGACGATCACGGGAACGCCGGTGCGGGAGACGTCGAACGAGATGGAGTCGTCGCGGCGGTGCACGTTCGTCACGTCGACGTGGGGGAGCGGCTCCTTGGCGACCTTGCGCGCGCGTTCGGTTCCGACGTGGCGCCAGGACGCCGGTCCGTCGTCGACCAGCACCCGGTCGAGCGCGCGGGGGTCGTTGAACCACGGCACGGCGATGCAGTCCTGCCATTCGTGGATCCCCAAGTCCTTCGAGTCGAGCCCGAGCCGCTGCAGTCGATGAAGGCACGCGACCTCGTCGCGGCTCGTGAACTCGTCCACGACGACCGGCTGGTTCTGCAGTGGGCTCACCAGCTCCGAGTTCTGGACGCGATAGATGCTCCAGCCGTTGGGCTGCGCCTGGTCGAGGTCTGGTGACGTCGCCACGAGCCGCAGCCGAGGGTCGGCGTCGGCCAGGGTCTTCGATCCGGCGGCGTGGACCGCGAGGTAGCGGATGCCCAGGACCTGGAGCCAGCGCACCCCGAGGGCGAAGTCGCTCTGGGTGCGGTACGGGACGCCGCGCACGGCCCCCGACGAGTTCCCGGGCGCGTCCAAGGCTGCGGTTGTCATGAAGTGGTACGGGGTCGAGGCCGAAGCCTCGTAGTAGACGCCTTCGTTCGACGCGATGCGCCCGTGCGTCCAGTACGGCAACAGCATGAGCGCGAGTGGTGACCCGTACACGTTCAGCTGGGTGTTCCCTTCCCAGAGCAGCCGACCGGGGGGAAGCTGCGCCGCCGCGTCGATGAACGCGCGGTACTCCGGGTACTGCTTCTTGGGTGTGGCGCCGTCGCCCCGCGTGTCCTCGTAGCCGCGGAAGTTCCAGCTGGTCCAGTAGGGCAGGAACGACTTGTCGTGGTCGAGCGCGATGAGGGTGCCGACCGCCAACACCACGGTGAGCGCCCCGGCCACGGTCGCGGCGACGAGCTTCGGTGGCATCGGTGCCTCCTCGCGTTCCGCGGCTCGACGCGCCAGCCAGGCTGCGCCGCGGATGAGCTCGGCGATCCCGAGGCCCATGAGGAGGAAGAGGCCGAGGTACCAGAACGGCAGGAAGCGCAGGTTCCACGCCGGCGTCGCCTGGACGTCCTCCCAGAAGCGGAACATGAGCCCGGCGAGCGAGGTGATCGCGACGACCACGAACGTCGACGGTCGACGTCCGACGATGCCGCCGATGATCGCGGCGCCGATGAGCACGGTCGCGCCCCACTGCCATGGCCAGATGCCGTTGAGACCGAAGAGGTAGCTCGGAAAGAGGTAGTCGGAGTACTGCGTGATCGGCGTGTAGCGCATATCGGTCGTGTACCCGAGGACCGAGAGCAGTGGGACCGTCCACACCGCGGTGAGCAGCCCGCCGACGACCGCGATGGCTGCGGCTCGTCCGAGCGACCGGAGCGGTCCGGCCGCGAGCCACACCACCAGCGCGCCGACGACCGCGAAGATCGCGACCACGAGGTGACTCATGATCACGAGCGCGAGCAGGACGGCGGGCAGCCACATCCGCCGACCGTTGCGCAGCGACGCGGCGAGGGTCCCGAGGAACGCGAGCGACAGCGCGAGCGCCAAGGTGTACGAGAACTCTCCGGCCAGGTTGCTGGCGAGCGAGCCTCCCGCGATGTGCTGGTTGAACGCGATCGATTGGGCCGTGCTGCTCGTCCCCGGATCGCCGGTGAAGAAGAGGAACGCGGTCGCCGCGACCGCGAAGGCAGCCGGTGCCGGACGCGGCAATCGCAGCCCGCGCGCAAACACGTACGCGCCGATCGGCATGAGCACCGGCCCGAGCACCGTGCCGAGCTTGAACGCGACGTTGTACGGAGCGACGAGGTCGAGACCGACGATCGCGAGCGCGGGGATCGGGAAGTAGAACTGGCCGGCCGGGAAGCCGCCGTAGAAGTCCGGCGACCACCCCGAGAGTCGCCAGGGCAGGAGATGGTCACGCAGGTACGCCGGCCACCACACGTGCGCGGCGGTGTCGCCGCCCGAGGGCGTCGTGTTGCGGAACAGGAGGCCCGGCTCGAGCTGGACGAAGATGAACGCGCAGCAGGCCGCGACGACGAGCAGCCCGATCCAGACCTCCAGGCGCGACCAGCACGACCGGTTGGTCGCCCCGGCCTCGACCCCGCCCGGACCGGCAGTGTCGATCTCGCTCCCGCCGGTCTCACCGGGGGGGTCCCACGGCAGTGCCGACGATTCGTCCACCTCCGTCGTCACGGCCATTGCGGACAGCCTGCCAGCACCAGAGAGTGCGCCACGGTCACGCAGCGGCCGAGCGACCCGGAGTCGGGCGGGTACCCCGCCGCCGGGCGCGCGACCGGGTTTAGGGGTGCCGGACGAGCTCGAGGACGCGGTCGAGCGGGATCTCGCCTTCGGGCGACTCCCAGGTCTGGACCTCGCAGCCTCCGCAGCGGCGGAACGTGAGCTCGGACCCGGCGACGTGCATGCGGATCTCGATCAGGGCGCTCTTGGCACAGGTAGGACAACGCATTCTCGACCTCCCAGTCGTGGTGACGACCGGGGTATCGGCAGCGCCGAGCGGGACCTTGAGCCCGGGAGACGGCCCCGATCAGGAGGTGATCAGGATCGCCGCGAGGAGGTTGAAGCCCACGTGGAGCATGACCGACTGGGAGAGGTTGCCGGTCTTCATCGCTCGCCAGCCGCTCACCAGCCCGAGCAGGAGGAAGGCGGGCACGTAGTAGTAGGTGCCGGGGTCGCCGATCACGTGGACGAGGGCGAAGATCAGGGCCGAGGCGAACACGGCCCGGGCCGGGGTCGTGCGCCGCACCAAGGCGCGCAGCAGCGCCCCTCGGAACAGCAGCTCCTCGGCCACGGGCGCGAGCAGCACGACACCGAGAGCGAACAGGGGCACTTCGATCCCGTTGGCATGCTCGAACTGGCGCACCACCTCCTGGGAGGAACCGTTGAGATCGGCCCACTCGGTGATGGGCAACAGGATCCAGCCCGCCACGAGGGAGAGTCCCAGGCCCGCCGCGAGCCAGGGCGTGTCGCGCGCCCGCACCCGCAGGCCGAAGTCCGCCCGCAGGCTCCCCCGGCCCTTGGTGCGGGCGATGAGCGCGAGGGTCCCGATGATCCCCAGGTTCTGGGCGACGAGCCCCAGGATCAGCGCCGGTACCTCGAGATCCTTGGGGATCCCGTTGGCCGGGACGTGGGCCCGTGACGCGGCGATGATCACGATGGGGACGACGCCGAGCAGCGCGCACACGAAGCCCGCGATCCAGGCCAGGAACGCATCGGGCAGTCCCCACCGCAGCGATGTCACCGGCGCGGGCATTGGTCCGACCGGGGGCGCCTCCATGGGTTCACGCTAGCGGTGGGTCGCGCTCGGTTCGGGCCCCGAGGTCACCCCCGACCAATCAGGGCCGTACGATGGACGTTCCGGAGCAGCGAACCGACTCTCCGAAACGCACTGGAGCCATCATGAGCCGCCCCCCGTCCGAGATGCCGCCGGGTCGCCCCGCGGGCGGACACGAGCGCCAGCCTGGCGACGGGCGCCCCGCGCCCCCGACCGGTCCGCCGTCGTGGATCAAGGTGTTGCCGTGGGTGCTGATCCTCGCGCTGGTCGGCGTGTTCGCCCTCACCAACGTCTTCTCGATCGGCGGGAGTTCGACGAAGGAGCTCACCTACTCGCAGTTCATCGACGCCTCGACCAACGGCAACGTGAAGAAGGTCGACTACGACCCCGAGAGTGGGAAGCTCACCGGAACTTTCAAGGTCGAGCGCGGCGGCACCAAGGACTTCACGTCCGAGGGTCCGACCAACGACCTTCCCGCCCAGGACCTCAAGCTGCTCAAGGCGAAGGGCGTCGATCTCAACTACAAGCGTCAGGGATCGAACTTCCTCCTCGACCTCATCCCGCTGCTGCTGCCGGCGCTGCTCATCATCGGGTTCTTCGTGTGGATGAGTCGTCGCGCGCAAGGCCAGATGGGCGCGGTCATGAACATCGGCCGGAGCCGAGCGAAGGTCTACAACACCGAGAAGCCAAAGACGACGTTCGCCGACGTGGCGGGCTACGGCAACGTGAAGGCCGAGATCGCCGAGGTCGTCGACTTCCTCAAGTACCCCGCGAAGTTCAAGCAGATCGGCGCGCGCATCCCCAAGGGCGTGCTGTTGGTCGGCCCCCCGGGCACGGGAAAGACGCTCATCGCCCGCGCGGTCGCCGGTGAAGCCGGCGTGCCGTTCATCTCCGTCACCGGTTCGGACTTCATGGAGATGTTCGTGGGTGTCGGCGCGGCGCGCGTGCGCGACCTGTTCCAGACGGCACGCAAGCAGGCGCCGGCGATCATCTTCGTCGACGAGATCGACTCGATCGGGCGTAAGCGCGGCGCGGGCCTCGGCGGCGGGCACGACGAGCGCGAGCAGACGCTCAACCAGATGCTCGCGGAGATGGACGGCTTCGAGGCGACGGAGGGCATCGTGATGATGGCCGCGACGAACCGGCCCGATGTGCTCGACACCGCGCTGCTGCGACCTGGGCGCTTCGACCGTCAGATCGTCGTGCCGCTCCCAACCCAGGAGGAACGCACGCAGATCCTGCGCGTGCACATGAAGGACAAGAAGATGTCGCCGGACGTCGATGTGAGCCTCGTTGCGCGCGGCACACCGGGCATGTCGGGTGCGGATCTCTCCAACCTGGTGAACGAGGCCGCGCTTCATGCGGTACGCCGGGGTTCGGCAGTTGTCGAGGGCGAGGACTTCGAGGCAGCCCGGGATCGAGTGCTCATGGGTCTCAAGCGCGACTCGATGGCCATCAACGACGAGGAGAAGGAGGTCATCGCGTACCACGAGGGTGGTCACGCGGTGCTCGCCTATGTGCTCGACTACGCCGATCCGGTGCACAAGGTCACGATCCTCGCGAGCGGGATGGCACTGGGCGTCACGCATCAGCTCCCCGAAGAGGAGCGGCACATCTACAAGCGCGAGTACATCGCAGACTCGATCGTCGTCGCGCTCGGCGGGCGCATCTCCGAGGAGCTGGTGTTCGGCCACGTGTCGACCGGTGCGCAGAACGACCTGGTGCGCATCACCGAGCTGGGTCGCAAGATGGTGCGCGAGTGGGGGATGTCAGAGCGCATCGGTCCCATGGCGTGGGGCTCGCAAGGCGCGGTGTTCCTCGGCGAAGACCTGATGCACACCCGCGACTACTCCGACGAGACCGCACGGGTGATCGACGAGGAGGTGGAGCGCATCCTTCGCCAGGAGGAGAGCCGCGCCCGCCGCATCCTGCGGGTCCACCGACGTGGCCTCGACGCAGTCGCCCAGGCGCTGCTGGTGCGCGAGACCCTCGACGGGGCCGAGGTCTCGCGCCTCGTCGACGAGGCGATGGGGCGCAAGGCCGGCGGCTACCGCAAGGTCCGCCGCGCCGACGGCACCATCATGGAGATCAAGCCGCCGGCACCCAACGGCGGGCGCAAGCCGCGCAAGGCGGCCGCGACCACCAAGCGCGCGACTCGCAGCCGCAGCTGACCCCCGCGTGTTGTCACTGCGCCGGCCCCGGGGGGACGGGCCGGCGCAGGCACGCTCGCTAGTGGACCGCGCCGAGGTCGGCTTCGGGCGTGGAGCCCGGTTCGCGACACTCTGCGAGCGCGGCCCACAGATCGGTCGCACTCGTGGAGCCCACGAACGCTCGGAGCACCACGCCGTCGCAGTTCGCGATGAGGATCATCGGGACGGCCGAGACGTCGTAGCGCTCGTGGAGCTCTCGCTGGGACGTGAAGTCGAGCTCACACGTCGCGACCTCAGCCGACTCGAGCACGGCGACCTTCGGGCCGAGCCCGGCACACGACGCGCACGTCTCCGACGAGAAGTAGGCAACGAGCCACGGCGCTTCGGGCCGGGGGAAGTCGGGGCGGGCGAGTTGACGCGGCACGGGGAAGGCATCGCGGGGAGGGCCGTCGGGCGTGCGACGCCGGAGCCACCAGGCAACGACTCCGGCGGCGACGGCGATCGCCATGAAGATCCCCACCTGCAGTGCCACCGCGACCTCGTCTCCTGTCGTCTCGAACGATCCTGTCTTGGGGCGCGATCGGGTCCTAGCGCCCGTAGGGGATTCCCAACGCAAGCGACACCCCCCCGCCGATCACCTGACGCCCGACGACGATCGGTCCGTCGGCCCCGACCACGAGCACCTGGTCGGGGCGGATCGAGCGCTCCCGGAGGGAGAAGGTCACCCGCTCCCCCGGCGGGACCGCCGCGGCCGGCGCGCTCGTGGGACTGTTGGGATCGCCGGCGGTGTACGCGTACAGCTGCACCGTGATCGGCTGGGAGCCGACGTTCCATGCACTGATCAGGGCATCGTCCTCGTCGCGGAGACGCCCGACCGCGAACGCCCAGCGACGTGCGATCGTCGCCGAGCCGGGAGTGCTGGCGACGCCCGTCACGGGCGAGGGTGTGGCCCACGCGCCGAACGCCTCGGCGACGATCGCCACGTTGCGGACCGCACGCACCTTGAGGGCGTACTCGGTGCCGATCGAGACGCTGCTCCCGAGTTCGACGCGTGTGACACCATCAGCCCGGAGGTCGACTCGCTCGGGTTGGCCGGTGCCGCCGCCGGCACCGACCACACTCACGTCGACCTGGGTCGGGCGGGAACTGAAGTTCGCGATCGACACGGACTGCGCCGCGCCCGACTCGGCGTTGCCCGAGGGGAAGCGCCACTCCCGCGCGCCACCGGTGACGCCCAGGGAGACGGCGATCCCCTTGCGGGGGTCGGTGCCGTCGAAGCGTTGGGACAGCTCCGCGACGACGCGACCGGTGCGGGCGACGACGGAGATCGCGACGTTGGGTTGGCGCCGCACGAGATCCTGCACCGCGACCGAGACGCGGGAGCGGCGGGGCACGACGAGGGCTTGGGTTTCCGCGGGGGCCTGCATGCCGGCGTCGGTCACGAACCGAACGTCGACGATCGCATCGTCGCCGAACGGGTTGAACAGCGCGAGCCAGCTCTCGGCTCCACGATCGGTGGAGCCGTCGGCGAAGTACCAGTGACGCGAAGCCTGACGCGTGCACGGACCGACGGCGATGTCGCCGTTGCCCCGGACCTCGTGCTCGACGACAGCCTGACCCCCGAAGACCTCGACCACGACGCCGGGTTCTGGCGCCGCCACGACGTCAGCGATCGCGAGGCGTCGCTGGGCAAGCGTGTCGACGGTGAACCGACGGGTCTTCTGGGCGTGGGTGCCGGTCATGACGGTGAGCTCGATGTCGATCGGATGGTGAGCGAGGTTCCCGATGATCACGGTCTCGCTTGCCCGGCCGTCGGAGGTGGAGGTGCCCTCGGGGCAGTACCAGGCCGCCGACACGGCCCCCCGACCCGGGACGGACGGACCATCGATGGACCCACCGGCACTCGCGGCGGGGACGATGGAGGCTCGGGGCACGTCGTCATGGGCGGATGCGCTCTGCTGCAGTGCGATGGCGCCGCCGAGCAGGACCACGAGTGCGATGATCGCGGGCGTTCGGTGCGTCCGACGGCGGGTGTCCGCGCTCACGAGTCGCTCCAGAAGTCGTCGTCGTCGAACGCGAGGGCACTGATGTCGGTGCGACGTGGTTGGCGCTCGGTCCGTTCGTGCCGCACGGCGGCCGCACGTTCGATTCGGTCCCGGCGACGCCCGCGCGACCACCACGCGAGGACGACGAGCCACAGCACGACCTCCCCGGCGAGGAGCGCGTAGCGCAGGTTCTGTCCGTCGTGGGTGATGGAGACCGCGCCCACCCGCGGGTTCACCCACGAGTTCAGGTATCCGAAGGCAAGCCGGTGCGGGAGGTCACCATTGGGTCCCTGCGCGTGCCAGCCGTCGGCGAACGCGTCCCCCAGCAGCACGGCACCCGCCGGGACCGGGGCATCGCCCCGGATCGGTCTGGCGCCGACGAGGTCGGTCCGGGCGGCGCTGCGGAGCGGGTCGACCGCTCCGGTCGGGACCGCGTGGGCGTCACGGCCGGTGACCACGGCACGGGCCGGTGCCCACGACTGGTTCTCGTAGAGGACCAACCCGGGGTCGCTGCGGAGCTGCGCGAGGTCGAGCTGTTCGGCGAGCGCGGCGGTGACGGCCGGCGCCGGCTCGCCCCGTGCTCCGCCGGGACCGTTGCGCAGGGGGACCGCGACGTAGCGCACGCCTGCGGGCGCCAGGAGGCGTCCGAGGCGAACGGTGTTCCCGGCGACCGCGACACCCAGGGCGCGGCTCACGACGCGGTCGGCATTCGTGAGCGGGGCCCGCCACAAGGAGCGTGCGTCGCCCGGCCCGTTGGCTGTGAGCACCCAGGCGGGCCCGGGGCCGGACTCCACCGGATCCAGGGGGAGCACGTCCGGGTCGCCGACCCACAGGATGCGGAAGTCGCCCTCGGCGGCGCGGTCCTGGGTGAAGGAGAGCGCGCTGGCCCAGTCGCCGTCAGGAGCACCCCAGCGGCCACTGACGGAGTCGCCCACGAACCCGAGCGCGCCGAGCGCGACCCCCACGACCGCGATGGCGACGACGACGCGGCGCCAGGCAAAGCGCTTGGCGCCGGAGAGCTCGTCGGCCGCCCCGATCGCGATGCCCGCGGCCAGGGCGACTCCGAGCGCCGCGAGCGCGAGTCCGGCCTCGGGCGCGGCGACGGCGGTGCCCGGGGCGAGCCGTGCGGGAAGCCACACGATCGCGAACCCCACCACCGTCAGGGCCCACGCTCGCACCGCCCAGGCCAAGCGTGTCCCGTGGGCCAGGACGAGGGCCACGGCGGCGGCGGCGAGCAGACCCCACGGGGCGATGCCGGCTCCGGCCGGACCGCTCTGGAACCGGAGGACCTCCCCGAGATCGAGGTGCGGGTGATACGCGATCCCCAGGGCCGCGAGGTCGTCACGCGAGTCGAGCACCGTGACCGTCCACGGTGCGAGGAGCAGAGCGGCACCGAGAACACCGACGAGCGACGCCCCCAACGCTCGCAGGGCGGCCAGCCCACCCCCGACGAAGAGCGATGCGACGAGGAAGGTCGACGCGACGACGACCACGGCGAGCGCGGCCGGCGGGTACCACGCCGCGGCGATGGCCGTTGCGATCCCGATCCCCACGAGGGGGCGTCGCACCGAGCCCACGATGCCCGAGAACCCGCCCGCCCGCACGATGAGCAGCACGAGGAATGGCAGCAGTGCGTAGAGGACGAGCGGACCGAGGCGTCCCGCCGCGATCGCGTTTCGCGGCACGGGCACGATCCCGTAGACGAGCGCGGTCACGGCGGCGGCGGCGGGACCGACCGCCAAGCCGCGCGCCAGACGGTACGCGCCGGCCGCGCCGACGACGAAGCTGCCGACGACGACGAGCGTCTGGGCCAAGCCCACACCGCCGAGCAGCAGAGTGCCGAGTCCGGCCATGATCGCGATCGCCGGTGGCGGCGCAGCAGTGGAGCCGAGGTTGGTGTGACGCCACGCCGACGTGAGCTCGGCCATGAGCGCGCTCACGCCCGGCCAGGGAGCGAAGGTGCCGACCGCGGGTACGCCCTGGGAGAACAAGGCGCGCGATCCGAAGATCAGGACGACGAACGCCGCGAGGAGCGCGATCGCAGCCGGAGCACGGAGCGCGTCACCCATGCTCTCGGACGTGGCGCGCATCCGGTCGCCGAGCGACTGGATGCGTTCATCGGCGTGTCGGTGGGTCAGGAACGTACCAAAGCGCGCGCCGGCACCGGCTTGGAGCTCGTGGAGATCGCTGTCCTGGATCTCGCGGCGCGACTGGGCGTCGTGCCGAGCGCCTCGCACGCGTCCGAAGTGGAGGATGTTCCAGCACCAGGCTCCGAACCCGGCCCCCGCGACCCGCCGGCGACGCGTCGGGAGGAACACGATTGCCTCGACGAACGTGACGACGAGCCCGAGCGGTACGACCCACAGCAGCGTGGTCGTCGAATAGCACGCGAGGATCACGCGAACGCGCGCTCGCGCCACGTCGCGGGCGTCGGGAACGTCCTCGTCGGCGCGCATCCCCGCAGCTTCGTGGTGGCGGGCGCGTGCATCCGGAGCGACCATCACCCGTGCGCCCGCGAGGCGCGCCCGCCAGCAGAGGTCGAGGTCTTCGCTCCCCGGGAAGGTTGCCGGGTCGAAGCCACCGAGCTCGGAGAAGAGGTCGGCCCGCACCAACATCGCCGCGCTCGAGACGTAGAAGACGTCGCGTACGCCGTCGTGCTGCTCCTGATCGACCTCGCCGGGCTCGATCCCGGTGTGTGAGCCACCGAGACGGTCGATCGCACGACCGACCTCGAGCAAGGTCTCGGGGTTGTCGGCGTCGACGAGCTTCGGGCCGACGATCGCGGCGTTCGAGCGGTAGGCCTCACCGACCATGACCCGCACGGCGTCGGGGTCGAGCACGACGTCGTCGTGGCACACGAGCAGGAAGGTGGCCCCGTCGACGGCTGCGAGCGCGTCGTTCGCCGCACCCCCGAATCCGGGGTCTCCGGCGACACGGCGCACGAACGCGCTGGGCAGCGCACGTCCCACCCGTGTGGTCGGGTCCTGGCGCGAACCGGCATCGATGACGAGGACGCTCAACGCCGGGTAGGCCTGAGCGCCCAGCGCGGCGAGGGCTTCCTCCAAGAACGGGCCCGGGTTACGGGTGACGACCACCGCCACGACGGGCGGCGCCGCAGCAGCGCCAGCACCTGCTTCGCCGCCTTGAGGGCCGGGGGCGGGAGGTGGGGCGGCCGTGCTCATCGGACTCGGGCGAGCATACCCGGGGTCCTCGGGGCTGGCCCGGGGAGGTGACTGACGTCACGACTGCTTGCAAGTGTTTAACAGAGAGCGTACTGTAGTGAGCAGTTCCCTCCCCCCGGACTACCTCCAAACCCGGGTCCCGAGCGGGGCCCCCAAACATCAGGAGTTCCCATGAACGACGTACGCAAGAGCGTGGAAGACGCGGCCTACACCGCGGTCGGAGTCGGCGTCCTCGGAGCGCAGGCCGTCTTGGCCCGCGGCCAGAAGGCCAAGGACCTCGTCGACTCCCAGACCGAGGGTGTGCGCAGCACGGCCAAGAGCAAGGCCGACGATGCCAAGGCCAAGGCCGACGAGGCGAAGACCAAGGCCACCGACGCCGCCAAGGGCGCGGGCGACGACGCCAAGGAGCGGTTCGAGACGCTCGTGCACGATGTCCGCGACCGCGTCGAGCCGGTGCTCGCGAGGGTTTCCGAGCGCGTCGAGCCCATGCTCGAGCAGTTCAAGACCACGGTCGGCGAGATCGTCGAGACCGGTACCGCCAAGGCGCGGGCGTTCCTCGGTCGCCCCGCGGCGCCCGCCCGGGCGGGCGACGTGACGTCGGGGGCCAAGGTCGCCTGAGTCCGGCTCCATCTGGATCACGACGAGGCCCCCGGCGCGGTCGGGGGTCTCGTCACGTCCGGCCCCGCGCGACACCTAGGGTCATCGCATGCTCACTGCGCTGGCGGGCGGCGTCGGCGCCGCCAGGTTCCTCGATGGGCTCGTCGCCGTCGTGCCCCCTGACGAGGTCACGGCCATCGTCAACACCGGCGACGACGACGAGTTCCATGGGCTCTGGGTCTGTCCCGATCTCGACAGCGTCACGTACCGCCTCGCGGGTGCGCACAACCCCGAGACGGGATGGGGTCTCGCCGAGGAGACGTTCCACACGATGGGCGCGCTGGCGCGGTACGGAGCCCCGACGTGGTTCAACCTCGGCGACCGTGACCTCGCCACGCATCTCTACCGCACCCAACGCCGCAGGCAGGGCGCGTCGCTCAGTGAGGTGACCGGGGAGATCACGGCGGCGTGGGGCATCCGGAGCCGCCTCCTCCCGATGTCCGACGACCGGGTGGCCACCCGCATCACCGTGCGCGCCGACGGACCCGACGGCGCCACCGAAGAGCTCGCGATGCAGGAGTGGTTCGTGCAGCGTCGCTGCGAGCCTCCGGTCGTGTCCGTGCGCTTCGAGGACGCCGAGATCGCGCGCCCCGCACCGGGTGTGCTCGAGGCGCTCGAGACGGCCGAGACGATCGTCGTGTGCCCGAGCAACCCTGTCATCTCGATCGGGCCGATCCTGGCCGTTCCTGGCGTCCGTGACGTGCTCGGCGCCCGACGCGACCGGGTGGTCGGCGTGAGCCCGATCATCGCGGGCCGTCCCGTGCGTGGCCCGGCCGATCTGCTCATGGGTCCGCTCGGTATCGAGGTCTCGTGTGTCGGTGTGGCCCGCGCGTATCAGCAGTTCTGCTCCACGCTCGTCATCGACGCGTCAGATGCTGCGCTCGCGCCCGAGGTGGAAGCGCTGGGCGTGCGGGCGATCGTCGCCGACACGGTGATGCGCGACGCACGCGTCGCTGCGACGTTGGCACGTCACACTCTCGCCGCGGTCGCGTGACCCTCACGATCCTCCCGATCGCCGGCGTCCCCGAGATCCGGCCCGGCGACGAGCTCGCCGAGCTGCTGGCCGACGCCGCATCGTCCCAGGACACCCCACTCGTGGACGGTGACTGCGTCGTCGTCACCCAGAAGGTCGTCTCGAAGGCCGAGGGGCGCCTCGTCGAGGTCGCCCCCGACGATCCTGATGCGCGCCGCCGCCTCATCGAGGGCGAGTCGACGAGGATCCTGAGGCGTCGGGGCGAGTTGTTCATCAGCGAGACCCGGCACGGCTTCGTCTGCGCGAACGCGGGCATCGACCTCTCAAACGTCCCCGACGGGATGGCCGCTCTTCTACCGGTCGACGCCGACCGCTCGGCTCGTCACGTCCGCGACGCGTTGCGGGCCCGGCGGGGGGTCGAGGTCGCCGTGATCGTCTCGGACACGTTCGGTCGGCCCTGGCGCCTCGGCCTGACCGACGTGGCCATCGGCGTCGCCGGTCTCGCGGCCGTCGTCGACCTGCGCGGCACCCCCGACGCGACCGGGCGCGAGCTCCAGGTCACCGAGGTCGCCGTCGCCGACGAAGTCGCCGGGGCGGCCGAGCTCGTCATGGGCAAGTCGAGTGGAATCCCGGCCGCGATCGTCCGCGGTCTCGACCCGACGTGGCGGGGCGAGGGGAGCGCCCGAGACCTCGTGCGCCCCGCTGCCGAGGACCTGTTCCGATGAGCCCGCCCGACTTCATCGAGGCCCGGCGCTCCATCCGCGCCTTCGCGCCCGGCCCGCTCGCGCGATCGGCCCTCGACGCGCTCGTCGAGGCAGCGTGCCTTGCCCCGGCACCCCACCACTCCCGCCCCTGGCGTTGGGTCGTGATCGACACCGACGACGCCAAGCGTGCACTCGCCGACGGCATGGGCGCGCGCTGGCGCGCCGATCTGAGCACCGACGGCATCGGCCCCGAACGCATCGACGAGCTCATCGAGTCCTCCCACGGCACGCTCACGAGCGCCCCGGCCCTCATCCTCGGCTGCCTCACCTGGGACGGCCTCGACCGCTACCCCGACGAGCCCCGCCGACGAGCCGAGTGGGGCATGGCCCTTCTGAGCCTCGGTGCCGCCGTCGAGAACCTCATGCTCGCAGCGACCAGCCACCACCTCGCGAGCTGCTGGGTCGCGGCCCCGATCTTCTGCCCCGCCGAAGCGCGAGACGCCCTCAACCTGCCCGACGACTGGCTCCCCCAAGCCCTGGTCCTGGTGGGCCACCCCGACCCCCGCTACCGAGCACGAACGAGACCCGGCGTGGCGCTCGAGGCCCTGCGGACCCACCGGTAGGCGGGCTGGACGCGCAGCGAGCAGCGAATCCGGGTCCGAGTCCGCCGACCCAGCCCGTCGGCTCCGCGGCCCTCGTACGAGAAGGGTCAGGCCCCGCGGGCTCGGAACCAGTCGACCGTGTGCGCGACTCCGGCTTCGAGCGACGTCCACGGCTTCCACCCCAGGTGTATCCCCGCGCGACCGGGATCCAGCGCCGATCGTCGCAGCTCACCGGCGCGCGGCGGCGCGTACCGTGCCGGTTCGCTGAACCGGGTCGTGTGAGCCATCGCGTCGAACAGCTGCTGCACGCTCGTCTCGATCCCGGTGCCGATGTTCACGGTGAGGCCGCCCGCCTTGTCCCCGGCCCGCACGAACGCGTCGCACACATCGTCGACGAAGACGAAGTCGCGCGTCTGCTCACCGTCACCGAAGATCGTGGGTCGTTCACCGGCGAGCAGCTTCGCCGAGAAGATCGCGATCACCCCGGCTTCACCGTGGGGATCCTGGCGTGGCCCGTAGACGTTCGCAAGGGCGAGGGCGGTGTACTCGAGACCCTGCACCTCGCGGTAGTAGTGGAGGTAGTCGATGACCGTCTTCTTCGAGACGCCATAGGGCGACAAGGGATTCTGTGGGTGCCCCTCGCGCGTGGGGATCGACTCCGGGACGCCATAGAGCGTGCCCCCCGAGGCAGCGAACACGACCTTGCGGGTGCCGGCCGCTACGGCACCCTGGATCACGTTGAGTGATCCGAGGATGTTCACCTCGGCGTCGAACGCTGGTCGCTCGACGGAGACGATGACGCTTGCTTGCGCGGCGAGGTGGTACACGACCTCGGGCTTGCGGTGCTCGATGAGCTCGGTGACGGCGTCCGAGCGCACGTCGAGACGCTGGAACGTCAGGCGCTTCTCGCGCTGACCGCGAGCGGTCGCGAGGTTCCCGAGCGTTCCGCTCGACAGATCATCCACGACGTCGACATCGCATCCTTCCGCGAGCAAGCGTTCGACGAGCGTGGAACCGATGAACCCGGCACCGCCCGTGACGAGGACGCGCATCGTTGTCAGCCTGCTGCGGCCGAGAGCTCGACCCTGCTGCCGGCGAGCGCGAAGCCCGCGCCGACCCGCGCGCCGGCGCCGACGATCGAGTGGTCGATCACGACCGCGGCGTCCTCCACAACTGCATCGGATCCGATGATGGAGTCGACGACGCGAGCGTCCCGACCGATCCTCGCGCCGTCGGCGACGACCGCGTTCTCGACACGTGCCCCTGCTTCGATCACCGCGCCGACGCCGATGGTGGCACTCGCGAGATGTGCGCCGGAGCCGACGACGGCATCCGTGTCGAGGAACACCGGCGGTGTGAGCACGGCATCGGGCGCGATGTCCGGCGCGCCGACGACCCAGGTACCGGGATCGATCTCGCGTGCGCCGGGCGCCGGAGGGAACCCGACGCGGCCGGCGAGCACATCGAGGTGGGCTTGGAGATACGCGTCGGGGGTGCCGATGTCGAGCCAGTAGTCGTCGGTGCCGTGGGCGAAGAGGCGACGACCCTCTTCGAGCATCCGCGGGAACGTCTCGCGTTCGATCGACACGGTCAGATCGGGGGGGACGTCGTTGAGCACCGACGGTTCGAGCACGTAGGTGCCGGCGTTGATCCAGTCGGTGGGAGCGGCACCTGGTGGGGGCTTCTCGACGAAGGCCTTCACCTCACCGTCGTCATAGGTCGGGACAACACCGAATGCCGATGGATCGTCGACCCTCGTGAGATGGATCGTCGCCTCCGCGTCCCGTTCGACGTGGAACGCAAGGAACGCGCTCAGGTCGAGCGTCGTGAGCACGTCGCCGTTGCACACGACGAAGCGCTCGTCGATGCCGGCGCTCGCCGCGGCGAAGCGGATCGCGCCGGCGGTGCCGAGCGGGTGTGGCTCGGTCGCATACTGCAGGTGAACGCCGTCGAAGTGTGCATCCGGGAAGTGCGCCTGGAAAGCATCCGGCAGGTATCCCAGCGAGAGGACCACGTCGTCGACGCCGTGCGACCGGAGCCACGCGAGCTGACGCTCGAGGAAGGCCTGTCCCACGATCGACAGCAGCGGTTTCGGGACCGTCGTCGTCAGCGGACGCAGCCGAGTGCCTTCGCCCCCGACGAGGACGACCGCCCGCACCTCGGCGGCCCTAGGGAGTCGACGACGGGGACGTCGTCGCGCCCGTGGCTGGTGGTGCCGGCGTGGTGGTGGCTGGCCGTGCACCCGGTCCCGCGGTCGAGCATCCCTTGGCGGCGAGCGCTTTCGTCGTGCCACCGTCGTTGGCCGGGGCTGCGGTCGCGTTCGGCGGGACACCGATCTTCTCGGACTTCGGCACGAACGCGACGGCGAGGACCTCACCGTCCTTGAGCTTGATGTCGGACGGGTTGCCGGATCGCTCGATGCAGTCGACCGAGTGCTTCACGACACCCTTCTTGCCTGCGAACGGTGTGCCCTTGGGGCAGGTGTCACCGTTCTTCCAGGTGGTGGTCTGGGAGCCGGTGGGCGCGGCCCACAGGGACAGCGAGTCCCCCGATGCCGACCAGCCGCCGTAGCTCAGGAACTTCCCGAATGTCGCGTTGTCGCCACCCTCGGACTTGGTGAAGGGGTGGATGTGGATGAAGCCATCGCCGTGCGTGTGGATCCCGACTCTGACGTTGGGGTTGCCGGCTGCGGTCTCGAAGGTCGCGGGGGGCGCGATCCAGCTTCCGCACACGTTGGCGCCCAGTGCCGCGTGCCAGTGGTCGCCAGGGGCACCCGTCGTCGGGTTGCCCGGCTGGGGGGCGACGCCGGCAGACCCGCTGTCGGACCGCACGAGCACGACACCCACGATTCCGAGCACCACGATCGCGGCGAGGATCCCGTAGAACCACTGCGACCCGCCCCGCTTCCTCGGGCGGCGCCCCCGGGCGCGGATGCGGGCACGCGTGTACTTCTTGCGGGAGTTCGCCATGTCGTGGCTCAGTTTACCCGTTCGTCGCCGCCGTTCTCTGTCGGGGGCGCGCCGCCTGGACCCCCATCGAAAGGCCCGTTCGCACACCCAGGTACCCCGCGGCGGGCACGAGCAGCACCCGCCGCCACCCACGCCAACGCTTGCCCGCGAACCGTAACAGCGAGCGGTGGTGCTCCACGATCATGCGGTACGGGTGGCGGGCCGTGCTCGCCCCCTGGACGTGGGTGACCGCCCCACCCGGTTCGTACGCGACGCGCCACCCGGCGGCGCCGAGGCGCCAGCACAGGTCGACGTCCTCCACGTACATGAAGTACCCGTCGTCCCAGCCGTGGACCTCGTCGAGGGCGCTGCGCCGTAACCACACTGCCGCACCGGAGACCCAGTCGACGTCGCGAGGCTGCGTCGGGTCGGCATCGAGCTCTCGGTAGCGACGGGTGAAGCGATTCTCCCGTCGCACGAGTCCCACGGTGCCGTGCCCGACCGCGTCGACGAGACGGGGCACCTGTCGCGCCGACGGGTAACGGCTGCCGTCGGGTTCGAAGATCGCGGGTCCGACGGCCGCGAGATCGGGTTCGGTATCGAGACGGGCGAGCACGGCCGCGGCGGTGCCCGCACCGACGAGCAGGTCTGGATTGCAGACGGCGACGACCGGCGCGTGAGTAGCCGCGACGCCCACGTTCGCGGCCGCGGCGTAGCCGACGTTGCCGCCCGGATCGAGAACCTCGACTTCGGGGAACGCGATCCGAAGCTCGCTGATCGAGCCGTCGGTGGATCCGTTGTCCACGACGACGACCTCGGGGACACCCGCGCTCGTGTCGGCCAGCAGGCTGCGGACACACGCGGTGAGGAGCGGACCTGCTTCGTAGTTCACGACGACCGCGGACCACCGCGGTTCGGTCACACCCGACTCCGGTACCACGCAAGGGTGCGGGTCAGCCCGTTGCGCAGCGAGATCGCCGGTCGCCACCCGGGCTCGCGGTCGGCGAGCGCGATGTCGGGGCGTCGTCGCACCGGCCATGCCGCCGTCGTGAGGCCGACGTCGCCGGCGCTCACCGCTCTCGCTCCACCCTCAGTACGGCTCGGTGAGGACGTCACCGAGCGCGCGGCGCGACACGCTCAGCACGGCGGGGTCCGAGGTGTGGGCGCGCCGAGCTGGTTCGCGTTGTTGATCGGGGCCGGCGACGTCCCCGTGGCCGCGGGCACTGGGACCGCGGGGACGGTGGTCGGCGGCGTCGACGTCGGGGGCGGCGCGGCGGATGGCTCCACGATCGACGCGAAGTCGGCGCCGAGCACGATCACGACGTCGGCGCCTTTGATCGAGGAGTCCTCGACGAGGCGCGCGTTCGGCTTGACGTACTGGAGCACGGTCTTGCCCTTGTCGATCGCACCCGGCTTGTAGCGAACCTCGGAGACGGCGACCGTGCCGCGGGCATCGTTGCCGGTCCCGGCGTTGACGAACCCGAGGCGGGTGAGCTCGGCGATCGCGCCGGCGGCCGTTCCATCATGCCCGGTGGCGTTGAGCACCTTGAGCTTGATCGCAGATGGGGCCACGGTGCGCGCCCGGGTCGCCTGGTTCCCGCTGAAGTCCTGGAGGCGGGCGATGAGGGCTCCGGCGTCGGGCTCCTTGGTGTAGAGCACCGACTGTCCCTTCTGGTTCGGACCGGTGGCCCACGGGAGCGTCACGAACTCGAGCGCCGACGTATCGTTCGGGTTGACCGTCCGGAACGCGTCGATGAGAGCGAAGATGTCGTTCTTCGTGAGCTTCTCGTCGATCTTGAGGTTCTCGAGCACTCGATCGGTGATCTCGTTCGCGGTCAGCGGGTCGTTGAGGCCCTTGAGCACCGCCAGGCCCGCCAGCCTGCGCATGAACTCCTGTTGGCGGGCGATGCGGTCGATGTCGGGGACCAGATCGGCTGAGACCCACTTCTTGGTCGACACGTTGAAGTACTGCAAGGATCGGGACCGAACGTACGAGAGCGCTTGGTCTCCGTCGAGTCGGAGGCACCCGGGCTGGGTGATGTTCAGACCGGTCTTGTCGTCTTTGGCCGGGTACGGGAAGTAGACGGGCACTTCACCGATGGCGTTCACGATCCCGCGGAAGCTCTTGAAATCGACCTGCAGGTAGTGGTTGATCACCACCCCGAAGTTCGACTTGAGCATCGCGACGGTCTTGTCGGGTCCCTGGTTGAACGCCGCGTTGATCTTCGAGCCCCCGAGGCCAGGGATGTCGACCCACAGGTCGCGAGGGAAGGAGACGACGAGCGTCTTCTGCGCACCGGGCTCGACGTGGAGGACCATCATCGTGTCCGAGCGCTGACCGCCCGTGCTGGCCGTGTCACCGAACGCTTGCTGCTCCCCCGGAGTCGAGACGAATGCCCGCGTGTCGGAGCCGATCAGGAGGTAGTTGGCACCCTGGGGAGGCGCGTCGGCCACCGAGACCTTGACCCGGGCGATCGCGTTGAGCTTCGTGTCGATCACGTAGTTGACGGCGACGATCGCCCCGCCCATGAACAGCGCGGCGACGAGGAAGGCGACGCCGAATCGGCCCGTGAAGGCGCGCAAGGGCGATCGACGGTCTGCCATGAGGCCTCCATTCTACCGGCGGGGTCCGCGACGACCCACCTCAGGCGGCGGGCCTACCCTCCCAACGTGGCTCCCGTGCTCGCGGTTCCGAACCCAGCGACGTTTCCCGTCGTCCTGCGGACGGGCACGGGCACGGTGGTCGCGGCGGACCCGGTGGAGGTCGTCGCCGCCGATGGGAACGACGCGTTCGCGGCGCTCGACACACTCGCGCCGGGGTGGTGGGCCGGGTTCCTCTCCTTCGACCTCGGGCGCGCGGTGGAGCACGTCGACGCCCGGCTCGTTGGCGACGACGCGGTTCCCGACCTCCTGCTCGCCCGCTACGACGCCCGGCTCGTCGTCGACGAGAACCACGCCCGGTTCGAGGGCTCGTCCTTGGGGCGTCGACGGCTCCAACGCCTCCTCGAGTCCGCATCGCCGGCACCCTCCCCCGCGGCCGCCGTCGGACTCGGACGGGCGCGCTCGAACCTGGATCGCGACGCGTTCGAAGCCGGGGTGCGCGCCGTTGTCGCCCTCGTCGAAGCGGGCGAGTGCTACCAGGTGAACCTCACCCGTCGCCTGGCCTGGGACCGCGCGGCCGACGCCATCACGCTGCACCGCGCGCTCTCGAGCGCGAACCCCGCCCCGTATGCGGGATTGTTCGTGCTCCCACGCCCCGGGAATGACCCGATCGCGGTCGTCGGCGCATCGCCGGAGCGGTTCCTCGCGTGGCACGGGGCCGAGGTCCAAACCCGTCCGATCAAGGGCACCGGCACCGACGCCCTCCGCCTCGGAGCGAGCGCCAAGGACCGGGCCGAGAACCTGATGATCGTCGATCTCGCTCGCAACGACCTCGGCCGTGTCTGCGAGTACGGCAGTGTCCACGTCCCGGGGCTCTTCGACGTCGAACAGCACCCCGGCCTGTGGCACCTCGTGAGCACGGTGCGCGGCAGGCGTCGCGCTGACGTCGGACTCGGCGGCTTGATCCGTGCGACGTTCCCACCGGCGTCGGTGACCGGCGCACCGAAGCCCCGCGTGTTGCAGGCCATCGAAGACCTCGAGCCGGTACGGCGCGGCGTGTACTGCGGCGCCACCGGTTGGATTGACACCCAACGGGACCAAGGCGACCTCGCCGTCGCGATCCGCACGTTCACGATCGCGAACGGCACGACGACCCTCGGGGTCGGGGGCGGGATCGTCGCGGACTCCGACCCTTCTGCGGAATGGCACGAGACCGAGCTCAAGACCGCGCGGCTCCTCGCCGCGGCGGGAGCGTGCGAGGACGCACCACGGGATCGGGTCTAGCGTCGCTGAGATGAGCGACCCTTCGCCCAACGTGTGGCTCAACGGCGCTCTCGTCGCGGTCGAGGACGCCCGCATCTCGCCGTTCGACCATGGATTGCTCGTCGGCGATGGCGTGTTCGAGACCTTGCGCGTCTACGGCGGCGTGCCGTTCGCGTGGCGACGCCACTACGAGCGTCTCGTGCACTCTGCGACCGGCCTCGGACTGCCTACGCCCGACTCGGCCACGCTTCGGGCTGCGGCCGATGCGGTGCTGAGCGCCAACGGTGTCGCCGAAGCCCGCCTGCGCATCACCGTCACCGGGGGACCGTCCCCCCTCGGGTCCGAGCGCGGCGATGCCGAGCCGACGGTCGTGGTCGCGGCGAGTGCGGCTCGCCCGTGGGCACCGTCCGAGCGTGTGGTCACGGTGCCCTGGCCGCGCAACGAGCGGGGCGCCACGGCGGGGCTCAAGACGATCTCCTACGCGGAGAATGTGCGTGCCCTCGCCTACGCACACGAGAACGACGCGACCGAGGCGATCTTCCTCAACACCCGCGGCGAGCTGTGCGAAGCGACGGGCTCGAACGTCTTCACGGTGACCAAAGGTGTGGTGCGAACGCCACCAGGCGACTCCGGCTGTCTGCTCGGCGTCACCCGGGCACTCGTGCTCGAGCTCTGTGCCGAGGCTGGTATCCCCGCCGATGTATCGGCAGTGCCGGCCGACGCGGTGGCTACTGGCGACGAGGCGTTCCTGACGTCGAGCACCCGCGAGGTCCAGCCCATCTCGGGGGTTGACGGCGTGACGCTCCCCGCCGCGCCGGGCCCAGTGACCGAGTGTCTCGCCACCGCGTTCAGCGACCTGGTCGCACGCGACTCGGATCCGTAGTTCTCGCACATCGCCGGCACATCGCCCGCAACGCGACGGGGCGCGCGTCAGACAGGACGCAGATGCACGACGTCGCCGACCGCGACGGCGACTCGCGATCCGTCGGATCGTTCCACCTCGAGCCGGCCGAGGGCGTCGACATCCACGGCGGTTCCCTCGACGACCTCGTCCCCGAGGTCGACGCGGACGGCCCGTCCGAGCGTCGCAAGCCGAGCCCGGTAGTCGAGCGCAACCGAGTCGAGCATCGCGAGGCGCCGAGCGAGCGCATCGAGGAACGTGACGAGCAGCGCCTCACGGTCGACCTCGTGGCCTGCCTCGAGGGCACACGATGTAGCCGTCGCCACCAGGTCCGCGGGGAACGCACGTTGGGTCACATTGCAACCGACCCCGAGCACGACGGTGCGCACCTCGCCGGTCCCCGACACCTCGGCTTCCGCAAGCAGGCCCGCGAGCTTGCGGTCCCCGACCACGAGATCGTTCGGCCACTTCAGCGCGGCGTCGACGCCGGCGACGACACCCACGGCGTCGAGCAGTGCGACCCCGGCGGCCATCGTGAGCAGGTGGAGCCGGTCGGGAGTGATCGCTGAACCCCGGGACCCTGCGCCCCGGGACCTCGAACCCCAGGAACCTGCGCCCCAGGACCCTGGACGCAGGAGCACCGAGACCAGGAGCGACGAGCCGGGTGGCGCCTCCCACGAGCGGCCGCGGCGGCCTCGTCCGGCCATCTGGTGCTCGGCCACGGCGACCAGCCCCTCGGGGGCGCCGGCCCGGGACTCCTCGAGCACCCAGCGGTTGGTCGAGTCGATCGTCTCGAAGCGCCGGACGGTCCAGCCTCCCGGGACGATCGAACCTCCCGGCAGGTCCGTGCCCCAGGTGGCCGAGCGATCGCCCATCGACCGTAGGATACGGCGTTCCCACGAGCCCAGTCGCTCGAGCACGTCGCGTCGATGAGTGAAGGTGAGCCGTGCTGTCCAAGGTCCTGATCGCGAACCGGGGCGAGATCGCGGTGCGCGTCATGCGCACCTGCCGCGAGCTGGGCATCGCGACCGTCGCCGTGTACTCCGAGCTCGACCGCGATGCGCTCCACGTCCGCTACGCCGACGAGGCGCATGCCCTCGGGGGGCGGACCGCGGCCGAGAGCTACCTCAACACCGGTCGGATCCTCGAGATCGTCGCGACGAGCGGCGCCGACGGCGTGCATCCGGGCTACGGGTTCTTCGCCGAGAACGCCGACTTCGCGCGGGCGATCGCCCAGCTCGGGGTGGCGTGGATCGGTCCTCCGCCCGAGGCGATCGAGGTCATGGGCGACAAGATCTCGTCGCGCAAGGCCGCCGCGGCGTCCGATGTCGCTTCGGTGCCCGGCACCCTGGAGCCCGTCGGTGACGTGAGCGAGATCGTTGCGTTCGGTGAGGAGTTCGGTTGGCCGGTCGCCATCAAGGCCGCGTACGGCGGCGGTGGCAAGGGCCTGAAGGTGTGCCACGACGCAAGCGGCGCGGCGGCGGCGTTCGAGTCGGCGGCGCGCGAGGCCCAGGCGTACTTCGGTCGCTCGGAGGCGTACCTCGAGCGCTACCTCACGAAGCCGCGGCACATCGAGATCCAGGTCTTCTGCGACACACACGGCAACGCCGTCTGGTTGGGCGAACGTGACTGCTCGACGCAGCGACGCCACCAGAAGCTGATCGAGGAGACCCCGGCCGCGCTCCTCGACGACGCGACCCGTCTGGCGATGGGGCAAGCCGCGGTGAAGGTCGCGCTCGGCTGTGGCTATGTGAACGCAGGCACCGTGGAGATGCTCTACGAGGACGGCGAGTTCTGGTTCCTCGAGATGAACACGCGTCTGCAGGTCGAGCACTGCGTCACCGAAGCGGTCACGGGGCTCGACCTCGTCGCCGAGCAGCTGCGGGTCGCCGCCGGTGAGCCGCTCTCGTTCACCCAGGACGACATCGAGCGCCGCGGCCACGCGATCGAGTGCCGCGTCAATGCCGAGGATCCGGCGAAGGGCTTTCTCCCCTCGCCGGGCACGATCACGCGGCTTCGGGTCCCGACGGGTCCGGGGGTGCGCTGGGACGGTGGCTACGACGAAGGCGACACGATCTCGCAGTACTACGACAACCTCGTCGGCAAGCTCGTCGTGTGGGCACCCGAGCGGGGCGCCGCGATCGCGCGGATGTTGCGCGCGTTGCGCGAGCTCGAGGTCGGTGGAGTCGCCACGACCATCCCGGCCCATGAGGCCCTCCTCGCCCACCCCGACTTCGCGGACGGGGCGCACTCCACGAAGTGGGTCGAAGAGGACTTCGACCAGAGCGCGTTCGCGGCCGCGGTCTCGACTGCGCCCGCTCCGGTGCCCGATGCCAGCGGTGCGGGCGAGCTCGTGGAGCGAACCGTTCCGGTCGAGGTCAACGGCAAGCGCTTCTCGGTGCGCCTGTGGCTCCCTGACGGGCCGACCTCCGGCGGTGGTGGGTTCGGTGCCCGACGCGGGCCCCGGCCGCGACCGGCGGCGAACTCGGGGGGCGGCCGAGGTGACGGGACGATCGTCGCTCCGATGCAGGGCACGATCGTGAAGATCCTCGTCGCCCCAGGCGACACGGTCGAGGCGGGCCAAGCGGTTCTCGTGCTCGAGGCGATGAAGATGGAGAACCACATCAACGCCGAGGCCGCCGGCACGGTGCGCGAGATCCGCGTGGGCGCGGGTGACACGGTCGGGACCGGCGACGTGCTCCTCGTCGTCGAGTAGTCGCCGGTCGCCCCGTCCCTGACCGCAGAACCTGGAGCAGCCGATGGGCGCAACGCTCGTGTGCGTCGACGCGTTCACGACCGAGGCCTTCCGAGGCAACCCGGCCGCCGTGTGCTTGCTCGACGAAGCCGTCGACGACGAGCGTCTGCAGACGATCGCGGCCGAGCTGAACCTCTCCGAGACTGCGTTCGTGGAGGACCGCGACGACGGCTTCGGTCTGCGTTGGTTCACACCGACGGTCGAGGTCGTGCTCTGTGGGCACGGCACCCTCGCCGGCGCGCACGTCCTCTGGGAGACAGGGCGGTTGGCGGCGGACGCGCCCGCTCGCTTCTTCACCCGCTGGAAGGGTGAACTGATCGCGACCCGCTTCGGGGACGCGGTCGAGCTCGACTTCCCGGCAGCACCGTCGCCGCTGGTCGACACGCCCGCGGGGCTCGCCACGGCACTCGGCGCCGAGCCGGTGGCGGTCGGCGCCAACGACCTCCACCACGTCGTGGAGCTCGCCGATGAGACGACGGTTCGTGCGCTCACGCCCCATCTCGACGCGCTGGGCGACGTGGACGTCGAGGCAGTGGCGGTCACCGCACGCAGCGACGACCCCACGTACGACTTCGTGTCCCGCTATTTTGCGCCTCGACACGGGATCAGCGAAGACCCCGTCACGGGGAGCGCCCACACGAGCCTCGGGCCGTGGTGGGCCGACAAGCTCGACAAGCGCGAGCTTGTCGGGCACCAGGTGAGCAGCCGCGGGGGCGTGGTCGCGGTGATCGTCGACGGCAGCGACCGGGTCACGCTGCGGGGCGATGCAGTGACCATCTGGCGGGGTCAGCTCGAAGTCTGAGCGCCCTGGTCTGGAACCGGGATCGGGTGACGCCGCTAGGACGCAGCGTCGGCGAGCGACTCCGACAGCGTGGGATGCACGAGCAGCGAGTCGACGATGTCGGTGACCTTGAGTCCGTTCGTCACCGCGACCGCCACGACCCCGATCAGCTCCGCCGCGTTCTGGCCGACGATCGATCCGCCCAGCACCACTCCGGTCGCCGGGTCCGACACGATCTTGACGAAACCCCGCGGGTCGCCCTTGATCAGCGCCTTCGCGTTCGAGCTGAACGGAACCTTGGTGACGCGGATCTTGCTCCCCGAGGCGAACGCCTCGGCCTCGGCGAGGCCGACGTCGGCGATCTCCGGTTCCGTGAACACCGCCGACGCGGCCTTCTGGTAATCGAGGTTGCGGTGCGGTCGGTTGTGCATCCCCATGAGGTGCTCGGCGATCTTGCGTCCCTGCATCGCCGCGACCGACGAGAGCGGGAGCATTCCCGAGATGTCACCGATCGCGTAGATGTGGCCGACGCTCGACAGGCAGTTGTGGTTCACGACGACGTAGCCACCGGCGTCGAGCTCGACCCCCACTTCGGCGAGACCGAGGTCCTCGGTGTTGGGGACCGACCCGACCGCCAGCACGGTGTGCGAGCCTTCGACGACCCTGCCGTCCTCGCACGACACGCGCACCGTGTCACCGTTGCGCTCGATGGCCGTCGCGCGAGCGCCCTTCAGGAGCGCGATGCCGCGCTCGAGGAACGCTGCCTCCAGGACCGCAGCAACTTCCGCGTCCTTGATGGGAAGCACCTGCTGGCGCGAGACGAGCAGTGTCACCTTGGAACCGAGCGAGTCGAACATGTGCGTGAACTCGACACCGGTGACGCCGGAGCCGATCACGATCATGTGCGTGGGAATCTCGGGCGGCGGGTAGCACTGGCGGGTCGTGAGGACGCGCTGTCCGTCGACCGGGGCGAAGTCCGGGACGCGTGGCCGGGAACCGGTCGCGACGACGACGAAGTCGGCCGCGAGCTCTTCGACGCCCGCGGTGGTCTCGGCGAGAACGGTGTGCGGGTCGGCGAAGCGCCCGGTACCGTTCACGACGCGAATTCCCTGCGAGGCGAGCGTCTCGCGCAGCGACTCGCACAGGCGACCTTCGATCGAGTCGATCCGACGCCTGAGCGCGTCGACGTCGAGGGTTCCCTCGGCCTGGAGCCCCATCGTCTGGGCCCGTGTGAGCTCGCCGAGCTCGCCGCCCGTCGCGATCAGCGCCTTCGAAGGGATGCAGTCCCACAGGTGGGCCGCGCCGCCGATCACGTCGCGCTCGATGAGGGTGACCTCGGCCCCGAGGGTGGCGGCGACCGTCGCGCAGGTGTTGCCGGCCGGCCCGCCGCCGATGATCACGAGTCGGGTCGTCGGCACGTCGCCCAGGCTACGCCCCGCCTACCCTCGCGCTCGTGCCTGAGCTCCGCCACGACGCGCTCACCGGCCGTCTCGTGCTGCTCGCCCCCAGCCGGGCCGGTCGCCCCAACACGACGCCACCCCCACTCGCCGGAGGTGACCGGGGCGGCGACGCAGGAGGCGGTTGTCCGTTCTGTACCGGGCACGAGCACGAGACCCCGCCGGAGCTCGCGCGCACGGGCGACGGGATCCCTGACGGACCGGGATGGCGCGTGCGCGTCGTGCCGAACCTGTACCCGATCGTCGGAGGTCTCGGTGCCGGGCCCGGTGCCACGGGAGCCCATGAGGTGGTTGTGCTCTCACCCGACCATGCACGCGCGTTCGGCGCGCTCGACGAAGACCAGGCCACCGAGGTGTTGGGCGTGCTACGCGACCGAGCCCGCGTGCATGCCCAGGCAGGCCGGGCCCACGTGCAGGTGCTCCTCAACCACGGCCGTGGCGCCGGCGCGTCGATCGCCCACCCGCATGCTCAGCTCCTGGCGCTCGACTTCATCCCGCCGACCGTCGCTGTCGCCGTCGAGCGGTTCGCATCAACCGGGTCCGACCTCGTGTTGGACGACCAGGCCGAGGCCATCGACGCGGGGACCGGCGTCGTCGTGGGCGACGAGGTCAGGGCCTGGTGCCCGGTGGGCTCGGCGTCGCCGTTCGAGGTCCGGATCGCGGCACTCGCCGGCGGAGCCAACCTCGAGTCGGCCACCGACGGACAGATCCTCGGGACCGCCGTGGTCCTTCGCGACGTGCTCCGAGCGCTCGGGGGTGCCCTCGGCGACCCGCCCTACAACGTGGTCGTGCACAACGCCTCGGCGACGCCGCCGTCCGCAGGCGGCGACCCTGCGTTCCATTGGTGGCTCGAGGTGGTCCCCCGTATCGCCGTGGTCGCCGGCTTCGAGCTGGGGACCGGGGTGCTCGTGAACACGGTCGATCCCGAGGTGGCGGCCGGACGGCTGCGCGAGCTCCTGGCGACCCGGAACGGCTGAACGACCCGAGCGGCTCCGAAGCCGGAGAGTCTCAGAACCGGGTTCGCTACCGTCCGGAGAAGGTCGCCTTCCCGGGACCGTGCTCGAGGAACGACTGCACACCGACGCGGGCATCCTCGGTGTCGAACACCGTGATGAACGCGGCGGCCTCGATGTCGAGCCCGTGGGCCAGGGAACCGTCGAGACCCCGATCGATGGCACTCTTGGCGAGCCCGATCGCGACGACGGCGCCGCGGGCGAACGACGCGGCCCACTCGAGCGCGTTGGCCTCGACGTCGTCGGCGGGCACGACCCGATCGACGAGCCCGATCGAGAGTGCTTCGTCGGCTCGCACCTGTCGCCCCGAGAAGATGAGGTCCTTCGCGCGCGCCGGGCCCACCAGGCGGGCCAGGCGCTGGGTTCCTCCCGCGCCGGGGATGAGGCCGAGCAGGATCTCGGGTTGACCGAGGCGCGCCGACACCGACGCCACACGGAGGTCGCAGGCGAGTGCGAGCTCGAGACCCCCGCCGAGCGCGTACCCGCTGATCGCGGCGATGACCGGCCGCGGGATCGCCGAAAGCGCGTCGAAGGCCTCCCGGAAGATCGCGTTGATGTTGCGCGGCGCGTCAACGTGTACGAACTCCTCGATGTCGGCTCCGGCCGCGAGCGCCTTCTCGGAACCGGTGACGACCACGGCTTTGAGCTCGGTATCGCCCGCGAGGGCTCGAGCAGTTTCGGCGAGCGCTCCGAGCAATGCTTGGGACAGCGCGTTGAGTGGTGGACGGTTGAGCCGCACCAACGCGACACCGTCGGGGTGGCGCTCGACCAGGACCAGAGGTTCTCTCACTCGCTTGCTCCGAGCAGCTCGTCGGCCGCCGTGTACGGATCGACCTCGCGTGCGGCGACCCGCGCGACGAGCGCGTCGAAGCGTGCACCGGCACACACGTCGCCGGTCCGGCGGGCCAGCCGTTCGAGGACGATCGCGCGGAGCTCGTCGGCGAGTCGCCTGGCCCGGCGGTCCACGAGAAGACCGTCGGTCTCGAGGTGAGTGCGATGGCGCCCGATCGCGTCGAACAGATCGTCGACACCGGTGCCGTCAGTGGCGACGGTCTCGACGATCGGGGGCGTCCACTCGCGCGACGCCGAGAGGTCGAGCATCTGCGTGAGGTCGCGCACGGCGTCGTCGGTCCCCGGTCGGTCGGCCTTGTTCACCACGAACACATCCGCGATCTCGAGCAGACCCGCCTTGTTCGCCTGGACACCATCACCCCACCCGGGGTTGACCATGACGACGGTCGTGTCGGCGGCATCGACGATCTCTACCTCGACCTGGCCCACACCCACGGTCTCGACGATGACCCACGGCTTGCCCGCGGCGTCGAGGATGCGGATCGCCTGGCGTGTGGCGAGCGCGAGGCCACCGAGGTGCCCCCGGGTCGCCATCGACCGGATGAACACCGCGGGATCGGTCGCGTGGTCCTGCATGCGGACACGGTCGCCGAGGATCGCACCGCCCGTGAATGGGCTGGTGGGATCGATGGCGAGCACGCCGACCTCGTCGCCGTCGCGGCGAATGCGTCCGATCAGGCGGTCGGTGAGCGTCGACTTCCCCGCGCCGGGCGCGCCGGTGATGCCGATCGTGTAGGCCGTGCCGGTGCTCGGGTACAGCGCAGCGACCGCTTCGGTCGCACCCGGACCGCCGGTCTCGACGAGGGAGATGAGTCGGGCGATGGCGCCGCGATCGCCGGAGATCGCGGCGTCGACCAGATCTGGCACCGGGTTGGCGACCGAGGTGGTCGGGCGGGCACCCACCGGCACTCAGGACTCGGGTGCGTCGCCGATGTTGTCGGCCTCCACCGCGGTGATGCCCGGGACGCGGTCCTTGATGATCCGCTCGACGCCGGCCTTGAGTGTCATCGTCGAGACCGGACACGTGCCGCAGGCACCGACGAGCTCGACGTGGACGACCTGGTCATCGTCGATGGTCTTGAAGACGATGTCGCCACCATCGGCCTGCAGGGCAGGGCGAATGGCCTCGATCGCCGAGAGGACGTCGGCTTCCTGGCTGGCGGTGGCGGGCATGGCGGACTCCGGGTGGACGCTGACTCGATGACGGGGCGGACGCTCCGTGCAACACCCTCAGTATCGCAGGTGTTCCGGTTCAGTCCGTGATGCGCTCGACGTCGGCGCCGAGCGCCCGGAGCTTGCCCGGCAGATCCGCATAGCCGCGCTCGACGTGGTGGGGAGCGAGGACCTCGGTCTCGCCCTCGGCGGCCAGACCGGCGAGCACCAGCGCGGCGCCGGCCCGGACGTCGTGGGCCCGCACCGGCGCACCCGACAGGCGGGCCACGCCCCGGACGACCGCGTGGCCGCCCTCGGTGCGGATGTCGGCGCCCATGCGGTTCATCTCGTCGATGAACGCGAAGCGGTTGTCGAAGATGTTCTCGGTGACGAGGGCGGTCCCGTCGGCGGTGGCGAGGACCGCGACCGCGAGCGGCATGAAGTCGGTGGCGAAGCCGGGGAACGGGAGCGTCTGGACGTCGACCGCGGTGAGGCGCCCGTCGCGGCGTACGCGCACACCGTCGGGTAGCGGCGTCACCTCGACACCCATCTCCTCGAGCTTGCGACCGACCGTCTCCAGGTCGCAGAGCGCGATCCCCTCGACGGTGATGTCGCCGCCGGCCGCCGCGCACGCCATCATCAGCGTGCCCGCTTCGATGCGGTCGCCGACGATCGCGCGTTCGACCGCCTGCAGCTCGTCGACCCCCTCGATCCGAATGGTCGACGAGCCGGCGCCCTCGATGTGCGCGCCCATCTCGGTCAGCATCTCGGCGAGGTCGACCACTTCGGGTTCTCGAGCGGCGTTCTCGATGACGCTCTCACCTTTGGCGAGCGCGGCCGATGTCAAGACCGTCTCGGTTGCACCGACACTCGGGAAGTCGAGTACCACGCGCGCACCGCACAATGCAGTGCACTGGGCCTCGATGTAGCCGTGCACGACGTTGAGCTCGGCACCCATCGCCTCGAGCGCGGCGAAGTGCATGTCGAGCTTGCGGCTCCCGATGTTGTCACCACCGGGCATCGCGACGTGCGCGCGACCCGTCCGGGCGAGCAGCGGACCAAGGACGTTGATCGACGCACGCATCTTGCTCACGAGCTCGTACGGTGCTTCCGGGACGAGCTGCTCGGGAACACGGACGCGCAGGGTGTCGTCGCCCTCCCACGCCGCATCGGCACCGATCGCTCCGAGGAGCTCGATCATCACGTCGAGATCGTCGACGGGTGTGATGTTGTGCAGGATCGTGGTGCCGGGCGCGAGCAGTGCCGCGGCCATCTGCTTGAGCCCCGCGTTCTTGGTCATCCCCGACGCGCGGACCGTTCCCGAGAGAGGCGCGCCGGGGCGCACGAGGTACCGATCCATCGACACCAGGGTATTGGGCGCAGTCGCGCGCTGCGCCAGCGGGGACGAGAAACGGGAGGAGGAGCGGGGACGCCCGTGCGCTGACAGGAGCAGGAGACGTCAGCGGGCGCTGTACACGGGTGGTCGGTCTTCGACGAAGGCCGTGATCGCTTCCTTCATGTCGTGCGAACGCAGGCACGCGGATTGGGCCTCGGCTTCGACGAGGAGGCCGTCTCGCACCGTCGCGCCGGACATGGCCGCGTTGACGGCACGCTTCGCGCCGCGCACTGCCAGTGGTGGCTGTGCGGCGATCTCGTGAGCAAGGTCGCGTGCGACCGCCTCGAGCTCGTCGTCAGCGACGACACGTTCGGCCAACCCGATCCGGCCTGCTTCCTCCGCGTCGATGCGCGCCGCGGTGAAGATGAGCTCCTTGGCCTTGCCCGGCCCGACCAATCGGGGTAGGCGCTGGGTGCCGCCGAGGTCGGGGAGGATGCCGTACTTGAACTCGAGCAACCCGAGCTTGGTCCCGCGCGCGATGATCCTGATGTCGCACGCGAGCGCGAGTTGGAGGCCGGCGCCCAGCGCGTGACCGCGCACGGCCGCGATCGTCGCGAACGGAGCCTCTTCGAGCCAGGTGTATGCGTCCTGCGCGGCGAGGATGCCGGCAACGACCGGGTCATCGTGGCGCGGGGCATTGTCGGCCAGCAGCTCCTCGACCCCGCGATCCGAGGTGAAGACGCTCGTGTCGATCCCGCTCGAGAACGCGCGACCCTCCCCGATGACGACGAGGGCTCGAAGGTCGCCGGGATCGGCGAGGAGCTCGGCCCCGAGGTCGCGCATCTCGCGCCACATCTCAACGGTGAACGCGTTCAGGGTGTCGGGTCGATCGAGGACGAGTCGGCCCACGGTGCCCCCGGTCCCCAGGGACTCGGTCTCGAAGCGCAGGGTTGAGTAGCCGGACACGCGCGGAGGCTAGCCTGCAGCCGCGATCCGCATCTTGGGCGGGCCCTGGATTCGCACGACGTCGATCGGCTGGACGAACCCGGGCACGTCAATCGGGCCGACGGGCACCACCTCGGCCCAGGGTGGAGCGGCGGGGATGAGGTCCTCGGTCGCGAGGAGCTCGCCGGGGCCGGCCGCCGAGCAGAGGCGCGCCGCGAGGTTCACGCATCTGCCGACGTAGTCGTCGCCTTCGAGCAGGATGACCGGGCCGATCGCCATGCCACCCCGCAACGGGAGCGCGACCGCGGAGGTGTCGGTCTTGCTCATCAAGACGAGCAAGGCCTCCACGAGGCGCCGGTCGGTGGTGCTGACGAACATGCAACCGTCACCGAGCCACTTGTCGACGCGCACGGCGTTGTCGGAGGCGATCTCACGCACCGCCGTGCGAAAGCGGGTCAGGACTCCCACCGCCTCCTCGTCGCCGTGGAGGTCGGTGAAGCGCGTGAAGCCACAGAGGTCGACGAAAGCAAACGAACGTTCTACGCGCATGGGTCCAGTGTGGCCCAGGCGTCGCCGGATCCTCGGACAATTGACGCCGCGTGACGACGGATTCACACGCCGTTCGCGCAAACGTCGCCTGCAATGGCGTTTAGTCCCTCAGGGCACCCACCCATGTGACACATGTC
>Ga0209048_10000232_pt1 | contig 61030 bp, 46 predicted proteins | sample FrelakmetCRP12CR_FD_187146 | JGI IMG/M metagenome (GOLD analysis project Ga0209048, IMG submission 187146) | Freshwater lake sediment microbial communities from the University of Notre Dame, USA, for methane emissions studies - CRP12 CR (SPAdes)... | ecosystem: Environmental > Aquatic >...
CATGACGGTATGTTCCTTCCGTTTATCTTTCTCATCAGATGATCCAAGGCTCGCGCATGGCGCGTGAACGCAGACGATTCGCGGCCAGATCGTTCAGGACGAATTCATGTTCGGATATTTCTTTTTCACATTTCCAGTTCCATCCCAACCTATTTCAATTCTTTCAGGACAATATTCTTGAACTGCACTTTCATCGGCGGTCCCGGGTGCATCTGGAGCGCGATGATTCCGCTCTTCCCGGCGGTGCTGGCATCGTGGTCGGCGATCTGGCACATCAAGATGCCGTTGACGTAAAGCGTGATGTCCGGACCGCGGCAGATGATCCTGTATTGGTTCCAATCCTCCTTCTTGAAGCTCTTCAGCAGCTCGTCGGAATCTCCGATTTTCTGAACCTGCTTGCTGCCATCCGCCGCAATGGTCACTTTTTCGCCGCGTGCCCCGATCAGCCCGCGCTGGTGGTGATATACATACCCCACCAGGCCGCCGTCGCCCGTCATATCCGCCTGGTAGCCATAGGTGTCCCAGTTGGGCCGGGTCTCGGAACGGATCTGGACGCCGGAATTGGCGGAGACACTCAATTTGAAATCGCAGGTCAGTTCAAAGTCGGCCGGCTGCCCGTCTTTCCAGATCAGGTAGTTGCACTCTTTACATGGCTTCTGCGGCGTGCTTTGCGCCGTCAGCGCGCCCTCTTCCACCGTCCACCAGCCGGGCGCACCATCCCAGCCGGTGAGGTCCTTGCCGTTAAACAGGTTGCGGCCCTCGCCTGCCGCCGGTAGGTGTGACTTCGCATCCTGCAGAACTTTCCTGGCGCGGGCGGTCAGCTTTTCATCCTGGCTGGTCTTGAGAACTTTTCCCATGACCGGCAGGACGGCCTCCGGCTTGTCCTGCACCAGGCGCTCGGCTATCGCCACGGTCGCCAGACAGGCTTCCGTCCGGATCGCCGCGTTATCAAGATGCGACGCTGCCAGCAGGAACGACTCCGCATCCCCGGCACTGCCCAGGACACCGAGCAAGATCATTTTCTCGTCGTCCCGCTGTGCCAGGGCCGCTGCCGCTTGGCACATCGCCAGCCGCTGCCCGGCCGTCACGCTCTTGTCCCCGCTCACTCTCAGGTATCCGCGCAAGGCCAGCAGCTTGTACGTCGCGTTGGGTGAATGCCCGGCCAGCGCGAGCAGGTCCGGCGCCGCTGCCACCGTACTCCAGTCGCAGAGCAGCCGCGTCGCCGCCTCCTGGACCTCCGGGCTGGCATCCGACATGGCCGCGCGCACGGCCTGGAGCGACCTGGCATCCCCGACGGAACTCAGGACGCTCAGCAGGGCGCCTTTCTGGGCGGGCTGTGCCGACGCGAGTCCGGCGACCAGTTTCTCGGCACAGGCGCCCTTGTCGGTTTGCCTGCCGCAGATGGCCGCCAGGGCCCCCTGCGCCGCACGGGCCTCTTCGACCGATTTGCTCTTCAGCAGGATATCAACCAGGACGGAAAGTTCGGGCAGTTTGCCCAGCTCGCGCAGCGCGTTGATGCTCGCAAGCCGGACCGCCTGGTCCGCATCCTCAAGCGCCGCCTTGGTGACGGCTGGCAGGGCACTGATAATCAAGCGCCGGCTGACAACCTTGGCCCCGATCGCGCGCACCCTCGCATCCGGCGAAGCCAGCATCGCAGCGCCTGTCACATCAATATCACCGGCCGAAAAGCCGACGATGGCTGACTGGGCCGCCCTGGCCAGATCGCTGTCTGGGGACACGGCAATCTCAACCAGCGCAGGCAACGCAGAGGCGTCCACCAGCCTGGTCAGTGCACCGATGGCGGCAATACAAACATTGGTTGGGCTGTTCCTGGTCAAGGCCAGTAATGTTGGAACGACCGCCTTATCCTGCCGGCAACCAAGCGCCTCGACGACGTAGACCTGTTTTTCCGGCGGCAGCTTGTTCACTTCGGCCACCAGCGCCTTGGTCAGCTCGGCGCCCGGCAGTTCATGCGCCAGGCCCAGCGCCACGGCCACCATGCCGGCATCGTCGCTCTTGAGTTGCTCGATGAGCAGGGGAATCCCAGCGGCCTGCCGGGCGACGATCAGACTGCGCGTGGCCTCCATGCGGATGTGACGGGGCGTGGGCACGCCGCGCACACGCTCGCAGATCGCGGCCGCCCGGTCATGCTGGCCTTCTCCGATCAACCGGTCGGCGCACCGCAGGCACCCCTCGCAGATCGCGGGCAGCATGGCGGCTGAGGCGCCGGCCAAAGCCTGCTCCAGGGCCTGGACCGCCGGTGCGCCACCAATACGCCCCAGGGCGGCCGCCGCTGCCGAGGCCAGCGCAGGATCGGCATCTTTCAACTTCCCCGACAGCCACGCGACCGCTTTCGTGTCGCGACGGATGCCGATCGAATTGATCACCCCGATCAACAATTTGCCCTGCACCTTGCTCAAGGCCTCCCGCAAGGCCGCGTCCACGGCCGGATCAGGAATGGCCTCCAGCCCGATCCGCGCCCACGACGCCAGTTTCTCATCCGACAGCAGGGCCGCCAGGGCCGGGGCCGCGGCCGCCGTGCCGCAGATGGCCAGTTGCTTGCAGGTGATCGCTTTGACATTGGGCGCGGCATCGGACTGCAGCACCGCGATCAGTTTGCCTTCCCGGCTTTCGGCCGGGTTCTGGTCGGCGGCCTGCCCGCCAGTGATCAGCCAGCCGGCGATCAAGGCCGCGTGTACGGCGAAAGTTCTTATCTTGCTCATAATCGGTTTCCCCAGAATTGTCGTAACACTCAGGCGCCAGGGTTCAGGAGGCACTCGAACGATCGAGCCAATGGCTAGCAGGCTCTGAAAACTGCTTCTCAATAGACAGTTTCCGGCCCGTCTGCCTGATCTGAGAAACCATCGGTTTCGCATGATCTGCTCCATCTGGAGGGCCGACCTTCCGCCTTCGCCAAGAGGCTCCGGCGGGACAAGCCGTGTCGGCCGCGGCCCGGACGGAGCCGGGCCCTCCAGGGGCCAAACTGAACCCTAACCACCTGAACAGCTTCAAACAGTCATCTCCTTCATCTCAGCCCGCAATCTCATACCCGCCACGGCTCACGCAACGCCTCCGAGCGCAGCCGGTTCGCTTCCTCGTCGCCGATGAACTCGTTCTTCACGGGGTCGTAGTTCACCTTGCGGCCCAGGAACTGCGCAATGTTGGCGGCATGGCAGACAATATGGGACTGGCAGGTCGCACTGGCACTGGCCCGCGGCTGATTCCGCGACTTCACACAATCCAGGAAGTTACGCACATGGAAATTGGCCGGGTACCCGCCAATCTTGGGACGTTTCCCGCCGATCAAGTCCAGCGAACTTGCAAAAAGGTCGCCGTTGTCACCCGTCTCCACCCAGCCGGTTTCTCCTTCATAGCGCACCGGGCAGGAGCCTGAGTTAAGCCAGCCATCGTTGCGCATGACCAGTTTGACGCCATTGGCGTATTGCGCGCAGAGCTGGTTGCCCTCCGGCCAGTACGCCACCGCGGCGGTATGGTCGGTTTGATTGGCCCACTGGCAGAGATCAACGCAATGCGAACCCCATTCCAGGCAGCCGCCGCCGACCAGGCCCCCGCCCTTTTCAAAACCGCCGCCGTTATGGAGAATGCCGTTGCTGAATGGACGCCAGGCGGCCGGCCCGAGATACAGATCCCAGTCCGCCACCGCCTGGCCGGGATCAGGCTCCTCGGCTGGCCATCCGCTGGTTTCGGTTCCCAGTCCGCCTGGATGCGCATGCAGGGTCACAAGTTTACCGAGCTTGCCGCGGTGAGCCAGTTCGGCCGCAAACGCGAAATTGGGCAGGCTGCGCCGCTGCATGCCCCCTTGGAGTAAGCGCCCGGTCCGGCGGAAGGTCTCGGCCAGGATCAGGCTTTCCGCGATATTCTTCGTGCAGGGCTTCTCGCAATACACATCCTTGCCCGCCTTGGCCGCCATGATCGAGGCCAGCGCATGCCAGTTGGGCCCCGTGGCGATCAGCACGGCGTCAATGTCCGGCCGCGCCAGCAGTTCGCGGAAATCGGTGTACATGGCACAGTCCTGGTTGCCATACCGGTTATCCACCGTGCGCTTGGCGGCCTCGCGGCGCTCCGTGCGCGCGTCGCAGACGGCCACGCAGCGCACGTCCTGCTCGGCCAGCATACAGCCCAGGTCGTAGCTGCCCCGGCCGCCGATCCCGATGGCGCCCAGATTGATTTTCTCACCGGGGGCGACCGCGCCGTCGCGGCCCAGCGCCGCGGCGGGGATGAAATACGGCAGGGCCAGGGCGCCGCCGGCCATGAGGCTGCCCTTCAGAAATTGTCGGCGCGTGGTTCCTGATTTCGATGAATCAGACTTCATGCACTCACCCCTTGTGTTACGAAGCGGTTTAGCGGATCTATAGGCCCGTTATTGCCAAAGCTGCCGTCACATTTCAACATAACGGAAATGCGATGCTTATTATTGTAACCGAGCCGGTTTTAATCGGCCAGCATCACCACACGGAAGCCGACGTTGTAGACCGCCTGCCAGGGACGGTAGGGCAAACGCGCGGCGGAGCGCGCGTGGAGCGGCCGGTCGAACCACGAGCCGCCGCGGACGGTCCGCAGGTCCGCCGTCTTCGGATCGTTGCGCCCGTCGCGGTCGTTGTAGGGATAGGGCCGATACGCGCTGAGGGTCCACTCGGCCGCGTTGCCATGCATATTGCGCAGGCCCCAGGCGTTCGGCTGATAGCGGCCCACGTCGGCGGTCACCATGGCGCCGTCGTTGAAGCGGCCGTCCTTGGGATGCCATTGCGGCGATTCGCGGCGCGCCAGGCCGCCGATCGAGGCGTCGGCCAGATTGGCAAACTTCGAGAAATCGGTGTCGCGATTGCCATAGAAGAAGGGCGTGTCGGTCCCGGCGCGACAGGCCCATTCCCATTGGGCCTCGGTCGGCAGGGTGAACTTTTTGCCCGTCTTCCGCGAGAGCCACTGGCAGAACTCCATGGCTTCGTTCCAGGTGATGCGAACCACGGGTTGGTTCGGCTGGTTCACTTCATAGCCCCGCTGGTCCTGGTCTTTATTGACCATGCTGATCACGCCGCTGTCGTGCCTGGCGTCGAAGGCCGCGTATTGGGCATTCGCGATCTCCATCACGCCCATGTAGAAGGGTTTTTCGATCTTCACGCGGCTTGCGGGGACTTCATCGGCTTCGCCGGCGGCGTCGCCCATGACGAACTCGCCGGCCGGAATCAGCGTCAACTCCAGCGACTTGCCCTCGGCCAGATCGAACTTCAGCGTCGCCGGCAGATTCGTGATCGCCTGCCGCCTGGTCGCCTCGGCGGCGTCGAAGGGCCAGCCAGCCACATGCAGGTCCTGCGGCTTGCGCTCGGGCATGGGCGCGGGCGCGACGAACTGCACCGGCGCGTTGCTGACGGCAGCCGGCAGCGCCTCGGGGTCATCGGTGCGGTTGGCGTATTTCGCGTGCAGTTCCATGCGCCGTTGCATGACGGGCCGCGGGCCGCCGACATGCTCTGTCCAGGTGCCGTGGTCGGGCACGTTCAGATCAATCCAGGTGATCAGCCGGTCCCACGCCTCGGCATCGAGTTTGACGTTATAGTGTCCGCGTTTGAGCATCTGCACCAGTTCGCTCGTATCGGCATGCCACTCCAGCGGCTTCTGCAGGTGGTAGTCGCTCTCCGGCCCGGGGCGGTGCACGAAGGGATGCAGCGCGATGTAGGCTGGCGTGAAGTTGCTCCAACCGTTCTGCTTTTTGGCGGTAAAGTCGGGCACGGCTTGGCCGTTGACCGGCTGGGCCCCTTCCTTATGGCAGCCCACGCAATATTGGTCCAACACCGGCTGCACTTCGCGTTTGAAACTGAAACCGCGCGCGGGACCATACCACGGCGCGATGTCCGAGGGCTGACGCCGGCTGGCCAGCGTCCGCTTGGTCGGTGGAGGCGAGTTCTGCGTGTCGTGGCAGCCGACGCAGGAGAATTTCTCGCCCGGCATGGCCGTATACCAACTGCGCATGAGCTGCAGCGCCTTGCCCTCCGCGTCCAACGGCTGCACGGCCACGGGCGTATTGGCGGGCACCTTGAAGCTGGCCGAACCGTCGGCCTCCACCGGCACCGTGCCGAGGATGCGATGAACGTCCCACGGGCCATCAATGCCGATATTGATATGACCGCCCATGCCCGGATACGCAAAATGCGGTTCGTAGAGCCGCAATTTCTTGACGGTCCCGCGCGGTACGCCCTGCAGGCCCGGACCCGAATAAATGTTGGCCAGATAGACCGTGGCGTCTTTCTTGGTCAAGTCGATGCGGTCGGGAAGCACCGGCGGCTTGACCGTTTTTTGCAGGGGGATCGGCTCCAGGAGGGCGTAACCGTTTTCTTCCCTGATGAGCGTCATGTTGTCGAACACATCCACCAGGTAAAGGCCCCACTTCGCTTGCGGCGTGGGTTGGCTGGAAGCCAGGAAGTATTTCTCGCTGAGCGGATAGGGATGGAGGAACTTCGGCCATGAGCCGTCCACCAGGCCGTCGCGAATGAGGGGCTCAACCTTTTGACCGCTGCCAGGGATGCGTTGCACCGCCCCGTCGGCCTCAAAACGGCCTTGCGCCGGGTCGAACAGGATCAATTCGCCCATCCGCGGCACGCCATGGTGTCCGGAAATCACGGCAATCAGCTTGGTGGGGTGGCCGGGCACCGGCTTGGCATAGAAGATCGAGTTGGGCCAATAGGAATTGCTGCCATAGTGGGCCATCTGCCCGGAACCGTCCGGGTTCATGTGGAACAGCAGGCGCGAGAAGTAATGGGGCGCGTCGGAGTATTCCCAGCGCGTGTAGAGCACGCGGCCATCGTTGAGCACGGCGGGGCACCAGTTCTGGTCCTGGTCGAAGCACAACTGGCGCTGGCTACTGCCGTCGGCGTTCATGATGCATAAATTGGCCACGCTGTCGCCGCCGCCCACGCAGGGCACGCCATGAAAGGCGCGGCTGGAGGTGAACAGGATCCGCCCGTCGGGCAGGTAGCACGGATCGAAATTATCCACGTCCGGCTCCTCGCCGGGCGTCACCTGGCGCAACCCGCTGCCGTCCGCCTTGATCTCCCAAACCTGCCAGCGCTCCTTCTTGTCGGGCATCGAGAAGAGCAACTTGTCGCCGTCGAAATCGAGCTTCAGATCGCCCACGAATTCGCTGTTGGAGGGCTTCAGGAAGGTGGTCAACTGGCCCTGCGGCCCGACGGGCGTCAGCACGGCAATCTCGTTGTCGTAGCCCCGCCGGCCGATGGAGCAGTTGGCCTGCCAGTTCTGCGGCAGGCCCAGGTTCCCGGCGCTGCGTTTGACCAGCAGAAGCTTGCCGCACTCCAGCAGTGGATTGGCCAGCAGGGCGTCGCGCTGCAAGACGGTGAACTGGTCGGCCAGGGCCGCGATGCGCTGCCGGGCCGCTTGGTCGCCGCCGGCCAGGGCCACTTCCGCTTCTTTGAGGGCCTTTTCAAACTCCGTCAAGCGGCCCAGAAATTCCCGGCCCTTGGCAAACTTGGCGCCGTAGGTGGCCATCAGATCCTCAAGCGCCGCGCGCGTGCTGGGCACGCCGCGCAGCAGGGGGAACTCCTTGGCGCTGCGCGGCACCAGACGGGCTTGGGCAGGTCCCAGTTCGAAGAAGAACCCATGGCTGCCGCTTTGGTTGTGGATTTTCAAAAGCAGCCTGTTTTCGCCCGGCTGCAGGTCGAGGATGACGGTGTCGTCGTTGGGCGAGACGCCGCGTGCAACGTCCTTCGAGAGCAGCTTCTGACCATTAAGCCACACCTCCAACCCATCATCGCTGCCGAGGCCGGCGGAGGCCTGTGCAGCCTTGTCGGTCGCGATCGTACGAAACAGGTAGGTCGACACCCGGCCGTCGCCCTCTGGCAACGCTTGCGGCTGACCGTCGCGCCACTGGGGACGCGGCGTCCAAAGCGGTTCACCCGCGGGGTTTTTCGCCGACAAATCAACGCCCTTTTCCGGGAACAGGGCGTCGCCAAAGGCTTGGGCCTTCAACGGCCCTGTCGTATACCACGGGCCGAGCTTCACCGGAGGTGTGGCCGCCCTTGCCCCGCCCTCCAGAACCGGATACGCGATCAAGGTCAGCACGGCGGCCTTGCCCATCATCAACAGCAATTTTTTCATGATTTTTTCCAAGGTGCCGGAAACCATTCCGGCCCGAAATCCAACCCCCCGTGGCGCGGTTTGACTTCGCTCATCGCAAGCAAGGCCACGGGGAGGCTCATTACGGCGGGGCACCGGCGCGCTGGCTCCCTGTCGTTTTACCCGCCGGGAGCCCGGTCCCAGCACGCGCCATTCGGTGATAGTATATCCTCTTTTTAAATTTTGGCCAACTAAAGATGACTTCCTGCGCCTATTGGAGGCCGGGGGTGACGTTGATGATGCCGACATCGATATACTGCCCGCCGGATGTCTGATGACAATGGACGGCCAGGATGTTCTTGCCGGGCTTCAGCGCCGCCAGGCCTTCGGGCGTCATGGCCAGTTCTTCGTAATCGGAGATGAATCCGTCGGCCTTGCCCGCCAATACGCCATTGATGTACACCTCGGCATCCTCGTCGTGGTGCACCAGCAATCCGGGCTTGGCCTTATTGTCGCCGGGCCAATCGAACGTGCGCCGGAGCCAGATGTCAGCGGTCTTCCACTCGGTACGCACCACGGCGCCCGGCGTGCCCTCCGTGCCGAAGCCGCCCGGCCCTTCCTTCCAGGCCGAATCATCGAACCCGGGCTTGACCCAATCATCGGCCGGCTTATCCAGCGTGAAACGCCAGGGTATGCCTTCGAGCTGTGCAGTCGGAACCAGTTCCTTGATGACGTGCTCCGGCGACAGCTTGCCGGAATTCACCGCGGCGGCGCGTTCCGCGATCACCTTGTTGACCTCGCGGTCATAGGTCAACAACCCGTTGCACTCGGTCTCAACGTCGGTGATCTGCGTGTAGATGCAAGCCGACAGGCCGGCTTTGTCCTTCAGCACCCAGGCTTTGGCGAGCAGTTTTTCGTACGTGCGAGTCAGGTCCTCGATGCTTTGCGTGCCCTTGTAACCCCAGGTTTGCTTGCTCCAGGTGTGGCCGTCCACGGCGAGGCCCAGACCGCCGAACTCGCCCAGCACCGCCGCGCGCTGCTCCTCCGGTTGGGGCGCACCGGGCCCGGGATAATTGTGCATGTCGATCACGTCGCCGCACTTCGTGTCGCTCCAGCCGCTGGCGTTGTTCACCAGCCGGCTGGGGTCCATTTCCTTGACCCACTTGGTCAACCGTTCCGTGTCGTACTGCCCCCACCCTTCATTGTAAACCACCCACATGATGATGGCCGGATGATCGCGCCGGCCCTCGATCAGGCGTCGCAGTTCCACCTCGAATTGTTTTTTGTCTTCATCGGTCTTGTTGTCGCCGGCGGGCATATCCTGCCAGACCAGCAGGCCGAGCTTGTCGCACCAGTAATACCAGCGGTCCGGCTCGACCTTGACGTGCTTGCGGGCGCAGTTGAAACCGAGCCGCCTCATCTCCGCGACGTCCCAGCGCAAGGCCGCGTCGGTCGGCGCGGTGTAGATGCCGTCCGGCCAGAACCCCTGGTCGAGCGGGCCGACCTGGAAGACGAACTTGCCATTGAGCATCAGGCGGGTGACGCCGTTCTCGTCCTTACCCAGCGCGATTTTGCGCATGCCGAAGTAGCTGGCCACTTCGTCCACCGTCTTGCCGCCCGATTTCAGGGACACGCGCAGATCATACAAATGTGGCGCGTCCGGCGACCAAAGCTTGGGGTTCCGCAGGTCGAGCCGGAGCTCGGCGCCGGCGGCGCCGCTGACTTTGGCGACCTGCTTGCCGTTGTCGGTCGCGACCGCCTCCACCGTTCCCGTGCCGGCCACCGTCATGCGCAAGCAGCCGGCATCCACATTCGGCACGAGCAGCAACGCTGCGATGTGCGTCTCCGCCACCGGCTCCAGCCAGACCGTCTGCCAGATGCCGGACGTCGGCGTGTACATGATGCCGCCCGGATTCAGCACCTGTTTGCCGCGCGGCTGACTGCCCTTGTCGGTCGGGTCAAAAACCTCGACCGTGACTTCCTGCTGGCCCGCTGGCTTCAGCGCAGCGGTGACGTCAAAGCTGAACGCGTCATACCCGCCGCGGTGCACGCCGAGTTCCTGACCGTTGACGGACACCTTCGCCTCCCAATCCACCGCGCCGAAATGCAGCAGCACACGCCGGCCGCTCCAGCCCTTGGGGATCTCGAAGGTGCGGCGATAGGTCATGCGGTCGGCATGCTTCATCACGCCCGACAACGCCGCTTCGACGGGATACGGCACGAGGATCCGGGCCGCCGTGCCGTCGGCGAGCTTGAGATCCCACAGGCCGTTCAGGTTCAGCCAGTCCTTGCGCACCATCTGCGGCCGCGGATATTCCGGCAGGGCGTTTTTTTCAGTAACATCCTTCGCCCAGCGGGTTTTCAAGGGCCCGTCCGCCGGTTTCCAATCTTGCGCCTGGGCTTGCACCCCGATCGCGATCACGGCGCCCAGCATAGCGATGCTTGTTCTCATTTGAGTTTTTCCTCCACCCGTTTCATGATTCAACCGCATGGCATGCGCTCTTCACTACCATTAATTAATGGATTGGCATACTGCTTTTTATGGGCAACCGAAAAATCGCCTTGGCGAATCGGCTCGCGCCGGAACTCCTGGGCCGGGCCTTGGACGAATTGCCGCCGCAGACACGGCGGGTGTACGAGACGGTCAAGGCCCTCGTGCGGGAGAAATGAGCGTTGGGGGGTCACATGTGAAAGCATTTCAGCTTTCACCTTTCAGGTTTCAACCTACTCCTTATCTTATGGCTCCACCCGCAGGGTGACCAGGCCCCAGGCCGGAACCTTGATCGCGCCCCGGACCTTTTCCAGTGGCTTTTCGCTCGTATTGCTGCGATAGATCTTTCCAGGCTGGGGTCGGGCCCAAGTCAGCGTGGCCTTGCAGTCCTGCCCGGACGCCCCGAACAGGCGCACGATCCAGGCTTGGCCGTCATCGCTGGGCTTGAAGCCCGTGACGAGCACGCCGGCCGGCTCCACGCGGACGAGCGGCGTCGAGCGCGGCTGCGACCCGGACGCGGCCACCGCCAGCAGCGGCTGGCTGAAACTGGTCGCAAACCGCGTGGTTTCATCCGGCGTGGTATGCCGGAAAGGCCGCAGGATGAAGCGAAAGACTGTCATCCCTTCCTGGTAGGCGCGGTAATTGGTGCCCCAGTGATTGTTCATCGCCCACGAATAAAGCTGCTGCGTGGGCTCGATGGCTTTCCGCCAGACATCGGGATTGGTCTGGGAGTTCAGCAGCCGGGCGGTGATGCCGCCCACCTGCACCAGCGGCGCATCCAGTGTTACCCAGGTAACGCCGAAATCCTTGTTGGCAACATTTATCCAGCGGCCGACCGTGACCCAGTTCTTGCAGGCGCTGAGCATCTGGTCCTTCTCCGGCCGCATTGCGCCCAGCGGCAGATCCATCTGCATTTCGCCGCCCGGCACATGGAACGGAAAGGCAAAATTGACGCTCTCCTTGCCTTCATTGGCCATATAACTCTTGGCTTCAAGCCTCTTCTTGTCCACGTTGTTGATCAATTCCACGTGATCAAAACCGGCCACCATCCGTATTTCCCTGGCAAGCGTGTTGCATCCCGGCGCCTCGGATTCAACCAGCAGCGAGGCTACCAGCGGCCCGCGCTCCTTAACGCTGATCCGGACCGGTCCGTTACACTTGAGATCGGCCAGGTTATCGCCCGGCAGGTAGAGGTAATCGTTGATGGCATGGCCGGAATTGGTGTCCGCCATGTTGGCCGTTATGTCTTTGGCGCGCAGTTCAATCACGCCGCCCGTTTGTCCATCCAGCACGACGTTCAGCAGGCCATTCTCCAGCATGGCGCCCTGCGCGGTTGCGGCCACCAGCCCTGCCTGATGGGCAGCGCCCGCTGACACCGTGTAGCGTTTCGCGGCGAAGGGCGGCACATCACGCGCCACAAAGGCCAGTTCGCCGGACGTCAAACGCTGGGATGGAACCGGCTGGCCCTGGTCATCGGTAACGCGATCGCCGGCGGCGGATTGTTCCTTGGAAAGAATCACCAGCCCGGTCCGCGGATAGGAAGCCGTGTTCAACACATCCAGGCCCGGAATCTGGCCGCCGGCGCCGGCAGAGCCGGATTTGAGCGCCTGCGCCAGCAGGTCGCGCGACTGTTGATCGGCCTGCCGGGCGTACCCCTGCTTGATCGCCCATTGCTCCTTCGTTTCCTGGCGTTCCGGGCCATTGACGCTGCAATGCGCGCCCCAGGTATGTTCCGAGTACAGCAGCACTTTGTTCCAGGCCTCCTCGAACGCCGCGGACGGGTAGGCCGACGGTTTGCTCAGCGCAAAGAGCGCTTCGGCCTGCACGAGCCGGTCGGAGCTGGCGCGGTTCATGGCTGTTTCGATCGCCGACGAGCCGGCCCCATCCTCCCAGTAAGGCGTCCAATCTCCGCGGACCAGCGGGAGCTTCTTACCATAACGTTTTTCCAGCGCCGCAAAAGCCTCGCTGGTGGATGAAATGACGAACTTCGGCCAGGCATATTTCCCGTTCCACTCTTTGATGAAATCGCATATCTCAGGTTCAGGCGCCGCGTTGTCACCATGCCCGGACCAGCGCGCATAGGCGATCTCATAAGGGTATTGCCGTTTCTCCAACCCCTCCAGGAAGTCCTGCACCAGCTTGTCCGACATCTTATCGTACCGGTGCGACATGGCGTAGCCCCAGAACGGGATCCACACCAGCACCTTGGACGTGCCATCGGGACCGACCCAGTAGAACGGCTTGTTCTCCCAGTCGCGCATGATGGTGCCGATGCGGTCGAAAAAATTGGGCGCCACGGAGAAATACCGGATGCCGGCCTGCGCCATGGCCGTAACGGTCCCCCAGGTGTAGCCGGGCACATCGCTGATCATCGCGGAGTCTATTTTCACGCCACACTGCTCGGAAAGCTTCGTGGCATATCGAAACAGCCTGATCAGTTCCTCCGGCCGGCACAGGCCGGTCAGTTCGTTCAGGTACATGCCGCACAGCGCGACCTGTCCCCTTTTAACCGCCTCTATGAAATCGGCGCGCTGTTGATCGTTCAGCCGGTGCAGATACAGATCTGCCGCCCAGAGCACTTCGACGCTCCAGACGAACCTGGCCCCGGCGGGATAATCCGCCGTCTTGCGCGCCGCGGCGATGCCGTCCAGCAGATTCTGCACCTGCTTTTTCTCGATGGCCGTCTGGATCTCTGTGTAACCGATATCCGTATGCGAATGCGGCACAACATATATCGTCATCCTGGGCACCGGTTTGAGCGTCACCGCCTGGCTGGCCAGTTCCCGGCCGCCGGCCAGCAGTTTGACCTGCACCTGGCTCTCTTTTTCCAACGGTGGAGCGAGCGCCTCGATTTTCTGCGCGCCCGGCTTGAGCTGGACGTGCACAGCTTTGGCGTCACTAACCTGGATCACGGCGTCCACCGGATCACCCTGGTGATCCAGTGCCACGGTGAGAGGCTGATAAAGCTGCCCCTCCCGTTCAACCAGCACTTTTGCTGGCTGCACCGAAGTAATCCTGGTTTCAGCCGCGGCCGACAACTTGAACGCGAACAAACCTCCCAACAACAACATCACCGTTTGCTTCATCGCACGATCCTCCTGATCATTCCAATACAAAGCTCGCCGGCGCGAAGGCCTTGAGATTCACCTTGAACTTTCCGAACCATACACGCATGGATTTGCCGGTCGGCTCACCGCGCAGATTCACCGGCGTCATCCTTGATGCGTTCAATCCTTTCGGCAGCCTGACCGTCACTGCCCCTGAAATCCCGGCCTGTTCCCAGAGACGAAGTAGCGTGCCCGTTCCAGCCTGATTCGAACCAAACGCGGTCACCTGAACACCGGGGCGCGAAACGCTCAGACCGGATTGCTCCACCGGCAGCGCCCCACCTTTTCCATCCGCCATGGCCGCAAGCAGCGGGTTGCGAGTTTCCAGAGAAGGAGTTATCAGTGTCGCTTCGACCGAAGCTTTCCGGAAAGTCCACAGGCGGACGCGTGAACTCCAGGTTCCAGAGTACCAGTACCGGTAATTGGTGTTCCACTGATTGTTGTAGAGGTTGAGATAGACCACAGGCTTCTTTGGAACGAAGTCCAGTGAGAACTTCCACATACCGGGCGTGTCGAGGCTGATGAGCGGATGGTCCAGCGGACAAACGGCGATGCCGGAACCATCGGTGTCGGTGAGTGTGACACCCGTGCCCACGGCATAGAGGTGTCGATTGGCTCCGGTGAGGATGTCCTTCGCCGGGTCCATGAGACCAAGATTACGGCCGACGCGGAATTGCGGGCCTTTCACGTTGAACGGCAGACAAAGCCAATCGGCTTCGGGCCAATTATCTTTGGCTTTATCTTTGATGGTGAGTTCCAAATCCACGTACGGTTGGCCGCGGTACAGCGTGATACGCAGGGCGACACCGGGCAGGTGCCTGGCGGCATCGCCGGGAAAATCCATGACGGCGGTTTCTTCCAACTGGTTGCGGGTGAGGGTGAGCGAGCCGTTGGCCGGCGAGACGGCGCGGTAGGGAATATTGCCGGGCATGCCGGGCTTGTGCATGCCAGGGTGGAGCGTGTCACCCCAACGGCCTTGTTGATAGTCGCGGCAATAGTCGGCCGTCTGCTGGAAGGAAAAACGTTCGTTGAGATACTGACCGAGACCCTGCGCTGCGGCGGTATCCACCCACTCGCGGCCGTTGCGTTTATCCACGAGGGAAGCAATCGTGCCGCGAGCGGGATCGAGTTGCACTCTGAAGAATTTGTTTTCCAGTGTATCGCCGGTTGTCGGGGTCGGCGTCCTTGCCGGGGTTGCGGAAAATGTCTTGTAGCCGCAGGCCGGTACGTTCTCGGCGAGGAACGATGACTGGCCGGAAATTTCGACGATGCCAGAACGCGTCCACGGCAGCGGGTTGTACACGACCACACGCGGGCCGGCGCGGCTCACGGCTTGGGCGAGCGCGGCGAGGTTGGTATCGAGCAACGACGTGGTGATTTTGCCGGCGGTGCGGATGTAGTCGGTCTTGTCTTCCCACGAACCTTCGAGGTCGGCGCTGGCGGGTGGGATTTTGTCGCCGTAGGTATCCACACTGGCCGCGCCGCCCCAGGTGTGTTCGTTGTACAGCAGGCTTTGTTCGTAGGCGCGGGCAAGTTCCTTGGCGGGGTCGGCGACCGGTACGCCCCAATGGCGGAGTTGGGTGTTAAGCACCTCGACAGCCGGCATCAGGGGACCAACGTTGCGCGCGGTGCGCATGCCGCCGGGATCGCACATGCAACCGTGGATCCAGGTGTCGGGCGTCTCGCCCTTGACGACCGGCAGGTCGGGTTTCTCAGCGAGAATGGCGTCGGCGAATTCCTCCATGGTTCCCATGCGGACTTTGACGCCCGGCATCTTTGCCGCGGCCTCGGCAAAGTACGCTTGAACGTCGTTCGGATCAGGTGGACCGGAGTTGTCGCCGGTCACCAGGATCGCCGCCCAGGTCTTATACGGCCAGTTGGGTGGCGGGATGAAGTGCCGCCCCATGCCGGGACCGGACCATTCATCCGGCCAGTTGAAGCCGGTTGCGGTTCCATAGCAGGGCGAATACTGGGTCAGCACGCGCGAGCCGTCGGGGCCTTCCCACCAAAAGAGCGGCGGCAGGTCATGCACATAGCCGGACGGCCAGTTACAACCGATATGCATGAACTTGACGCCGCCCTGTGCCAACCCCGTGGCCAGCGCGCGCCCCTGCGAGGGCACATCCGTGGTCTTCGCCCCGCGCGCCAAGGGCAGGCCATACTGCCGCGAGACGGTGTCGGCAAACTGGTAGCCACGCGCAAACTCTTCCGGATCTAACAACTCCGCCTCAATGCTGAACGGCAGGGCATGGGTGACGAACTTGCCGGACTTCATGGCGGCGTCCAAGCGCTGGCGGCGGTCAGGCGTTTGGCCCGGCCAGTCTTCAAGCACTTTCCCCATCACCCAGCCCGGCGACGTCCACACGAACTGCTGTTCGGACGGCAGGCCCTTCGACTTGTCCATGACATCCAGCGCCCGGTCAATCATCGTGGTGCGGTAATACTCCATCAGGTCCTTGACCCGGTGCGTGTAGCCGATGTCGAAATGCGTCTTGCAGACAACGATGATTTCCTGCACCCGGTTAGACGTCACGGCAACAGGCTCTGCAGCCAATCCAAACGTAGTGCACAAATTCAACGCCAATCCGGCAGAAATCGCATGACCGATAAAGTAATTCATCATCTCTTAGTTCCTTCTCTTCCACGACTGCGCGATTTCCTCCAGCGTCTTGCCCTTGGTCTCCGGCACCACGACCACAACGAATATCAGGCCGGCCAGACTGCAAAGCGCATAAATCCAGAAGGTCTTGGCATTCCCGATGGAATCAACCAGCATGGGGAAAGTCTGGGAGACGATAAAACAGGACAGCCAGATGACCAGGACCGCCACGGACATGGCCCGGCCACGAATCTTGGTCGGAAATATTTCGGAGATTACAATCCAAGGCACCGGCCCCATGGCCGAGGCAAAAGCGGCCGTGAACAGCACGATGAAAAACAACAGCCCCAACCCGCCGACGCCCCGGGCAAACATGATGCCCACGGCCGTCAGCGCCATCACTTGCACGATGGATCCGCCGATCAACAGGGCCTTGCGGCCGGCCTTGTCCACCAGCCAGATGGCCACGAAGGTAAACAGCAGGTTCACCACGCCGATGGACACCGTCTGCGTGAACGCGGTCTCCCGCCCCACCCCGATGGATTTGAAAATCTCGGGGGCATAATACATGATCGCATTGATGCCGCTGAACTGGCAGATCGCGGCCAGCGCCACGCCAATCACCAGCGCACGCCGGTAGCCGCCGGTGAAGAGTTCCGCGAATTGGCCCTCTTCCTGGTTCAAGGATGCTTCGATCTGTCTGAGTTCCCGGTCCGCCGCCGCCTGGCCGCCGACCCGGACCATCACCTGCTCCGCCGCGGACCGGCGGCCCACCTTCATGAGCCAACGCGGGCTTTCCGGGATGAACAGCAGCAGGATCCCGAACAGACCTGCCGGCAGGGTCAAGGACCCCATCATCCAGCGCCAGCCATAAGCCGTGTTCCACGTTTCGTCGCCCAGGCGCTGGATCAGCAGATTGACCAGAAACACCACGAGAATGCCGACGACGATCGCCAACTGGTAAAGCGACACCAGCCGCCCGCGCATCCGTTCCGGGGCAATCTCGGCGATATAGAGCGGCGAGAGCACCGACACGGACCCGATGGCAAAACCGCCGGCAAAGCGCGCCCAGACAAACTGTGTCAGGGTACGCGGCAGGGCCGAGGCGAGGCCCGAGAGCGCAAAGAGCACGGCACAGAGCAGCAGAATCTTCTTCCGGCCGTAACGGTCGCTCAACGGCCCGCCGAACATGGCGCCGACGATGCAGCCGATCAGCGCGCTCGACGCCGCCCAGCCCTTCAGTCCGGCGCCCAACTGAAAATGCGCCTGGAGGAAACCCACCGCCCCCGAGATCACCGCCGTGTCATAGCCGAACAGCAAACCGCCCAAGGCCGCCACCACTGTCAGGAGCATCAGATATATCAGGCTGCCGGCGGGCTTCGGTATATTTTCCTGCGGCATATAACCTCCCGTTTTGCGGAACCTGCCGAAGCAAACCCGAAATCCGAATCTCGAAATCCGAAACAAATCCAAATAGTAAAAGAAGGAAAAGTCCAAACGCTGTGTTTTCTTGGTTTTTACAATAATGTTTTGAGTTTTGTGCTTGTTTAGGATTTCGATATTTGGATTTCGGATTTATGCTTCTGTCACGGCCTCTGCCATGGCGGCCACATTCTCCGGCGGGACATTCGGCAGGAGCGCCTCGTGGCTCGGGCTCACAATCAAGCAAGGTTCCAGCAGCTTCCGGACGCGATGTACCTCCGCGCGAACTCCTGCCGGAGTTCCATTCGTCATCAAGTCCTGCGTGTCAATCCCGCCCAGGAACGCGATCCGCCCCTTGAATTTCTGCGCGAGTGTTTCGGCATCCATGTTCCTCGCCCTGGCCTGCAAGGGATGCAGACAATCAACCCCCGAGGCGATCAGCCGCTCGATGACATCGTAAATCGCGCCGCACGAATGTAGGATGACCTGGTAGCCATGCCGGTGCCCCTGTGCGGTGAATTTCCGGAACCAGGGCATGATGAACTCATCGAACTGGCCGGGGCCGCAGATCAAGCTCAACTGCGTGCCGAAATCGTTGCCGAAGAAAAACCCATCCACCTCCCGGGACGCCACGGCAAAGAATTTCTCGTTGGCCTGGTAATAGAACTCGCACACCCTGTCCGTAGCAGTCCTGACCACCTCCGGATGGGTGTACATTTTGACGAAATACTCTTCCATGCCGAACAGGTCGGCCATGTTGTGGTAGAAGCAGGTCCAGAACCCGCTCAGCCGGTAGACATCCCCGGCATTTTTCAGGTCTTTCAAACAAGATTCAAAATGCAGATATTCCGGCTTGGGCCATGGATATTGGTCTACTTCGGCCACCGTCTCATAGGCCGCCAGCGGCGGGGCCATGTGTTTGGACCGGTCCAGACCGGAGTCGAACAACTGCCGGCCGTCAGGATCCTGGTAAATGTCGGGATAGAACTGCGGACAGATCCAGCGGCAGTCATCCCCCAGCTTTCTGCGCAGTTCTTCCTCTGTTTTCGTTCCGAAATACCGGTGCAGTATCGGCCAGGTATCCGGATGCGGATTGCCCAGCCAGAACCCGCATCGTTCAACTTTCTTCCCGGCAATGATATTCCTGATCAGTTCACGCCGCGACATAGTCAGGCTCCTCTCTACGGTAATCACCGGATTTTGCGCTTGAGATCGCCCTGGCCGGGATGCTCGAACGGGCCGGGAGTTGGGTTGGCTTCGTTCCGTTGTACGTTGTTCTCAAGGCAGTAATCGCCTTTGATGCGATCTCGGCAACAGTACTTTTACAATGGTCAGAGAGTGGGGCGGCAAATTGGCCACGCCCTTGGTAAAGGTCAGTTTCGTTTGCTTCGGCACAACCCGTTGAGGATGCTCGATATCATTGAAGGCCTCGGGTGCATCGCCAGCCAGGACCAGCGCCGCGTAGCTGCCTTCCAGCGGCAAGTCCTTCATCTTGACGGTACAGGCTACTTCATTTTCAGGGTGACGGTTCACCAACGCGATCGCCCAGTTCCGGCCCGATTCGTTCACCGTGGCAATGGCATCAACCAGGGGGACCGATCTCTCGCCATGGGAGAGTTTGTCCGCCTTGATCGCCAGCTTGCCGACCCGGCCTTCCAGCTCGTTGGCATACAGCGCCATGGCATGGAAGTGCGTGCGCTTGACGATCCCTTTTGGATGAACATAGAGCGGTCCCCGTGTATTCACGATCGGGGCGATATTGGCCATGCCGACATCCTCCGCATGACGAAGACAGGCATTGAAAAATGAGGCGGAAAACAGCGCATCGGCCATGGTGTATTGTGAAGCGAGCAGGTTCTGCTCACGGGCCGCAATCAACTTGATGACCTCGGGATCGCCATAGTTCTGAACCGTTTTGCGCGGGAAACCCGGATGATGCCAGCCCCGAAGATTCCATTCGTCGAAAGCGATTTTAATACGTCCGCGGTATCCGGATTCCTCAAGAACACCGATGTAGTCCGTAATGAGCTGCTCCGGGGATTCGGAATGCATGATGCAGGTCATGTAATCGGGCATCTCATTACTTCCCCAGAGAGGCAGCCAGTAGCTATGGATTGAAATGTAGTCAAGGTATGGTCCAGCCATTTTCAGCAGTGGCAGTGTCCACGCTCTAGTGGGTAACGCCGCCGCGGTCAGTTGAATATGGGGATCCGCCGCCTTCATTTCTTTTGCTGCTTCAAGGACCAGCGGGGCCCACTGCTCGATGGGCTTGTAGCCAATCTCATGTTGGCCCCAGTTTTCGTTGCCGATGCTCCAGAACTTGACGTTCCGCGGCTTGTCGTATCCGTTGTCCTTGCGCCTTTGAGCGTATTGGCCCTTACTGGCGTTGCAGTATTCGACCCAGTTTCTCATTTCCTGGATCGTGCCGTTGCCAGCGTTGTTGCAGATATAGGGCTGCCATCCGAGGAGCCGGCAGAGCTCGACGTACTCATCCGTGCCAAAGGTGTTTGGTTCAACCACGCCCCAAGCCATGTCATCCGTCGGCCTGCGCTTCTTTCCGACGCCAGCTTCCCAGTGATAGCCGCTGACATAACACCCGCCCGGCCAACGAACAATGGGGACTTTCAACTCCTTCAACGCTGCGACGACATCCCGGCGGAATCCGTTTTTGTCCGCGAGCGGCGAGCCGGGATCGAATACCCCGCCGTATACCTGGGTGTGAAAGTGCTCGAGGAAGCCGCCGAAGATCATTGGACTGTACGGTTTGGACGGGGTGTCCGTGTCAACGGTCACAACCGCCTGCGGCTGCACCCCCGCGACCTCCGCCTTGGCGAGCGCCGGGCATGACACGACGATGGACCATGCGGCCATGGCGAAAGCGCCAAAGGAGATGCTCGTATTCCATTCATTCGCTTTCATTCTGCTGCCTTTTTTCTTTCTGCCATGATGATCATGCCGTCAATTCGCTTTCGATCTGTTCCAGCGTCTTGCCCTTGGTTTCCGGCACCTTGTACCAGACGAAGACGAAGCCGGCGCAGCAGATGGCCGCATAGAGCCAGAAGGTCCCGGCCAGGCCGACGGCATCCTTCAGGATCGGAAACGCAAAGGTCAGGATGAAGCAGGCGATCCAGAGCGCCGAGACGGCGACCGCGATCGCCGCGCCGCGGATGCGGTTCGGGAACAGCTCCGCGATCAGCACCCAGACAATCGGTGCGAGCGAGAGGGCGTAGCAGCCGAGCGAACAAAGCGTGAAGATCAGCACCGCGAGGCCCTTCAGGCCCAGCGCGTAGGCCGCGCCCAGCAACACGTGGGAGAGGCCGATGCCCGCGCAGCCGATCAGCATCAGTTTGCGCCGGCCGAAGTGGTCCACCGTCCCGATCGCCACCAGCGTGAACACCAGGTTGATCGCGCCGGTGATGACGATGTTGAACATGATATCGCTGATGCCGTACCCGGCGCTCTTGAAGATTTCCTCGGCGTAGTTGAAGATGGAGTTGATGCCGCTCCACTGCTGCAGCACCGCCAGCGCGCAGCCGACGAGCACGATCTTCATGACCCTTGGTTCCAACAGGTCACGGAAGCGGACGCCCTGCGGCTCCCCGCCCGCCAGCGTCTGCTGCACGTCGGCCACTTCCGCCGCGGCGTAGGCGTCGCCGCCAATCCGGGCCAGCACGCGCCGGGCGGCGTCGCGGTTACCGTTCTTGATCAGCCACCGCGGGCTTTCCGGCACGAGCAGGGCGCCGATGAAGAACACCAACGACGGCACCGTCACCGCCGTGAACATCCACCGCCAGCCCGACTGCTCGTTCCACAGTTGCCGGGCCGCCGCGGAAAGGCCCGCATCCAACCGCACCGCGAGCCACCAGTTGAAAAGCTGTGCCGCGAGGATGCCGATGACAATGGTGAGCTGGTTGAGCGCCACCAGCCGGCCGCGCAGGTGCGCCGGCGCGATCTCGGCGATGTACATCGGCGACAGGTTCGAGGCCATGCCGATCGCCACACCGCCCAGAATGCGCCAGACCACAAACCATGTGAACGTGGCGGCCCAGCCGGTCAGCACCGACGACACCGCGAACAGCAGCGCCGCGAGGATCAGCAGTTTCTTGCGACCGAACCGGTCGCTCAAGCCGCCGGTGACGATCGAGCCGAGCAGGCAGCCGAGCAGCGCGCAACTGTTTGCCCAACCGCTTAACGACCCGCTGCTCAAGTGAAAGAACTTCTCGAAAAACGGCTTGGCCCCGCCGATCACCACCCAGTCGTAGCCGAAGAGCAACCCGCCCAGCGCCGCCACCAGCGCGATCATCCAGACATAGGCCGGGCTGCCCGCGCCCGCCGCCGGTTGTTCCGTCATGGTTTCCTCCGCCGCCTCATGGCGCCACCGCCGGTTGTTCCAGGTCATCCGCCGACGCCACCTCGAGACTTTCCAGGTAGAGCTCGTTGCCGCTCAGCAATTCGATGCCGCCCTGGCCGCAGGCGCCGCACAGGAAGACCGGCGGCTCCAGCGCCCCGCGCCAGCCGCACGCCGGGCAGCGCGCCTCCAGGGGCAGGATGCGCAAGGCCAGAGTGGACCCGGCGGCGGGCGTGTCCCTGCTCAGCAGGTCGTAGGCGGTCGCCAGCGCTTCCGGCACAATCTGGTGCATCTGACCGGCCACGACGCGGGTCACGCGCAGCGCGCCCGGCGGCAACTGGCGTTGCCGCATTTCCTGCAGCACCGCGGCGACCAGATTCTGGCCGATGGCAATCTCGTGCATGCGCGTCCACATTAAACACGGTTGCCCACGGCAGGAAAAGATATATTTCCGATTGCAGCATTGACAGGGCCATTTTGCGAGGCATAGTGTTGCGGCGAAAGGATTACACCATGAAGACAATCCGACAATTGCTGGCGACCAAGGGATCCACCGTCTGGACGGTTGCGCCGGAGGCCACGGTTTTCGACGCGCTCAAGCTGATGGCGGAAAAAGAAGTGGGGGCGCTGTTGGTGATGGAAGGCAAACGGGTGGTCGGGGTGTTTTCCGAGCGCGACTATGCCCGCAAAGTGGTGCTGCAGGGCCGCCTTTCCAAGAACACCCCGGTGAAGGACATCATGTCCACCTCGGTCACCAAGGTGAATCCGGAGCATCGCGTCGAGGAATGCATGGCGCTGATGACCGATAAACGGATCCGGCACCTGCCGGTGATCGAAAACGGCAAGTTGGTCGGTATCATTTCCATCGGCGACTTGGTCAAGGAGATCATGTCGGAGCAGGCGTTTTTGATCAAGAATCTCGAGCAGTATATCGGCGGAGCGCCCATGGGGTAAGGCCCGACGCACGCCCAGCCGGGATGGTTGGCGGACGGTGCGGCCGCGAGCCGAGGACAGCCATGGATAAAACCATACCTGCAGTCATCAAGAAGTATAACGGCGACGAAACGCGGCTCATGGATATCCTCATTGATATCCAGGCGGAGCTGGGTTACCTGTCCGACGCGACGATCGCGCGCATCGCGAAGACGTTGAATATTCCGCAGGTGGATGTCGAGCAGACGGTCTCGTTTTATCATTTCTTCGCCCGCGAGCCGCGCGGCCGATACACCGTGTACCTCAACGACAGCGTCGTGGCCCAGTTCCACGGCCGCGCCGCCGTCGGCCGCGCGTTCGAGGAGGCCGCCGGGTGTGCCTTTGGCCAGGTTTCTCCGGATGGCTGTATCGGGCTGTTTGACACCGCCTGCATCGGCATGAGCGATCAGGAGCCCGCCGCGCTGATCAACGACGTGGTCTTCACCAGCCTGACGCCGGCGTGGGCGCGGGAGATCGTCGCCGGCCTGCGGGCCGGGAAGACGGTGGCCGAACTCCAGGGCGATCGCCTGGGCGACGGCCAGAATGCCCACCCCTTGGTGCATGCCATGGTGTGCAACCATATCCGCCGCCGGGGCTCGATGGTGTTCGACGATTACCAGCCGGGCGCCGCGCTCCGGCGCGTGGTCGCTCTGAGCTCGAGCGAGGTGATCGCGCAAGTCAAGGCGGCCAGCGTGCGCGGCCGCGGCGGCGCGGGCTTCCCCACCGGCATGAAGTGGGAGTTCGCGCGCAAGGCGCCGGGCGACGTGAAATACATTTTCTGCAACGCGGACGAGGGCGAGCCGGGCACCTTCAAGGACCGCGTCATCCTCACGGAACTGCCGCAGCTGGTTTTCGAGGGGATGGCGATCGCGGGCTACGCCGTCGGCGCGCGGCAGGGCATTCTCTACATCCGCAACGAATACCGCTATCTCCGCGCCTACCTCGAGCAGGTGCTGAGCGACATGCGGGCCAACAACCTCCTCGGCCCACTCATCGTGGGCCAGGCGGGCTTCAATTTCGAGATCAAGATCCAGTACGGCGCGGGGGCGTATGTTTGCGGCGAGGAGTCGGCGCTCATCGAATCGGCCGAGGGCAAACGCGGTGAGCCGCGGGATCGCCCGCCGTTCCCCGTGGAAAAGGGCTATCTCCAGCGGCCCACCGTGGTCAACAACGTCGAAACGCTCTGTTCGGTGGTCAAGGTGATCCTCAACGGACCGGAGTGGTACAACAACCTTGGCACGGCGGAATCGAAGGGCACCAAGGTCCTCAGCGTCTCGGGCGACTGCGAGTGGCCCGGCATCTACGAGGTCGTGTGGGGGTTTTCGGTCAACGACATCCTGAAGATGGTCGGTGCCCGGGACGTGCAGGCGGTGCAGGTGGGCGGGCCCTCGGGCGCGTGCATCGCGCCCAAGGAATTCAACCGCATTCTGGCTTATGAGGATCTGGCCACGGGCGGCTCGCTCATCATCATCGGCCGGCAGCGCGACCTGCTGCCGGAGGTTGTGCTCAACTTTGCGCGCTTCTTCCGGGACGAATCCTGCGGCTCCTGCGTCCCCTGCCGCGCGCTCACCGGCATGGCCCAGATCGTGCTGGAAAAAATCATCGCCGGGCGGGGCACGCCGACGGACCTCGACCGCCTGTCGGCGTGGTCCGCCATCATGAAACGAAACCGGTGCGGCCTCGGGCAGACGGCATTAAACCCCATCGTCACAACCCTCAAAAACTTCCGGGGTTTGTACGACCAGCGGATCAAGGCGGGCGATGACCGTTTCGAGCCCGCGTTCGACCTGGCGGCGGCGGTCCGCGACTACGACCGGGCCGTGGCTGGAACCTGAGGAACAACCCATGGCCACTTTTGTCAAATTCACGCTCGACGGTAAAATTTATCTGTCCGAAGACGGCGCGCCGCTGGTGGAGGCGGCCCGGGCGTGCGGGGTTTTTATCCCGACGCTGTGCAATTATACGGGCATCCCGCCCAAGGGCGCGTGCCGGATTTGCACGGTGCTGATCAACGGACTGCCGGCCACCGCCTGCACCACCAAGGTGGTCGAGGGGCTGAACGTCCAGACCAGTACGCCGGAACTGGAGTCGTTCCGCCAGGCCATCGTCGAAATATTGTTCGCCGAAGGGAACCACCTGTGCCCCTCCTGCGAAAAGAGCGGCTCGTGCGAGCTGCAGGCGCTGGCCTACCGCTACCGGGTTACCGTGCCGCATTTCCCCTACCTCTTTCCCCGGCGCGACGTCGAGGCGTGGCATCCCAAGCTGCTCAAGGACCACAACCGCTGCATTCAATGCAAGCGCTGCATCCGCGGCATCCGCAACCCGGCCGGCAAGGCCCTGTTCGCCTTCGGCAAGCGCGGCGACCGGGTGGTGATCAACATTGACCCTGTGACCTCGCAGAATATCAGCGACGCGCTCGCCCAGCAGGCGATGGATATCTGCCCTGTCGGTGCGATCCTGCGGAAGGGGAAAGGGTTCGACGTCCCCATCGGCCGGCGGACCTACGACCGCACGCCGATCGGCGCCGAGCTGCGGTCCTGATGGCGGAGAACACCATGCCCAAAAAAATCATCGCCACCGCCTCGCTCGCCGGCTGCTTTGGCTGCCACATGTCCTTCCTCGACATTGACGAGCGGCTCCTCGATCTCATTGAGCTTGTGGAATTCGACAAGTCCCCCTTCAACGACCTCAAGGAATTTTCGCGGGCCTGCGATATCGGCCTCATCGAGGGCGGCTGCTGCAACGACGAAAACGTGCACACCCTGATCAACTTCCGCCAGCGCTGCCGGGTGCTGGTGGCGGTGGGCGAATGCGCCATCATGGGCGGGCTGCCTTCGCTGCGCAACGTCCTGCCGCTCCAGGAGTGCCTGGCCGAGGCCTATCTCCACGGCCCGACCGTGGCCGGTGGCGCCACGCCGAACGTGATTCCGCACGACCCCGACCTGCCCAAGATCCTCGACCGGGTCTATCCCTGCCATGAGATTGTAAAAATGGACTATTTTCTCCCCGGCTGCCCGCCGCGGGCGGATCTCATCTGGGATGCGCTCGTCGCCCTCGTTACCGGCCAGGAACTGAAATGGCCCTACGCCACCTTCAAGTTCGACTGATGGGAGCTCACATGACGCAGAAGATCATCATCGAACCGGTTACCCGCGTGGAGGGCCACGGCAAGGTCACCATCCAGCTCAACGATCAGGGCGAGGTCACCCAAAGCCGCCTGCATATTGTGGAGTTCCGCGGGTTCGAACGGTTTGTGCAGGGCCGGCCCTATTGGGAAGCCCCGGTGCTGGTGCAGCGGTTGTGCGGCATTTGCCCGGTGAGCCATCACCTCGCCGCGGCGAAAGCCATGGACGTCATCGTCGGCGCAGGCGGCGACCAGGGGCTCACGCCGACGGCAGAGAAGGTGCGCCGCCTGATGCATTACGGGCAGATCTTTCAATCGCATACGCTGCACTTTTTTCACCTGGCCTCGCCCGACCTGCTCTTCGGCTATGACGCGCCGCCGGCCCAGCGCAACGTGGTGGGGGTGGCGCTCGCGAACCGGGGACTGGCCCTCCAGGCGGTGCTCATGCGCAAGTATGGGCAGGAGATCATAGCCGCCACGGCCGGCAAGAAGATCCACGGCACCGGGGCGATCCCCGGCGGCGTGAACAAGAGCCTCACCCTGGCGGAACGCGACCAGTTGCTCAACGGCCCGCACCCGCTCAATGCCGGCCAGATGATCGCCTGGGCGCAGGGCGCGCTGGCGTTCTTCAAGGATTATTACAAAAAGAACAAGGCGTTCATTGACAGTTTCTCCCGGTTCCCCTCGAATCACTTGAGCCTCGTGCGCCGGGACGGCGCGCTCGACCTGTACCACGGCGTCCTGCGCGCGGTGGACGCGGAGGGCCGGCGAATACTGGATGACGTGGACTACCAGGACTATATCGCGCACATCCGCGAGGAGGTGCGCTCCTGGAGTTACATGAAATTCCCGTATCTCCTGCACCTCGGCCCGGACAACGGCTGGTACCGCGTGGGGCCCCTCGCCCGCCTGAATACCGCGGATTTCATCCCCACCCCGCTGGCGCAGGCGGAATTCGAAATATTCAAGCAGGCGACCGGCGGCAAGCCGAACGACATGTGCATGCACACGCACTGGGCGCGGCTGATCGAAACGTTGCATGCCGCGGAAGCGATCCATGACCTCCTGCTCGATGCCGACATCACCGGCAGCGACTTGGTGGTCAAGGGCGCGCGGCAGGCCGAAGGCGTCGGCGTCATCGAGGCCCCGCGCGGCACGCTCATCCACCACTTCCGCGTGAGCGCCAACGACCTGATCGAAATGGCGAATCTGATCGTCTCGACCACGCACAACAACGAGCCGATGAACCGCGCGGTGAACCAGGTGGCGAAAACCTACATGACCGGCCAGAAGGTCATCACCGAGCCCATGATGAATGCGGTGGAGGTCGCCATCCGCGCCTACGACCCCTGCCTGAGCTGCGCCACCCACGCCTATGGCCGAATGCCGCTTGAGATCGCGCTGGTGGATGCCGCCGGCTGCGTCCTCGACCGGAAGCGGAAGTGACATGGCGCCCGGAGCCCCTGCGATCCTCATTTACGGCTATGGCAACCTCGGCCGGCAGGACGACGGCATGGGCGTGGTCTTCGTCGAAGCGCTGGAGCAATGGGCGGAGGCGGAGCACGTCCCCCGGCTGACCTTCGACGCCAACTATCAGCTCAACGCCGAGGATGCGCTCGCTGTCGCCGGACACGACGTGGTGATCTTTGCCGACGCCACCCGGGACAACATTGAGCGCTTCGCGTTCCGGCGGCTGACGCCGCAACCCGGACTTTCGTTCTCCACGCACGCGCTGAGCCCGGAGGCGGTCCTCGCGCTCTGCGCGGAACTTTATGACCGGCGACCGGAGGCTTATCTGTTGACCATCCAGGGACAGTCCTGGGAGCCCAACGGCGTCATGACGCCCGCGGCGCGGGAGCATCTCGCCGCCGCGCTGGAGTTCATCAAACCGATCCTGTGCGATCCTGAACTGCGGGGCTTGCCGGGTGCCAGCCAGCCTACGTCCCCGCGTGGATGAGATCGAGACACTGGCGGCGTTCGGCCGCCGAAAGATTGCCGCCTACACTGGGCAGCCAACAAGGACAACTGCGTCTGGATTCGGAGGATGAGAGCACTACGAAACACGCGAAATGCGCGTGTTTCGTAGTTTATCTGCTTTCGGATAAGGTTGCCTCAAGACGCCAGGATGGCCGACAGCGCGGCGAGCAGCGTGTCCATCTGCGCGTCGGTGCCGATGGAGATCCGCAGGTAGGCGCCGGTCAAGTCGCCGGGGAAGTGTCGCACCAAAATGTTGCGCCGACGCAACGCGTCATAAACCTCGCGGGCGGGCCATCGCGGCGGTTGGACCCAGAGGAAGTTGGCCGCCGACGGACAGACCGTGAAGCCCAGTTCCGCGAGCCGGGGCGCCAGCCGGCCGCGCGTCGCCTGGATGCGCTCCGCATTCCGGCGCATGTGTTCCGGATCCTCGATGGCAGCTTGGCCAATGGCCTGCGTCAGCCGGTCGAGATTGTAGGAATCCTTGATCTTGAACAGGGCCTCGATCAGCGGCTCCGGGCCAAGCGCGTAGCCGAGCCGGAGGCCGGCGAGCGAATAGGACTTGGACAGCGTCCGGCAGCTCAGCACGTTGGGCAGGCTGAGCGCCAGGTCCGCGCAATCGTAGTCCGCAAAATCCACATAGGCCTCGTCCAGCACCACCACGCCGGGGAACTTTTCGCAGAAGGCGCGCACGGTGTCGCGCGGATACTGGCGGCCGGTCGGGGCATTGGGATTGGCAAGGAAGAACAGGTCCGCGGCATATCCGTCCGGCAAGCGCCAGGAGAAATCCGGATTCAACCGCGCCGGCCGTACCGCCACGCCCTGGATGGCCGCCAGCACCGGATAGAGCGAATAACTGGGCTCGAAGCAGCCGATCACCCCGTCTGCCTCGACGAACGCGCGCGTGCACAGCGCCAGCACCTCGTCGGAGCCGTTGCCGGCGAACACCTGCGCGACGCGGCAGTCGTGGCGGCGCGCGAGCGCGGCGCGCAACTCAACCGACAGCGGATCGGGATAGCGCCGCAAGTCCGCCGGCGCCAGCCGGCGCAGGCATTCCGCCACAGCGGGTGACGGCGGATAGGGATTCTCGTTCGTATTGAGCTTGATCACTCCGGCAACTGTCGGCTGTTCGCCGGGGGTATACGCCGTCAGGCCGCCCACCGCTCTACGAATCCATGCTGCGCTGTTCAAACTCTTCCCCGATCGTGGTTGAATAAGAATGTCGGAAGACTTTTTCGCGCCAAGACGCCAAGGCGCAAAGAAAAGGGAGGAGAAACGTTTTTTCGCTTGGCGTCCCTCCTGCGCGAAGGGCTTTCAGCTTTGCGTCTTTGCGCGAGACATCCCTCTTTCTTCTCCGTCTTCATCCTGTGCGTCGCATGAGCCCGAACCTACTTCCCCGGCTCGAAGCGCACGCGGGCCGACCGGGCATGGGCGTCGAGTTGCTCCACGCGGCCAAAGGCTTCGATGGTCGGCAGCATCTCCATCAAATCCGCCCGGGTCAACGCGATGACGCTCGTGCGCCGGCGGAAGGATTCCACCGTCAGGCCGGAGAACACGGCGGCCATGCCGCCGGTGGGCAGCACATGGCTGGGGCCGGCCACAAAATCGCCGGCGCATTCGGGCGTCCACGGACCGATGAAGATCGCGCCGGCGGAGCGCGCCTTGCGCGCCCAGGTGCGCGGCTCACGGACCATGAGTTCCAAGTGCTCCGGGGCAAACCGGTTGCACAGCTCCATGCCGGCATCGAGATGGTCCACCACCACCAGCAGCAGGCCATGTTCCATCACGCGCCCGATCGCCGTCCGGCGCGACAGCGTGGCCGCCTGCCGGACCAACTCGGCCTGCACGGCGCGAGCCAGCCCCGCGGAGGTGGTGACCAGCAAGGCCTTTTCCAAACCAGTGCCGTGCTCGGCCTGGGACAGCAGATCGGCGGCAACGCAAGCGGCCGAGGCGGTTTCGTCCGCCAGAATGGCGATTTCACTCGGCCCGGCCACGAGGTCCAGATCGACGTGTCCATAAACCAGCCGCTTGGCGGCGGTCACGTACGGTCCGCCGGGGCCGATGATTTTCTGCACCCGGCGGATGGTGGGCGTGCCGAACGCCAGCGCGCCAATGGCCTGGATACCGCCCACCTTGTAGATCTCCGTCGCGCCCGCCAGATCGAGGGCATAGAGCAGGAAAGGGTTGACCACGCCATCCCGGCCGGACGGGGTGCAGGCCACCACCTCGCGGACGTCCGCCACGCGCGCCAGCGTGACGGTCATGAACGCCGTGGACACCAGCGGCGCGGCGCCGCCCGGGATGTAGATGCCGACGCGGACGAGGGGCGAAAACTGCTCGCCGAGCACGCCGCCCTTGGGGCTGGCCAGGCTCCAGTCCCTGCGCAGGCCGGCCTTGCTGAATTTTATGATGCGCTGGTAGGACTCCGTGGCCGCCCGCTTGAAGTCCAGATCCACGGCCTCGTAGGCGGCCTTGATTTCCTCCGGCGTGACGCGAAAGCGCTCCGGCGGCAAATTCGCGCCGTCAAATTGCCGCACGTAACGGGCGACCGCCGCATCGCCTTCGGTGCGGATGGCGGCGAGCACCTCGCCGGCGACGCGTTCGGCTTCGGGCTCAAAGGCCGGGCGGTCGAGCAGCGCGTCGACGGCCGGGGATGCGCTGGTCGGCGACCAGCGCACAATCTCAACCTGTGGTAACTCGGCCATATTCCCATCCACCGCCCCGGCGGCAACGTCACCGCTTCAGCACGTCATTCATGGTTCCGCAGCGCGTACAGCGGGCCATGGGCCGATCGCGATAATCCGCATACACATGCCCGCAGGCCGCGCAACGATAGATGCGGGAGCGCAGCGGACGCTCCGGCGTGCGCCAGCGGAGCGCGTAATATAGCCAGCAGCCGAAGACAACCACAAGGCTGAAAAACAACGGCACGAAGAAAACACCGGGCACGGAGGTCGTCATGGCGCTCCTCCGGCCGCCGGCGGCGGGGGCGCCGCGCTGGCGGCGCGCAGCAACACGTGCACGGCCCGCGCGTTGGTCGCGGGCGCACAGCGCCATTGCAGCAGCGCGTGGACCAGTTGGGCATTTACATTGCTGGACGCGGTGGGCGCCTCGAGCCAGACGTGCTGCACCAAACCTTCCCGGCTGAGCTCGAGTTGCGCCTCGGCCTCCCAAGTGCCGGCGCTGCCGTCCGCCGGCACCTTGGGCAGCGGCTGCGCCTGCCAGGAGGCGTCGGCCAGGCCGTCGTGCAGCAGAATCTGCCAGGCCTGGCCGGTGACCGCCGCCGTGCGCGCAAACACCGCCGTTTCCGGCACCAGGGGTTCGGCGGCGGCACGTCCGGCCAGGACATCAGCCGGCACCGAAATCAAGGGCGCATTGGGCGGCAGGGCCGGACGCGCCAGCAGCACCGGCGTGCTCTGGGCTTGCTGCAAGGGAGGGCGCAGCGCGGAATCGCCGCTGACCACCGAGCGGCTGAACCCCATGGGCGTGGGAAGGGAAAACAGCACCGGCGACCACAGCGCACGCAGGTCCGCGTGGGGCGCCCCGCCCCCGCGGGCGGCGGGGCCCGGCAGGAAGGCGACGCGCGGTGCCTTCGCGGGCGGCGCGGCGGACGCCTTGGGGTCCGCGGGTTGCAGCAGCAGACCCCAAAAACAGAACCACACCCCCGCCAGCACCGCGGACCACACCTGCGGCGTCCAAGCGACCCGCTTTCCGGACGGCTCCAGCGCGAGCGCGGCGGGTGGTCTTTGTTCCGTTGCGTTCATCGTCACCGGTCCGGTAGCCGGGCTTCGGCCGGCGTGGCTAGGCGCGTGGCCAGCGAGATCTGCTGGATGCCGGCGGCCCGGGCCATATTATAGAGTGCGACGAGGGTGCCATGGGTGACGTGGCTGTCGGCCTCGATCACCAACATGGCGCCCGGCTGCTCGTGCGCCGCCTGCGCGAAGGCCGAGGACAAACCTTCCAGCGTCGTGCGCTCGTCGTTGAAAAAGACCATGCCTTCCTGCGACAGGGTCACCACCAGCGCGCCATAGGGCGCGCCGCCGGTGAAAGCCGCCACAGGCAGATTGACCGTAACGCCGGGCTGCAACACAAACCGCGCCTGCAGCAGCAATACGCTGGCCACCAGCACGGCGACATTGATCAAGGCCGCCATGGGCAGCCACTGGCACACCGGCTGCGCGCGCGGTTGAAACCGGCGGCGGGGCAGGCCGGGCGCTGGCGGAGCGGCAGCGACGGCGCTCATGCCCCACCCGCTCCCGGCTGGTTGTGTGCAAAGTAATTCTCCAGTTCCATCGCGGCGCGCTCCATGTCCAAGCCGATGGAAGCCACGCGGGCCAGCAGCAGGTTGTACCCGGCATAAGCCGGAATGGAAACCGCCAAACCGGCCGCGGTGGCCAACAACGCCTGCCACAGGCCGGCACTCAGATCGCCCGCGTGCACCAGCGGCGCCTTCTGCTGGATCGTCAGCAGCATGCGCATCAAGCCCAGCACCGTACCGAGCAGTCCCAGCAGGGGCGCCAAGTGCGCCAGCGTGGCCAACAGCGGCAGGCGACTCTCCAGGCGGGGCATTTCCACCAGGCCGGTTTCCTCGATGGCGCGGCGAATGCGCGCCGGACCCTCGTCATGATGCAGGATGGCGGCCCGCGTCAACTGGGCCACCGGCCCTGGCGTTTCCTCGCAAATACTGACGGCTTCGGCGATGTTTTGCCGCTTCAGGATGTTGATGATGCCCAGCAGGAAATCCCGCCACTTGATCTGCGCCCGGTGCAGGTAATACAGACGCTCCAGGAAGATGGCCGCCGCCGCCATGCCCACCAGCAGTATCAGGCCCAGCATCGGGCCGCCCTGTCGTCCTAGTTCGATCATCGTCGCCTCCGATCACATGGTTTCAGGTTCAGAACAGCACCCAGTGCTCCAGCCGGATTTTCTGGATGCGCTGCCAGGCGTCGCCCGAGGCCGGCACGCCGGCGTCGGCCACCCGGCGATAGACGTTGACGGCGGCGCGCCACTGCCCGGCATTTTCCTGCAGGGCGGCGGCGTTAAACGCCGCGCGGGTGAACCAGAGCGGTTCGCCCTGAAAACCCTTGTCGCGCTCGGTCAAAAAACCATAGACCACATTGAGATAGCGCACCACCGCCTCGGCCTTGCGCCCCATTTTCTCGAGGCAGCGGCCCATCTTGAATTCTGCCTGCCACTTCAGGTCGCGATCGGCGACGGGATTATCGAGCACGGCGCGATAGGAACTGAGCGCGTCGGCGAACCGGGCGGGATCCTCGTTGCCCAAGGTGAACTGGCAATCGCCACGGCGGCCGTAGGCCAAGCTGGTGAGATAGCTCCGGGGGAACTTGGTGATGATTTCGTCGAAGGCCAGGATGGCCTCGGCAAACTGGTTGAGCTCGCTCAGGGCATCGCCCTGGGCAAACCGTGTCTCGGGCAATTTGGGGCTGTCGGGATACTGTTTGGCCAGCCGGCTGTAATACTCAATGGCCCGGCGATAGTCCTTGCCGGCGGTGGTCGAGCGGCCCGCCCAGTACAGCGCTTTGTCGGCCAGCGGGCTTTGCGGATACTGGGCGGCCAGCGCCGCAAATTGCCGCTCCGCCGCCGGATAGTCGGCGTGATTGAAATAATACTCGCCCAGCCAGAAGAGCACGTCCGGGGTCCAAACGGACTGCGGATGCTGTTCGACAAACTGGCGGCAGACGGCTAGGGCCACCTGGTCCTGTCCCAGCAGATACAGGCACCAGCCGCGCATATAACCGGCCTGTTCAGCCAGCGGGCGGCCGGGAAATTGCGCGATCAAACCCTCAAAGTCAGCCTGGGCGGTCTTGAATTGACCCAGCCGGTAGCGGAGCATGGCCCGGCCATTCCACGCCTCCGCCTGCCAAACCGTTCCGGTGGCTTGCTGCATCGTCTTGTCATAAGCCGCGAAGGCTTCGTCCCATTGCCCCAGCTCCTCCCCGACCTGCGCCAAACCCAGCCAGCCCCGCGCGGCAAAAACGCCGCCGGTTGGCGCCTCCGTCAGGGTCCGGAACAACTGCCCGGCTTCCGCCGGCCGGCCCAGGCGCGTCAGGCATAAGCCCGCCTGATACAGCGCCTGCAAAGCCAGCACGCCACGCGGATACGCCTGGTTTAGCTGCCGGTATTTTTCCAGCGCGGGCTGGTATTGCTTGCCGGCAAACAAGGCGTCGGCGGCCTTGCACAGAGCCATTTCCTTGTCGCTGTCCTGCGGAAAGATTTCCGCGGCCTTCGCGAACACCGCCGCCGCTTCCGCGTGGCGGCCCAAGCCTTCCAGACACCACCCCTTGCCCATCAACGCCGCGCCCTGGCCGGCCGTGTCGGAAAACGCCTCGCTGTAATGCTGATACTCCTCCAGGGCCTCCGCATGGCGCTGCAGGTTGAGCAAGGCGTCGGCGAGATCCAGCCGGGCCCGGGCGGCCAGTTCGGGGCTGGGCGCGCCCGCCGTGGTTTTGCGCAGCAGCGCCAGGCCTTCCTCCGTGCCACCCATCCGGATGAGCAGCTTGCCGCGCAGGATGTCGCTCTCCGTTTTGACCTTGGCGTCGGGCGACAGGCTGGCGCGCTGCGCCAAGGCCTGTGCGGCGGCCGTCAGGTTGGTCTGCGCCTCGTACAATTGTGCCAAGGCCAGCCACGCTTCCGCCCGCACGGCTGGCAGGGCGGCTGTTCTTTCGGTCAGGCGGCGCAGCGTCTGCTCCGCCTCGCTCGACTGCTGGCGGAGACGCCAAAGCTGCGCCAACTGCAACCGGCCGCGGTCGGCGATGCCGGTCTCGGGATGCTCCCGTATCAATTGTTCCAACCGCTGGCTGGCCTCCTCCGGCCGGCCGGCCGTCAGCAGGGCGCCGGCCCAATCCAGCAGGTTTTCGGCGGCCTCCGGCGCCTGGGGATAATCGTGTTGATACCGCTGGAAGGCCTCCAGCGCGCGCTCCGTCTGGCGCAGGCGCAGCGCGGACAGAGCCGTGAGCCGCAAGGCGGGGCCGGCGAGCGGATGCGCCGGATACTGCGCCACCATGTCCTGCCAAAGCGACAATGCTTCCACAAGGCGGTCTTGGGCAAACAGTACGCGCGCCGTCCAGAACAACAGCGCTGGCTGCTGCTCCGCCGCCTGTTCCTTTTGGTCGGTCAGCGTCTGCAACGCTTCGCCGTATCGCTGCAGTCCGAGCAGCGCACGGGCCAGCCAGACGCGGCCCGCCGCCCGGTCGGCAGCGTTGGTGGCGCCCTGCAGAGCCTGTTCAAAGGCGACGCGGGCAGGATCGAAAAAACCATCTTCCAACGCCGCGCGGCCGGTCTGGAGCAAGGCCGCGCGGTCCACGCCGTTGCTGTCCGTGACCGCGCTCGCCCGCGCCACGCCGGCCAGGCAGAGCACGACGCCCGCCCACCAGCACCCGGCGCGTCTATTCCGTCCGATGGTCATGCCGGCTTGTCCACAACTTTGTGTTCCAGGACCCCGCGCAAATACTGGCCGGTGTAGGACTTCGGATTGGCCATGATCGCTTCCGGCGTGCCCTGGGCGATGATCTGCCCGCCGGCTTCCCCGCCCTCGGGGCCGAGGTCAATCACATAATCCGCCGTCTTGATGACATCCAGATTATGCTCGATGATCACCAGCGCGTTGCCGGCATCGCGCAGCCGCAGCAGGACCTGCAGGAGCTTGTGGACATCCGCGAAATGCAGGCCGGTGGTGGGCTCATCCAACAGATACAGCGTGCGGCCGGTATCCGTCTTGCTAAGCTCCGCGGACAGCTTCACGCGCTGTGCCTCGCCGCCGGACAGCGTCGTGGCCGGCTGGCCGAGTTGGAGATAACCGAGCCCGACATCGGAGAGCACCTTCAGCTTGCGTTCCATCGCCGGAATGGCGCGGAAGAATTCCAGCGCCTCGTCAACCGTCATGTTGAGCACCTCGGCGATGCTCCGGCCGGCGTACCGGACGTCCAGGGTCTCGCGGTTGTACCGCTGCCCGCGGCACTGTTCGCAGGTCACGTACACATCCGGCAGAAACTGCATCTCGATCTTCAGAATGCCGTCGCCTTTGCAGCGCTCGCACCGGCCGCCCTTGACGTTGAAGCTGTACCGGCCCGGCCCGTAGCCGCGCACCCGCGAACCGGGCAGTTGAGCAAACAGATCGCGGATCAGCGAAAACGCGCCCGTGTAGGTGGCCGGATTGCTGCGGGGCGTCCGGCCGATGGGCGACTGGTCAATCACAATCACCTTGTCCAGGTGCTCCAGGCCGACAATCTTGCGGTGCTTGCCCGGCCGGTCCTTCGCGCTGTAGAAGTGCCGGAACAGCGCGCGGCGCAGGATGTCGTCCACCAAGGTGCTCTTGCCGCTGCCGGACACGCCCGTGACACAGACCATGGAACCCAGGGGGATCTTGATGTTGATGTTCTTGAGGTTGTTCTCCGTGGCGCCCAGGATTTCCAGGACGGCGCCGTTGCCCGGACAGCGTTTTCCCGGCACCTGGATTTCCATGTCCCGGTTAAGGTACCGGGCCGTCAGGGAGCGCGGTTGCACCAGCAAATCGGCGACCGACCCGGCATGGACCAGGGCGCCGCCGTGCCGGCCCGCGCCGGGGCCGAGGTCAATCACATAATCCGCCGCGCGGATGGTCTGCTCGTCGTGTTCCACCACCACCACGGTGTTGCCGAGGTCGCGCAGGCCCTTTAACGTGGCGATCAGGCGTTCGTTGTCGCGCTGGTGCAGGCCGATGGACGGCTCGTCCAACACGTACAGCACGCCGACCAGGCCCGCGCCGATCTGCGTGGCCAGCCGGATGCGCTGCGCCTCGCCGCCGGACAGCGTGCCGCTTTCGCGGTCGAGCGTCAGGTAATCCAGACCGACGTTGGTCATGAATTGCAGCCGCTGGCGGATTTCCTTGACCACCTCGTGGACGATTTTTTCCTCCTGCGGAGTGATGTCCAGCCGGCCGAAGAAGTCGATGGCCGCCTGCACCGAGAGCCGCGTAACCTCCACGATGGATTTGCCGCCGACCTTGCAGGCCAGCGTTTCCGGACGGAGGCGCGTGCCCTGGCAGGCCGTGCAGGGCTGGCGGCTCATGTACTCGGTCAGCTTTTGGCGCATGTAATCGCTGTCCGTTTCCTCGTACCGCCGCTTGAGGTTGGGCACGATACCCTCAAAGGGCTTGGTGTACTTGTGGTACGACCCGCCGCGCCAGAAGCCGAAGGTCATGGTCTCGTCGCCCGAGCCGTTCAGCAGCGCTTTCCGGAAGGCCTCCGGCAGGTCCTCCCACGGCGTTTCCATGGCGGCGCCATAATGCCGGGCCACGGCGCGCAACAGGTTCTTGAAGTAAATGATCATCCGCCGGCCGCCGCGCTTCCAGGGGTGGATGGCCCCATCCTCCAGCGACAGCTTCTTGTCCGGCACCACCAGATCCTCATCGAAGACCATCATCGTGCCCAACCCGAGACAGGTCGGGCAGGCGCCGTAGGGGCTGTTGAAGGAGAAATGCCGCGGGGTGAGCGTGTCAAAGCTGATCCCGCAGTCGGGGCACGCGTTTTTTTCGGAAAACAGCTTTTCCTTCCACTCGTCCGTGGCTTCCGGCACCGCGGCCAGCAGCAGGCCCTCGCCCTGCTTCAACGCCAGCTCGACGGAATCCGTCAGCCGCGTGCGGATCTTGTTGGTGATCATGAGCCGGTCCACCACCACCTCGATGGTATGCTTCCGATTCTTCTCCAGATCCGGCACATCGTCGAGGTCGTGCAGCTCGCCGTTCACCCGCACGCGGACGAAGCCCTGCTTGCGCAGCGACTGGAAAATCTCCTCGTGCTGGCCCTTGCGGCCCTTGACCACGGGCGCGAGGAGCATCAGTTTGGTCAGGACCGGCAGCTTCAGCATCTGCTCCACAATCTCTTCCGCGCTCTGCTGCACGATGGGTTTGCCGCACTGGTAGCAATGCACCCGGCCGACGCTGGCGAAGAGCAGGCGGAGGTAATCGTGAATCTCCGTCGTGGTCGCCACAATCGAGCGGGGATTCGCGCCGGCCGTCCGCTGCTCGATGGCGATGGCCGGCGAGAGGCCCTCGATGTAATCCACATCTGGCTTCTGCATCTGCTCCAGAAACTGGCGGGCGTACGCCGAGAGGCTTTCCACGTATTTGCGCTGCCCTTCCGCATACAGGGTATCGAACGCCAGCGACGACTTGCCCGAGCCGCTCAAACCCGTGATGACCGTCAAACTGTTGCGCGGAATGTTGACGGTGATGTTCTTCAGGTTGTGTTCCCGCGCCCCGGCGACCGTTATGAAATCTTTTGACATGGTTATTAGCCTTACTTCCCTTCCATACAAACAGCGAACACTACCACATCCCCGGCCGGTGGGGAAACGATTTTTTTAGCGGCGGAACGGGGGGGCATGCGCTATGCTGCCGCGCAGCTCGGGAGTTTCAGCCGCCATGACCATCGAAAGCATCCGCGTATACCGCGATCTGTTGGACGGAAACCGCCGCTGGGCGGAGGCGACCCGCGCTCTGCTGCGGGCGCGCGGCTGGACCCTGGTGAACATGATCGGCGCACCCGGCAGCGGCAAGACGGCGCTCTTGGAGGCGCTGGCGCGCGCGCTGCCGGACCGGCGGACGTGGGCCGTGATCGAAGGCGACTGCGCCACGACGCGCGACGCCGAACGCCTCCGCGCCGCGGGCCTGACCGCCAGCCAGATCCTCACCGGCGACGGCTGCCATCTGACCGCTGCGACCGTCCACCAGGCGCTGTGCGACCTGCCGTTCGCGCCCCGGACGCTCGTGCTCGTGGAGAACGTCGGCAACCTGGTCTGCCCGGCGTCCTGCGACCTTGGCGAGGACGCCAAGATCGCCGTACTGAGCGTCACCGAGGGCGAGGACAAACCGCTGAAATATCCCATTCTTTTTCGCGTTGCGCGCGCTGTCGTGCTCTCCAAAACCGACTTGCTGCCGCACCTGCGGTTCAGCCTGGACCGCTGCCGCGCCGCGCTCCGGCAGGTCAACGCGGCCGCGCCGGTTTTCGAGCTGTCCGCCAAAACCGGCGCCGGCGTGCCGGCCTTCGCCGACTGGCTGTGCGCCGCGCCGCCAGCCGGGACATAACTTGCCAAACGTCACAGACCTGCGGTCAGCAACTTGTCGTACAGGATGTTCGCCACCAACGCACGGCCCCGGGCATTCCAGTGTCCGTCCACGTTGAAATAATTCATAAGCGTCGCCGGCCTGCGTTGCACCGTGGGGCCGCCGGGGTCAGTGTCCTCCGCCAGCCTCGTCCAGTCGCCGCATGCCTTCCAACAGCAAATTCATGGTGGACGGGGGAAGGTCCGGATCCGCGGGTGACGGCGCAACGGCCGGCTGAAACCGGAACGCGTCGCCGCCCAGGGCCAGCGCGGCATAAAAGGCCTCCGCACCGCGACATGCTCCGCAGGCCGCCTGCACGATCCGGCCGGTGTCGAAGCTCAGGGTGGCCGTGGCGCCGTCGCCCGACCGCGTGATTTCCAGGCGGCCGCTTTTACCCGAGGAATCGATCATCTGTACAATGTCCGCAACGGACACGATGTGCAGTTGGCCGGCAAACTCGTTCTGCCCCCGCGCGCGCTGCAACTGCAGCTCGACTTCCTTGCGGATGGCCTCCTCGGCCTGCTTGCGCCGGGTGATGTTGCGCAGCGTGAAACACCAGCCGCGGCCATCGTTCCAGCGCAGGCAGCCGGCCGCAATCTCGGCGGGGAACTCCGATCCGTCCCACCGGCGGCACCGGCACTCGAGCACCGTGAACCAGCCGGTTTCCCAGTGGGCATCGATCGTCGTCATCAGCCGCACATCCGCGTCGGCCATCACGTCGCCCAGCACCATGTTCTCCAGCTCGGCCCGGGTGTAGTGCGTCATCTTCTGGGCCTGACGGTTGGAATCGAGGATGCGGCCGGCGCGGTCCGTAATCAGCGTGGCGTCATAGAGGCTTTCCAGGAGGCCGGCATAGGACAGGCTGTGGCCGGTGAGGCGCTGGCGGACCGTCGGACGGCTGTCATCGGCCTCTGGCTCGGAGGGGGACGGAGAGCTCATTTCACCTGTACTCATGATGGCCTACTCCTAGCAAAGAATGTAGAATGTTGACAAGTTCAAACTGCCGCCGCTACGCGGGGCCGGTCGGGCGGAAATCCTGCAGATTGAGCTGGAGGGTGGTCCGGCCGCGGAAGACATTGTTGCGCGCGTGGAAGACGATGTCGAGCAGGCCCTCCGGTACAGGACGTTGTCCCATCCCAAAACCGACGGCGTCCAAGACCGTGCCCTCGGTCTCCACCGTGAGCTTCAGCGTGTCCTTGGCCAGCACGCGCGGCTCCGCCACGACGCGGACACCGCGGGCCGCCCAGATGGGTTCCGCATTGCTCTGGCCGAACGGCCGGAGCAGGTCCAGGGCGGATAACAGCCGGTCATCCACCTCGCGCAACGCCACCCAGGCGTCCACCCGCTGGACCGGCCGCAAATCCACGGCCTGCAACCGCTCCGCGGCCACGGCGTTGAATTGCTTCTTGAAGGCCGGCAGGCGGTCGGCGGTGAGCGTCAGACCGGCGGCCAGGGCATGGCCGCCGAACGTGTCCAGCGTGTCGGCGCAGTGCGCGAGCTGGGCGACCAGATCGAATTCCTCGATGCTGCGGCACGATCCGCGGCAGGCGCCGTCCGGCGCGATGGCAATGACCACGGCGGGCCGGCGGTACCGCTGACACAGGCGCGCGGCCACAATACCGATGACGCCGGGATGCCAGCCCGCGCGGGCGACCACCACGCCGAAGTGCCGCTCCGGGTCAAAACCGTCATCCACCTCGCGCACGGCCTCCGCGACGATCTGCTGCTCCACCGCCTGCCGCTCCCGGTTGGCGGCATCGAGCTGGCGGGCCAGCACCCCGGCCCGCCCGGCCTCCGGCGTCAGCAGTAATTCCAGCACGGTCTCGGCGTCGCCAAGCCGGCCGACGGCATTGAGGCGCGGGGCGAGCAGAAAGGCAACATGCCAGGCCTCAAGCGGGTCCTGCACGCCGGTCACGGCCCACAACGCCTGCAGGCCGGGTGAGGTCGTTCGCTGCAGCCGCGCCAGGCCGTGGCGGACCAGCACGCGGTTTTCGTCCTGCAGCGGGACCACGTCGGCAATGGTGCCCACGGCCACCAGGTCGAGCGCTTCACGCAGGTCAACCTGCGCCCGCGCGCCCGCCTGCCGGACCAGCGCGTGACACAGTTTGAACGCGACGCCGACGCCGGCCAACTGCCGCAGGCCGGGATGGTCGCCGAGCTTGGGATTGATGACCGCCAGGGCCGGAGCCACCGGACCGGAGGGTTCATGATGATCGGTGACGATCACATCCACCCCGGCGGCCTGCGCCTGTTGCACCGCCGTTACCGCGCTGGTGCCGCAATCCACAGTGATCAGCAGCCGGGGCTGATGCCGTTGACAACAACGCGCCAAGGCCTCCACCGACAAGCCATATCCGTCGTCCATGCGATGCGGAATGAACGGGACGGCGCGGGCGCCCAGCCGGCGGAGCGTTTGCACCAGCAAGGCGGTGCTGGTGAGTCCATCGGCGTCATAATCGCCGTAGACCGCGATCGGCTCCTGCGCCGCGAGGGCGCGCCCGATCCGCGCCGCGCCCGCGGCCAGGCCGGGCAGCAATCCGGGATCCGACAGCTCGCTGAGGCGCGGGCGGAGAAAGCGTTCCGCGGCGGCGGTGGTCAGAAAGCCCCGCGCCGCCAGCACGCGGGCGATGGGCAGCGGCAGATCCAGGGACGCCGCCAGCGCCCGGGCCGGCTGCTCGGGGACCTCCGCCACGCGCCAGAGTTTGGTGGACATGCCGGGCGGCGCTAGAACGTCTCGACCTTCTTTTCGCGGTGGAAGAGCAGCACGAAGGGCGTGGCGACATAGACGGTGGAATAGACGCCGGTGGTCATGCCGATCAGCAGGCAGAAGGTCAGATCGCGCAGCGAGCCGCCGCCGAAGATGAACAGGGCCAGCACGCTGAGCATGGTGACGCCGGTGGTCAGGATCGTCCGGCCCAGGCACTGGTTGATGGATTCGTTGGCGATCTCGCGGTAGCTCTTGCCGCGCGCGCTCTTTACGTTTTCGCGGATGCGGTCGAAGACGACGATCGTGTCATTGATCGAGTAACCAATGATCGTGAGGATGGCCGCGACGATGTTCAGGCTGAGCTGGTGGCCAAGCGCGCAGTAGAGTCCCAGAGCGACCAGCACGTCGTGGAACAGCGAGGCCATGGCGCCGATGGCGTAGGGAAACTCGAAGCGGTAGCCCACGTAGATGGCCATGGCCAGGAGCGCCAGCCCCACCGCCAGGAGCGATTTGCCGCCCAGTTCCTTGCTCATCTTCGGGCCCACGCTGTCCTTTTGCATCAGCTTGAACCCGGCGTCCTTGAAGGTATGCTCAATAACATCCGACGCCTTGCCGCTTTCCTCAAAACCGGTATTGACCTGCAGGAATTCCTTGGCCGCCGCGCCGGGCTTGGCGACGCTCTCGTGTTGGTACAGGGGGACGGCATCCTTCACCCCGGCCGCGCGGATGGCCGCGTCAATCTTTTCCACCGGCACTTTCTGCTGGAATTGGAAGGTGAGCGCCGCACCGCCGGTGAAGTCCACGCCGAGATTGGCCTTGCCGCGCGCCAGCATGAGGCTCCAACTCCCGACGATCACGACCGTGGAAACGACTGCGCAAATTTTCCAGGCGCCGATGAAATTGATGTGCGGCACGTTCTTGAAAAGCTCCAGCATGCTGAACCGGGTCAGGCGGGTGTGCGTCGCGATGAGATTGAAGATCATGCGCGTGACCACCAGCGAGGTATACAGACTGAGCGCGATGCCGGCGGTCAGGGTGACGGCGAAACCGCGCACCGCGCCGGAGCCGAGCCAGAACAGGATCAAGGCCGACACGACGCTGGTCACGTGGGAATCGAAGATTGCGCTGAACGCCTTGTGATAGCCGGCCTCCAGCACGGCCTTGAGGCCCTTGTTGAAGTGCTGTTCCTCGCGCATGCGTTCGTAGATCAGCACGTTGGCGTCCACCGCCATGCCGACCGTCAACACAATGCCGGCGATGCCGGGCAGGGTCAAGGTCGGCAGGCTGATCGCGCCGCCCATGGTGGACGGGTCCAGCATGCTCAGCAGCGCGCCGACGATCCAGAGTGCGAGCGGCAACAGCAGGACGTTCCAGAACAGGGCGATGTTGGCCACGACCCCGGAGAGAAAATAGTAGCCGATCATGAAGACCATGACCGCCAGGCAGCCGATGATCGTGGCTAGTTTGCCGGAGGCAATGGCGTCGGCGCCCAGCGTCGGATCAATGATGCGTTCGTCCCCCACTTTCACCGGCGCCGGCAGCGAGCCGGCCTTGAGCACGATGGCCAGCTCCGACGCGTCGCTGTAGGTGAAGTTACCTTCGATGATCGCGCGGCCGTCGGGGATTTCGGCCTTCAGCACCGGAGCGGAATACAGCGTGCCGTCCAGCACGATGCCCAGCAGCCGCGGCAACTGCGGATTTTCGTTGAGGCTGCCGTTCTGCGCATAACGCTTCGTCAGATCCCAGAAGCGGCGGGAACCCTTGGAGTCCAGTTGGATCGAAACATGCGGCCGGTTGACCTGGTCATAGTCCACGCCGGCGCTCTTGAGATTTTCGCCGGTTACTTCGGCCCGTTTGTTGACAAAGAAAGGCTGGTAATAATCCTGCCCGTTGATGGCGTGCTTTTCCAGCAGCAATTCATAGCCCGGCGGCGCGTGGAACACGGCCAGCCGCGCCCGCACATCGTCCTCCTTTGTATCCGGCGGATCCTTGGAACGGTCCCGCTGATAATATTCGCCGCCGCGCCAGCGGCCGCCCGGACCGGGATCCTCCAGCGTGATCGCCCGATACCCGTCGGGGACCCAGTTCTTTTCGGTGAGCTGGCGGATCAAATCGTCATTCTTGGGATGGACCATGCGGAATTCGAGATAGGCCACGTCCTTGATGAGCTTCAGCGCGCGTTCGCGGTCCTCCGCCTTGAGACCGGGCAATTCGACCACGATCCGGCCGTCGCCTTCGGACTGGATGTTAGGCTCAGCCACGCCCATGGCATCAATGCGGTTGCGGACCACCTCCATGGCGCGGGACTGGGCCTCCTTGAGGTTCAGGGAACCCAGCTTGGCGGTATCCACCTCCAGCACATAGCGCAACCCGCCCACCAGGTCGAGGCCCAGTTTGATTTTTTTGACGTCACCCGGCAGCGGCTTGCGGAACTGCAGGATGTGCTGGGGCGTCACCAGCATCAGCGAGATGACCGTCATCACCGCAAACAGCAACCATTTCCACGCAATTTTCTTGTCCATGAACGCAACCTCTCTGCGACCACCGCCGCCGGTGGTCCACCCCGTGAGTTCTACTTCTTCTCCTCCGCCGCCGGTTCCTCGTCGCTGGCCAGCACCTGCGTCACCGCGCTCCGCGTGACTTCGACTTTGACGTTGTCGGCAATCTTGATGAGGATCGTTTTATCCTTGACGTTGGCCACCAGTCCCAGCAGGCCCCCGCCGAACACCACCCGGTCGCCGCTCTTGACGCTGTCCAGCATGCGCCGGCGCTCTTTATCCCGCCGCTGCTGCGGCCGGATCAGCATGAAGTAAAAGATGGCCACCATGATCAGCAGCATCACCGGCATTTGCAGCGGCGAACCGCCGCCGCTGCCGCCGCCGCCCGACGGCGCCCCCATGGCTAAAATCAATGCCCCACTGTTCATCATTCTGCCCCTTCCTTCCAGATCCACGCCGCCGGATCCGCCTCCCGATCCACGCCGCGGTATTGTTCGCGGAACCGGTCAAACGTCCCGGCCCGGATGGCCGCCTGCATGTCGCCGATAAACGCCCGAAAGCGAAACAAATTGTGCAGCGTCAGCAGCCGCAGTCCAAGAATCTCGTTGGCCTGCAGTAAATGCCGCACATAGGCCCGGCTGAAGTTCCGGCAGGCATAACAGGCGCACTCCGCCTCGATCGGCTGCGCATCGTCCTTGCAGCTCGCCGCCTTCACCGCCAGCCGGCCCGTGCGCGTGAACGCCGTGCCGTGCCGCGCCAGCCGCGTCGGCAGCACGCAGTCGAACATGTCCACGCCGCGCGCCACCGCCTCGACGAGCTGCCCGAACAAGCCCACGCCCATCAGGTAGCGCGGCTGGTCCGCCGGCAACTGCGCCACGCTGTCGTCCACGCCCTTGAAAATCAACGCGGTGGACTCGCCCACGCTTACGCCGCCGATGGCGTAGCCGTCGAAATCCATCCGCACCAGCTCCGCGGCGCAGCGCGCGCGCAGGTCCGCGTACACGCTCCCCTGCACAATGCCAAAGACCAGTTGCCCGGGCGCCCGCGGCTGGCGGACACAAAGATCGGCCCATCGTAGTGTCCGGTTCGTGGCTTGGCAAGCGTAATCATAGGCGCACGGATACGGCGTGCATTCGTCCAGCACCATGGCAATGTCCGACCCCAGTTGCCGCTGCATGGCCATGGCCTCGCCAGGGCCGAGAAAATGGCGCGCGCCGTCAATATGCGATTGAAATTCCACCCCGGCGTCCGTGACCCGCCGCAGCTTGGCCAGGCTCAGCACCTGATAGCCCCCGCTGTCGGTCAGCAGGGCGCGGTCCCAGCCCATGAACCGGTGCAATCCGCCCAGTTTGGCGATCAGGTCCACACCCGGTCGGGCCTGCAGGTGATAGGTGTTGCTAAGTAACATGGAAAAATCCAACTCCTGCAGCTCCGCTGGCGTCATCGCCTTGACGGTGGCTTGGGTGCCCACCGGCATGAACACCGGCGTATCCACCACGCCATGCGACGTCCGCAGACGCCCGCACCGCGCCTGCGAGCCGGCATCGCGATGGGTGATCTCAAAATGCGCTTTCATGATGCCTGGTGCGGCTTGGCCGCGGCCGTCCCGCGAATCGCCCGGACCGCGGGCGCTCTTCAGTACACCATTATCGGGGACTTGACTAGGGCATACTTGCATGTATAGTGCAAGTGAGGGCGTTTGTGTGCAACCTATGGGGTTCCTCACCCCGACCTCCTTGGCACGCAGCGCCCTCTTTTGCGCACCCGGGAGCCAGCATGAACGCCGCCGCGCAGGTTGAGGGAGGCCGATGAAAGCCATCACGATCATCCTGGATTCCGTCGGCATCGGGGCGGCGCCGGATGCCGGCGATTACCATGACGCCGGCGCTGCCACCTTGCGCCATTGCGCGGAGCGCGTCGGCGGCCTGCGCCTGCCCACCCTGCAGCGCCTGGGCCTGGGCAACATCCCCGCGCTCCTGCCGGGCGAGGCCCCCATCCCCGGCGTGCCGCCGGTCCCCCAGCCCGCCGCCAGCTATGGAGCCATGCGGGAAGTTTCTGAAGGCAAGGACACGATCACGGGACACTGGGAAATCGGCGGCTTGCTGATGCGGCCGGGCTTTCATCTCTTTCCGCCGGGCTATCCGTCGTTCCCCGCCGACCTGGTGGCGGCCTTCACGCGGTGCACCGGCCGCGGCCTGCTGGGCAACAAAGCCGCCAGCGGCACGGCCATCCTGGAGGAACTGGGGCCGGAACACCTGCGCGCCGGCGCGTGGATCGCCTACACCAGCGGCGATTCGGTCTTTCAGCTCGCGGCGCACAACGACGTGATTCCGCTGGCCGAACTCTACCGCGGCTGCGAAATCGCCCGCGAGCTGTGCAACCCCCTCCGGATCGGCCGCGTCATCGCGCGCCCGTTCGTCGGCCGGCCGGGCGCCTGGATCCGCACGGAGGACCGACGCGACTACGCCTACCAGCCCGGCGAGGCGACGGTGCTGGAACGGCTGCAGCAGGCCGGCGTGCCGGTGTATGGCGTCGGCAAGATCGAGGACATTTTCGCGCAACGCGGCCTTACGGAATCCGTCCACACCGGCAACAACCATACCTCGCAGGCGCAGGTGCTGGCGTTCACCCGCGCCAAGCAGGACGGCTTGATCATCGCCAACTTCATTGATTTCGACATGCTCTACGGCCATCGCCGCGACGCGCCGGGCTTTGCGGCGGCGCTGGAGCAAACCGACGACTTCCTGCGCGGGCTTCTGGCCCTGCTGACGGCGGACGACTTGCTGCTCATTACCGCCGATCACGGCAACGACCCCACCTTCCGCGGCACCGATCACACCCGCGAATATGTGCCGCTGCTGGCCTATCAAGCCGGACGCCCCGGACGCCCGCTGGGTATCCGGCAGGGTTTTTTCGACGTGGCCCAATCGCTGGCCGCTTGCTTCGGCCTGCCGCCGTTGCCGCGGGGCGTCAGTTTTCTTTCCGACGCGTGAGTCGCCCCGTGCGACGACGACTTAAGGATTGCGGTGGCACAATCAAGCCCTGCGAAAAGATTTGCCGACTTGCGGTCAATTTGGGTAAGTTCCCCAGCGTTGTCATCATTCGAACAAGGAGCAACCCCTGAGCAACCCCGTGGACAAGATGTGGTATTACTCGGACAACGGCACCGATCGCAAGGGGCCGGTCTCCGACAACGAACTCCGCCAACTCCAACTGCCGCCCACCGCGCTCGTCTGGACCGAGGGCATGGCCCAGTGGACGCCGGCGAAAGATGTGGCGGCCTTGCAATCAAGTCCACCGCCAATACCGCCGCCCGTGACGGAGAAGAACTGGTTCTATTCCAAAGATGGGCAGGAACGCCAAGGCCCGCTGGCTGAGAGCGAACTCAAACGCTTGCTGGCCGCCGGACAACTCCCGAGTTCCACGATGGTTTGGAGCGAAGGCTTCGCGAATTGGACGTCCGCGACCAGTGTGACCGAGCTGCAGCCGGGCGTCTCGCCCGCCGCGGCGGGCGGGACCCCGCGGACGCTGCTGTCAGGGCCCTTCCTCAGCCGCACACCCAATCGTGATCTGATGCAGGCCGCCCGCGAAGCTTTGCGCGGCCGGTGGGGCGTCGCGGTGGGCGCCGTCCTGATAAATTTCGGCATCAGCTTGCTCCTTCAGTTTTTCGCCGCCCTGCCGTTCGTCGGTTGCCTGGCACGCATCGGTTCGTTGCTGATCGAAGGCTCGCTACTGCTGGGCTTGGCCATGTTCTTTCTCACGCTAGCGCGCGCGCAGAATTCTGACATCAATTTGGTGTTTGGCGGCTTCAAACAGTTCGGCACGGCCCTGGCCGCCTATCTGCTCATGGGCATATTCGTCTTTCTGTGGGCGCTGCTGTTCATCATCCCCGGCATCATCGCCTCCTACCGGTATGCCATGACCTTCTTCCTGTTGGCTGATCACCCCGACCTGGACGCGCTGGAGGCCATCCGGCGCAGCAAAGAAATGATGCGGGGCAATAAAGGCAAACTGTTCTGCCTGACGTGGCGCTTCTTCGGTTGGGCGCTGCTCTGCATCCTGACGTGTGGCATCGGCTTCATCTGGCTGGGGCCCTACATCCAGACCAGCCTCGCCAAATTCTATGACGATCTGCAGCCGGCCGTTTGAGCTTTCGGCCCGGAAAAAGATTGCCAGCCGGCGGCAGGGTCGAGTAAGGTCATCCGCGTTGCCGTCATTCCAACAAGGAGCAGCCCCATGGATAAGATGTGGTATTACTCGGACAATGGTACCGATCGCAAAGGGCCGGTCTCGGACAGCGAGCTCCGTCAGCTCCAACTGCCGCCCGCCACGCTTGTCTGGTGCGAGGGCATGGCCAGTTGGGCGCCCCTCAGCAGCATCGCCACACCGGCGGCGACCGGCGCGGCGTCTTCGCTCCGCATGGCCACAGTCGCGCCGGCGGCGTCGGTCGCAGCCGCTCCGGCCGCCGGCGGCACGGCCCCGCCGGAGGGACTCACCAGTTGGATGACCTTCGTCGGCGTGATGAATATCATCGGCGGCGTTTTTGCCTGCTTGTCCTGCTTTGGTCTCATTTACGGCATCCCCCTGATCATGGGCGGCTCCGCGTTGCTTGGCGCCAAGAATATAATCGCGGCCATGACCTCGGTGGATACCGGCATGTCCGCCTTTTTGGAGCAACTGCGGAAGGCCTTCAAGCTGACCGGCTGGGCTTATATTCTGATGATCGTCATGTCCGTGATTATCATGGTGGTGTACGTTATCGCGTTTGCCGCCATCTTCGCTCGCTTTGGCAGCATGATGCCCATGCAGAAGTGACCGCCCTGCGTTTTTGGATCGGGTACAACCCGGCGGCTGGCTTTTTTCACTCTGAAAAAGCTGGCGCCGGGCTGTTGGCAGGCAGGCAACCGTGAGCCGGTATCCCCGATGATCATCGAAACCCTGGTGGTCGGCGCCTATGAGGTCAACTGCTACCTGCTGAACGGCGGCGAGCGGGCGGCGCTGGCGATTGACCCCGGCCACGAGGCGGAACGAATCCGCGCGCAACTTCACAGCCGGGGGTGGGATCTTGCGGCTGTCCTGCTGACCCACGGCCATGCGGATCATCTCTGTGGCTTGGGCGGTTTGCTGGGGGGCGCGCGCCCGCCGCCGGTGTACCTGCACGCACTGGATGCCCGGTGGGCCTTCAGCGAACGCAACCGGATCGCGCCGGATTACGAGGGGCTGGCGGCGCCGCCGGCCACGCTGCAGCCGGTGACGGACGGCCAGACGCTGGAGCTCGGCGGCCTGACGTGCCGCGTCATCGCCACCCCGGGGCATTCGCCCGGCGGTGTCTGCTATTACTTTCCGGAGCCGGCGGCGCTCTTTTCCGGCGACACGCTGTTTCAAGGCACGGTGGGGCGCACGGATCTGCCGGGCGGCGACGGCCACGTGCTGGCGGCCTCCCTGCGACAACTGGCCCGTTTGCCGGACGCCACACGCGTCTACCCCGGCCACGGCCCGGCCACCACCATTGGCGCGGAAAAAGCGGACAATATATTCTTCCGCGCGCCGGCGGTTTGAAACCATCGCCGCCGTGCTGGTCGCCGCAGATGAGCAGCGCCGACGCCATGCGGCCTTGAATGCACTGCGCTCCGGAGAAGGGACAGACTGAGACGAACCAACAAAGGCCAGGTACGGTTTCGCCGCCCGAGATTGGCTGCGTTAGAGAGAATAGGATGCCGGTCGTAAGCCGGAATGGTCCGTGACGGTCGCGGACCGAGAATCAAATGGAAAATGTCGGCTGATAAGGTTATCGATATGAATGAACAACCTCTCATCGTTTTAGGCATCCCGGCCATCGGCCTGTTGCTGGCGCTGTTATGCTTGTTCCTCTCGCTGCGGGCCGGCCGCTGCCAACGCCTCGTGAGCGACCTGCCGACGTCCAAGACCACCGGCGTGTTCATCGGCTTGGTGGAACTCAAAGGCATGGCGGAAGCGGAACAACCCTTGGCCAGCTATCTCGCCGGGCAAAGGTGTGTCCATTACCAGTGGCAGGTGAACGAACATTGGTCGCGCACCGTCACCGAAACCTACACCGACAATGATGGTAAGACCCAGACGCGCTCCCGCACCGAGAGCGGCTGGACGACCGTGGCGCAGGGCGGCGAGCAGATTCCCTTCTACCTCCAAGACGACTGTGGTGTCATCCGGCTCCAACCAGAGAAAGCCCAGATCGAACCGGTGACGGCATTTGACCAAACTTGTGGCCGACTCGATGCTTTGTACTATGCGAAAGGCCCGGTGGGTGTGGTCGCCGATTCCGATCACCGGCGGCAGTTTATCGAGAAGACCATCCCGCTCCACGCGCCGCTCTACGTCGTCGGCCACGCCCGCGAGCGCGACGATATGGTGGCGGCAGAAGTTGCCTACGAGCCGAAAGCGGAGATGTTCCTGATCTCGACGCGTTCGGAGGAACAAGTTCGCCGTGGCCTGAGCTGGCAGTTCTGGCTCATCGGGCTTTTCGCCATCGCGGTGGCGGTGGGCGGATTCTTGATTCGCGATGCAAAGTTGAACCGCGTGATTCAGCAGCACGTGGCCACGTATGTTGCCGTCGGCTCACTGGTTCTCGGCCTGTGGCTTCTGGGCTGGATTTTGATGGCTTATAACAGTCTCGTCAACTTGCGCCAGCGCGTCCGCTCGGCGTGGGCTAATGTGGATGTGCAGTTGAAACGCCGCGCCGATCTCATCCCCAATCTCGTCGCCGCCGTCCAAGGCTACCGGGATTACGAACAGACGCTGCAAACCGAATTGGCCCAGTTGCGCAATCAACTACGGGTCACGCCGCCCGGCGAGCCTGGGCCTGACCCCCAAACCGTCACGACCACGCTCGGCGCCGTCATCGAGCATTACCCCGAACTCAAAGCCGACACCAACTTCATGAACCTGCAACGCAACCTGGTGGACACCGAACAGCGCATTGCCCTCGCCCGAGGCTACTTCAACGACATCGCCACCTTCTACAACACCCGCCTCCAAGTCATCCCCGACCGTTTCATTGCCGGCCTCGGCGTCATGAAACGGCAAACCCTGATGTCCGCCGAAGGTTTCGAGCGCGCACCGGTAGAAGTGAAATTCGCGACATGAGGCGCGGAATTCGGACTGGTCCGCTAGTCTGCGTCATTCAGGGGATCTGTCGGATAATACCCATTCGTTACGCGAATGAGTTCCCACGGCGTCCCACTTCTCCCGTCACGGACTGTGCGGCCGTGAAATGCAAGCTCTGCCGCGCGCCGGGGGCTCAGCGCGCGCCGCCGAGTTTAACGCCCCGGCGGACATAGGTGGGCAGGTCCAGGTCTTCGCCGTGGTACAGCGTCGGATTCACATTGCCGAACCAGCCGCGGTCCTGCGGATCCAGATTCAACTGGCCCTGCACCGTGCGCCCGGACGGCGGTGGTTGTCCCGGCGCCCCCGCGGCGTCCGGCAAATCGGCGTCATGGGTTTCCGACAGGGGTTCCGGCGTTCCGTCCTCCGGCTTGACCCGCGCGCCCGCCATCCAGTTTTCGGCGGCCAGCACCGTCAGCATGATGCGGCCCTGCCAGCGTTCATCCACCGTGGCCCCCATGAACAGCCGTGCATCGGGCCGGGCGATCGCGTGCAGCCGCGTCATGACCTGCTGCACTTCCATCAGTGCCAGCTCAGGACCGCCCAGGATGTTCAGCAGGAAGGCATCGGCCTGCGCGATGACATTGCCGTGATCCAGCAGCGGGCTGCGCAGCAGGGCCTCCACGGCCTGTTCCATGCGCCCCGCGCCCCGCCCTTCGCCGAACCCGAAGCAGCACACGCCGCCGCTGCGTTCCATCAAGTTTTTCAGGTCGGAAAAATTGAGATTGATCAGGCCGCTATGGGCGAACAGCTTCCACAAGCCCAGCACGGCCATGGCCAGCATGCGGTCCGAGGCCGCAAAGGCCGCCGCCAGGCTCGTCTGGTCAGGCACCAGTTCCAGCAACCGCTGGTTGGGCAGGCTGATGACGGCATCGGCGTGGGTGCGGAGCGCGCGCAACGCTTCGACCGCGGCCTCCCGCCGCTGATCGCCCTCGAACTCGAACGGCAGGGCCGCGCAGGCGATCACCAGGCTGCCCTGTTCGCGCGCCAGCCGCGCCACCAGCGGCGCAGCGCCGCTCCCCGTGCCGCCGCCCAGCGCCGTGACCACGAACACCAGGTCCGCGGCGCCGATGAGCGCGCGCAACCGCGCGCTGTCCTCCTCGGCGGCCAGCCGGCCGGTCTGGAGGTCGCCGCCGGCGCCGAAGCCGCGGGTCACATTGCGTCCCAGCAAGATGCGTTCCGGCAGGGCGGTGGCTTCCAGCGCCTGCTCGTCCGTATCCACGGCGGCCACCAGCGGCCCCTCCGTCCATTCGGCGGCGATGTGCGCCGCCGAATGACAGCCGCCCGTGCCCACGCCTACCACCAGAATGCGGTAGGGCATCGTCCGCTCGCCCCGGGGATCCGTATCCGAAAGTTTCAAGGAGGCCGTCATGCGGCGTCATTTCTCCCACAGTGATTTGAACCAGCCTCCGAAGCCGGGGCGCCGTTGGCGGACCGTCCGCAGGCCGTAGCGCAGCATGCCCACGGCCGCCGCATATTCCGGCTTTTCGGTGATCCGGCTCAAGCCGTTGACATCGCGCGGTTGGCCGATCCGGCAGGGCAGGTCAAACACTTTCGTGACCAACCGCTCCAGGTTTTTCAGCCGCGCGCCGCCGCCGGTGAGCACGACGCCGCCGCCCAGTTTGGGCAGCAGCTTTTTCTGCCGCACCGGCTCCAGCACCAGGTTCAAGGTTTCCTCCACCCGGAGATGGATGATGGTATGCAGATCGGTCAGGCGCAGGGGGCGCGGGGCCGCCCCGATGCCCGGCGTGATGTTGAGCGTCTGGCCACGCACCGTCAGCTCGATGAGGGCGCTGCCGGCTTCGATTTTCAGGCGTTCGGCGTCCGCCTGGGAAATACGCAGGCCATGTGCGATGTCGTTGCTCACATGGTCGCCGCCCACGGCAAAAGAACCGGCATCAGCGATCCGCTCCTCGGCGTACACCAGGTAATTGGTCGCCCCGCCGCCCAGGTCCACCATCAGCACGCCATTGCGTTTCTCGTCGGGCGACAGCACGGCCAAGGCCGAGCACAGCCCGCCAAAGGCCACATCCTGCACGTCCACCTGGGCGCTGCGCACGAGTTTCACGATGTTGCGCATGGGGTTCCGCAAGCCGTGCAGGATGAGCATGTCCAGCGCCAGTTTGGAGCCCTCCATGCCCTCGGGGTTGATCACCGGTTGGCCGTCGTCCACGTAATAATGCTGCCTCACGGTGTGCAGAATCTCCCGGTCCGGCGCGAGGTTGACCGCGCGCGCCATTTCCTCGACGCGCGTCATTTCATCGGCGGTGATCTCCCCCTGTTCGTTCAGGATGGGCACGCTGCCCCGGTTGACTGCGCTGCGGATGTGGCCCCCGGAGACCAGCAAATGCACCTGGTGGATGCTCACCTGGCCGTTCTCCTCCGCCTCTTGCAGCGCGGTGCGGACGCAAGTGAGGGCGTTGTCGAAATCCACCACTTCGCCCTTGCGGATGCCGCGCGAGGGGCATTCCCCCAGCCCGGTGATCATCAACTGGCCGTCATCGGCCACTTCGCCCACCAGAGCGCAGACTTTGGTTGTGCCGATCTCCAGCGCGATGACCGGCGGAATGCGCATGAATTTCCGCGCGCTCATCGCCAGCCCTCTGCCCCGGCCGGCAGGGACACCTGCACCGGGATGTTCCGGTCCACGGTCAAATCCAAAAACGTGATGGGTTGTCCACGCTCCGCCTGCGTTTTCAGGATGGCCGCCAGTTTGTCCAACCGCTCCTCTAAACGGGACCGGCCGAGCCAGATGCGCTCGCCGCCCGCCAGCCGTAACTCCAGATACTCCGGGTGCGCCACATCAATGGATTGCGGGCGTACGGTGCTCCAGCGCGGCCGGGCGCACAGCTCCAGCATCGTCAACGCATCCAGCACCGGCTGGTCGGTGATGCGCCCGCTGGCCGGCATGCCCGGCACGGAGCAGCCTATAATCAGCGGCAGCTTCTCCATTGTCGAGTTGAAGCGGAAGACATGCCCTTCGCGGTCCAGCACCTGCGGCGGATTCATCAGCCGGGCGATCGCCTGGCGCTCATTAATCCGAATGGTCAGGGTGCCGGGCAATTGCCGCTGGATGTCCACCGAGCGGACCTCGGGGGTTTTCATCAGGTACCCGTGTAGCGCCCGTAACTCGACCGCAAACAGGTTCATGCCCTGCTGCAAATGGTAATGCGCGCGGATGTCCGCCGGCTGCAGCACTCCATCCGTCCGGATGTCCAGCACCTGCACAGTGAACAGCGGGTTGTACGTAAACAGTTGCTCGTACACCCACTGACCGCCAAAGTAGCCGGCGGCCGCGCAACCGGTCAGCGCCACCAGCAGCACCGTGATGGCCCGCATCCGGCGCACCCGCGCCCGGCTCTGATCCTGCGCGCGCGCGTTGACCATCAGCAGTGGATCGCGGCTCACCCGCGTCCGCCGGTTGGCCCGCGTCCGGTTTGTTTTGGCGCTGTCGTCGCGAAACCACATAACTGTGCGCTCTCCGCTCCTCGGCGGCTAGTGTACCGTAGCCCGCCGCATGATGCGATCACAAAGCTCGGAAAATTCCAACCCCGCCGCCCGCGCGGCCTTGGGCAGCAAACTGGTCTCCGTAAAACCGGGTATCGTGTTCAGTTCCAGCACGAATAGTTCGCCGGCGGGCGTCAACCGCAAGTCCACGCGGCCCACGTCGCGCGCCTCCAGCGCCGCGAATACACGACGCGCCAGATCTTGACAAGCGCAAGCCGTTTCCTCCGCCAGCGGCGCCGGCACCAGGTAGTCCGTCAGGCCGGGCGTGTACTTCGCCTTGAAATCATAGCATCCGCCCGGCGCGCGGATCTCCAGCACCGGCAGCGCCTCCGTGCCCACCAGGCCCACGGTCAGCTCGCGGCCGTCGATGAACCGCTCCACCAGCGCGCTCCCGTTGTACCGCACGGCGTCGGCCAGCGCCGGCGCCCAGTCCGCCTCCGCGAACACGCGGTGCAGGCCGATGCTGGAGCCCTGCCGCACCGGCTTGACCACCACCGGCAGCGGCAGGGTCCGGCGCCCGCCCGCCCGCAGCACTTCATACTCCGGCGAGGGAATGCCCTGCCGGGCAAAGACACATTTGCTGAGCCGTTTGTCGAACGCGGTGCGGCTCGCCGCCGCGCCCGAACCCGTATACGGCAGGCCCCGCTGCTGCAGCAGCGTCTGCACCGTGCCGTCCTCGCCGAAGGCGCCGTGCAGCGCCACGAAAACCGCTTCGATATCCGCCGCCAGCCGGAGCTGCCCGTCCGCCGGATCCACCTCCGCCACCGTGTAGCCCGCCGCGCGCAGGCCGCGGGCCACGGCTGTCCCGGACCGCAGCGACACCTCGCGTTCGTCCGACGGCCCGCCCATCAACACCGCCACCTGTTTAAACCGGTCCGCCATAAAACTCCTTCGCCCAGTCGGCCATCCGCTCCACGTCGCCGGCGCCGATAATCAGCAGCGTGTCGCCTGGCCGCAGGCGGCCGCGTAGCTGGTTCCAGGCGGCGGCCAGCGAGGCTGCTCCGCGCACGCGCACCCGGCCAAACGCCTTGAAATGCCGCAGCAGATCCGCGCTGGTCCCGCCGGCCAGCGCCGCTTCCGACGCCGCGTAAACCGGCGTCAACACCAGCTCATCCACGCCCAGAAACGCCGGCGGAAAATCCCGCCCCAACGCCCGCGTCCGGGTGTAGCGGTGCGGCTGGAACACCGCCAGCAGCCGCCGGCGCCCCAGATGTTGGGCCGCGCTGATCAACGCGCGAACCTCCGTCGGATGGTGCGCGTAATCGGAAATCACCTGCACCCCGCCGCCGGCCGCCACCATTTCAAAACGCCGGCGCGCCGGGCCGAAGGCCGCCAGGCCGGCGCGCAGGCGCGCAAAGGGCACGCCCAGGGCGCAGCCCGCCGCGCAGGCCGCAAGCGCGTTCAACACGTTGTGCCGGCCCGGCACGGGCACCCGCAGCCGGCCCAGGCGGCGGCCCCGCCGCACTACGTCGAACGCGACGGCCTGCGGTTCCAGCCGCATCTGTGCCGCGCGAAAGGTCGCGGACGCGCCGAAACCGTAGGACCAACTGCCCGGCGCCGCGCCGCCCACATCCGCCGCGCGCGGATCGTCCGCGCAGTAAATCACCCGCCGCCGGGTCTGCGCCACCAGTCGGCGGAAACAGCCCACCATGTCCGCTTCCCGCCGGAAGTGTTCCAGATGATCCCACTCGATGTTCGTCACCACCGCCACCTCCGGCGCATACAGCGCCAGGGTGCCGTCGCTTTCATCCGCCTCGCACACCAGCCACGGCCCCGTCCCCGTGTCCGCCACGCCGCCCAGCGCCGGGACTTCGCCGCCGATGCAGAACGATGGCGCCCACCCGCCCGCCCGCAGCACCTGGGTAATCATGGCCGCGGTGGTCGTTTTGCCATGGGTGCCGCTGACGGCGACCGACGGGACCGCCGACGACAAGGCGGCGAGCACCACGCCGCGCGCATGCACCGGACAACCGCGGCGGCGCGCTGCGCGCAGCTCCGGCGCATCCGCCCGCACCGCCGGCGTGCGGATGACCCAGGCGACCGGCGGGCCGACGTGAGGCGGCGCGTGTCCGATCGTCACCGCGATGCCACCGCGCCGCAGCCAGTCCACCACGCGCCCCGCGGCGGCGTCGCAGCCGCTGACACGGAAGCCGCGGTCCGCCAGCAACCGCGCCAGACCGCCCATGCCCACGCCCCCGATGCCCACCAGGTGCACCGCAACCGGCGGCCGCGATAAAATCCGGAGCACCACGGCCATCTCCCGGCGGTGCGCCGCGTCCCACCGGCGCTGGGCTGTCCCGGCCGCCGCGTTGTTCATGCTGGGCTCCGCTCCGCCACGCTTTCGCCCAACGGCCCGGGCTTCTTCCACCCCACGTGCGCCACCAGTTCCGCGAGCTTCTCCGCCCCCTGACGCGTCGGCTGGGCACGACTGGCCGCGCGCATCCGCGCCAGCCGCTCCGGGGCGCGGATACAGGCATCCAGATAATCGGCCAGCCAGGTGCTCGTGAGGTCCCTTTCAGCCACGTAGTCCGCCGCCCCGATTTTCGACAGCGCCAGGGCATTGGCCCGCTGGTGATCGGCGGCCGCATAGGGGTACGGCACCAACAGCGCCGGCAGTCCGAAGGCGAGCAGTTCCGCGCAGGTCGAGGCCCCGGCGCGGCAGATGGCCAGATCCGTGTCGGCATACAATCGCGCCATGTCGGCGGTGAAGCCGACGACCTCGTGCGGCACGCCGGCGCGGACATAGCCCGCCCGGACGGCGGCCTCGGCGTCGCGTCCGGCCACATGCAGGACGCGGACGGCCACGCCGCGCGCGCTGAGCCGGCCGATGGCTTCCAGGGCCACCTCGTTGAGCCGGTGCGCCCCGCGGCTGCCGCCCAGCACCATGATGGTGAACGTCGCTGACCGCGCCGTGCTTGGGGCGATGCGGCTGGCGGCTTCCAGTTCCTTGCGGATCGGCATGCCGGTGACCACCACCGGGATGTGCCGCAGATGGAAACGCGTTTCTTCAAAACTGGCCGCCACCGCGCGCGCCCGGCGGGCAAAGAGGCGGATGGTGCGCCCAGGCACGACGTTGGCCTCGTGCAGAATCACCGGCACTCCCAGTCGCAAAGCGGCGCTGACCGGGCCGACGGAGCCGTAGCTGCCCATGGCCAGAAGCACATCCGGCCGCGCGGCGCGCATGCGCCGCCGGCAGACGCCGGCGGCTTGCACCAGGCTCCACACCGCTTGGAACGTACGCAGGGAGAAGCCGTGAGGCAAACCCATGGCCGGCACGGTGATCACTTCGCCGGACCAGTCGTTGATGGCGGTTTGCTCGATGTCCTTACCGGCCAGCCAAAGCGTCACCGGATGGCCCTGGCGGGACAACACTTCCGCGGTGGCCAGCCCCGGAAAGATGTGGCCGCCGGTGCCCCCACAGGCCAACGCGATGCGCAAGGGACCCGCGGCGGCCGGGGCGCTGTGCGGCGTTTCATCCATGGCCATGCTGCTCCTTTTCCAGCAGCAGCCGCTTCCAGGGCAGCCCCGCGGAGAAGCCGCCCGGGGTGCCATCCCCGGCGAGCACGCGATGGCAGGGAACGAATAGCGGCAGGACATTGGCGCGGCAAGCCAGACCGACCACGCGCGCTTTGCGCGGGCAGCCGACGCTCCGGGCCAGTTCGCCGTAGGAGATGGTCGCGCCACGGGGGATATCCAGCAGCGCGTTCCAGACGCGTGTGACAAACGGCGAGGCCGGGGGCAGTTCCACCGCGGGTGCGAGTCGGGCCCGGCCGGAAAACAGGCCGCGCAAGAAACGTTCCGCCTGCCGCAAGGCCCGCCGGTCAGCGGCGGCGGCGGCGGTGCAACGACTGGCCGCGAGCCGGAAAACGCGGCGCGGCTCCCGGGCGAGATGCGGCAGGGTACAGGCGCAAACCTTGCCGCCGTGCGCGGTGATGCGGATGACACCCCACGAGGAGGTCAGATCCAGGAAAGACTCCGCCGCTGGCAGCCAACCGGTGGTCATCGGAAGATCAACTTGAAGACGATGCCGCCGAGGATGATGACGATGACCGTCACAAAGATGGCCCGGTTGCGCAGGACACTGCGTTCCTGGCGCAGCGCCGGCTTGCCGAGGAAACCCGTGCTCGAGAAGTAATGGGCAAAGCGCTGATCATCGGGCGCGGGCTTGCGGCTGACCACCGGCGGTGGTGCGCTGGCCGTAGCCGGGTTCCACGTGAACGGTTCGCCGCCGGCCGGGGCAGCAGGCGCGGGCGGCGGGGGTGCCGGGGGTTCGGCAGGTTGCTCCCCCGGCGTCGGAGGCCGCACGACGCGGGGCGGGGGCGGCACGAATTCCTGGCGCGTCAGCAGGCGCTCCGGATTTTTCAACGCCCGCTGCAGTCGTTTGATCTCGGCGCGCAATTCAGCGCTGTCCTGCGCGACCTGGTGCAGGCGCCGGTCCAAGGGGCTTTTGTCGGATCGAAAGCGCATGGCGCCCATCTGCTCACAGGAAGCGACCGCGCACCACCAGCACCAGGGCGATCAACGCCAGCAGGACCAGGATCAACGGCAGGGTCACGGCCACGCCGATCTTTACCCAGTGCAAGAAGCTCTGCTCCGTTTCCAAGCCGGTGTGGCGTTCTTCGAAGACTACGGACGGATGCGCGGCGGGCGCCTGGGCGTCGCGGCCGGCGATCGCATCAATTTTGGCCACGGCCTTGTTGTATTCCATGCGAACGTCGTCCACGCGTGTCGTCGCCTTGTTCAATTCGTCACGGATCTGGTCCGCCGGCCAGGTTTCCTCGTTGATGACCTGGAGTTCCGTCAGCATGACTTTAAAGCTCTGGCGGGTGGCGCCGAGCAGTTCGGTCAGGCGGGTGGCTTGGATTTCCTCTTTTTCCAGCGAGACCAGGCTCTGGTTTAGGCGGTCGAGCATTTCCTGCTTGCCGCGCTCGTATTCCTCCTGCCGCTTGCGGAGATCTTCCAGATCCTTGCGCTGGCGGTCCAGATCCTCCTGCCGCTTGCGGAGCTTCTCAAGCTCCTCCATGGCGCTGGCCACCTTGGCGTCCATCTCCTGCTTGTGCTTCGCCATGCGGGTGATGCTGAAGTCGGACACGGACCGCACCGGCACGCCCTCGGCGGCGGGATCCTCGTTGTTGATCTTCATCACATCGCCGGTGGCCAGTTTGGCGCGGCGTTCCGCGTCGCGCTGCCGCTCCAGATCGTCGTCAAAAAAATCTGTGTTTGCCATTGGTATTCTCCCCGCCCGCCGCTGCACGGGCTTCGGGATACTTTTACGCGTTCGGCGGGCGGCGTTCAATCACAAACTGCCGCACACCAATCCTCCGCCAAGGCTTTACGCACAGCATAGCGTGTCATCTCAGCAGATGGCCGAGTGGGATAGCCCAGAGCTTGTCCTCCAGTTTTGACGGGCTCGCGCCCGTTGTACGCCAGCACCGCGGCGGCGCAGGCGGGTGTCCGGGCGAGAAAGGCGCGTAAACTCGCCAAATCACCCGCGTTCCAGCGTGTGGCCGCCTTGACTTCGATGGCCACGACCCGACGCCCCATGGCGATGACAAAGTCCACTTCGTAGCGCCCCTGTTCATGCCAGTAGGCGAGCTGCGCATCGGGCCGATGCGCTTCCAGCAGGGCCCCGAGATTTTGAGCGGCATAGGACTCAAACAACGCACCGCGCAGGCGATCCACGCCACGGGCGTCTGCGGACTTAAGGAATGACCAGGGTCTGCCCCGCTCGCGCGCTCTGCGGCGTTGCGAGGGTATTGCGGTTGGCGTCGTAGATTTTTTTCCACTGGTTGCGATCGCGGTACACCTTGGCCGCAATGCTGGACAGGGTGTCGCGCGGCTGCACGACGTAGGTGCGGGCGGCGGGATGCGCGGATAGCGGCGGAGGCGGCGCGATCACGGCGACCGGTGGCGCGGCGGTAGTGAGCACCGGGGCCGGGGCGGCCACCGGCGGCGCGG
>Ga0209048_10000233_pt1 | contig 60686 bp, 57 predicted proteins | sample FrelakmetCRP12CR_FD_187146 | JGI IMG/M metagenome (GOLD analysis project Ga0209048, IMG submission 187146) | Freshwater lake sediment microbial communities from the University of Notre Dame, USA, for methane emissions studies - CRP12 CR (SPAdes)... | ecosystem: Environmental > Aquatic >...
CCCGGCGCGGGGCAGCGCCCGGTGAGGAGGCGCAGCCGCGGGGAGGCGGGTGGTCGCAACCTGCCTGCGGCTGGCCTCAGCCCTGCCTTCTCTCGGCGAACCGCTCCCGGAGCGCGGTGACCACCACCGGGTGCACGAACTCGCTCACGTCGCCGCCCAGGCTCGCGATCTCACGGATCAGCGTCGAGGACACGAAATTGTAGCGCTCCGTCGGCGTGAGGAAGACCGTCTCGACCTTGTCGGAGAGGTGGCGGCTCATGGTTGCCAGCTGAAACTCGAACTCGAAATCCGACACCGCGCGCAGGCCCCGCATCATGACGTTGAGGTCGTTGCGCACCGCGAAGTCGACGGTCAACCCCGCGTACCCCATCACCTCCACGTTCGGAACGTCGGCCAGTATCGCCTTGACTAGCTCGATGCGCCTCTCCAGCGGAAACAGCGGTGCCTTGCCCGGATTGGCGGCGATGGCGATGACCACCCGGTCGAAAATGCCGGCGGCCCGGCGCACGAGGTCGTTGTGCCCATGAGTAAAGGGATCGAACGTCCCCGGATACATTGCGCGGCTGCCCATGGACCCTCGCAGGCGTGTCGGACGGTTGGAATGGTTATGGTCGACGGGCGAGATGATAGCCCACGTCCCCGGCCCGTTTGCTCCGCAGCAGGGTCCAGCCGTCCGGCAACCGGGGCTCGCCGCCGCCGGCCGCATCCTCGAGGTAGACCAGGGCGCCGGGCTTGAGCCACCCGCCCGCCTCCAGCGCCTGGCAGGCCCTCGGCAGGGCCCGCTCGGCGAAGGGCGGGTCCAGAAAGGCGATATCGAACGGCTCGCCTGGCTGCGCCAGGAAGGCAAAAGCGTCCATCCGCACCACGCGGCCGCGCTCGCATGTCAGGGCCTGTAGCGTCGACGCAACGTGCCGGGCCGCAGCCGGGTCGGCCTCGACGAACACCACCTCACGAGCCCCGCGCGACAGCGCCTCCAGCCCTAAGGCGCCGCTGCCGGCAAAGAGGTCCAGGCAGCGGCTGCCGGCGACGTGGAGCTGCAGCCAGTTGAAGACGGTCTCGCGCACGCGGTCGGGGGTGGGCCTCAGGCCGGGTGCATTCGGAAAGTGCAGCTTTCGCCCCCGCCACACTCCGCCGATGATCCGGACTTGGTTGCGCTGCGATGCAGGGGTGGAAAGATTCTTGCGCGGCATCTGCAGGCCAGCGTAGGCTTCGCAGCGTAATGACGATTAACGCGCGATGGTACGCGCGGTCCATTCTGAGGGGAAAGAACAATGCTCGAGTTCAAGACCAGGCTGGTCACGCCGGCTCTGCTGTTGCTTGCCGGAATCGCGCTGTTGGGTTGCTCGCCGACGCAAGAGGGGAAGAAGTATCCCGTCGCGGCAACGACCGCGGCCATCGCGAATTTTGATCTGACGACCGGCAAGCTGCCGTACCCGTGGGATGCGTTCTTTGCGGGCTCGACGGATGGCACGCTGAGAATCCCGGCGGCTGCCGCGGCGATTCACCAGTTCCAGTCGAGCCTGAACCAGCTCGACGGCTGGTCGACCTCCGCTACCGTCGACACGAGCTTCACGCTGCCGATCGATCCGACGACGATCAACGCCAACACGGTGAAGATCATCAAGCTGTGGGTGGATCCGGCCACCAAGGCGCCGACCACCAATCCGGCTTACCTGCCTGGCACCCCCCCTGCCATCCCGCAATTGCCCTTCGTGGACCGGGTCCTCACGTACGGTGTCGATTACACGGCCGACGTGTCCCCCGATTTCGACAGCGGCGGCAAATACCTTCGCATCACGCCGCTCAAGCCGTTCCACTACAGCAGCGGCCCGGCCTACAACTCGGGCGTCAACGCCGGCAAGATCCTGAACGCCAACTACGTGGTGCTGCTCACGAACGGACTGCACTCCACCGACGGCAAGACCTACCAGCCGGATGCGCTGTACGCGGGCATTCAGGCGGCGCCGGCCAACTGCAGCACGATCACCGACCCGACCGCGCAACAGATATGCCTGCTCACCAAAGCACATCTTGGCATCGCCGGGGGGCTGTTCGGCGCGTCGTTCCCGGCGTCGGTCGTGCTGTCGTGGAGCTTCTCGACCCAGTCCGTGGATGACACGCTGGCCTACCTCTCCGCCGTCACCGCGGCGTCGCCCGCGCAGCCGGCGCTGATCGTGCCGACGGGACTCACGACCAAGAACCTCAGCGCGTCGCTCGCCGGCCACGCGGATGTCTACGTCGGCTCGACCAAGCTGCCGTACTTCCAGACGCCGGCGGCCAACAACCACGACACCTCGATCCTCACCAAGCACTGGACTGCGGCCGGCGCGCCTCCCGCGCCGTTCGACCCGACGAGCCGCAACGTGACCATGTTCAACCCGGTGCCGCTGAAGGTCGCCGACGTGACCGTGCCGCTGATCGTCTCGGTGCCGAACGCGAACTCGGCCTGCCCCGCCAAGCCGGCGAACGGCTGGCCGGTCGTGATCGTGCAGCACGGGGTCACCGGCAATCGCTCACAGGCGATGGCCGTAGCGGACGCCTTCGCCGATGCCTGCTTCGTCGTCGCGGCGATCGACCTGCCGCTGCACGGCATCACCGATGCGACGAAGCCCGAATGGGCGCTTCACTGCACGCCCGCCGTGCCGCAGTGCCTCGGCGCGACCGAGCGCACGTTCGACGTCGACCTCGTCAACAACAGCACGGGGGCGCCGGGCCCGGATGGCAAGATCGATCCGTCCGGCGGTTTCGCTGGCACAACCTTCTTCTACCTCGGCAGCCCGCTGACGGCCCGTGACAACTTCCGCCAGGCCGAATCCGACCTGATCACCTTCACTAAGGCGGTGACGGGCCTGGCGATCGCAGCACCCACCGGCGTAACCCCGATCGGCGTGGACCCGACGCGCGTGAGCTTCGTCGGTCTCTCCCTCGGCGCGATCGTCGGCGGCTCTCACACCGAGTTCGCGGGTGCCGGCACCCGCACCTCGACGCTCGCGGTGCCTGGCGGCACGATCATGCAGCTGCTGAAGGACTCGGCGAGCTTTGGCCCGATCGTCAACGCGCTGCTGGGCGGCTCGGTCGCGCCGAACTCCTACGCCTACAACCTGACCCTGCGTGACCTCCAGGCCATCATCGACGCCGGCGACCCGATCAACCACATCGCCGACGCGGCCTTGCACGTTCCCACGCACATCATCAAGGTGTTGAACGACCAGGTGGTGCCGAACAACGCCACCGACCGGCTGATCCTGCAGGGCGGCCTCACCAAGCTGAAGACAGCGGGCCCCCACGCCGTCACGGCAGGCGCCGGCGCCTATACGTTCTTCTCGAAGGGATCGCACGGCTCGCTGTTCGACCCCACCGCGAGCCTCGCGGCGACCGTCGAGATGCAGAAGGAGTCCGTCCTCTTCGCGGCCTCGGCCGTGCAACCGGGCGGCCCCTTCGTGGTGCTCACCGACCTGTCGGTGATCGACACGAACTGATCCGCCCTCATCGAGGCCACCGAAGGGCGGGAGCGATCCCGCCCTTCTTTTTTGCCTGCGTCCGCTACAATCACCGTTCCCACGCAGCCACTCGTCCGTCCGAGCCGCCCGTACCGCCAGCCCATGGGATTGTTCAGCTTCCGGTCCAAGAAGACCGTCACGGCAGTCGGCGCGCCCGCGCCGGAGGAGATGCCGGCGGCACAGCCGGGCTTCCTCGCCCGCATGCGGGCGCGGCTCAACCGCGGCAACTCCTGGCTGACCTACGACCTCGCCGACCTGCTGCCGGGCGGCCGGATCGACGAGCACGTGCTCGATGAGCTCGAGACACGCCTGATCGCAGCCGACGTCGGCATCGAGACGACCGAGAAGATCCTGGGCGGCCTGCGCACCCGCGTGGCCCGCCAGGAGCTCGGCAACCTCGAGGCGCTGCTCGCGGCGCTGCGCGCCTCGATGCTCGAGATCGTCGGACCCGTCGCGCAGCCGCTCGTCATCGACGCCGACGCGAAGCCCTACGTGATCCTCGTCGTCGGCGTGAACGGCTCGGGCAAGACCACCACCATCGGCAAGCTCGCGCGGCACTGCCGTGACCAAGGCCGCAGGGTCGTGCTCGCCGCCGGCGACACCTTTCGCGCCGCCGCCATCGAGCAGCTGCAGGTCTGGGGCGAGCGCAATGGCGTGCCCGTGATCGCCCAGGCCGCCGGCGCCGATCCCGCGGCGGTCGCATTCGATGCCATGCAGTCCGCGCAGGCGCGCGCCGCCGACGTACTGATCGTCGATACCGCGGGCCGCCTGCACACGCAGAGCAACCTCATGGAGGAGCTGAAGAAGGTGAAGCGCGTGCTCGGAAGGCTCGATCCCGCGGCTCCTCACGAGGTGCTGCTGGTGCTCGATGCGAGCCAGGGCCAGAACGCGCTCACGCAGGCGCAGCAGTTCCACCAGGCCGTGGGCGTCACGGGCATAGTCATCACCAAGCTCGACGGCACGGCCAAGGGCGGCATCGTGCTCGCCATCGCCGATCGCATGCACCTCCCGATCCGCTTCATCGGCATCGGCGAGTCGGCCGAGGACTTCGATGTCTTCGACGCCGGCCACTTCGTGGACGCCGTACTGGCCGGTCCGCGCGCCGTGGTGGGCGGCTCTCCGTGATTCGCTTCGACCACGTCTGGAAGCGCTACCCAAACGGCCGCGAGGCCATCTGCGACCTGTCGCTCGATGTCGAGCGGGGCGAGATGCTGTTCCTCACCGGCCACTCCGGTGCGGGCAAGAGCACGCTCCTCAAGCTGATCGCGCTCATCGAGCGGCCGACACGCGGCACGCTCGTCGTGAACGGCCAGAACACCTCGACGGTGCCGCGCAAGAAGATCCCCCCGTTCCGCCGCGACATCGGCATCGTGTTCCAGGACCACAAGCTGCTCATGGACCGGCCGGTGTACGACAACGTGGGCCTGCCGCTCGTCATCGCCGGCGTGCCGGAGAAAGAAATCGGCAAGCGCGTGCGCGCCGCGCTCGACCAGGTGGGACTGCTCGGCCGCGAGCAGAGCCGGCCGATCGAATTGTCGACCGGCGAGCAGCAGCGCGTCGGCATCGCGCGCGCGATCATCGGAAAGCCCGCGCTCCTGATCGCCGACGAGCCGACCGGCAACCTGGACCCGGACCTCGCCATCGAGGTCATGAACATCTTCAAGCGCTTCAACGAGGTGGGCACGACCGTGCTCATCGCGAGCCACGACGTGCACCTGATCGGGCGCTTCGGCGTGCGGCGCGTGATCCTCGAGGGCGGGCGCGTCGCGGAGACCGGCACCGCCCCGGGCATGAGCCCGGCCGCGGACCTGCCGCAGGTCGTCACCTCGATGGTGGCGGACTGATCATGAAGCAGTGGCTCGAACGTCACGCGCAGACCCTGCTCGGCTCGCTCGGCCGTCTGTGGCAGCAGCCGTTTGCGACACTGCTGACGATCCTGGTCATCGGCATCGCGCTCGCGCTGCCGGCGTGCCTGAACGTGCTGGTGCAGAACGTGCGCGCGGCGAGCGGCGGCTGGAGCAACGCCCTCGACATCTCGGTCTACATGAAGCCCGCGACCAGCTTGGAGGACGCCAGGCGCGCCGCGGAGCGCATCCGCGCGCGGCGCGACGTGGAGGCGGTGACGCTGATTCCGGCGGACGATGCGCTCGCCGAGTTCCGCAAGAGTTCGGGCTTCGGTGAAGCGCTCGAGGCGCTCAAGGACAACCCACTGCCGCACGCGCTCGTGGTGCGACCGGCCGCGGAGTTCCAGGCCCCGGCGCAGGTCCAGGCGCTCTCAGCCGAACTGCGGCAGATCGCCGGCGTGGACATCGTGCAGCTCGACACCGGCTGGGTCAGCCGCTTCAACGCCATCCTCGACGTCGTCCGGCGCGTCATCCTTCTCGCCGCCGGGCTCTTCGCGCTCGGCATCCTCGTCATCGTCGGCAACACTATCCGGCTGGACATCGAGAACCGTCGGGCGGAGATTGAGGTCACCAAGCTCGTGGGCGGAAGCGACGCGTTCGTGCGCCGGCCGTTCCTCTACAACGGGCTCTGGTACGGGCTCGGTGGCGGCCTCGTCGCCGGGCTCATCGTCGCCGTGGTGGTCGCCGTGCTGGCGGACCCGGTGCAACGCATCGCGGGACTCTATGGCAGCGGCTTCCGTCTGCAGGGGCTCGGCCTTGAGGGCTGGGGAACCCTCCTGCTCGGTGGCGCACTGCTGGGCTGGCTCGGCTCGTTCATCGCCACCAGTCGCGAGCTGCACGGCATCGAGCCAAAGTAACTTATTGTTTTATGAAGAGTATTTGATCTCCCGGTCGATCCTGACGGGCGGAACTTCCGGGCTGCTTAGCACTCTAATCTCCCGACTGCTAAGATCTGTAAGTCCTGAAGGGAGGACGCTCGTACGCCATGACCGCCGCCGCCCTGATTCGTCACAGCCGCGCTGAACTCGCGCTCACCGGTCCGATCGGCAGCTTCGACGCCTACGTCGACACTGTCAGCCGCATCCCGGTGCTGAGCCGCGAGGAGGAGTCCGCGCTCGCCACCCGCTTCCGCTCCGAGAACGACCTCGAGGCGGCCCGGCAGCTCGTGCTCTCCCACCTGCGCTTCGTCCTGCACATCGCTCGCGGCTACGCGGGCTACGGTCTGCCGATGGGCGACCTCGTGCAGGAGGGCAACGTCGGCCTCATGAAAGCCGTGAAGCGCTTCGACCCGGCGGTCGGCGTGCGGCTCGTCTCCTTCGCCGTGCACTGGATCCGCGCCGAGATCCACGAATACGTGCTGCGCAACTGGCGGCTGGTGAAGGTCGCCACCACCAAGGCGCAGCGCAAGCTCTTCTTCAACCTGCGCAAGTACAAGCGCCACCTCGGCTGGCTCAGCACCGAGGAGACGCGGGCGGTCGCCCGTGATCTCGGCGTATCCGAGCAGGACGTAACGGAGATGGAGCGGCGCCTGTCATCGCGCGACGTGTCCTACGACCCGGCACCGGACGCCGACGAGGAGGAGGAGTCGTACTCGCCGGCCGCCTACCTGCCGGCCCCGGACGCCGACCCGGCCGTGGCCGTCGAGCGCGCGGAATGGGACGAGGACGTCAGCGACAAGGTCGGCGAGGCGATGAGCCAGCTCGACCCGCGCAGCCGGGACATCCTGCGCGCGCGCTGGATGGACGAGCCGAAGGCGACGCTGCACGATCTCGCCGATCGCTACGGCGTGTCCGCCGAGCGCATCCGTCAGATCGAGGCCAACGCGATCAAGAAGCTGCGCACGCTCGTGCTCGCTGAGGAAGCCTGAGCGGCCTCGCCGCCGCCACCGTTTCCCGCATCGCCGGGGAGGGATGGCCGTCAGGCGCGGTGACGGCCGCGCTGCTTATCCCTGCTTAGCCTTCTCGACGTTCTCCTGCGTCACCGGCACGATGGTGATCTCGACCCGCCGGTTCTGTGCGCGGCCCGCCTCGCTGTCGTTCGATGCCACCGGGTGTGACTTGCCGGCGCCGACCGTCACCATGCGCGACTGCGTCACGCCGCGGCTCGACAGGTACGCCGCGACGCTGTTCGCGCGCTTCTCCGAGAGCTTCTGGTTGTAGGCGTCGCTGCCGACACTGTCGGTGTGCCCCGCCACCTCGATCACCGTCTTGTCGTACTCGCCCAGGGTCTGCGCGACCTTGTCGAGCACCGGGTAGAACTTGGCGTCGACATCGGCACTGTTGAAAGCGAACGTCAGTGCGCCCGGCATGTCGAGCGTGATGTTGTCGCCCTTGCGTACGACATCGACGCCGGTGCCGGCCATCTGCTGGCGCAATTTGGCCTCCTGCGTGTCCATGTAGTTGCCGACGGCGCCGCCGATCATCGCGCCTGCGGCGGCGCCGATCATCGCCGACTTGAAGGGGTTGCCGCCGGCGGTCAGCAGCCCCACCACGACCCCGGCGGCAGCGCCGTAGCCAGCGCCCTGCCGGGTCTTCTCCTTCTCCGGGTTGGTGGAGAAGTTCTGCACCGACTCGCACCCCGCGACCATCACCGCCGCCGCAGCCACCATGGCCACGATCCCGGACTTGAAACCTGCCATCGTCAGTCACTCCTTACGCGAGCCGGACGGTCGCGGGGCGGCGGCCCGGCAGAGACGAAACGTCATTGGCAATAATCCCACCGCCGCGCCGCGACAGGCAATCGTTGCCCGGCCCGGACACCCGTGGCCCGCCGTGCGCGCGACGGCCCGCGGGAGGATGGCTCCCGCGCCGGGCCACCGCTCCGACACCGTGTTGGCTGCGGAAGCCGAAGGGATAGAATGGCGCCCGCTTGCGCTCGTCCCACCGGGCGACAGCGCCCTCGCACGCCTTAACGCCCTGTCTCCAAGGAGCCTTCCCGATGAAGTCCCAGTCCCTGTTCAAAGGATTCCTGTCGCTCGTGTTCGCCGCCTTGCTGCTGGTCGGCTGCGCGAACCAGATGGAGCCTGCCAAGCAGGCCATTGCCGGCGTCGGGGCCGCCCTGCAGGCCGCGGGCCCCGATGCCACCAAGTACATCCCGGACCAGGTGAAGGCCGTGACCGACCAGCTGGTCGACCTGAAGATGAAGTTCGACCAGAAGGACTACCGGGCCGTGGTCGCCGCCGCGCCTAAGCTGCTCGAGCAGGCGAAGGCCCTTGCTCCTGCGGCGGCGGTGAAGAAGGCGGAATTTGTCGCGTCGCTGCCGACTCGCTGGACGGAGCTGTCCACCTCGGTGCCTGCCGCAATTGCCGCCCTCGCGAGCCGCATTGCGGCGGGTGGCGCCGACGCGGCCGCAGTCGAGGCCGCAACGAAGACTCTTTCCCGCTGCAAAGGCTTCTGGGAGATTGCCAAACAGACGCAGGCTGCCGGCAAGCCGCAGCAAGCGGTTGAGTACGCGATCTACATCAAGGAACAGGCGGACAAAGCGCTCGCGACGCTCGGCGGAACCGCCGGCTGACCGGGCCTCCTCCTCGTGCGTCAACGACGGGCCGCCTCGCGACGGCCCGTCTTTTTTTTGCCGGAGCCGTGCCGATTCACGGAAAATGCCCGCTTGGCGGAATCCTGACCGCCTCCCGCTGGGAGTCTCATCGTGCCTGCCAAGACCCTCGATCCGCTTGACCTCTATGCCGTCCGCAACCTGCTGAGCGAAGAAGAGCAGATGGTGCAGGACTCCGTCGCTCGCCTCGTCGACGAGCAGGTCCTGCCGGTGATCCGCAGGCACTTCGAGCAGCACACGTTCCCGCGAGAGCTCGTGGCGGAACTCGCCTCGCTCGGGCTGCTCGGCAGCTCGCTCGAAGGCTACGGCTGCGCCGGCATGAACGCCGTGAGCTACGGCCTCATCTGCCAGGAACTGGAGCGCGGCGACTCCGGCCTGCGCAGCTTCGTCTCCGTGCAGTCATCGCTGTGCATGTACCCGATCCACACCTACGGCAGCGAAGAGCAGAAGCAGAAGTACCTGCCGCGCATGGCCAAGGGCGAGCTGATTGGCTGCTTCGGCCTCACCGAGCCGCACGGCGGATCCGACCCGTCCAACATGAAGACCCACGCCAAGCGCCGCGGCACCGACTGGGTGATCAACGGCGCGAAGATGTGGATCACGAACGCGCCCATCGCCGACGTGTTCGTGGTCTGGGCGCGGACCGAGGAGGGCATCCGCGGCTTCATCGTCGAGAAGGGTGCCCGGGGCCTCGCCGCGCCCGAGATCGAGAACAAGTTCTCGCTGCGGGCCTCCCACACCGGCGCGCTCTTCTTCGAGGACGTCGTGGTGCCGCAGGAGAACCTCCTGGCGGGCAGCGTCGTCGGGCTGAAGGCACCGCTCTCCTGCCTCACCCAGGCGCGCTTCGGCATCACCTGGGGTGTGATCGGCGCGGCGCAGGCCTGCCTGCGCGAGTCCCTTGACTACTCGAAGACGCGGATCCTCTTCAACCGCCCGCTGGCTGCCACGCAGGCGATCCAGATCCGCCTGGCGGAGATGGCGCGCGGCATTACGACCGCGCAGCTGCTGTCGCTGCAGCTCGGCCGGCTAAAGGACCGGGGCGAGATGACGCCCTCGCAGGTCTCGCTCGCCAAGTGGAACAACTGCCGCATGGCCATCCAGGTCGCCCGCGACGCGCGCGATATCCTGGGCGGTGCGGGGATCAGCGCGGAATACGTGCCCATCCGCCACGCCCTCAACCTCGAGAGCGTGATCACCTACGAAGGCACCGAGACCATTCACCAGCTCACGATCGGCCGGGAGCTCACGGGCATCAACGCGTTCTAGCAGCGCGACCGGGACAGGCTCACCATGACCGCAACGCAGACCGAAGGGACCGTGCTGCAACGCGACCACCGCACGACGCGCGGCACGATTGCCTACCTTTCGCACAAGCACGACCGCTACCTGCAGGAGCGGGGTCGCGAGTATTTCCACCTCGACGTGCACTGCGACGGCAAGCGAACGATCACCGCGCATTGCGAGATCGACGACCGGCCGAGCGTGATGCGCGACATCACCTACAGCATCGACGAGCGCTGGCTGCCGATGGACTGCTTCGTACGCATCACCGTCGGCGACCGCTTCATGGGCTCCGGCTGGTTCAAGTTCCACCCGAGCCACACTGAGTGCGAGGCGTTCACTGCGCCTGAAGGCCGCATCTCGCAGCGGATGGAACATCGCCATCCGCCGCTGCGCGCGTTTCAGCACCACGCCATCGCCTGCGACGCCTGGCACCTGCGCCTCTACGACCGCGCGCGCGGACCCGGCGTATTCAGCATCGATGAGTTCCTGCTCTCCTCGCCGGACCACCGCGGCGCCACCGGCCCGATGCTGTTCCGCATCGCGGTGCACATCGAGTATGTCGGCGAGGAGCGGATCACCGTGAGAGCGGGCACGTTCAACGCGCTGCACTTCCGCTACGTGTCAACGCCGGGGCTGCCGCAGGCGCACCCGCCCTACGACGTCTGGTGCACCAACGACGACGAGTTCCTATTCCTCAAGGGCAACGTCGCCGGCTACATGCAGACGTACTACGAGCTCGTCGAGCTCGTGCGCTGAGCGCCTCGCGGCGCTGCGATTCGCGGGGCCGCGGCCGGACCGGCAACCTCGACGCCCCGCCGGAACGGCGCCGCAGGCCTTTTCGGCGCGCAGCTGTCCGCATTCCTTACGAAACAGCCGGCGACGGACTTGAAATTTAGCGGTGCAAGTCCTTGTTTTCGTTGGTATCGCGTTTTCTTGGCACGGCATTTGCTCACTTCTTCACGATTCCCGGGCGGGCTGTCCGGGGACGAAGATACCCGGCCGGGGGCAGGGCCAAGCTTTCGCCAGGGGATGACGGGAAGAACGAAGGATACGCGAGGGACCGATTCAAAGAACCCCGAATGCGGGCGGCAAGAATCAGAAGCGCCAGAACAAGAAGAGCGTCCGCCCGGTGCAAGAGGACGACAACCCCGCGACAGCGGGGTTTTCTTGCTCGCGAGTCAGCCAACGGCGATCGGCTCGATCTCGTAGCCGATGACTTCCCGGGTCTGTGGGTCGACGATCGGCTTGCCGCTGTTGAAGCGGCCCGCGACCCGGGCGCGGCCGAGCAGGCTGCGGTCCGAGCTCAGGGTGCACAGCATCACCACACCGTCGGGATCACGCAGCAGCGCGGTGACGAGCTGCGAGGGCCCGTCGACGGCCTGTGCGGGCTCCGGCAATAGCACGGCCAGGATTTCGGACGGCATAGGCGAGCGCAACCTCGCACGGTTCTCGGCCACGGGATGAGCCAAGCAACATACATGCCACCGCCGAAAGCGCGCGGCAGTACTCGTCTTGCCCGGGCGTCGCGCCCTGGGCCGTGACGAATTTCGTCAGTGACGAACAAGGAGGGGTCCACCTGTCACGCCGTGCGCGCCGGCTTCAGCGACGGCCGGCGGCGCCTGAGGCAAGCGAGCGTCGCGTTACGTAAGATGCGGGTATCGGGTCCATGCAGGTCGCGCCATGTCATCCAGTGCCCTCCCCCAGATCATCGCGCATCGCGGTAACGCCGCGGAGTTCCCGGAGAACACGCTGCCGGCATTCGAATCGGCAGTCGAACTCGGGCTGAAGCACGTCGAGTTCGACGTGCAGCTGACGGCGGACAAGGTGCCGGTCGTCTGCCACGATGCCGATCTCAACCGCGTCGGCGACCGTCCCGACAGCATTCACGAGCTGCCCTGGGCGCAGCTTGCCGAGATACCGGTTGGCGAGATCAAGCGCTTCGGCCGCCGCTTCGCCGTCACCTGTCCCCCGTCGCTGGCGCAGACGGTGGATGCCATTGCCGGCTGGCCGGGCGTCACCGCCTTCGTCGAGATCAAGCGCGCGAGCCTGCGCCGGTTCGGCCGCGAGACCGTGCTTCGGCGCGTGGTGGACGTGCTGCGGCCGATCCTCGACCGCTGCGTGCTGATCTCCTTCGACCTGCCAAGCGTGCGGATCCTGCGGCTCATGGCCGGCGCACGCATCGGCTGGGTGCTCACGGAGTACACGGAGGCGGCCCGGCAGGAGGCCGTGGCCGCGGCCCCCGACTTCCTGATCTGCAACCTCGCGCGGCTGCCGGAGTCGACCGAGACGCTGTGGCCGGGACCCTGGGCCTGGGCGATCTACGAGGTTCGCGACCTGAAGACCGCACAGCACTGCCAGGCGCTCGGCGCGAGCTTCGTCGAGACGATGGCGGTCAGGGAACTGTTGACGGCCTACGCGGAGAGCCGGCGCAAGTGGTGACCTTCAGACGCACGGCAGCGCCGCCGCGCACGGCCGTGCGCGGCGGGAGACGATGAGCAGCGGACCGGCGGAGCTCGCGTGGCTGGCCGGCGAGCTGAGTTCCATCCGGCGCCAGCTACTGCCGGCCGAGGAGTCACCCAACCTGCTTCTGGCGCTCGATCAGGGCGGCAGTGCGAGCCGTGCCGTTCTCTTCGATGCGGTCGGACGCGAGGTGGCTTCGGCGCACGTGCCGATCGGCACGCGCCACGAGGGCGCTGACCGCGTCGAGCACGACGCGGAGGAGCTGGCGCGGTCGCTCGAGCTGGCGGCTCGGGACGCCTGCGAGTCGGGGCTTGCGCAGGGCCGTCCAATCGCGGCCGCCGGTCTTGCCACCCAGCGTTCCACGATCGTGTGCTGGGAGCGCGGCAGCGGGCGGGCGCTGAGCCCCGCGATCTCCTGGCAGGACCGCCGCCAGGCCGCGTGGCTTGAGCGACACTTGCAGCCGCGGGCGGCGTGGGTTCGCGCGCTCACCGGGCTGCCGCTGTCCCCGCACTACGGCGCCAGCAAGCTGCGCTGGTGCCTCGATCACCTTCCGGGCGTGCAGCGCGCGGCGAGCGATGGCGCACTGCTCGCCGGCCCGCTGGCGAGCTACCTGCTCGCACGCCTGCTCGAGGAGCATCCGGCGCTCGCCGATCCGTCCAATGCGGCCCGCACGCAGCTCTTCGATCCTGATGCGCTCGACTGGTCGCCACCCCTCCTTGAGGCATTCGGCGTTCCGCCGGACGTCTTGCCGCGCTGCGTGGCCACTCGCCATGAGTTCGGCACGCTGCCGGTCGGGGGCCGCCGGATTCCGCTGCGGGCCTGCACCGGGGACCAGTCCGCAGCAGCGTTCGCATTCGGGCGGCCAACCGAGGCCGTGGCGTTCGTGAACCTCGGCACCGGGGCCTTCGTGCAGCGCATGGCGGATGCGGGCGCCGCGCTGCCACGGGGGCTGCTGCGCAGCGTGCTTCTCGTGCGCGAGGGCGGGCAGGCCGCCTACAGCCACGAGGGCACGGTGAACGGCGCTGGCAGCGCTATGGAGTGGCTGCGCGGCTGCGTCGCCCTCGACGTCGATCGGGCCCTGCATTCGCTGCCCCCCGACGGCCCGGCTGGCGAGCCCCCGCTGTTCATGAACGGCGTCGGCGGTCTCGGCGCGCCCTTCTGGATACACGACTTCCCGGTCGAGTTCGTGGGCAGCGGCAGCGACCTGCTGCAGGTCACCGCCGTCATCGAGAGCATCGCCTTTCTGGTGGTCGTGAACCTCGAGGCGATGCAGCAGGCGGCGCCGTTGCTGCGTGTCTCCATCTCGGGCGGGCTGTCTCGGTGCGACTACCTGTGCCGCCTCATCGCCGGCCTGAGCGAACTCGTGGTCGAGCGTTACGCGCTGCACGAAGCAACGGCGCGGGGCGTGGCCTTCCTCGCCGCGGGCGAGCCGGAGGACTGGCAGACACTGCCGGTCGATCGTGTATTCGAGCCAGCCGCGAGCGGCTCCCTGCGCGCGCGCTACGCGCGCTGGCGCGGCGCAATGGCCCAGCGCGGCGCGGTGGCGGGCTAGGCGCGCGTACGGCCGGCACCGCCGCATTCGCGGGCGACGCCCGCGCGCTATGCCGCATTGAACGTCGCGAGCACCTCGCGCTCGACCCACGTCGGGCCGGCGTCGCCGTCATAGAACCCGCAGTGCCCGCCGAAGCGCGTGCACGTGATCTCGAGCCTCGGGCTGCGCGCGAGACGACCGAGGTCGTCCACCGGAATGATCGGGTCGTCGGCCGCCGAGACGATGCGCGAGCGCGGTGCCAGGCTCGCGAGGGAATCGCCGACGATGGCATAGCCGTGCAGGTAGTCGGCGAGCGAAGGGAAGTTCGTGAACCGGCGTACCAGCACCTCGGTCATGGCCGTGAGGTTGTCGAGACGCAGGATGTCGCTCAGGTCGTAGGAGTGCGGCCACGCAGCTTGCTTCATGCGCAGCGACTGCCGCCACTTCCAGACGAAATAGCGGCGGTAGACCCACCAGCCGGACTCGAGGCGCGCCAGCGTGCGCGCCGGGTCGAGCGGCGGACAGACGGCCACGAGTCGCTCGATCTCGATGCCCGCGTCGCCGGCGCGGGCTCCGACGCGCAGTGCGAAGTTGCCACCGAGCGAAAAGCCACAGAGATACAGGCTGCGTCCCGGGTGCAGCTCCTGGATGCGCCGCACGGCACCGACGACCTCGGCGATGCGGCAGGAGTGGAACAGGCCCTCGTTCAGGTGCTGCGTGTCGCCGTGGTCGCGCAGGTTGAGCCGCACGACGTCGAATCCGTTGCCGAGCAGGTACTGCCCGAGCGAAAGCGTATACAGCGCCTGCGCGCTGCCTTCCCAGCCGTGCAGCAGGATCGCGACGCGGTCGGAGGCGGGCCGGCCGAGGCGGGCCTGCGTTGTCTCGTGCGCGAGCAGCCTCGCACCCTCGCCGCAGTCGAGCACGATGTCGCTGGAATTCTCGATGAGCGCCCGGCACCGCCGCTCCACGCCCGGCCGGCGCAGCGGCAGGCTCGGGTAGACGGACTGGACGTGCGCGTGCCGCAGCCGCGCGGGCGGCTGGAAGGCCTCGATCACCGTGCTCATGCGGCAGGCTGGATGCGGAACTCGACGCGATTGTTCTGCGCGGCCGCGGTGTTCCATTCCCCGGCAGTGGTCTTCTCGCCCTGCTCCGGGTACTGCACCGCGCTGCGGCGGCCGAGGTTGACGACCTCGACGCCGATCGCCCCGCCCGTGCGCTTGCGCAGGTTGGCGATGAAACTGGCGAAAGCCACCGACTGCCGCTGGGCCGCAGACAGCGCTTCGTCGAACGGGTTGCCGACGAGGTCGCATTTCTGCAGCGGCAGGGCCGGGTCGGCCACCGCGAACCCCTCGTTCGCGCTGCCGGTCAGGCAGAAATCGCCGACGAAGGTCTCGATGTGGATCGTGCCGTGAAAGTACCGTCCTTCGAGCGTCGCCGCCAGGCCGCGCAGACGGTCGAGGCGCTCGTTGGAGAGCGGGACCTCGCCGTACGGGACGTAATCCGTGGCCATCGGTCCGGCCCCGCCAGGATGCGGGGCCCCCGCGGGTGCGGGCGGCGGCGCGGGCGCCGGCTGCTCGGCCGCTGCCGGAACGCTGGCCGCGGCCAGCCGGGCGGCCGCCTGGCGGCTCGCCTGCAGCGCGGCCATCTCACCGGCCAGCTTGGCGTTGGACTGCAGCGCCTGCCAGAACAGCCAGCCAAGGACCACCGCCGGAATGACGCCGAACACAGCCGTCAGCGCGACCGGCCACCACGGGCGCGGGGGCGGGGGCGACAGCACGGGCTCGATAACCGGGGGAACGGGTGCCTTGGCCAGCCCTTCCTTCAGTTCGCCGCCCATGCGGCGGGCGAATGCCTCGAAGGTCGCCAACACGAAGCGCCGCTGCTCGGCGAGCTGGTCCTTGACGAGCTGCTGCATGGATTGCCGCAGCCCGGCCTGCATTTCCGACAGCGCCGCCGGAGGGACCGCCCACGGCGCCTGGGCCGCGCTCGCCGTGGCAGCCGCCGCAGAGGGCGGCACCGAGGCGGGGGCCTCCGGGGCGGTCGGCCCGCCAGGCGCCGGCGCCTCGGTCGATTGCGCGGGCACGCGCTCGGTCGCGGCCGTCGGGCGCTCAAACAGGACCGAACGCTGGCTGCGACGCTCGGGCAACAGGCGCAGCTGGAAGAGGACACGGGAGACGTCCACCGGCCGGACGGTCTTCGGCAGGACGCCGATGGCACCCAGAGCGCGGGCCTGGCTGACGTACAGCTCGCCTTCCTGCGAGGTGTACATCATGAGCGGGATCGTGGCGGTGCGCGGGTCAGCCTTGATGGTCTGTACCGCCTGGAACCCGTCCATGCCGGGCATCAGGTGGTCCATGAAGATCACGTCCGGTCGCGCCTGCCGCAGGTACTCGAGCGCCTGCTCCGCGGATTCCGCGGTGTCGACCGCCAGGCCCTGCTGCTCGAGCATGCGGCTCAAGATTACCCGGGCTGAACGCGAATCGTCCACGATCAGGGCACGCTTGCCCGTCGCCATTCCCTGTTTCCTTCCGGAGGACGCTCCCAATCGGCGCCGCGAGTACCGGCTTTCTACATTGATCCGGGCCCGAAGCCAATCCCGGCAAACGCCTCTGGCCGGACCGGGTACCAAGGGTATGCTTCGGTCTCATCGAGTCAATAACTATAGCGGAGGCATCAAATGCCCTACTCCACGGCGGATATCCGCAATATTGCCCTCGTGGGCCAGGCAGGCGCGGGCAAGACGCTGCTGGCCGAGGCCTTGCTCGCGCAGACGGGCGCGATCCGGTCCAAGGGCTCGCTGGCCCGCGGGACCACGGTCTGTGACTTCGATCCTCAGGAGAAGGCGCTGCTGCACTCCCTCGACGCCGCCATCTGCGGCCTCGAGACCCAGAGCAAGCGCGTCAACATCATCGACACCCCCGGATACCCGGACTTCCTCGGCCGCACGCTGAGCGCGCTGGAGGCCGTCGAGACGGCCGTGATCGTGGTGAGCGCGGTGAGCGGCGTCGACCCGATGACCCAGCGGATGATGGAGTTCGCCAAGAACCGCGGCCTGTGCCGCCTGATCGTCGTGAACAAGATCGACAACAAGGATGCGCGCGTCGAGGAGGTTCTCGAGGAGATCCGCGAGACCTTCGGCAACGCCTGCCTGCCGCTCAACCTGCCGTCGGAGGGCGGCACGTCGGTGGTGGACTGCTTCTTCCAGCTTCACGGCAAGCCCGCGGACTTCTCCTCGGTGGAGGCGGCGCACACGAAGATCATCGACCAGGTCGTCGAGGTCGACGAGGAGCTGATGGCGCTGTACCTCGAGCAGGGCGAAGAGCTCTCGCCAGAGCAATTGCACGATCCATTCGAGAAGGCGCTGCGCGAGGACCACCTCGTGCCCATCTGCTTCTGCTCCGCCGAGACCGGTGCGGGCATCCTGGAGCTCGTGCAGGTGCTCATGCGGCTGATGCCGAACCCGACCGAAGGCAACCCGCCGCCGTTCCTAAAGGGCGAGGGCGAGGCCGCGACGCGGGTCGAGGTGAGCGCGGACCCGTCGAAGCACGTCATTGCGCATGTCTTCAAGGTCACGATCGACCCCTTCGTCGGCAAGCTGGGCGTCTTCCGCGTGCACCAGGGCACCGTCAAGAGCGGAGCGCAGCTGCTCGTTGGCGATGCGCGCAAGCCGATCAGGCTCGCGCACCTCTACCAGCTGCAGGGAAGGGATCACGTCGAGATCACCCAGGCCGTGCCGGGCGACATCTGCGCCGTGCCGAAGATCGACGAGATCCACTTCGACGCCGTGCTGCACGACTCGCACGACGAGGACCACTTTCATCTGAAGCCGGTTGCCTTCCCACCGCCGATGCTCGGCCTCGCGATCCGCGCCGAGAAGCGCGGTGACGAGCAGAAGCTCTCCGAAGCACTGCACCGGCTGACCGCCGAAGACCCGTGCGTGCGGGTCGAGCACCATGCGGCGCAGAACGAGACTGTGCTGTATGGCCTCGGTGACCTCCATCTCCGCGTGATGCTGCAGCGGGTGACGGAGCGGCACGGCGTACCCGTCAAGACGAGCCCGCCGAGCGTGCCGTACCGCGAGACGATCACGCGACCGGCCGAGGGCCACCACCGCCACAAAAAGCAGACGGGCGGCGCGGGCCAGTTCGGCGAGGTCTACCTGCGGATCGAGCCGCTCGAGCGCGGCGCGGGCTTCGAGTTCGTGGACGACGTCGTCGGCGGCGCGATTCCCGGCCAGTTCATTCCGGCCGTCGAGAAGGGCGTGCGCCAGGTCCTCACGGAGGGCGCGATCGCGGGCTACACGCTCCAGGACATCCGCGTGAGCGTGTACGACGGCAAGCACCACGCCGTGGACTCGAAGGAAGTCGCGTTCGTCGCTGCCGGGCGCAAAGCGTTCATCGCGGCGATCAAGGAAGCCAGTCCAATCATCCTTGAGCCGATCGTGCGCGTCTTGATCAACACGCCGGCAGGAGCAATCGGCGACGTGACGAGCGATCTGTCGACGCGCCGCGCACGCATCAGCGGACAGGACTCGCTGCCGGGCGGGCGGGCGGAGATCTCCGCGCTCGTGCCGCTCGCCGAGCTGCAGGACTACCTGTCGCGGCTGAAGGCGATCACGGGAGGCGAAGGCACCTACACCATGGACCTGAGCCACTACGACCCGGTGCCGCCGCGCAAGCAACAGGAACTCGCGGCTGCGTTCAAGCCGCACGAAGAAGCCGACTGACGGAACGGGTGGCCCGCGCCGGCCGGTGCAGGCCACTCAGAACGTCGGACGTGCCGACTCGATCCAGCGGTCGAGCACGTGCAGCACCCAGAGCTGGGTGCCGTGAAGTCCGTGCGGCCGCGGCGAGCGCAGGATGCCTTGGCGTGCCAGTCGCGCTGCCACCTGGCCGGTGAGCTGGGGTCTTTCTTCGAGCCAGCGTCCGCCGGCCCCGCTGAAGCCCTGCTTCGGCCGAGTGAGCACTTCGTCGGGGACCTTGTTCGCGAGGTAACGGCGCAGCGGCAGCTTGCCGCGATCGCCGTCGCGCAAGACCGAGGCGGCGAGCCCGAGACCGAACTCGACCACCCGATGGTCCAGGAACGGCGGCCGCACCTCCAGTGACACCGCCATGCTGGTGCGGTCCACTTTCACCAGCAGGCAGTCGGGCAGGAACGTGTTGAGTTCGAGCCATTGCATCGCCTTGACGCGATCCAGGTCGGGCCGCCAGTAGGCGCGCAGGTGCCAGAGATCATCGTAGTCGCGCGGCACGAGGTCCTCCGCGAGCAGGGCACGCTTTTGCAGCACGTTGAACGGCCCGGTGAGCGCCGAGTGCTGCTCGACCCCGGTCGTCGCGCGCCGATAGGCGGAAATGCCCGGCTTGGAGAACGGCGGCAGCCAGCGCGCGAGAATCTTCGCCAAGGCATTGGTGCGGTACCGGAGCGCCTTGGCGTGGTGAACGTAGCCTGAGAACACCTCGTCCGCGCCCTCGCCCGCCAGCGCAACCGTAACGAAGCGCCGGGCCTCGCGGGCGACGACGAAGTTCGACCAGGCCGCGACGTCGGCGAACGGCTCGTCGAACATCGTCGGAAGACGCGCGAGGGCTTCTTCCGCCTCAAGCGCAGCCACGTACCGCTCGTGATGCTCGGTGCCGAAGTGTTCCGCCACGCGCCGCGCGTACGGCGCCTCGTCGATCTTCGCGTCATCGAAACCGACGCTGAAGGTCCGCGGCCGGTCGAGACTGGCGACCACTGCGGTCGAATCGATGCCGCCCGAGAGGAACACCCCGACGGGCACGTCAGCCAGCATGTGCGCCGGCACCACGTCGTGCAGCAGTGCCTCGAGTCGGCGCTGCGCGCGGTCCGCGTCGGCCTCCTCGGAAGTCGGCTCGGGGGACCAGTAACGCCACGTCCGGATCGAATCGCCGCTCAGGACCATGGCGTGCCCGGGTGGCAGCTGGCGGACGTCGTCGTAGATCGACTTCGGGCAGGGAATGTACTTGTAACTGAAGTAGTCCCAGAGCGCCGTGCGGTCGACCCGCCGCGAACTCAGGCCGGCGAGCGCCTTCAGTTCCGACGCGAAAGCGAACACGCCTGGCCGGTGCAGGTAGTAGAGCGGCTTGATGCCGAGGCGGTCCCGCGCGACGAACAGTTCGCGCCGCGCTTCATCCCAGATCGCGAAGGCGAACATGCCCGCGAGCCGCTCGAGGCAGCGCGGACCGTGTTTGGCGTAGAGCCGCAGGATGACCTCGGTGTCGGAGTCCGAGTGGAACGGCCCCTCGAGTTCGCGGCGCAGCTCGCGGAAATTGTAGACCTCGCCGTTGTAGACGATCGTGTAATCGCCGTAGCACATCGGCTGGTGTCCGGCCGGGCTCAAGTCGACGATGGCGAGGCGTCGATGACCCAGTGTGACGCCAGGTGCGCTCCACACACCGCCGTCGTCCGGACCGCGATGCCGCAGCGTCTCAGTCATCGACTCTACCGTCGCGACCCAGTCACCCGGGCCGACGATTCCCGCTATGCCGCACATCCGTCCGCCTCTGCCTGCGCCACGCGACAGAAGTGTGCATGCTCGCGCATCCCAGAAGCCAATGCTAGACTTGTCTGTGTTGGCTTTGCAGGAGCGTCGCCTTGCCCGGACCTGGTGTCCTCTACGTTGCGTTCGGGGAGCGTTACGTTGCTGAGGCCATCCACAGCGTTCGCTCGCTGCAGCGCCACTGTCCCGGCCTGCCGACGGTGTTGTTCACAGACAAGCCGGCGCCGGGCGCGCCCTTCGACGAAGTTCGGGTCGTCGAGGTGGGCCACATCCGCGCCAAGGTCGACCTGTTCATCGAATCGCCGTTCGACCGGACGCTCTATCTCGACAGCGACACCCGGGTCGTCTTCGATCTGCGCGACATGTTCGACGTGCTCAATCGGTTCGACGTCGCGATGGCTCACGATTTCTCGCGCAAGCGGCTCACGACGGGGAGCCGCATACCGGAATACGCGGCGATTCCGTATGCGTTTTCCGAATTCAACAGCGGCGTCGTCCTCTACGGTCGTTCCCCCGGCGCGCTCAGACTCTTCGAGACGTGGCGGCAGCGCTTCCACGAGTTCAAGGACCGGACTGAGGGCTGGGACCAGGCGTCGCTGCGCGTCGCCGCCTGGGAAACTGATGTCCGGATCCTCACCCTGCCACCGGAATTCAACGTTCGATCGGAAGGCGTGCGGCGCCGGGTCGCGAAGTCAGTCGCGGACGGAAGGAACCCCGGCTTGATGGTGCCGCGAATACTTCACTGGCACGGCCTGCACGAGGCGAAGTGGTGGCATCGCTTCTCGCCGAAGTACCGCGCCTTCAACGTCTGAGCACCGGCCGGTGAAGAGAAGTCGACGTACATCCCGCGCGGTGCCGACGTGCAGGCGGCCGGGACTCGTTTGAGGCCCTTGGCGCACGCAAACCACCAGCGGTCCGGCCCGCCGTCCCCAGACGCCAGAGCCCAGCTCGACTCACGGCCCTAGCCAGGCCCGGACGGCTCGTCGAACAGCGAGTCGGCCGTCGGCTCCGGGCAGGGCTTGATCAGCCGCGCGCCCTCATTGCGAATGTTGCTCACGTCGCGACCCACCGCGCGCGCGACCAGGTCACCGGCCGCTTCGGGCCTCAGCAGGCGGTCGAGCCGATCGAGGTCCTCGTTTCGCGGATCGAGCCACTCCCCGTATGCGGCCGGTGGGATGATCACAGGCATGCGGTCGTGGATGTGCGCGATCGACTTCGGCGCCGACGTCGTGATGAATGCGCACGATTCGAGCGGTTCACCCGTCGCAGGGTCGCGCCACGCCTCCCACACGGCTGCGAACGCGAACGGCGTGCCGCTCGCCGGCTGGATGAAGTAAGGCTGCTTCGCCCGCGCGCCGAGCTTCCTCCACTCGTAGTAGCCGTCGGCCGCGACGAGCGTACGTCGCCTGCGGTAGGCGCTGCGATAGGCGGGCTTCTCACGCAGCGTTTCCGCCCGCGCATTGATCATGCGCGCGCCGATCGACTTGTCCTGCGCCCAGAACGGCACTAGTCCCCAATACAGCATCCCGAGCCGGCGCGTCGCTGCGGCGTCGTCGCGAACGGCGGCGATGAACGTCGTGGGCCCGATGTTGTAGCGCGGCTCGATTTCCGGCGTGTCGTCCGGCAGACCGAACAGCCGGATGACGGCCTCGTGCGGGGAGTAGAAGGCGAACCGGCCGCACATGCGAGGCCCGCTAGTCCCGGATGCCCGTCCCGCGCTCCATCAGCCAGACGCAGCTGGCAAACAGCGCCACGACCGCGGCCACCATGATGGCGAAGGCTAAGCCGACATGCACGTCGGACCGGCCGAGGAACCCGAAGCGAAACGCGTTGACCATGTAGAGGATGGGATTGACACGGGAGGCCGCCTGGGCCCAGTCGGGCAGCATGACGATGGAGTAGAAGACGCCGCCGAGATAGGTCATGGGCGTCAGAATGAACGTCGGCACGAAGGAGATCTGATCGAAGTTCTTGGCGAAGACCGCATTGATGAATCCGCCGAGCGAGAAGACTAGCGACGTGAGCAGCACGGCCGCGGCGACGATGGCGAAGTGCTCGACGTGCAGGTGCGTGAAGAACAGCGCCACGAGGCTGACGACGAATCCGACCAGCAGGCCGCGCACGACCCCGCCCGTGACGTAGCCGAGCACGATCAGCCAGTTCGGCAGCGGCGAGACCAGCAGTTCCTCGATGTGCCGGCCGAACTTGGCGCCGAAGAACGACGACACGACGTTGCCGTAGCTGTTGGTGATCACCGACATCATGATCAGCCCGGGTGCGATGTACTGCATATAAGTGAAGCCGCCCATGTCGCCGACACGCCGGCCGATCAGGCTGCCGAAAATGATGAAGTACAGGGTCGCGGTAATGACCGGGGGCACGATGGTCTGGCCCCAGATGCGGATGATGCGGCTGAATTCCCGGATGACGATCGTGCTGAAACCGATGCGTCGCCGGCGGTTCCGCACCTCGGTCGCCGTCGGCGCGCCCGTTGCAACAGCACCCGTTCCCGAACCGCTCAAGCTCCTTCTCCGTTTGCGGCCTTTCGCTCCCCGCTCGCTACGTCCCGGCCTTCCACGAGCCGCATGAACAGCTCCTCGAGGCGGTTCGCCTTGTTGCGCATGCTGAGCACCTCGATGCCGCGGGCGGACAGGGCCGCGAAGACCTCGTTCAGGTTTTGGTCCTTGTTCACGTCGACCTCGAGCGTGTGGTCATCGGTGGCGACGACGCGGTAGCCGGGCAGCAGCAGCGGTTCGCCGAGCGGCTCGCGCAGGTTGAGCACGAACGCCTCCGTCTGCAGTTTTCGCAGTACGGTGGACATGCGGTCGTTCTCGATGATGCGCCCCTCGTCGATGATCGCGATGTTGCGGCAGAGGCTCTCCGCTTCCTCGAGGTAATGCGTCGTGAGGATGATGGTCGTGCCCTCGGCATTGAGCCGGCGCAGAAACTCCCACATCGAGCGACGGATCTCGATGTCGACGCCTGCCGTCGGCTCGTCGAGGATCAGCAGCCGAGGGCCGTGAATGAGTGCGCGAGCGATCATCAAGCGGCGCTTCATGCCGCCCGACAGCGTGCGCGAGACGGCCTCGCGCTTCTCGTTCAGGGAAAGCTGCTGGAGCCAGTAGTCCATGCGCTGCTTCGCGACCTCGCGCGGGATGCCGTAGAAACCCGCCTGGTTGACGAGGATGGTGGACACCTTCTCGAACTGGTTGAAGTTCAACTCCTGCGGCACCAGCCCGAGACAGGCCTTCGCCGACTCGAGATCCGTGTCGATGTCGTGGCCGAAGACCTCGACCTTGCCGGAGGTCTTGGTCACGAGCGAGGCGATGATGCCGATCGCCGTCGTCTTGCCGGCACCGTTCGGTCCCAGCAGGGCGAAGAAATCGCCCTCCTCGACGTCGAGATCAATGCCCTTCAGCGCCTGTACGCCGTTGCCATAGGTCTTCGTCAGGCTGCGCAGCGACAGGGCCCTCATGGCGCCTCGCGGGGAGAAAAAGGGAGCGCAGCGTAATGCGCGCGCCCGGCCTCAGCAAGGAAGCCTGCGGCGGAGGGGGCTGCGCGGCGGCCACGGGCGGCACCGGTGTGCGTGATTCGCGGCGGCCCGACCCCCGCCCGAGGGGGTGCGCTCCAGGCACAGGCCGACGCAGTGAGCCCTCCGCAGGCCCGCGTCGTCGCCGTCGGCCCTGGCGCTCGATGACAGCAGGGCCCAGAACCGCTCGTGCCACTCCCAGCGCGGGCGGACCAGTCCCGGCCACCCGACGACCGGGCCTAGCTCCGCGGTCCGCATGGCCGCCAGCCGGGCCTCCACGACGGGATCGAGCCCAAGAGCCAGGCGTGACAGCAGCGGCGTGCTGCGGGCCATCTGCCTCGCGGTCGCCAGGCTGAGGAGCAAGAACTCCTGACAACGGCTGGCCATTGCCCACCCGGCCGCATCGGCCCGGCCGGCATCGGCGACACCCTTAGCTTCGGGTCCAGGCGCCTCGAGCCCGGGTTCGGGCAGGAACAGCTGGAATAAGCTGAGCGGGCTGCGGGCCATGCGTTCGCAGACCTCCCCCGGGGAGCTGGCGAGTTCCGCTCGCACCGCGGACGGGATGCAGAACCGCGGATCGCTGGCCAGCGCCGGCTCAAGGCCAAGCGCCAGGTACTCACGGTTCAGGTCCGCGATCTCGCGCCGAATCAGGGGCCCGAGCGGGCTGCCCGCTGAAGGAAGCAGCGTCGCCAAGGGGTGCGATCCGATGGAGTTTCTCATGGCGGATTTCTCCAATTCTGGTCCGACTAGACCATAACCAAATAGTCAATTCCGTATATGGTCTTTCTAGACCATATGTGGAAATGATAGCATGAACGTTGGGGAGGTCGCGCCATGAGGATCACGGACAGTCGTTACGACCGGGACCGGGTCCGGTTCACGCTCGCGCTCAGGATGATCAGGCTGGGGGCGCGAACCCAGACCATCCGCCAAGCGACCGGCCTGTCAAAGGAGCGGATCCGGCGCCTAAGCCGCGAGTACGTGGACCGCCACGCCGACGGCCCGGTCCATCGCCTGCGTGGCAAATCGCCGCGCCGCATGGCCTTTTTCCGTCAGACCCCCGATCACGAACTGCAGGCTGCCACGCTCGGCTCGATGCTGCACGCCTGTGACCTGCTCGCGCCGGCTGTTCCCGCCTATCAGTTGACCCCAGAGGAGGCCGCCCGCTTCTGCGACATCTTTGACCTGTTCCGGGATCTCTGCGCGGCGTGTCTGATCAGCTTCGAGCATGCCTGGTACCTGCGGCAGGCGCTCTCGAGCCGCGAGGAACACACGCTCGCCGCTTGCCAGGGCTGCCAGTCGCAATGGATCCGCGACACACTCGACCTGCTGCCGGACCGATGCCCGGCCTGCCGAATGGGACTGTATCGGCGGTGAGACCGCCCGCCGTGCCGGGTTGCTAGACTGCGCCTCGCCATCCGCGAGGTCCACGTGCGCCGACCCAATGCCTTTGCCGGACCGTATCTCGAGCGTGCCGCGCACCTGCGCAAGGACGCGGCTTTCTTCGCGCGGGCGCTGCGCGACCCCGCCGCCGTCATCGTGCCCGTATGGCGGTCGCGCAACCTCGTCTGCCGCGGGCCGGATGGTTCCTCGGCCGCCTACCTGGAGAGCACGCATGGGATCCGTGATGCGGTCCCGGATGCCGAACTGATCCTGCTCGGCCAGTTCGAGGGCCGCACCTACTTCGCGGCCGAGCTGCCGGGCGCAGAGCCCCCGGCGCTGCTGCCCGGCGCCAGCTTCGAGGACCTGCGCGTCGTCGGCGCGCAGCTGCCCGCGCAGCAGGCCGGAGTCCTCGCCTACGCGCGAGCAATGGCGCACTGGCGTCGACGGCACCGATTCTGCGGAGTGTGTGGCGCCGGAAACGACAGCGCGAGCGCGGGCCACGTCATGAAGTGCGGAAACGCCGCGTGCGGCGCCGAGCACTTCCCGCGGCTCGACCCGGCGATCATCGTGCTGGTGACCGACGGCGAGCACGCGCTCCTCGGCCGGCAGGCCTCCTGGCCACCCGGCCGCTATTCGACGATTGCCGGGTTCGTCGAACCCGGTGAGAGCCTCGAGGATGCCGTCGCTCGCGAGGTGCTCGAAGAGACCGGCGTGACAGTCCTCGACTCGGAGTATCACTCCTCGCAGCCATGGCCGTTCCCGGCTTCGCTGATGGTCGGCTTCACCGCGCGCGCGGCGGACGGCGCGACGGCTCGCGCCGACGAGGAACTTGAGGACGTGCGCTGGTTCAGCCGCGCGGACATCGCCAAGGGCTTGCCGGGCCTGCCGCCGCCGCAGTCCGTGTCGTTTCGCCTGATCGAGGACTGGTACGACGCCGGCGCAGCCGTTGCGCTGCGGCTGACGCCGGGCTTGAAGCTCTGGGGCGCCGAGCGCCGCTAGACCGACCAGCCCGGCCGTGACTCTCGAAATCGCCTTCGTGCTCGCCGCGGCCTTCAGCGCGGGGCTCGTCGACGCAATGGCCGGCGGCGGCGGCCTCATCCAGTTGCCCGCCATGTTCGCGGCCTTTCCGGCGACACCGCACGCGGTGCTGCTCGGCACGGGCAAGCTGGCGGGACTCGCCGGTACCTCTAGCGCTGCGGCCCGCTACCTGCGGCACGTGCGCCTGGACTGGGGAGTGGTGGGCGCGGCCGCCGCCGGCGCCTTCGTTGCGGCGCTGGCCGGAGCGTGGATCGCGCTGCAGATCCCGCCGGCACGATTTCGCGCCATGGTGCCCGTGCTGCTCGTGGCCGTGCTCGTCTACACGCTCATGCACAAGGACCTCGGGAATGTGCACCGGCCCCGCGGCGGCGCGCCACTCGCGGCCGCCACGGCCGGTGCGATCGGCCTCTACGACGGGTTCTTCGGCCCGGGCACCGGCAGCTTCCTCGTCTTCCTGTTCATACGGGTGTTCGGGCTGGACTTCCTGCACGCGACAGCAGCTGCCAAGGTCGTCAACGCCGCAGCGAACGTGGCCGCCCTGCTGCTCTTCGGGGTCACGGGCAAGCTGTACTGGTGGCTCGGTCTCGGCATGGCCGCCTGCAACGTCGCGGGAGCACAGGTCGGCAGCCACCTCGCCATTCGTGGCGGCAGCGCGTTCGTGCGCAAGGTGTTCATCGCCGTGGTCTCATGCCTCATCGCCAAGACCGCATGGGACGCGCTCATGCTGCATCTCGGGTAGATTCGCGCCATGGACGGCGCACTCGCCCCCCTGATCAGCGTCGCACTCGGCATCGGCCTCGCCGCCGCCACCGGCTTGCGCGTATTTCTGCCGCTGCTCCTCGCCGGGCTTGCCGCACGCGCAGGGTTCGTGCCGCTCGCGGCGGGCTTTCAGTGGCTTGCCACCACACCGGCCCTGGTCACGCTCGCCACGGCGGCGGTCTGCGAGGTGCTCGCCTACTACGTCCCCGGTGTCGACCACGCGCTCGACCTGGTTGCAGGCCCGGCGACCGTCGTCGCCGGCGTCGTCGCCAGTGCCGCCGTCATGGCGGACATCCCGCAGAGCGTGACCTGGCCAGTGGCCATCATCGCGGGTGGTGGCATTGCCGGCCTGACGAAGGGCAGCACCGCCGTGCTTCGCGCCAAGTCCGGCCTCCTGACCGGCGGCCTCGCGAACCCGCTCGTCTCCACCGTGGAAAGCATCGGCGCGGTGGTGCTCGCGGTGCTCGCCATCCTGGTGCCGTTCGCCTGCCTCGCGGCCGTGATCGCTCTGCTTGCCTGGGCGACGCGCAAGGCGGGGCGGATCCTCTTCGGCCGGCGCACGGCCTGAGGGCAGCGCGGCGGCCGGAGGCCCTACAATGAGCGGGCCATGTGCCTGCTCGTCGTCGCCTGGAGATCGCATCCCCGCTACCGGCTGATCGTCGCCGCGAACCGCGACGAGTTTCACGATCGCTCGGCGGCGGCCCTCGGCTGGTGGAGCGACGACCCGCGCATCCTGGCCGGCCGCGACCTGCGCGCCACGGGCACCTGGATGGGCGTAGCGCGGTCCGGCCGCTTCGGCTTCGTCACGAACTTCCGTGACCTCGAGAATCCGCCGTCGCCGGACGCGCCGTCGCGGGGGGCCTTGGTGAGCCGCTTCCTGGCCGGCGCGACTTCCCCCAAGGAGTACCTCGACGACCTGCGCGGCAGCGCGCCCCGCTACGCCGGCTTTAACCTGCTGGTGGGCGGGCCGCGCATGCTGTACTACTTCTCGAATCGCGACGGCTCCGCGGCGCGGCCGCTGCGCCCCGGCATCTACGGGCTCAGCAACCACTTGCTCGATTCGCCGTGGCCGAAGTTGCTGCGCACGCGGTCGCGCCTCGAGGAACTCGTCACCTGGGGCGAGATCGAGGCGGAGGTGCTCTTCGACCTGCTCGGCGACCGACAGACCGCGGACGAGGACGAGACCCCGGAGACGGGCCTGCCGCCCGATTGGGAGCGGGCGCTCTCGGCACCGTTCGTGGTGCACGAGCGCTACGGGACGCGCTGCAGCACGCTGCTGCTCGTCGAACGCGGTGGACGCACCGTGATGCACGAGCGCCGCTTCGACGCCGCCGGCGGCCAGACCGGCACGACCCGCATCGAGTTCACGAGCGCGGACACCCCGGAGCATTGGTTCGAGAACGAGTCGCCAGAGGACGCGCTGCCCGGGGACAGCAGCTTCGACACGTCGCCGGAATGAGCCTGCCCCGCCGCATCGACAGGGCCCGCTTGCTGGTCGTCGCACTGGCCGCCGCCACCGCGCTGACGAGCGCCAGCCTGCCCGCCCTTGCGGGGCTCCCGATTGTCGGCAAGCACGACCACGTCTCGATCAGGATCGAGGGCGTCAGCTCGGAAATCGAAGCAAACATCCGCAGCTATCTCACGCTCACCCGCTACGTCGACCGCAGCGATCTCGCCGACAAGCAGGTGCGCCGGCTGGCGGACCGGGCGGTGGACGAGGCCGCCGACGCGCTGCGGCCCTACGGCTACTACTCGCCTTCGATCCGCAGCCGCACCACCTACGACGAACCCGACTGGATCGTGCGGCTCAAGATCGATCCCGGCGCGCCGGTACGCATGAAGACCGTCGCGGTAGAGCTGGCAGGCGCCGGGCACGACGACGCCGAATTCAAACGGATCATCGCCGCCAGTGCGCTGAAGCCGGGCGCGCGGCTCAACCACCCGGCGTACGAGGCGCTCAAGACGGACCTGCTGCGCAGCGCGCAGGAACGGGGATTTCTCGACGCGAAGTTCACGCGGCGCGAGCTGCTCGTGGAGCCGAAGACACTCTCCGCCGAGGCGCGCCTCGACTTCGACGCGGGCAGCCGCTACGAATTCGGCGACATCGTGATCCTCCAGGACGTGCTCGACGCTCGCAAACTGCAGGGCTACCTGCACATCAGCAAGGGGCAGCCCTATTCGGTGCGGGAGATGCGCTCGACGCAGTACGCGCTCGAGGACAGCAACTACTTCGCGTCCGTCTCCGTAACGCCCGGTGAGCGCGACCGAGCCACGCTGACGGTGCCGGTCACCATCCGCGGCGAGCCGATTCGGCGCGACCGGTACGCCGTGAGCGGCGGCTACGGCACGGACACCGAGCTGCGCGGCAAACTGAGCTGGGACCGGCGTAGGGTCAACGACCTCGGGCATCGGCTGCACGCGGAACTCACGGCGTCGCAGGTCAAGCAGGAAGCGATCGCGACCTACGTGATCCCGGTCGGCGACCCCAGCCTCGAGAAGCTCGATTTCTCGATCGGCGTCGTCAACGAGGAAATCGGCGACCTGCGCAGCAAGCGCCTGGAGGTCGGGAGCGGCCTCACCGAGGTGTTCGGCCATTGGCAGCGCGTGCTCTTCCTCAAGCTCAACGACGAGCAAACGATCAACCCGGCCGGACCCGACACGCACGACCTGCTGCTGATCCCAGGCATCAGCTACGCGAGTCTGCCGCCGAATTTCCTGACCGGCTGGACGCGCGATGCGGTCTATTACTTCGAACTGTCGGGCAGCCCCAACTCGCTCGGTTCAGATGCCTCCTACCTGCGATTCTACGCGCGCGGGGAGCGGGTGTGGCCGGTGACGGGCCCGTGGTACGTGCGCCTGCGCGGCGAGCTGGGTGCGAGCTGGGTGAATCAGTTCTCGCAGGTGCCGGCCTCGCAGCGATTCTTCGCCGGCGGCGACCGCAGCGTGCGCGGCTTCGCCTTGAACGAACTCGGGCCCACGGAGGTGGCGCCCGACGGCACGAAGACCAATGTCGGCGGCAGGGACAAGCTCGTGGGCAGCATCGAAATCGAGCGTGATTTCCCGCACAACCTGCGCGGCGCGGTGTTCTTCGACGCCGGCAACGCCTTCAACAACTGGAACACACCGCTCGAGTATTCCGCGGGCATCGGCGTGCGCTTCAAGCTGCCGATGGTGATGATCGGCTTCGACCTGGCGCAGGCGCTCTCCGAGTCCGGCAAGAAGCCGCGCGTCCACCTCAACATCACGCAGGTGCTCTGAGTGAAGTTGCGCCGGATCATTGCCGCCGGGTTAGTACTGCTGCTGCTCGGCGGGGCCGCGGTCTTCCTGCACCGACTGCTGTGCACGGAGGAGGGCCTACGCTTCGCGTTGCGGCAGCTCGAGCGTCTTGAGACCGTGAAGGTTCGGGTGGTCGGCGCGAGCGGCACGCTCGCAGGTCCGCTCTCCGCCGACCGCATCATCGTCGATCACCGCACGGTACACATCGACGTGCGTGGCATTCACGTCCGGCCGCGTGTTGCGGCGCTCTGGACCGGCACGGTCCGGCTCGACGAGCTGTCGATCGCGACAGTCTACGTGGCGCTCAGGCCCCACGAACCGCAGCCGGAGTCGTCGCCGCAGTTCCTGCCGGCCGGCCTGCGGATCATCGCGCCGGATTTCACCGTCAACAGTGTCTCGCTGACGCTCGTGAACGGCAGCCGATTCACCGTGCAGCGCGCCTACGGGTCATTGCGCCTCAGCCGCTCGCGGCTCGCCGTCGAGCCCTTCACGCTGGAGGACCGGGCCGGGCAGCTAGCGGGCGAGGTGCTCCTGCGCGCGGCGGAGCCGCTGGGGCTGCGCGGCAAGGTCAGCGGACGCTGGCGCCTCGCGGACGGGTACACCTACCGCTTCACGGCCGCGGCGGAGGGCGACCTCGACCGGCTCTCCACCGACGTGGCGCTGCAGGAACCGGCGCGACTGGCCTTCTCCGGCACGTTGCTGGATCTCACGAAGGAAGCGCACGCCACCGGCGTCGTGCGGGCGATCGAGTTCGATGGCTCGCCGTGGATTGCAGCCGGCACGCTGCCGAAGCTGAGTGGGTCGCTGGCCGTGGTGGCGAGCGCCCGCTCGACAGGCCTCGACGGGACGCTCACCTCGCCGGCGATCGACGGCGGGCAGCTGCGCCTGCAGGGCGCGGGCGCCTGGCACGACGGCGTACTCGAAATCGGCTCGCTGCGCACCTGGCTGCCGCGCATGCAGAGCGAACTCACCGCGAGCGGCACCATCGCCTTCGGCGGCGGCTCGCCCCGGCTCGCGCTGCACGGGGAGTGGACGGGGCTGCGCTGGCCTCTGTCGGGCCAGGCGGTGGTGGAGAGCCCCGAAGGCCGATACACGCTTACTGGGGCGTTGCCCTATGCGTTCGGCACGCGCGCCCGCGTGCGCGGGCCGTCCATCCCGGAGGCCGCCCTCGACGTCGCCGGTTCGTTCGACAGGGAGCGGGTGGTGCTCGATCGCGCGGACGTTGCCACTCTTGGCGGCAACCTACGCGGCTCCGGCCAGCTCGCGTGGACCGGCGCGAAGCAATGGCGGTTCCACATCGAGGGCCGGGACCTTGACGTCGGCAAGCTGCGGCCGGGGGTCCCCGGCAGGATCAGCCTCGCGGGCTCAATCGCGGGCAAGGGGCTTGCGGCCACCTCGCCGTGGACGGCGACCGTCGAATCCCTGTCGGGCACGGTATTCGGTCGCGCGCTCACCGGCCGCGGCGAGATCGCCGGCCGCGATGGCGACGTCGAGCTGCGGCAGGTGCACGTCGCCAACGGCACCTCGCACGTGGACCTGAACGGCCGCTGGGGCCGCACGGTCGACCTTCGCTGGGACGCTGACCTGCGCTCGCTCGCGGTCGTGGCCCCCGGCCTCGCGGGCGAACTGGTGTCGAGTGGCTCGGCGCGGGGCACGGCGGCGCGCCCGGAGGTGGCCGGCGAGGCACACCTTCGACACCTCCGCTACGGGGGCATCGAGGTCGCCAGCGCCGATGCGACTGTCGACGTGGACATGAGCGACAAGCGCGCGTCCCGGCTGGAGCTGCGTGCGAGCACGCTGCAGGCCGCGGGCCTGCGCCTCGACACGCTGCACCTCCAAGCCGGGGGATTCATGCGTCAGCACGACCTCGAGCTGCAATTCGCAGCGCCCGACAACCCGGAGCGGCGGATCGCCGAGTTCCGCGGAACCATGGCCGCGAACGGCACGTACGATGCCAAGACGCAGACTTGGCGCGGCGAGCTGGCTCGGACGACGTTCACTTTCCCTGACGGGCAGGCAAGCCTGCTGCAGCCGGCGGCGCTCGAGTTCGGCCCGGCGCTCGTGCGGGTCGCCCCCATATGCCTAGCGAGCAACGAGGCCCGCCTGTGCGTCGAGGGCGAGCAGGTGAGCAGGCCGCAGTCCTGGCGCCTCATCTACTCCGCGCGGGACTGGCCGCTGCAGCGCGTCCTGCGCACGCTGCTCGGCTGGCACCAGTTCGGCGGCCGGCTGCAGGCCAGCGGCCGGGTGGAGAAGCAGCCCGGCCAGCCCTGGGTCGGCAGCACCGTCCTGCTCGTCGACAGCCCGACGCTCGACGTGCCGCTCAACAAGTTCCGCACGCAACGCTTCGATCTCGGCCGCGCGCGCGTTGACCTGTTCGCGCAGCCTGACAGCCTGCGGGCCAACATCGACCTCGACTTGACCGAGAGCACGCGCGTCAGCGGCGAAGCCGTCGCGGAGCGTCGTGAGGACCTGCTGTCCTCCCCGCTGCGCGGCACGCTGCACGGCGAGTCCGCGGCGCTGACGGCGATGTCGCTGTTCGTGCCCGAAATCGACCGCTCCGCGGGCAGCCTCGACGCGCAAGTCACGATCGGCGGCACGCTCGGCGACCCGCAGTTCACCGGTGCGATCAAGGTACGCGACGGGCGTTTCGAGCTGTATCGCACCAACCTCGTGCTCTCGAAGGTGACCGCCGATGGCAAGTTTGTCGGCGATGAGCTCGAATTCGAGGCCCAGGGCGAAACGGCGAAGGGCAAGGTCACGCTGGATGGCCGCTTCCGCTGGCCCGACGGAGTCATGACGGGGTCGATGCACATGCTGGGTGATCGCCTGCTGGTCGCCGACACGCCGGAGTTCCGGATCCTCGCCTCGCCGGATCTCACGCTGCACTCGGGTCCGCAGGGCTACGAGGTCGAAGGGCAGATCCAGCTGCCCATGGCCAAGATCTCACCGAAGGACCTCAGCAGTTCCGTCAGCACGTCGCCCGACGAGAAGATCGTCGGCATGGAGGTGACGGACTCTGGTCCCTCGACCGTGGAACGCGTGCGGAGCCGCATCCGCGTCGTACTGGGGGACGACGTGCGGGTGGACAGCTACGGGCTCAAGGCCCGGTTGGGCGGCGACCTGACCGTGCACACGCGGCCGGGCGACGTCGCGCGCGGCGACGGCGTAATCAACATCGTCGAGGGCCAGTACAAGGCCTTCGGGATGGACCTGAAAATCACGAAGGGCAAGATCAGTTACGCCGACGCCCCCCTCAACTCGCCACACATCGATCTGACGGCGGAGCGCAACATCGAGGACCAGGACATCACCGTGGCAATCAACGTGCGCGGCAGCCTGCAGAAGCCGTTCGTCACGTTCAGCTCGACTCCCCCGATGACAGAAAACGAGGCGCTCTCCTACCTGCTCACGGGCCGTTCGATCGACACGCTGCAGTCCAGCCAGGCGACGAGCGTGAACAAGACCGCCGAGAGCCTCGCGGTGAGCGGCGGCGGCCTCATCCTCGGCGGCGTCGGCAGCAAGATGGGGATCGACCAGGTGAGCGTCGAGCGCACGAGCACGAACGACACGTCCGTAACGCTGGGCAAGGCCCTCTCACCGAGGCTGTTCGTGAGCTACGGGGTGTCGATCGCGGAGGCGATCAACACGATCAAGCTGCGCTACACGCTGAACCATCTCTGGTCGTTGAAGGCCGAAGCGGGGCTCAACCAGAGCGCGGACGTGGAGTACAAGATCGAGCGCTGAGCCGCCAGCGTGCGCGGGTCGGCCACTCGCCCCGCCCGGTCATGAACAGTTCCTATACCGAATCGTAGTAGCGCTGCAAACTCGGCGGGCTCAGCACCTCGGGCAGAACTGGGGCGTGCCGCCGGCGTGACTCACGGCGGCGTCCAGGGTCAAATTGATCCCGGCGGCGCGCATGCCCGCGTGCACCGGGTCGAAGTCCGCGGCCGGTGGCAAGCGCAGGGTCGCCCGTTCAGCCTGTCGACGGCCAGAAGTCGCAGGTCAGTACTTCTCCATGGCTCGGCGGTCTGCTTGTGGATTCTCCCCGAATATCACGACGCCGACTCGAGCATCAGCAAGTCGGGTTCGGCTCTTTGCTTAGCCCTTCGACTTCGGGGGTATCGTTGTTTGGACGACGACTCAGCGCGAGCCGTCCGGCGGACTGCGCAATCCAGCAAGAGCTCAGAAACGGAGAAGCGCAGGAAAAGAAGAAGCCCACCGTTTCCGGTGGGCCTCCTGTATTGCGGCAGCGATTAGAACTTGTAACCGACGCCAACGATGGCTGTCAGCTCTCTGGGCCTAAACTCTGCCTTGCCACTATAGCCGGTCCAGGTCTTGCTCGCGAACTGGGCTTCCTGCAGCTCAGCGAGCCAGTAGATATTTGACGAGAACCTGAGCTTAAGACCTAAGCCATAGCCAAACCCATCGAACGATTGGTCCAGAGACCCACCGCCAGCGAGTTCAGCAACGCCCTTCGTCTGAACGTATCCGAGCTTCAGGTAGACGAGCGTGGAATCGTTCAAATAAATGCCGGGATCGACACTGACGCCCCAGGTGTCTTTGCCCTTGAACTCAGCGCTATTTGGCAGGCTGCCGGACTTTTGATCGCCAATAACGTAATAGGCGCTTCCGGCCAAATTGAACTCGTCCCATCCGTACGAGTAGCCGGCTGCGATCTGACCGATGAAGCTGGTATCGCCGAGTTTGAATGTTCCAGTGCCCGTACCATAAACGTCCGCAGGCACTTGGAGTGTCGAACTCGCGGTGCCGATGCCGAGCTGCACAAACGGACCGTCAAAGCTACCGGCGAGCGCGGCGGTCGAAGCAACACTCAGTGCGACGGCGACAGTGATTTTCTTGAGCATCATAATTTCAATCTCCTCAGCTAGACAAACATGGGCCTGGACCGGATGGCCCCAATATCGGCTATGTCAACTTGGCATTCGTCACGCCGGTCGGCCATGACAGATTAGGTTAGCTGTAGGTGCCTGGAGGGAAGGACAGCTGGCGACGGCGGTCGGCCTCGCTAGATTGTCATTCTGGGCACCTGTAGCCTGCTCACAACATACCATGCTGTGCCAACGCATATATTACGAGCCTCCCAGGACATCTCCGGTATCGCGGTTAACCGCTAACCGAAGTACGTGAGCGCGTATCTGCTTTGCGCGAAAACCTCGGCTTTTGCCGATAATTCGTGGGACCTCGCGCCGACGCCGGAGAACGGCTGCAATCGGTCCCGTCGAGCGCTGTGGTAATTCGGCAACGCTTCTAGTCCGCGGTGCGGGTCTGACCGAGCAGGACTCGGCTACTGCGAGCGTCCATTCTCTTGGCGCTGTCCACGCAACGGCTACCAGCCCGGTTCAGCCCGAAGCCGGGATCCGCACTGTCGTTCTCCGCGGCGAGTACGCCTGGGGCCAGGCGACGGGCGGTTGACCGAGCTGCGGCTCGACGGCACGGACGGCCAACCCTCTACGGCAAGCTCTTTGATATCCCGCCCCGAGCCGCTCAGTCGAAATCCGCGGGTCGCTCCCGCTTCACCCAGTGCTCGTACATGCGCGCCACCTGCCTGGGCGTGCTTCGGGCGAGCGACATCGGCGGCAGCTCATCGACCGGGAAGAACCCCACGGCATCCGTTTCGAAGCTGGTGCGGGCCTCGCCGCCACGAATCTCACAGAGGAAGAAGACCTTCCAGCAGTGGAACAGCGAGGGGCCGTGGCCGTGACGGCTGCGGTCGAGCAGGGCGGCGAGCTTCACCGCGCGGGCGCGGTAGCCGGATTCCTGTTCTATTTCCTTCTCCACGGCCCCGGACGGCGTGTCGTTGACGTCGGCCCATCCTCCCGGCAGCGTCCAGCGCTGCTCGGCACGCTCGCGCACGAGCAGGACGCGGTCCTCCGTGTCGAACACAGCGCCGCGGACTTCCACCTTCGGAGTGACGTAGCCCGACTCGGCGGCCCAGAGCGCTCGCAGCGGCGCCTGGTCCTCCGGCGCCGGTCCGGCGAGCAGTTCGGCCGCGATGCTCTCGATCTGCTCATAGCGCTCGCGATCGAATTCGTTGTGGCAGAAGTGCAGGCCTGTGCGTGCCAGGGCGTGCAGGCTTCGGGCAAGCTCGAGGCGGCGGTCGTTCATGGCGGGCTCCAGGTGGCGGGTCGCGGCCTCGCGCATTGTCGCGCCGGCGCCGGGCCGCCCGCAGCTTGACAGGCTACTGTCACATCGACAGGTTATACGCCGCTGCCACCTGACCGCCGGGAGCGTTGCCCAAGCCGATGAGCCCGCAGACCGATACCAGCGAGGACGCCTTCCAGGATGTCCTGCTGTCGCTGTTCCAGCTCCATGGACAGGTGCTGCCGGCCGCCGAGGCCATGTCAGGCGAATTCGGCCTGACCGGCGCGCGCAGGCCGGTGAGGCGCGTCGTCGCCCGCCGGCCGAAGACTGTCTCGCAGATCTCGCGACGTCTGGGTCTGCAGCGGCAGCAGGCGTGGCTCGCGCGCTGCCTGCGCCGCCTCCGACGCGCGGAATTCGACGCACTCGCCCGTTCGCTCGCGGGCCTGACGGCGCGGGTCAAGGACGCCACCGACCGCGAGGCGGAAGACGGACGACGAACCGCTACCGGACGGCGTGCTGCGGCCAGTGTGCGTCGCCGCATCGTCGCTACCTGATCCGATCGCCTGCCGCCACGATCACCGACCCGAGGGGAGAAACCGACATGATCGCCAGCCACCTCGTGCTCAAGTGGGCTCACATCATCGCCATGGTCTACTGGCTGGGCGGCGAATGGGGCGTGTTCCAGACCTCCTACCACGTCACGAACCCGAAGCTGCCACTCGAGGAACGCCTGCGGCACAAGGAGACCGCGTACCGCATCGACATCCTGGCGCGCACCGGCATCATCCTGCTTCTGCCGCTCGGCCTGCACATGGGCGTCAACTTCGGCGTCGTCCCCTTCGGCCGCGAAGCGCTGCCGCTGATCTGGATTGCGTCGGCCGCGTGGCTCGGGCTGTGCTGGGCCGCATTCGTGAAGCGTGGCACCGACCTCGGCATCCGCCTCACGATCTGGGACGAGCGCGTCCGCTACGTGCTGATCCCGGTGCTGCTCGTGAGCGCCGTCGTGTCGCTCGTGACCGGCCATCCATTCACCGCCAAGTGGTACGCCGCGAAGGTCGGAATCTACGCCCTGCTGCTGGTGATCGGCCTGATCCTCCGCTTCGTCATGCGGCACTGGACCGAGATCTTCCGGGCAATGGCTGCCGGGCCGCGGCCCGAGCTCGAGGCACAGCTCGCGCGGGAGATCCTGCTCGCACGCCGCCTCGCCTACCTCTATTGGATCGGCATCGGCACGGTCGCCTTCATCGGCGTCACCAAGTTCTTCTGAACGGCGGCAGCCGGCGCGGTTGCACGCTGCGGCCCGGCGCCCGAGGCGCCGGGCCGCAGCGCTTTGCGGACACGGTGCCCCTTGACACTGGCTGCATAATTATGCAAATTGGCACGGTTTTTATTCACACCAACCGGGCGGGTGCCTTGGCCACAGACCTGAATGCCCAAATCCTCCGCCGGGACGCGATCATGCGCATCCTGCGGCGGGCGGCGGTGACCCGGCAGGCGGAGCTGGTCGACCTGCTGCACCGAGAGGGCTTCGACGCCACGCAGTCGAGCATCAGCCGCGACCTGCGCGAGCTCGGCGTGGTGAAGGGTGCCGACCGGTACCTGCTGCCCGCCGTCGAGGACGCGCTCACGCCGAGCCATTTCGAGACGGTCCGGGCATTCATCAAGGGCTACCGGAGCGCCGGCCCCCACCTGATGGTGCTGCGGACCACGGCGGGCGCGGCGCAGAGCGTCGCCATCGCGCTCGACAAGGCCCGCTGGCCCGAGGTCGTCGGCACGATCGCCGGCGACGACACGATCTTCATCGCGACGGAGAGCGCCCGCACGCAGCTCCAGCTGCACGAGCACCTTCGTTCCTCCTTCGGACGCTGAGACCCCCCATGACCACGAAGCCCCAGGGCGCCAAGCCCATCCTGCTCGCTTTTTCCGGCGGACTCGACACTTCGTTCTGCGTGCCCTGGCTCGCCGAAACCTACGGCCGCCCCATCGTCACGCTCACGGTGAACACCGGCGGCATCGACGCGGAGGCCGCCCGCGTGCTGGCCGAGCGCTCGAAGCAGCTGGGAGCGGTCGAGCACCACCTGGTCGATGCGCGGCCGGCGTATTTCGAGCAGGTGCTTAAGTTCCTGATCATGGGCAACGTGCGCCGCGGCAATCTCTATCCGCTGTGCGTCGGCGCCGAGCGCGTGTTGCAGGCGCAAACGGTCGCTCAGTTCTCGCGCCAGCTCGGCACGGATGTCGCCGCCCATGGCTCCACCGCCGCCGGAAACGACCAGGTCCGCTTCGAGGTGGCGCTGCGCACGCTGGCGCCTGAGCTCGAGATCCTCGCGCCGGTGCGCGACAAGGCGTTCAAGCGCCCCGAGCAGCTCGAGTACCTGCAGGCACGCAAGCTCCCCGTGCCGCCGTTCGGCGCCGCCTACTCCGTCAATCGCGGCCTCTGGGGCGTGACGATCGGCGGCAAGGAAACCCTGACCTCCGAGGGCTGCATTCCCGACAGCGCCTGGGTGCTGACCAAGGACGCGTTCACGAACCCGCAGCCTCCCGAGCGGCACTCCGTCGGCTTCGAGGCGGGCATCCCCTGCTCGCTCGACGGCCGCAAGCTAGACGCGGTCAGCCTGATCGAGCAGGTCGAGGCGATCGGTGCCCGATTCGGCGTCGGCCGCGGAATCCACCTGGGCGACACGATCATCGGCTTCAAGGGCCGCGTCGCCTTCGAGGCGCCGGCGGCCGAGGTGCTCCTCACCGCACACCGCGAACTGGAGAAGCTGGTGCTGTCGGCACGCCAGCAGCGGACCAAGGATGCGCTCGCCGGACCGTACGGCGACCTGGTGCACGAAGGCCAGCATCTCGACCCGGTGTGCCGCGACATCGAGGCGTTTTTCGCCTCGACGCAGCAGCGCGTGACCGGCGAGGTGCACGTGCTGTTCCGCCCGGGCGTCGTGTTCATCGAGGGCACAAGTTCCCAGTACTCGCTCATGAAGGCCTCCAAGGGCGCTTACGGCGAGTCCGTCGGCGAGTGGTCGCCGGAGGACGCCCACGGTTTCTCGAAAATGCTGGCGCTGCCTGGCATTTTCTACACGCGGGCCGGCCGCAACTGACGCGCCGCCAGAGGACACTGAAGATGCAGATGCGAACCGTCGTCGTCGACAAGATCGCCTCGATCGCGCAGGCCTGCGGTCTGAGCCACGATGTGCGCATCGCCACGACCGACATCCCCTGCGAGGAAGGCGTCGTGCTGGTCGTCGAGGTGCTGAACAACAAGTCGACCTACAACACCCTCGAACTCACCAGCGGCCGCATGGCCAAGGTGTCGCGCGGCGACGTGATCATCGGCGCGCTCGGGCACCGGCAGGCGTTGTTCGGCTACTCCGGCCACATTCCCGAGAAGGTCGCGGCCGGGGATATCCTCCAGGTGCTCAACATCGGCGGCGTGCTCGGCATCTGCGATTCCGCCACGCCGGACAAGGGCAAGCCGTTTGACGCGCGCGTGCTCGGCGGCGTGCTGCAGTTCCCGTTCCTCGGCGAGCGAATCGGCGTGCCGGCGCGGGTGGGCCATCGCAAGCTTGACCTGAATGCCACCGTCGACACGCACGGCGTACCGGTCGTGGCGCTCGCCGGTACCTGCATGGAAGCGGGCAAGACCGCGGCCGCCTGCGCGATCGTCAGCCGCATGCGGCATCGCGGCCTCGCCGTGCACGCGTTCAAGGCCACCGGGGTCTCGCTGCGCCGCGACATCCTCGCCATGGAGGATGCCGGCGCTCGGCGCAGTTTGATCTTCACTGATTTCGGCATCGTCACGACGACGGCCGCCTCCGGCCCGGCGCTCACTCGCACCATGCTCAGCGAGATGACGCAAGGGAAGCCCGACGTGGTGGTCTTCGAACTGGGCGACGGCATCCTCGGCGCCTACGGCGTCGAGGCGATCCTGGCCACGCCCGACATCGCCAAGTCCCTGACGGCGGTGATCCTCTCGGCCAACGACCCGGTCGCGGCCTGGGGCGGGGTGAAGCTGCTGCGGGAGCGATTTGGCATCGAGCCGTGCGCGGTGACGGGCCCGGCGACCGACAATGCGGTCGGCGTGAACATCATCCAGGACCAGATGGGCGTGAAGGCATTCAACGCGATCACGGCCGGCGCCGCGCTGGGCGATCACATCATCGACAGCGTCGGGCTGACGGCGCAGCTTGCACGCGCGGTGTCGAAATGACCGCGCGCACGCCCGCGATCGTGCTCGGCGGGACCGGCTACGTGGCGGGCGAGCTGCTGCGCCTGCTGGCGGCGCACCCCTACTTCGATTTGGCGGCCGTCGCCTCCGACAGCCAGCCGGACGAGCCGGTCGCACAGTTCTTCCGCCACCTGCAGCCGGTGCTGCCGCACCTGCGCTTCGCCGGCCACGATGAGGTCGTCGAGTACGTGACCGCGAACCCGGTTTCGGCCGTGTTCTCCGCCGCCCCGCACGGCGTTTCGGCCGCGCTGATCGACGGCCTGCTCACGGCCGCCGAGCAGGCAGGCACGCAGCCGCGCGTCGTCGACATCTCGGCGGATTTCCGCTACACGAGCGCGGCGGCGTACGAGGCGGTGTACAGGCACGCGCACGGCGCGCCGGGCCGCATATCTGAGTTCACCTGCGCCGTCCCCGAGCACCTGAACGCCCTGCAGACCCGTCACGTCGCGCATCCTGGCTGCTTCGCCACGGCGGTGCTGCTCGCCAGCGTTCCCCTCCTCGCCACCGGGCTCGTCGAGCCACGCCTGTTCGTCACCGGCATCACCGGCAGCACCGGCTCGGGCCGCCAGCCGACCGCCGGCACTCACCATCCGCAGCGCCACGGCGACCTGTACACCTACAACGCCCTGACGCACCGGCACACGCCCGAGATCCGGGCGCTGGCGGCGGCCGCATCCGGAGTCGAGGCGGAGTACTGCTTCGTGCCGCATTCGGGTCCGTTCGCCCGGGGCATCCACGTCACCGTACAGGCCGTCGCACGCCAGCCGATCAGCAGCCACGACCTCGTCAGCGCGCTGCGCGATTACTACGACCAGTCCGTCTTCGTCCGCGTGAGCGGGGAGCTGCCACGTGTCAAGGACGTTGTCTCGAGCAACTTCGCCGAGCTGTCGGGCGTCGCCCAGGGCGGCACGTTGGCCGTGATGTGCGCGATCGATAACCTGACCAAGGGCGCCGCCGGCGGCGCCGTGCAGTGGATGAACCGCATGCTCGGCCATGAGGAGACCGCGGGTCTGATGGCCCCGGCGCCGGGCTGGACCTGAGCCACAACCATGAACAACGCAGCTGCAGGCACCGCCGCCGTCTGGTCGGCCCCGGCCGACCATCTGGCACCCGTCTACGCGCAATGGCCGATTGACGTGGTCGGCGCCGAGGGCGTCTACCTACGCACGAGCGACGGCCGCCGCATCCTCGACCTCTATGGCGGCCACGCGGTGGCCGCGCTCGGTTATTCGCATCCGCGCCTGCTGGCGGCGCTCGAGTCGCAGGCGCGCACGCTGATCTTCCAGAGCAACGCCGTGCCGCTCAACGTGCGCGAGCGCGCCGCGACGCGGCTCACGCGCTTTGCGGGCCTCGGCCTCAACACGGCTTTCTTCGTCAGCACGGGCGCCGAGGCCAATGAGAACGCGCTCAAGCTCGCGCTGAAGACCACGAAGCGGCGCAAGGTCGTTGCCGTCGAAGGCAGCTTCCACGGCCGGACGGCGGCGGCCGGCGCCGTCACCTGGGGGGCGGCGAAGAAATGGTACGGTTTCCCGCAGGCGCCGTTCGACGTCGAGTTCGTGCCGAAGGGCGACCTCGCCGCGATCGAGCGGATCGTCGGCACCGACACTGCGGCCGTGATCGTCGAGCCGGTGCAGGGCGTGGCGGGCGCGGTGGACCTCGGTGCGCCGTTCCTCAACGCGCTGCGGCAACGCACTAGCGAGGTGTGCGCCCTGCTCATCTTCGACGAGGTGCAGTGCGGCATGGGGCGCACCGGCTTCCCGTTCGCCGCGAACATGTACGGTGTGTCGCCGGACATGCTCACGACGGCGAAGGCGCTGGGCGCCGGCTTCCCCTGTGCGGCGCTGCTCATGGCCGACCACGTCGCAGCCCACCTGAAGACCGACGACCTCGGCACGACTTTCGGTGGCGGTCCTCTCGCCTGCGCAATGATCGAGGCCGTCGTCGACATCATCGAGAGCGAGGGGCTGCTCGCGAACGTGCGCACGCTCTCGCAGCGCATCCGGGAGACCTGCCTCGTCGGTCCGGTGACGGGCGTGCAGGGTGCCGGTTTCCTCACCGGGCTGCGCACGCGCCGCCCGGCCAATGACGTGCAGCGCGAGCTGCTCGAGCGCGACATCCTCACGGGCACGAGCGGCGATCCGAACGTGCTGCGCATCCTCGCGCCGTTTGTGCTCGAGGCAGGGCACGTCGACGCCCTCCGCGACGCGCTCTCCTCGCTTCCGGCCTAGCGGTCGCCACTCGCACGCACCGGCCGCCTCGGCTCAACAGCTACTTCCGCCCAATCAACGGTCCATTCATGCCCATGCGCCGCTTTCTCGATCTTGCCGACTTCAGCCGCGACCAGGTCGTCGACCTGCTCGACCTGGCGCGCCGCCTGCAGGAGCACCCGGAGCCGCACGCACTGGCCGGCAAGATCCTGGGCCTGCTGTTCCTGAACCCGTCGTTGCGGACGCTGGCATCGTTCCAGGCAGGGATGATGCGGCTTGGCGGCTCGGCGTTCGTCGTCACGCCCGGCCAGGGCGCGTGGCAGGTGGAAACCCGCGTCGGCGCCGTGATGAACGCGGCGGCGGCGGAGCATGTCCGCGAGGCGATTCCCGTGCTCGCTTCCTACTGCGACGCACTCGGCATCCGCTCGTTCGCCGAGGGCAAGGACCTCGCCACCGATCTCGCGGAGGGCCAGTTCCGCATGATGGCCGAGATGTGCGACAAGCCGTTCATCAACATGGAGTCCGCGGTCAACCATCCGTGCCAGGCGCTCGCCGACTGGAAGACGATGGACGACCTGCAGGTTCCGAAGAACGGCAAGTTGGTGCTGAGCTGGGTGTACCATCCGCGCGCGCTGCCGCTGGCGGTGCCCGCGGCCACCGTGCACATGGCGGCGCAGCGCGGCATGGAGGTGGTCGTGCTGCGGCCGAAGGGCTATGCGCTGCCGGAGCAGCTCATGGCGAAGGCCCGTGCCGCCGCCGCCGACTCCGGTGGTAGTGTCATCGAGACGAGCGAGCGAAGCGCCGCGCTCTCGGGTGCGCACGTCGTGTACGCGAAGGAATGGGGCTCGCCGCTGCACTACGGCGATGCCGAGGCGGAGTCCCGCCTGCGCCAGCCCCTCGGCGACTGGTGCGTGCGCGAAACCTGGTTCCGCCACGCGCGACCCGACTGTCATTTCATGCACTGCCTGCCGGTACGCCGTAACGTGGCGGTGGCTGACGAAGTGCTCGACGGGCCGCGCAGCCGCGTGATCCGCGAAGCCGCCAACCGCATGGTCGTGCAGATGGCCGTGCTTCATCGAATGCTGAAGGGGTGAGAGCAATGATCGGACACGTGGTTGAGCAGGCGGTCACGGTGCGGGCGCTGCGCGGAGCAGCGCCGTACATACACATGTACAAGGGCAAGATCTTCGTTATCAAGACCGGCGGCGGCGCGTTCCGCGAAGCGGCGACCATGCGCGCCTTCATGGAACAGGTGTCGATCCTGCATCACCTCGGCATCCGCATCGTGCTGGTCCACGGCGGCGGCCCGCAGCTCGACGAGGTCACTGCGAAGATGGGCGTGGAGACGCGCATGGTGCAGGGCCGGCGCGTGACCGATGCCGGTGCGATCGACGCGACCAGCATGGTGCTCAACGGCCTCATTAACACTCGCCTGCTCGCGCTGGCCCGGGAATTCGCCATCGCCGCCGTCGGGCTGAGCGGCGTGGACGCGGGCCTCGTCAACGCGCATCGCCGAGCGCCGGTGACGCTCGCGAGCGGAGAGATCGTCGACTACGGCATGGTCGGCGACATCGACGGCATCGACGCCTCGGTTATCACGCGCCTGCTCGATGCCGGCTTCCTGCCGGTCGTGAGCCCGCTCTCGGCCGATGCGGCCGGGCAGCTGCTCAACATCAACGCCGATACGGTGGCGGCCGCCATCGGTGGCGCGCTGGTGGCCGAGAAGCTGATCCTGTGCACGGGCGCACCAGGCATTCTCGAGCGGATCGACGACCCGCGCTCGGTCATCTCCTACACGGACGTAGCCGGTCTTCGCCGCCTGCGAGAGGAGGGTGCGATCACCGACGGCATGCTGCCCAAGTCGAGCGCAATCGAGGCGGCGATTCGCGGCGGCGTGCGGCGCGTGCACGTGATCTCCTACTCGGCCCCCGATTCGCTGCTCGCCGAGATCTTCACCAACGAAGGCACCGGCACGCTGGTCGTGGCCGACACCAACGCGCTCAGCCCCGCGGAGCAGGGGGCCGGGTGATGTCGCGCCTCTGGGACAAGGGCGGCCCGCTCGACGAGCGCGTCCTGCGCTTCACCGCCGGCGAGGACCATGCGCTCGACAATCGGCTCGTCGCCTACGACGTGCGCGCATCCATTGCCCATGCGGAGATGCTGCACGAGTGCGGGCTGCTCGGCGAGGAGGAGCTGGCCGCCATCCGCCACGGGCTCACGGAACTCAGCACGGCGCATGCCCGCGGGGAGTGGAGGGTCACTCTCGAGCTCGAGGACGGACAGACCGCGCTCGAGACGCTGCTCACGGGAAAGATCGGCAGCGCCGGGGCGCGACTGCACGCCGGCCGCTCGCGAAACGACCAGGTGCTCGCCGCACTGCGGCTGTACCTGCGCGATGCCGTCGAGTCGCTGGCGGAGGACGGCCGACGCGTCGCCGAGGCGCTCGAAGGCCTCGCGCAGTCGCAGGGGGAGATCGCCCTGCCCGGCTATACTCACATGCAGCAGGCCATGCCGAGTTCGGTGGCGCTGTGGGCGCTCGGCTTCGCCGCTGAGATCCACGACGACGTCGAGGCATTGCGGCATTCGCATCGGCGCATCCTGAAGAACCCGCTCGGCTCGGCCGCCGGGTACGGCACGCCCAACCTGCCGGTCAGCCGCGAAGGCACACGCCGGCGGCTCGGCTTCCCGGTAGACCACGAGCCGGTCACCGCCGTGCAGCTCTCGCGCGGCAAGGCCGAGGCCGAGGTCCTGTTCCAGGTGACCCTGCTGATGCAGGACTTGGGCCGCCTGGCCGCCGACCTGCTGCTCTTCTACACCAGGGAATTCGGCTTCGTGACGCTGCCCGAGGCTTTCACCACCGGTTCCTCGATCATGCCGCAGAAGCGCAACCCCGACGTCTTCGAACTGGTACGCGGCCGGACGGCCACCGCCCAGGCCTGCCTGGTCGAGGTCCTCGGCATCACCGCCAAGCTGCCCTCGGGCTACCAGCGGGACCTGCAGCTTATAAAGGCGCCCCTGTTCCGCTCGCTCGACCTCTGCCACGAGTCCCTCGACATCATGGCCGCGGCCCTGCCGCAGGTGCGATTTGATCCCCGGCACATCCGCCTCGACGCCGACATCTACGCGGCGGGTGAGGCCAACGAGCTCGTGGCGAAGGAAGGGATCCCGTTCCGCGAGGCGTATCGGCGGGTAGGCGAGAAGCTGCGCAAAGGCTGATAGCATTCGGCGGCATGAAGGCCCAGACGCGACTCCTGCCGCAACTCTCCCTCCTCGCCGCCCTGGCCGCCGCGGTCGCGGCGACGGCGGCGACCGCACCCGACTATTCGCGCCTCGGCAAGGACCTCACACCGGTCGGCGCGGAGCGCGCCGGCAATGCCGACGGTTCCATCCCGCCGTGGGATGGCGGGCTCACCAAGCCGCCGCCCGGCTGGACGCCGCAGCAGGGCTACATCGATCCGTTCCCGAACGACAAGGCGCTGTTCACGATCACGTCCGCCAATGTCGCGCAGCATCAATCGAAGCTGACGACGGGCGAGGTGGCGCTGCTGAAGAAGTATCCCGAGTTCCGCATGGACGTTTACCCGACGCGGCGCACGGCAGCCCTGCCGAAGGAGGTAACCGACAAGGTGGCGGCGCAGGCGGGCAAGGTGACCCTGCAGGGCTTCGGCCTGCAGAACCTGAATGGCTCGACCACGCCCTTCCCCATCCCGCAGAACGGGCTTGAGGCGATCTGGAACCACCTGGTGCGCTACCTCGGCGGCGGCGTGATCCGCTCCGGGCACTCCTTCCCGGTACGAGGCAACGGCGACTACTTCAAGATCGGCTTCAGCTCGAAGCGCATCTATGCACAGAACGTCGAGGGCGCGGAGCCAAACCGGCTCTTCTACGCCCTCGGCTACTTCACCGAGCCCTCCACGCTGCGCGGCACGATCTTCCTGGTGCACGAGCCGGTGGACCAGGTGGCCGAGCAGCGCTCGGCGTGGATCTACAACGCCGGGACCCGGCGTGTCCGCCGAGCGCCCGACCTCGCCTACGACGGCATCAACGACGGATCCGAGGGCATGGTGGTCACGGACCAGGTAGACGCCTACAACGGTGCCCCGGACCGCTACGACTGGCAGCTGCTCGGCAAGCGCGAGGTCTACGTCGCATACAACACCTACAAGATTGCGGACAAGGCGCTCAAGTACAAGGAAATCATCGGCAAGCACACGATCAATGCCGCCTTGGTGCGCTACGAGCTGCACCGCGTGTGGGTGGTCGAGGGCACGCTCAAGCCCGGGCAGCGCCACGTCTACGTCAGGCGTACCTTCTACCTCGACGAAGACAGCTGGAGCGTGCTTGCGGAGGATGCCTACGACAGCCGCGGCGAGCTCTGGCGCGCCGCACTGCAGGGGCTCATCCAGTGCTACGACGCGCAGGTCCCCTGGTACCAGTTCGGCATCGTCCACGACCTGACGAGCGGCGCCTATATCACGGGCGGTTACGACAACGAGATCAGGGAGCCGATGCAGTTCGGTGTCAAAGCAGGGATCGGCGATTTCCAGCCGGACGCGTTGCGACGCCTGGGCGCCGGACTCTAGCGGCGCCGCCTCGCAGGCGGCAGGCCCCGCCCCGGCTCACCTCAGCCTCGCTCGAGCGGACTCGAGCAGCGTCACGAGCGGCAGCTCGCGCGGCCCGGCGCGGAGTTCAGCGGGCTGTCCGGCCTCGATGCTGCCCGGCCTGACGACTGACAGATAGAAGCCGCTCCGGCCGCTCCGGACCATCTTCCGCGCAGCCAGCGGGTCACCCATGACCGCATTGAACTTCCAGCACGGCGTCCGCGGCTGCGTCACCCGCAGCACGCAGTCTGGAAGACTCAGCGTATCGCCGACGAACAGCGAGCCTTCGAGGACGCCGCTCAGCGTGAGATTCTCGCCCAGGCTGCCGTAGGGCAGGTGGGCAGGCAGGCCGAGCGCCCGCCGCTGCTCGATCCAGAAATCGTAGTGCTCGACCGGGTAGGCGTAGAGGGCCTTCGACAGCCCCCCGTGCACCGTCAGGTCCGCCTGTTCGTCTCCCGCCAGCCCCAGCGCGCCCACCGCAACCGGGCCCCGGGCTTCCTGCTTGCGGATGCCGCTGAGCGCGACTCGGCCGCCGGCCTCCAGGAGCTGGACCCGGCCGACCTGGACCCCGAGCACGCTGGCTCGTGAGGAGCTTTCAGGCATGGTCGCCACGGGTGACGGCTAGCACGTGGCGCATCGCGAGACCAACGACCTTCGCGCCGGGGTCGGCGCCACGATCAGTCGAGGCCGAGCGAGAACGCCGCCTCGATGTCCTGCTTCGAATACACCTTGAAGGCAATGAGCGTTTCCGAACTCGTGATGCCGGGCAACTTGCGCATCTTCTCGCTGATGACGCGCGCGAGCTCGTCGTTCTCCTTCACGCGCACCAGCGCGACCAGGTCGTACTGGCCCGCCACCGAGAACACCTCGCTCACGCCCTCAAGCTCCGCCATTTTCTGCGCGAGGTCCGGCACCTTGTCCGTCTCGGCCTTGATCAGCACGACCGCCGTCACCATGTCAGGATCGTCCTTGCGTCGAGAATCATCGCAGCCGGCATCTTACGTCACTCGGCATCGGGCTGGGCCTCCGGCCGGGCCGCCGCAAAAGCCGGCAATGACTCGAGGTGCGCGCAGATCGAACGCAGCCGGGGATAGGCCGACAGCTCGACATTGAAGCGGCGCGCGTTGTACATCTGCGGCACGAGACAGACGTCGGCGAGCGTTACGCTCGAGCCGTAGCAGTGGCGGCCGTCGCCGTTCTCGCGTCCGACCCAGGTCTCGAGCGCGGCGAATCCGCGGTGGATCCAGTGCGCGACCCAGCGGTTCACGGCGGCCTCATCCGCGCCGAATTCACGGCGCAGGTAGGCCTGGATCGGGATGTTGTTGAGCGGATGCACGTCGCAGGCCACGGCGAGCGACATGCCGCGGACGACCGCCCGGTCGCGGGCGCTGCCCGGCAGCAGCCGCGGCTCCGGATGTGTCTCCTCAAGGTACTCGCAGATCGCGAGCGACTGCGGGATCACCGTCCCATCGTCCACCAGGGCCGGAATCAGGCCCTGGGGGTTCAGCGCCAGGTAATCGGCCTTGCGCTGCTCGCCGCCGTCGCGCAGCAGATGCTTGGGCACCGACTCGAACGGCAGCCCCTTGTGGTGCAGGGCAATCCGCACGCGATAGGCGGCCGAGCTGCGCCAGTAGGTGTATAGCTGAATGGCCATCGGAATCCCCTCCCGGGGTGGGCGACAGATCAGACGATCGTGTTTCGCAGCGTATCGAGTCCGTCGATCCCGCCGAGAAGGCGGTCGCCCCGCTCGATGCGCCCGACGCCGGCCGGCGTGCCCGTGAAGATCAAGTCACCCGGCTGCAGCTGGTACAAATTGGACAGCTCGCTGACGATCTCCGGCACGCTCCAGATCATCTCGGCAAGGTCGGCCTGCTGTCGCCGCTCGCCGTTCACCTCGAGCCAGATCGCGCCATGCGTGAGGTGGCCGCCGTCGCTTGCGCGGCGGATCGCGCTGATCGGCGCCGAGTGGTCGAAGCCCTTCGCCGTGTCCCAGGGCAGTCCCCGTTCCTTGGCCGCCGCCTGCAGGTCGCGCCGCGTCAAATCGTTGCCCACCGCATACCCGAAGACGTGCTCGAGCGCGTCGTCGACCGCGATGCGGCTGCCGCCACGGCCGATCGCGACCACGAGCTCGATCTCGTGATGGAGGTTCGCCGTGCGCGGCGGGTACGGCACCGGCGCCCCGTTCGCGACGATCGCATCGGCGGGCTTGGAGAAGAAGCATGGCGGCTCACGCGCCGGGTCCGCCCCCATCTCGCGGACGTGGTCCGCGTAGTTCCGCCCCACGCAGTAGATGCGGTGCACTGGAAAGCGAAGATCCGTGCCGGCGATCGCGACGGTCGGCGCGACGCACGATGCAAACACGAGGGCTATCACTGGTCCTCCCGTCGGGAGGCGCCCCGCAGCAGCGTCGGCAGGAAGACTTCCTGGACCATGATCGGCGCGCCCGCGAGCCGATACACGGCCCGGCGCGCCCATACCGGCCCGTCGCCTTGCGGGTCGGCGGCCCGTGCCAACGGGTGCGCGCGCGGCAACTCGCGGTATTCCAGCGGCTCCCGGTCCGCGTCGTTCACGCGGCGCAGCGCTTCGCCCAGCGGCGAATCCCCGAGATCGGCGAGCCAGGGGTAGCGGGCGAGGCTCGAGTCCGGGAACACCGACTGGGCGAAGATCCAGCGTTCACCGGCGCGGGCGAACTCGATCTCGCGAAGGAGGCAGCCCGAGTCATGCACGCCTAAGCGCAGCTGCAGCTCTGGCGGCAGGGGCGCGGGCGCGAGGCGCAACACGCTGAACTGCATCGCCTGGCCGCCGACCTCACGCACACGTGCCGTCAGCAGCCCGGGCTCGGCGAGCCACGGCAGCAGCTGCGGGGGTATGCGACTCTCGCAGGCCTCGAGCGCGACCCACGGGCCGTCCGTCGCTGCAGCGGTCCGGCTTGCGGCGCCGATGACTGGTGAGCCCGGCAAGGGAGGCCGTTCCCTTCTTAGTAGTTATCGGCGCTCAGGGCCATGATCGTGCGACTGCCCGCGCGCACGGCCGAGCCATGCGCCAGCGCTCGCGGCAGCACCTGCTCGGCATAGAACTTGGCCATGACGACCTGCGCCTCGAGGAACGCGCGATCGGCGCCGGGGTGCCCCAGCTCGGCGAAGGCGGCGAGCGCGCCGCGCGCGAGCTGCCAGCCGCCGATCACGGTACCGACCAGCATCAGATAGTTGAAGGCGGCCGCGCTCGTGAGCTCCGGGTCACGCTTCTCGCCCGTCAGCAGGTGCGTCGAGCTGAGCACGACCTCATCAAGGCCCTTCGCCAGCGCCTGACGCAGCAAGGCGAACTCTTCGCCCGCATTGGCCAGCGGCGCATCCACGGCGCGAATGTCGGACACGAAAGCCGAGACGGCCGCACCGCCGTCGCGCAGCAGCTTGCGGCCGACGAGGTCGATCGCCTGGATGGCGTTAGTGCCCTCGTAGATCGAGGCGATGCGCACGTCGCGATAGAACTGCGCGGCGCCCGTCTCCTCGACGTAGCCCATGCCGCCGTGCACCTGCATGCCGAGCGAGGTGACCTCCTGGCCCGCCTCGGTCGTCCAGGCCTTGGCCACCGGCGTCATCAGCTCGCCACGGGCCTGCCAGAACGCAGCGGTCTCGGCCTCGGCGCCATGTTGGCCGCGGTCGAAACAGGATGCCGTGTAGTAGACGATGGCACGCGACGCCTGGGTGAGCGCGCGCATCAACAGCAGCGTGCGGCGGATGTCCGGGTGACGGATGATCGGCACGCTGCCCTTCTCGCCCGGTGCGCGGCCCTGCTTGCGCTCGCGCGCGAAGGCTACCGCCTTCTGGTAGGCGCGATCGGAAAGGCCGACGCCCTGCGCACCGACGCCGAGGCGCATGTAGTTCATCATCGTGAACATCGCCGCCAGGCCTTCGTTGGGCTTGCCGATGAGGAACCCTTCGGCCCCGCCGTCGTCGCCGAACGCCATCACGCAAGTCGGGCTGCCGTGAATGCCGAGCTTGTGCTCGACGGAGACGGGGAAGACGTCATTGCGCTCCCCAGGCGTGCCGTCCGCGTTGAGCTTGTACTTCGGGACAAGGAACAGTGAGATCCCCTTCGTGCCCGGGGGAGCGTCCGGCAGACGGGCCAGGACCAGGTGGACGATGTTCTCCGTCATGGGGTGGTCGCCCCAGGTGATGAAGATCTTGCGTCCGGAGATCAGGTAGCCGTCGCCATGCGGCACCGCCTTGCTCGTGACCGTGGACAGGTCGGACCCGGACTGTGGCTCGGTAAGGCACATCGTGCCGGTCCACTGGCCGGCGATCAGTTTCGCAAGGTACCGCTGCTTCAGCTCCTCGGTCGCGTGACGATCGAGCGCAAGGATCGCGCCCTGCGAGAGCTCCGGACACAGCGCAAAGGCGACGTTCGCGGCGGCCCACATCTCGTCGCAGGCGATCGCGACCGTCTTCGGCAGGCCCTGACCGCCGAACTCCGGATTCGCGCCGATGCCCGGCCAGCCGCCCTCACGGAATTTCTCGTAGGCGGCCGTCACTTCCGCCGGCACCTGCACCGCCCGGTCGACCACCTGCACGCCCTGCCGGTCTGCCAGCCAGTTGGTCGGTGCGAGCACGCCGACGGCAAACCGGCCGGCCTCCTCGAGCACGGCGCCGACCATGTCACCGTCGATGCTGTTGAAATCGGGCAGGGCAGCTACGTCGCCGAAATCGGCGAGCTGCTCGATGGTGAAGCGAATCTGCGTCAACGGCGCCTGGTAGTCCGACATGCACTTGCTCCGCTATATTTTTTTGCTGTGCAGCAATTTTGCCCTGCCGGGCAGCTATGCGCCATCGGGGAACGACCCCCTCGGCGCCCGAGTACAATTCCAGTCCCACCCGCGAGGTTCGGATGAGCATCTGGTATCGCCCCTTCACCCTCGACGACCTCGAGCGGCAGTCCGAGAACAGCATGAACCGGCATCTTGACATCCGCTTCACCGAAATCGGGCCGGACTTCCTGCGTGCCTCGATGCCCGTGGACGAGCGCACCCGCCAGCCGTACGGGCTGCTCCATGGCGGCGCCTCCGTCGCGCTGGCCGAGACCCTCGGCAGCGTGTCGGCCAACTGCTGCGTGGCCGCCGCGCGATTCTACTGCGTCGGGCAGGAGATCAACGCGAATCACCTGCACTCCGTGCGCCGCGGCCGGGTGACCGGCACGTCGCGCCCGATCCACATCGGCGGACGCTCCCAGGTCTGGGAGATCCGCATCGAGGACGAGGATGGCCGGCTCACCTGCATTTCGCGCATCACCATGGCGGTGATCGCACGGCCCGCCCCGCCGACCGGCGGCGCCGGGAGCCGCCCGTGAGCGGCCGGCTGCTGGCGAGGTTCGCGCTGGCCTGCGCGGTGGTTGCGGCAGCCGGCTGCGGCCTCAAGGGACCGCTGACGCTGCCGGAGAAGTCGGGCGGCGTGGTGGTCCGCGACAAGCAGACCGGTGCCACCGGCAGCGGCGAGCCGGCGGCCACGGATGCGGCCCCGCCGAAGCGGCCGCCGCCCGCACTGCCCCAGTCAGAGAACGCGACCGGCCGTGGCGGCTGACGCCCGTACCCTGGTGCTGGTCGACGGCTCGTCGTACCTGTACCGCGCCTTCCACGCGCTGCCGCCGCTCACCAACTCGAAGGGTGAGCCGACCGGCGCGGTACTCGGCGTGCTCAACATGCTCCTCAAGCTGATGAAGGAGCAGGAGGGCGCGATGGTCGGAGTCGTGTTCGACGCACCGGGCCGGACGTTCCGGGATGAACTGTTCGCTGAGTACAAGGCGAACCGGCCGCTGATGCCGGATGACCTGCGCGCGCAGGTGCAGCCGCTCATCGATGCGGTGCGGGCACTCGGCCTGCCGCTGCTGCGCATCGAGGGCGTGGAGGCCGACGACGTCATCGGCACGCTCGCGAGGCGCGCGGCCGGTGAGGGCCTAAGGGTCGTGATTTCCACCGGCGACAAGGACATGGCGCAGCTCGTGGACGAGCGCGTCACGCTCGTCAACACCATGACCGGTTCGGCGCTCGACCGCGCCGGGGTCAAGGTCAAGTTCGACGTCTATCCTGAACAGATCGTCGACTACCTCGCCCTGGTCGGCGACGCCTCGGACAACATTCCCGGAGTGCCGAAGGTGGGGCCGAAGACGGCGGCCAAGTGGCTGAACGAGTACGGCACCCTCGACAACCTGCTCGAACACCGGGCGGAGCTCGAAGGCAAGGTTGGCGAGAGCCTGCGCGAGCACCAGGCCGATCTCGCACTGTCGCGCCAGCTCGCGACCATTCACTGCGAGGTCGGGCTGCCCCTCTCGCCGCGTGACCTGGTGCGCGCCGAGCCCGATGCCGCGCAGCTGCGCGAGATCTACACGCGGCTCGAGCTGCGCTCGCTGCTCAAGTCCCTGCCCTCTCCGGCGGCCGCGGTACCGCCGGGTGCGACGGAGGCCATCGAGGATGCACCTGGGCCAGCCCCACCCGCGCCCTCACCCGCGGCTGCCGGCGAGTGGGGGGAGCGAAACTACGAGTGCCTGCTGACGGCAGCGAGGCTCGCGCATTGGCTCGGGGAGCTCGAGCGCGCCGAACTCTTCGCCTTCGACACCGAGACGACCTCGCTCGACTACATGCAGGCGCAGATCGTGGGCGTCTCCTTCTGCGTGCAGCCCGGCCACGCCGCCTACGTCCCGCTCGCGCACACCTATCCCGGCGCGCCGGACCAGCTGAACCGCGGGAAGGTGCTCGCGCGCCTGAAACCGCTGCTCGAGGACCCGCAGCGCGCCAAGCTCGGTCATCACCTGAAGTACGACGCACACGTCCTGCGCAATCATGGGATCGAGCTGCGCGGCATGGCCTTCGACTCGATGCTCGAGTCCTACGTGCTGAACAGCACCGCGACGCGTCACGACCTCGACTCGACCGCGCAGCGCTACCTCGGACTCGGGACCATCCACTACGAGGACGTCGCCGGCAAGGGCGCGAAGCAGCTGAGCTTCAACGATGTCCCGGTCGACACCGCCGCGGAATATTCCGCCGAGGACTCCGACGTCGCGATGCGCCTGCACCGCACGCTCTGGCCGCAGCTCGCGGCGGCACCCGCGCTCGAGAAGCTCTACCGGGAGATCGAGCAGCCGCTCGTACCGGTGCTGCTCGACATGGAGCACCTCGGCGTCCTGATCGATCCCGGTATGCTGCGCCGGCAGAGCCAGGAGCTCGCAAAGAGCCTGCTTGAGCTCGAGCGGCGGGCACACGAGATCGCGGGACAGAGCTTCAACGTCGATTCGCCGAAGCAGCTCCAGGACGTGCTGTTCGGCAAGCTCGGCCTGCCGGTGAAGCGCAAGACGGCGACCGGGCAGCCCTCCACGGCGGAAGACGTGCTGGAGGAACTCGCCGAGGAGTACGAGCTGCCGCGCGTGATCATCGAGTACCGTGGCCTCGCCAAGCTGCGCTCGACCTACACGGACAAGCTTCCCGACCAGATCGACCCGCGCACCGGCCGGGTCCACACCTCCTACCACCAGGCCGTCGCGGCCACCGGCCGGCTCTCCTCGACCGACCCGAACCTGCAGAACATCCCGATCCGTACGGCGGAGGGACGGCGCATCCGCCAGGCGTTCATCGCGCCGCCCGGCTGCCTGCTGATGGCGGCGGACTATTCCCAGATCGAGCTGCGCATCATGGCGCACCTCTCGGGCGACCAGCAGCTACTGCGCGCCTTCGCCGAGGACCGCGACGTCCACCAGGCGACCGCGGCGGAAGTGTTCGACACGGCGCCGGAGCAGGTGTCGGCCGACCAGCGGCGCGCGGCCAAGGCGATCAACTTCGGCCTGATCTACGGCATGTCGGCGTTCGGCCTGGCCCGCCAGCTCGGCATCGACCGCGGTGCCGCGCAACAGTACGTCGACCTCTACTTCGAGCGGTATCCGGGCGTGAAGCGCTACATGGAGGAGACACGCACCAAGGCGCGCGAGCTGGGCTTCGTCGAAACTGTCTTCGGCCGGCGCCTGTACCTGCCCGACATCCGCTCGCGAAACAACGCCTTGCGCCAGTATGCGGAACGCAGTGCGATCAACGCCCCGATGCAGGGCACGGCGGCCGACATCATCAAGCGGGCGATGATTACCGTGCACCGCTGGCTCGCCGGGAGCCAGCTCGGCGCCCGGCTCGTCATGCAGGTACACGACGAACTTGTGCTAGAGGTGCCGGAGCCCGCCCTGGAGGACGTGCGTCTCGGACTGCTCAAGCGGATGAGCGCGGCGGCTGAACTGCGCGTGCCCCTCAAGGTCGAGGTGGGCGTAGGCAACAACTGGGACGAAGCCCACTGAGCTCATAACTCGTTGATTCGTAAAGTTGCTTTTACGCGTTAGGCATTCCCACGGATTGTTGCGTCGCGACAAAACATCGATACTTTTTTCCGTGAAATGGTTCGGCCGCCCGGTAACCGGGCATCTCCCGCCAGGCCCGGTGCCGAACCGCCACGCACGGAGGTGGCCATCATGAGGTTCAAACTTGCATTCCTCGCAGCCGTCGCGCTGCTTTCAACCCCAGCTTGGTCCGCGGACAACGGCTTCTACGTGGGGGCCGGCATCGGCGCCAGTGACGTCTCGGCCAAGGACGTCAGCTGGCACGCCAGCGACTTCGCCTACAAGTTGTTCGTGGGGTACGACTACAACAAATACATCGGCGTCGAAGGCGGCTACCTGAGCGGCGGCAGCCCGAGCGACCAGGGCCTCAAAGTTGACGTGTCCGCGTGGGACCTCGCGCTGCTCGGCAAGTGGCCGGTGGCGGACGTGTTCGACCTGCACGCGAAGCTGGGTGTTGCCTGGTGGGATCTCAAGCCCAACGGCGGGAGCAGCCAGACTGGCAATGACCTGCTCTGGGGCTTCGGCGTCGGCTGGAAGTTCGGCGATCATTTGGGGCTGTCCGGCGACTGGGAGCGCGTCGAGACCAAGTACACCGATCGGGCCGACCTCTGGACGGTCAGTGCCAGCTGGAAGTTCTGAGCTGTCTCGCGGTTAACGCTGCAAACCCTGCACGAGCCCGCCGCAAGGCGGGCTCGCTGCTTTTGGGATCCTGCTCGGCATTGCCGGAGATCCCGAGAACCGGGTGGATAACAGCCCCTCGATAACTTCTAAGCCATTGTTTATTAATGTTTTATAAATCCGTCTCACAAGCACGGTAGCGGCTGGTAGGAGACGGGAACTTTCGGCGGATAGCCCGCTCTAATTTTTTCGAGCGTCAACGCGACGCTTGGCGCCGACCTACCTCCCTGGGTTGGCGCGTTGCCCGGTCATCCCCCAATACCGGGTTCGTTTACCCCGGTCGAGCCCAAAGGTTCGACCGGGGTTTCTTTTTCCGGAGCCCTTTCGGGGCTGCCCGCCGCCACCGGCTGCCCCGCGAGCAGTCGTTCGAGCGCCGCACGTGCCTCGGGGACCCCTTCGCCCGAGTGCGCCGAGAACAGCTGCGCCGTGACGCCCCCGAGAGCGGACAGCTCGCGCCGCACTCGCCCCAGCGTCTGGCGCGCGGCATTCCGGCCGAGCTTGTCGGCCTTGGTGAGCAGCACGTGCACCGGCACCTGCCGGCTGCGGGCGAGCGTCAGCATGTCGTTGTCCTGCTCGGTCAGCGGATGACGGACGTCCATCACGACCACCGCGCCGCGCAGCGCATGGCGCCCGCTGAAGTAGCTGCCGATCAGGGCACCCCAGTGGCGACGCATCTCTCCAGAGACGGCGGCGAAGCCGTAACCCGGCAGGTCCACCAGGCGCCGGCCGGGCTCGAGCTCGAAGAAATTCACGAGGCGCGTGGCACCCGGCGTCTTGCTGGTGCGGGCGAGCCCCTTGCGCTGCGTGATGGCGTTGATGGCGCTCGACTTGCCGGCATTCGAACGGCCGGCCACCGCGATTTCGACGCCGTCGTCGGCCGGAAACTGCCGGGCGGCATTGGCGCTGGTGAGAAAGTGGAGGTTGGGATAGGTGGACATGCGGATCGTCGCCGTTGGCCGGTCATGCGCTGGAGCCTGTTAGTGTACAATTTACGGCTTACCCGCCCGGTCTTAAGCACCAACGAAGCTGGCCGGCAGGGTACGTCCGTCCTCGTCTTTCGGAGTGGTTACTGCATGACCGCGAAGCTCGTCGCCACCGTGTCGCTGGTGGCTCTCCTCGGCTGGAGTGGTTCCGCGCTTGCCGTGGGCAACAAGCAAGCAGGACAGGCCAAGGCGGCCACCTGCGGGGCCTGCCATGGCCTCGACGGCAACAGCATCGCCAACCCGGAATGGCCCAGTCTCGCTGGTCAGGGCGAGGCCTATATCGTTCGGCAGCTCAAGGGCTTCCGCGCGAATCTGCGGCAGAACCCGCTGATGTCGCCAATGGCGATGACGCTGACGGACCAGGATTCCGAGGACGTCGCGGCCTACTTCTCCTCGCAGACGCTGCACCCGACGGGTGAGGCCGCTCCAGCGAAGCTGGCGGTTGGCCAGCGCCTGTTCCGCGGCGGCAATCAGGTCACCAAGGTTCCGCCCTGCTCTGGCTGCCATGGCCCGACGGGCGCCGGCAACCCGGCGGCCGGCTATCCGAGCATCGGCGGGCAGCAGGCGGCCTACGTCGCGATCCAGCTGCGCGCCTACAGAGCGGGGACGCGACAGACGGACCCCAACTCCATGATGCGCAACGTCGCCGCCCTCCTCTCCGAGGACGAGATCGACGCCGTGGCCTCCTACGTCCAGGGCCTGCGTTGAACCTCGCGGGACACCGCGAGTCTCAGCTTTTCAGGATCGATCGGGAAGCAACGATGAAGACGAACGCGATGCTGCTGCGCAGCGGCAGGGCATTTCTGGCGGGTCTCATTCTCGCCGCGGCCACGGTCTCGGCCGCCGCACCGGGAGGCATCGAACTGCAGGAGGGAGTCAACTTCAAGCGACTCGAGCCTGTCGTGCCCACCAACGTAGCCCCCGGCAAGGCCGAACTGGTCGAGGTGTTCTGGTACGCCTGCGGCCACTGCTACCTGCTCGAGCCGAAGATCGAGACGTGGGAGCGCACGGGCAAGCCGGCCAACGTGCAACTGGTGCGCCAGCCCGCCACCTGGAACGACGTGCTCAAGACGCATGCCCGGCTCTTCTACACGGTGGAACTGCTCGGCAGGCTGCCCGCGTGGCACAGCGACATCTTCCGCGAGATCAACGTCAAGGGTAACCGTCTCGATACGCCGGCCGCGATCGAGGCGTTCTTCGTCTCCCGCGGCGTCGCCAAGGCGGATTTCCAGAAGGCCTTCTCCTCGTTCACGGTGGAGTCCAACGTTCGCCGCGCTGACGACCTGAACCGCCGCTACAAGATCACCGGCACCCCCACCTTCATCGTCAACGGCAAGTACGTCACGGACGTCGGCATGGCGGGGTCCGAGGAGAAGCTGTTTCAGGTCCTCAACGCTCTCCTCGCCAAGGACAAGCCAAAGGCCTGACCCCGCGGCAGGCTGCGCGCCAGCTGTCGCACAGAGACGCCCCGCACCGCGCGGGGTGTTTTCTTTGACGGTGTGCTACAAGTGCGCCACAACCAAAAGAGCTGGCGCCCGATGCTTCGTCTCCTCATACCCACCGGCGGGGGTTACAAATGGGTCGACCACCGCCCGCCCGCGCCATTTCCCGACGCGTTCCTGTGGGCCGACCTGCTCGAGCCGACGCCCGAAGAGGAGAAGGCGGTCGAGGCACTGCTCACGATCGACGTCCCGACGCCAGACGAGATGCGGGAGATCGAGGCGTCGAACCGCCTCTATGAGGAGAACGGCGCGCTCTACATGACCGCCACCGTGGCCAGCAAGCTCGATTCGGACACGCCGGAGAGCAGCCCTATCACGTTCATCCTCGTCAACGGGCGCCTGGTCACCAACCGGTACGTGGATTCGACACCGGTCCGGCTCTTCATGCAGTACCTTGAGCGCTCGCCGGCCGCATGCACGTCGAGCGAAACGCTGCTCGCCGGCCTGCTCGAGCGCTTCGTCGAGCGCATTGCCGACCTGCTCGAGCGCATCCAGGGCGAGCTCGACTCCGTTTCCCGCGCGACCTTCCCGCGCGGCTCGAATGTCTATCCGAGCGGCACCGAGCTGCACGCCACGATCCAGAAGATCGGCGTGAACGGCGACCTGATCTCGAAGGCGCGGGAAAGCCTCGTGAGCTTCCAGCGCCTGCTGACATTCCTGCAGCAGGGGGCGAGCGTCACGCTGTCGCCGGAACTGGGCGGCCGCTTCGAGTCGACGCAGCGCGACGTGCAGTCGCTCTCCGACCACGCCAGCTTTCTCGGCGGCAAGATCCAGTTCCTCCTCGACGCCGTCCTCGGCCTCATCAACCTCGAGCAGAACAACATCATCAAGATCTTTTCCGTCCTCGCAGTCATGTTCCTGCCGCCGACGCTGGTCGCCAGCGTGTACGGCATGAATTTCCAGCACATGCCGGAGCTGCAGCAGCCGTGGGGCTACCCGTTCGCGCTCGTCCTGATGGTCGTCTCGGCGCTCGTGCCCTACCTCTACTTCCGCCGCAAGGGCTGGCTGTAGTCCCGCCCGCCGCCTCCGATGTTGCCGAGCGTGTTCCTGGCGCTCACCGCCACGGTGACGGTCGCCGCGCTGACGCCGGGGCCGGCCGTGACGGCGATCGTTGCGCGCGCCATGACGGACGGGGCGCGGCCGGCCATGGCCATCAACGCGGGCGTCGTCAGCGGCGACCTGCTGTTCTTCGGACTGGCGGCCGCCGGCATGGCGGCAGCGGCACGTTCGCAGGGCGGATTGTTCACCGTCCTGCGGTGGCTCGGAGCCGCCTATCTGCTGTGGCAGGGCCTCGCGC
>Ga0209048_10000234_pt1 | contig 60650 bp, 55 predicted proteins | sample FrelakmetCRP12CR_FD_187146 | JGI IMG/M metagenome (GOLD analysis project Ga0209048, IMG submission 187146) | Freshwater lake sediment microbial communities from the University of Notre Dame, USA, for methane emissions studies - CRP12 CR (SPAdes)... | ecosystem: Environmental > Aquatic >...
TTCGAGCCATCGCCTGCAGATCGGCTGGGCTGAACTCGCGCCCGCAATATCGCTTCATGAACTATCGATCGTCGCGATGGCGGTGGCGCTGCGCATGGCAGCCAATTGCGGCTCATCCATTTGCCAGGGCACGAAGCGAGCCCGGTTATCGGGCACACGCCCACCGGCTTGGGCGCAGACTAGAGGACATGACCCGCGAGATGAAGGCGCGAGCCGCCGCCCGTGAAGCTGGTGCGCCCGTCTAGACGCACGCAACGAGGGTGCCAGTTCTCGACACTCAAGCCGAGGAGGACTGCAACATCGCCATCAGCTCGTCGCCGCTCATCGCCTCGAGCCGCGCCCGCTCGGCCTGCGCCGTCACCGATGTGACCTCGACCCGCTTCACTTCGGGCGAGTTCAGCCCGAGCATTCTTGAGATGGCCGTCCAGGCCGATATGAGCCCGGCTGGATTCATCTGCGCACGAGCCATTTCAACAGCCTCGAGAAGGCCGCTTATCACGTCCTGGCGCTCGATCTGGAGCCGTTTGCTGTCCCGGGCCTGCGCAGCCGTAATCGACGCTCTGAGGGCCGCTTTTGTTAACAGCCGATGTGCCGTCACCCTGGCGCTCGAACGCCCATATCCGGCTGCCACGGCAGCACGCGTGCCGTTACCGTCCACGAGGTATTCGTGGACGAATTTCGCCTGTTTGGCGGTCAGGGGAGGCATACTGTGATTGTATCCAGTATCTCTCGCTTCGTGCTGCGGCATGTTCATGCTGGCGAGACCGCAGGCCCGACGGTGGTGGGTTCTACGCTCGGGTCGATGTCGCTCTGGCAACCCCGCTGCCCCGTTCGAGGCAAATCGTTCGCCTGGTGCGACAAGTGACTGGAAGCTTTCGGCCATGACCAGACCCTCGAAGCCGGGATTCCGAAGGTCGGTGTCAGGAGGACTGCAGCCATTCGGGTCGCATCGACCCGCGGACGTGTGCCGCCTGCGGACGCGCCGGGGCGCGCCGGACTGAGATACGGTTCGGCGAAACGGAGCCCTTGGTCTTCGACATGTCAGCCCCTCGCATGCTGTTCCCTTTCGTGTCTTCACACTGAGCCAACCTACACTTGTGCTGCAGCCCATTGCAGATTCTCAAACCGGCCAACGAGGCACTGAAATGCGCATTCTGTTCTCCTCTACGAAGGGAGCAGGCCATGTCGGTCCCCTTCTGCCATACGCCCAGGTGCTGGCTCGACTCGGCCATGAAGTTCGCGTCTCGGCACCAGAAGGTGCGAGCGCGGCCTTGCAGCAAGCCGGCCTGGTTCAAGTGCGCGTGTCTGACCCAAGCGACGAAGAATCGAAGGTCTTTTGGGATCGGCTCGACGCTGCGAAGGGAGACGACGCGCTTGCGCTCGGATTTCGCGAAGGATTCAGCGGCATCCTTGCTCGCAGCGCGATACCCGCGCTTCAGCAAACGATACGCGATTGGCGCCCCGATTTGATCGTGCGTGAATCCGCGGAGTTCGCGGCACTCGTCGCGGCGGAGCGCGCGGTCATCCCGCATGCCTGCGTGGCAGTCCACTCCGGCCGATTCGAGGCATGGGCGAGCACACACGTCATTGAATCACTCGATGCACTGCGCCGAGTCACCGGTCTCGGTCCGGACGGCGGCGCTGCGCTACGCGCCGAAATGGTCTTCACGGCATTCCCGGCGTCCTTGGACGGAGACGCGGCCGCGCCCGGTGGTCAAATCCCGTTTCGCGTCGCGGGATCGCGTGGTGTAGCGGGTTCAGCCAAGGAGACGCCAAGCTGGGCGGCGAATAACGGGTTGCCGTTCCTGTACGTCACATTGGGTACGATATCGGGCCGTTCCGAAAGAGTCAGGGCTGCATATCGCGAGATCTTGGAGGCCATAGGCACGCTGCCCGTCAGTGCCTTGCTGACCGTCGGGCCGGTGATGACGATGGAAGCTCTGGGCACTGTTCCTGACAACGTGACCGTCAAAGAGTTTGTGCCTCAGGCGCAGGTGTTCACGCATGCGACTGCGGTCGTTTGCCATGGCGGCTCCGGGACCTTGCTGGGCGGCCTTGCGGTTGGCCTACCCATGGTCGTGGTGCCGCTCTTTGCGGATCAGCCTTACAACGCCCGCGCAGTGGACGCTGCAGGCGCCGGAGTGGCCGTCCTGAGGCCGGAAGCTGCACCGTTGCGCACCGCAATTCAACGCGTGCTGAACGACTCGTCGCTGCGTGCCGGCGCAGGCCGAATCGCCGATGAGATGTCGACCATGGCCAGCATGGGCGATGCCGCCGGCGCGCTCCTGGCGCTGGCACAGGCACGCACAGGTTGAAACGCAGAGGGCGAGCTCTCCTGCCTGGAGAGGCACCTCGGGCGAAGGACCGCGAACTGCTGTCTTTCGGCACGTCAAGGCGCTTCTGTCCAGCGGCTCCGTTGGGTCGACTGTGAACCGTCCAACGCGTTCGACTGGCAAGCCGCTGTTCGGCCATGAGCCGGCTTCCCAATTCTTTGCTCTCGATGTTAGATACTGACACTGCCGGAGGCCCAACGGGCGCTGGCAGCGCTACCGGACTGGAGGAAAGGACCGTGCAGGTCAACCAGCGATGTGCGCGAGGAAATCGGCGAACGCCAACCACGGCGCCGTTGCGGCAATCGGCCCTCGCAGAACGACCACCGCCGTGATGATTGCTGCGCCGATCAGCCAGACCCGGTGAACGCGTCCCCGCACTCGCCAATCGTAGATGACGCCGGCAACAATGAGCAGTTCGAGAATCAGGCTCGGAACCAGTCCAATAATCAAAGGCGGGGGTTCTCCCAACCCCGGCCTCAGGCCTGGCCCGCCGCCGGTCACCAACACGAAGAAGACCCTGCCCATAGCGGCCTGCAATAGGGAGATCGTCGCCAGGAGCATCAGGCGCTTGTGTGCCTCCGGGCGTCGGATGCTAGCAATGGCTGCAGCAAAGAAGCAGGCAAACAAGCTGATCCCGCTCACGGGCAGGACCAGGAACGCGCGCGAGCGATCCCCGTAGCCAGCGGCAAGCCCGGCATTGAGGGTTTGAATCGCCGCCGCCAAGCCGATGACGACCATCGCGGTAGCCAACGAGATGCCAGCGAGGCCGATAGCACGGTGCAGGTCTTGGCGTCCGTTCGCGACGAGCAGAGCCTGCGCTAGCAGCAGCACGGGCCAGGCCGAAAACAGCAAGCCGTGGATGTGCAAGAGAGGCGATCCGACGAAGGTTCCGGGGACCAACTGCAGCCAATAGGTTGGCGCGAACCCACCGAAAGCGACCAGCGCGCAGGTCGCTGCCATCCAGACGTAGAAGCGGTCCACCCTCTGTCGCGGTGGATTCAGTGCAATGGCAACCATGTCAACCTCCAGCATTCAAGACGGAAGCTTGGAGCATGAGCCATTTCAGATCTCTTGGCTATTGGACCTAACGAGCGCCGAACCTAAGGACGTTTCATGTTCGGTTCTCTCCCGCAGCGCGAACGACTCTTTGCGCCGCGAAGTGAACCGCCGTGACGCTTCAATCGACCATCGCTTCAGGGTCGCAACGTGACGTTCCGCCGGGATTGCTCGACGCACCGCTTCCGATCTGACTTCCGAACCTCAACGTAGCATCGCTGCACAATCGCACCCATGCCAAACATCGCATCCGTCCTCAAGAGCGAGATTGCCCGCGTCGCTCGCAAAGAAGTTCGCGGCGAAACCCTGGGCCTGAAGGGGGCGGTTCGCGCGTGCCGCGCAGAGATTGCCGCGCTCAAACGCCGCACTGAGGCGCTCGAGAAGGAACTGCGCCGCCTGAGCAAGGCCAGCCCGAAAGCTGCGCCGGTCGTCGCGAGCGAGGTGTCGGCGCAGAAGCTCCGATTCAGTCCGAAGAGCCTGGCCTCACAGAGGCGGCGGCTTGCGCTGTCGGCGGATGACTGCGGCCTCCTGGTGGGCGCGTCTGGTCAGTCCATCTACAACTGGGAGGCCGGCAAAGCCCGTCCTCGGGCCGCGCACTTGCGTGCCATCGCGGCGCTCAGGAACATGGGCAAGAGGGAAGCGGCTGCGCGGCTGGCGTCTCTGCGCGGGGCGTCCTAGCCAGGTTCGGCCTCCTGGTCGGCGAAGCCGGCAGCGGACTGGATCGGGAGGTCGCTATTCGCGGACAGATTCAGTGAATTTCCGCAGGCCACCTCTTCAGGCCCTTCAGCATCCCGTCATTGCGCACCCGGTACACAGCTAGTACGCCGTTCGAGTTGCGCAGCACGCAGTAGTCGAGCCCGTCGACTGTTTCAACGTCGCTATCGTCGATTGAAGGCCGGTCTCTGTGGCCGGTGCGGGGGTACGCCGCAAACGCGCGGAGCGTTAACCGTTCGGTGTTGAGTTTCATGAGAACCCCAAGGCGAAGGAGCGCGCAGTCTCGGCTGTATGCGGGCTGAAAAGTGATTTCCGTACAAATTCCGTGCATGCAAGAAAAAAGCACCTAGCGTTTCCGCTAAGTGCTTGATTTATTTGCCTATTTTGGTAGGCGCGATTGGACTCGAACCAACGACCCCCACCATGTCAAGGTGGTGCTCTAACCAGCTGAGCTACGCGCCTGGGTAAGGGGCAAATTGTAGCAGCGACGACTCGGCGCCTACTTGCGCCGCACACCGCGCACGCCGCCGACTTTAGCCACGCGCGCAAGTACCTGGGCCAGCCGCGCGGCGTCGTCGACCTCGATCGTGAACGTCATCCACGCGGTGCCTCCGCGAGCGTCCCTGACCGATTGCGTGTTGACGCCGATGACGTTCATCCTCTCCTTGGCAAAGACTTCGGAGATGTCGCGCAGCAGGCCCTGGCGGTCGGCCGCCTCGACGATCACGTCGACCGGATACAGCGCCTGCGCGCCGCCCGGCCGTGCAGTGCCCCAGGCGACTGGGATCACGCGCTCGGGTGCGCGTTCGGCCATCTGGCGGAAGTTGCTGCACCGGCTGCGGTGGACCGCGACCCCTTTGCCACGCGTCACGTAGCCACCGATCGCGTCTGGCGGCGCGGGGCGGCAGCAGCGGGCGAGCGACGTCAACAGCGACTCGACGCCGACGACGAGTACACCACCCTGCGGCGCGGCGCCTGGCCCATGCGGGCGTCGCTGCGCGATCACCTCGTCCGCGGTCGGCACGGCTTCAGGCGGCCGCAGCAGTGTCTCGATGCTGCGCAGCGAGAACTCGTCCTTGCCGACCACTTCGAACAAGGCGTCGGCGCCGCGAAAGCCGAGCTGCGCCGCAAGATCGCCGAGCTTGACGGCGGTCTTGCCCTCGCGCTGAAGCAGCTTCTCCACCGCTTCGCGCCCACGCGCGATCGTTCCTTGCAGCGCGAGCGCGTTGAACCAGGCGCGCACCTTGGCCCGCGAGCGCGCGCTGCGCAAGTAGCCTAGATCCGGGTTGAGCCAGTCGAGCGAGGGCCCGCCTTCCTTGGCCGCGACGATCTCGATCGTCTGCCCGTTCGCGAGCGGCGTGTTCAGCGGCAACATCGCGCCGTCGACGCGCGCACCGCGGCAACGGTGGCCCAGATCGGTGTGAAGGTGGTAGGCGAAGTCGATCGCCGTTGCGCCCGCCGGCAGTTCGACCACCGCGGCTTGCGGCGTGAACACGTAAATGCGATCGTCGAACCCACCCTCGCCGGAGGCCACTTCACCGGCGAAGTCGCGTTCCCATGCCAACAACTGACGCAGCACCGACTTGCGCGCCTCGGCCACCTGAAGCTCGAAGCCGCCGCTCGCGCTGACGCCGGCGTAGCCGCGCACGCCGGCCTCCTTGTAGGCCCAATGCGCGGCCACGCCGTGCTCGGCGTGCTCGTGCATGGCACGGGTGCGGATCTGCACCTCGACGGCACGCCCGTCGTCGCCCTGCACCACGGTGTGAAGCGACTGATAGCCATTGGACTTGGGCCGCGCGATGTAGTCGTCGAACTCGCCCGGCAGCGCGCGATAGAGCTCGTGCACGCGTCCGAGCGCAGCATAACAATCAGGCACTGTGCCCACAATCACGCGCAGCGCCCGCAGGTCGAGTACGTCGCTGAACGCCTTGCCCTTGCCCTGCATCTTCTTCCAGATGCTGTAGAGGTGCTTCGGCCGCCCTTGAACTTCGGCCCGGATGCCCTCTGCACCCAGCGCCTCGGCCACGCGGCGGCGCGCTGCCTCGACCTGGCGTTCGCGCTCGACGCGTGTCTGGTCGAGCAGGCGCGCCATCGCCGCGTAGTCGTCGGGCTGAAGAAAGCGGAACGACAGGTCCTCGACCTCCCACTTGATCTGGCCTATCCCGAGCCGGTTGGCCAGCGGCGCGAACACCTGCATCGATTCGCGCGCCAGGGCTGCGGGGCAGGGTCTGCGCGACACCGCGAAGTGGCGCAGCGTCTGCAGGCGCGATGCGAGGCGCAGCAGCACGACGCGCAAGTCGCGCGAAAAGGCGAGCAGCATCTTGCGCACGCGCTCGGTCTGCTGCGCCGGTTGCTCGTGCAGCGCCTGCGCCTCGCGCGCCGCGCGCTGGATGGCGACGAGCTTGCGTGTATTCGTCACCAGGCTGGCGTACGACGCTCCGAAGGCCTTGGTGACGACCTCTTCGGGCTTGCTCAGGAAGTCGCCCGCATAGACGAGGTAGGCCGCGGCCTGCATCGCCGGCGCCGCGCCGAGCGTCTGCAGGATCGCGGCCACGCCGTCGGCGTGAGCCAGGGCCTCTTCGCCGGTGTCCAGCGCCTGGCCCTGCAGCAATGGGCCGGCAAATGCTCGGGCGCGGGTGAGTTCGCCCCCATCCTCATGCGACGCTTGGCCCGGCACGACGGCGCCCAGATCAAGCAGTTGCACGATCGGCGCCGCAGTCGGCCGATCGAGGGTGCCTGTCTTCATCGCGCCAACAGGAACTCCCGTACCGTCGCGATCTGCTCCGGCGCGATGAGCGTGGGCGCATGGCCCACGCCGGCGAAGACTTGCAGCCTTGCCCTGGGCCCGCGCCGAGTCATCGCCAGCGCAGTGTCAGACGAGAGCAGGTCGGAGTCTGCGCCACGCAGCAGCAGCACCGGGCACGCCACCCGGTCGTAGGCGACCCAGGTCGCTGCCTCACCGGCGGCCGCGATCTCGGGCGTCACCCTTCGAAAAGGCACTGCAATGGCCGGGTCGTAGTGCGGCACGAAGGCGTCGCCTTGCGCCTTGAGCATCGGCCGCGTCAGCGCCAGCCATTGCTCGCGCGTGTGCGCACCAAACCCCTTCGAGATGCCGAGCATGTAGTCGGCCGCCACCTCCACGCTGGCCCAGCGCGCCGGCATGCCAAGGTAGGTTCCGATGCGCGTGATCGCCTCGTATTGGATCGTCGGGCCGACGTCGTTGAGCACCAGCTTGCCGACCGGCGTGTTCGCGAGAGATGCCAGGCCAAGACCGATCAAGCCGCCCATCGAAGTGCCGACCCAGGCGATCTCGCGTGCGGCCAGGCGCGCGAGCAAAGTCACCATGTCGGCCAGGTAGGTGGGAATCTGGTAGCCCGCCGGGTCGGCCAGCCAGTCGGACTGGCCGCGCCCGACCACGTCAGGGCAGACCACGCGGTACTCGCCGCACAGGTCGCGGGCGAGCGTGTCGAAGTCGCGCCCCTGGCGGCTCAGCCCGTGTACGCAGACCAGTACGCGCGGGTTGGCTGCGTCGCCCCATTCCCAATAGGCCATCCGATGCAGACCGCGCGCGTCCAGGCACTGCACATGGTTCAGGCGGGGTTCGCTCATCGCGGGATCCTCGGATCGTTCGAAGGTTCGATAATGGATGCTAACAACCCCGAGGAACACCAGCATGCTCAAAGGCAAGACCGCGCTCGTCACCGGCTCGACCAGCGGCATCGGGCTCGGCGTCGCGCTGAGCCTCGCCCGCCAGGGCGCGAACATCGTGCTTAACGGATTCGGCGACACCGATGCGCCGAAGGCGGCCGTCAACGCACTCGGGGTCAAGGTCGGCTACCACGGCGCCGACATGAGCAAGCCGGCCGAGATCGAGGCGATGATGGCCTACGCCGCGGCCGGGTTCGGCGTTGTGGACATCCTCGTCAACAACGCGGGCATCCAGCACGTGGCGCTGGTCGAGAACTTCCCGCCCGAGCGCTGGGACGCGATCATCGCGATCAACCTGAGCTCTGCGTTCCACACCACGCGGCTCGCACTGCCCGCGATGAAGGCCAGAGGCTGGGGCCGCGTCATCAACATCGCGTCGACACATGGCCTGGTCGCGTCGGCGCAGAAGTCGGCCTACGTGGCGGCCAAGCACGGCATCGTCGGCTTCACCAAGGCCACGGCGCTCGAGTGCGCCGCGACGGGAGTCACCGTCAACGCGATCTGTCCCGGTTGGGTCCTGACACCGCTGGTGCAGAAGCAGATCGACGACCGCGCCGCGCGCGATGGCATCAGCCCCGACCAGGCTAAGATCGCGCTGCTGAGCGAGAAGCAGCCTTCGCTGCAGTTCACCACCACCGAACAACTGGGTGAACTGGCGCTCTTCCTGTGCTCTGCCGCAGCCGACAACGTGCACGGCGCCGCCTGGGCGGTGGACGGCGGGTGGACGGCGCAGTAGCTTCCGATCACTTCATCCGCACGCTGCCGCTGACGGTCACGGTCAGCGCACCTTTGCCGGGCTCGACCGGCAGCGCCTCGTCGGCCGACGCTGCCATCGCCCGCATCCGCGGCGCCGGCGTCGGGAAGCCGGGTTCGCCACTGTTCACGCTGACCTCGCGCATGCTGAAACCGCCATAGCCGAACTGCTTGGCGTAGTCGGCCGCCTTGGCGCGGTAGCGGGCAATTGCTTGCGCAGCGAGTTCGCCTTCCAGCCTTTCGCGCAGCTCGCGCGATAGGTTGTACCCGACGCGAGCGATCGTCATCGTCGTGATGCGTCCGGTCAGCGCCGCGATCGCGGGCATGTCGCGCCCTTCGATCACAAGTTCCGCGGTGCCCTGCCAGCCACTGATGACGCCTTGCTTGCCGTAGCGGGGAAAGAGCCCGAAGTTGCCCGTCTGCACGTCAACCTGCCCGGGCCGGGCAAGCTTGCGCGCCTCGGCGAGCGCCGCGTCCAGCGCCTGCTTGAGCGCACTCTGCACCGCGGCAGCGTCCGCGCCTTCACGGGTGGCGCCAAGCGTCACGCTCAGCACGTCGCGCTGGACTTCGGCGCTGGCGCTCGCCGACAGGTTGACGATGCCTTGCAACTCGCCCGGCTCCGCCGCACGTGCAGGACCGCAGGCCGCGAGCAGCAGGGCAATGGCGGTAGCGCATGGGCGCAGTTTCATGGCGTGACTTTCGTGAGCATGACGGGACTGAATTGATAGCGTCGACAGCGCCGCCGTCTACCGTATCGCGCCTTACAGCGCGCCGCGATGTCGGTACGTTGACATGTGAACAATGTCACACCGCGAAGCCTTGGGTGACGCGGGTGGCGTTCAATTTTGTAACAAGCAGTCAAGCTCGTCGAAATCGGGCTTCACTCCTGAGCAAAATAGCCGTTGTTACAAATTTGGAGTCCGCAATGGGTGCAGCCCCTTCCACGCGTGCCGACCGCATCGCGGTCGTCGACGACGACGCGCGAATCCGCGACCTGCTGCGCCGTTACCTGACGCAGGAGGGCTTCGAAGTCTTGCTGGCCGAGGACGCCAAGGCGCTGAACCGGTTGATGACGCGCGAGACAATCGACCTGATCGTTCTCGACCTGATGCTGCCGGGCGAAGACGGCCTGTCGATCTGCCGCCGGCTGCGTGCGGCCAACGACGCAACCCCAATCATCATGCTCACCGCCAAGGTCGAGGACGTCGACCGCATCGTCGGCCTCGAGGTCGGCGCCGACGACTACCTGCCCAAGCCGTTCAACCCGCGCGAATTGCTGGCACGCATCCACGCCGTGCTGCGCCGCCGGCCCGAGATCGAGGCGCCGGGCGCGCCGTCGAAGGAGGCGATGAAGGTGAGCTTCGGCGCGTTCGAGTTCGACCTCGCATTGCGCCGCCTGACGCGCGACGGCGAGCAGATCGCGCTGACCACGGGCGAGTTCTCGATGCTCAAGGCGCTGGTTCGCCATCCGCGCCAGCCACTGTCGCGCGATAAGCTGGCGCAGCTCGCCCGCGGCCGTGAGTTCGAGCCGTTCGATCGCAGCCTGGACGTGCAGATCTCGCGTCTGCGCAAGATGATCGAGCCCGACCCCACACAACCGCGCTACATCCAGACGGTCTGGGGCGTGGGCTACGTCTTCGTGCCTGACGGCACGGCCTGAACAGGGGCTATCGATCAGCCTCTGAATGGCCTCCAAGCGCGTCGCGCTCAGCCTGTTCTGGCGCACCTTCTTCCTGCTCGCCGCGCTGCTGCTGGGCGGAATCTTCGCCTGGGTGCAGACGTTCCGCGCGCTCGAATTGGAACCGCGCGCAGTGCAGGCCGCGCAGCAGATCGCGAGCCTGGTAAATCTGTCGCGCGCGGCGCTGCGCTACGTCGACAGCATCAACCGGGTCACGCTGGTCAAGACAATGACCGACCAGGAAGCGGTGCGCGTGATGCCGCGCGAACCGGGTGACCACTGGGAGCCGTTCGAGACCGACCGCTTCTCGCGCGCGATTGCCGACGAGCTGCGCGCGCGCCTGGGTCCGGGAACGCTGGTCGCACGCTCGGTCAACGGCGGCGAAGGTTTATGGGTCGGCTTCTCGATCGAGAAGGATGCCTACTGGCTGCAGGCCGACCCGACGCGGGTGAAGACGCTCGCGCCCGGCACCTGGATGCTGTGGGTGGGCATGACGCTCGTCGCCATGCTGCTCGGCTCCGCGGCGGTCGCACGGCTGATCAACCAGCCGCTGCGGGAGCTGTCGTTCGCTGCCAGCCGCATCGGCGACGGCGAATACGACTCGCGCCTGGACGAGAACACGTTGACGAGCGAGATCCGTCAGGTCAACATGGGCTTCAACCGCATGGCGCGCGAACTTGCCAAGGTGGAAGAAGACCGTGCAGTGATGCTAGCCGGCATTTCGCATGACCTTCGAACTCCGCTGGCCCGGCTGCGTCTCGAGGCCGAGATGAGCGTCGACGACGAGGAAGCCAAGGGCAACATGGCGCAGGACATTGCCCAGCTCGACGCCATCATCGACAAGTTCATGGACTACGCGCGCCCGGGCGAGGTGCAGTTGCGGCCCGTCCACCTGAGCACGGTAGTCGAACGCGAGATGGCGGCCTTCCGCGACACCTCGCAGATCCGCATCACGTCGCGCGTGGCGATCGACACCAAGGTGCTGGCCGACGACACCGAACTCGGCCGCGTCCTCGCGAACCTGTTCGAGAACGCGCGCCGCTACGGCTTGAGCAGCGACAGCGGCGTCGCGAAGGTCGAGGTCACGTATTCGCGCAGCGGGCCATGGGTGATCCTCTCCGTGCGCGACCACGGTCCCGGTGTGCCGGCCTCAAAGCTCGGCCACCTCACGACACCGTTCTTCCGCGGTGACGCCGCGCGCACAGCCGCCACCGGCGCCGGCCTGGGGCTCGCGATCGTCGACAAGGCGCTCCACCGCATGGGCGGCAGCCTCGAACTCGCCAACGCCGCGGGCGGCGGGCTCGTCGCCCGCCTGCGGTTAAAGAAGGCACCCTGACCGCCCCGCCGCCAAGCAACCGCGGCTACCTGGTGCTGCGCACGAGCAGACAGACCGCGCGCGCCTCGATCGCCTCGCCGCGGCCCACCGGACCCATCTTCTCGGCGGTCTTGGCCTTCACGCTGACCTGATCGACTGTCAAGGCGAGCGCCTGTGCAAGGCGCTTACGCATCGCAGGAACGTGCTGCGCCAGCTTCGGCGCCTGGGCCACGACCGTGCTGTCCACGTTGCCGATCTCGAAACCGGCTGCGCGCACCCTTCGCGCCCCCTCGGCCAGAAGGGCGAGCGAATCGGCACCTTCGAACTGCGCATCGGTATCGGGAAAGTGATGGCCGATGTCACCCAGAGCCGCAGCGCCGAAGAGCGCGTCGGTGATGGCGTGGCACAGAACGTCGGCGTCCGAGTGCCCGAGCAGGCCGTGGCTGTGCGCGATCTCGACGCCACCGAGAACCAGCCTGCGCCCGCTGGCGAGCGCGTGCGTGTCCCAGCCCTCGCCGACGCGCCACTGTGGCGTACCCGTGCGCGCAATGTTCATCGGCAGGCGCCCAACAGTCGCTGCGCGAGGTCGAAGTCGCCCGGATAAGTCAGCTTGAAGTTCTCGAGTTCGCCCGTCACCAGCAGCGGCGCATGACCGAGCGCTTCGACCGCGCTGGCTTCGTCGGTGACGCCCGGCCCGGAGCTTGCCAGCGCCTGTCGCAGCAGGCCGAGGCGAAACATCTGCGGCGTCTGCGCGACCCACTTGTCTCTGCGGTCGAGCGTCGCCGCCACGCGTCCCGCTTGCGCCTGCTTGAGCGTGTCGGCCAGCGGCAGCGCCAGCAGCCCGCCGACCTCGTCGGCCCAGCAGGCGTCAAGCAGCCGTTCGATCCACTGCGGGCGGACGAGACAGCGCGCCGCGTCGTGCACCAGCACCCAGTCGCGTTCCCGAGCACCGTGCGCAGCCAGCGATTCAAGGCCATTGGATACCGATTCGGCTCGCGTCGTGCCACCGCAGCGTGCCACGCGGCCTCTTGCGTTGCTGAAACCGTGCACGGCAGCCTCGAAAGCATCGTCGTCGCGAGAGAGCACCACCAGCGTCAGCGCGAGGCGAGGCACGCGCGACAGCGCCTCGAGCGTGTGCGCAATCACCGGCTTGCCGGCGATCGGCAGGTACTGCTTGGGCAGCGCCGCCCCGGAGCGCGCACCGGTGCCCGCGCAGGGCACCAGCGCGAAACAGCGAGGAAGCGGGGCTTCAGGCATGGATCGGCTCGTTCCGGAGGTACCTCTTGCGACCGATGCCGAGACCACGCGTCAGCCGCGGTGTCGCATCGGTACGGGCGAGTGAGTTTAGGGCAAGCGCCCATGCCCGGCGTCAACGCCTGCCTACAATGGCTCGGCACGCCCCGGCGCCGCCGCGCCGGGGCGCCGCGCTTTCATCCGCAGGCATGCAACTCCCCGCCCTCGCCCCAGGAAAGCGCTTTGCTTTGCCGCGCCCGGTCGGCTCGGCCGATGCCCTTCTCTTGGCACGCTTCGCGGCCCGCGAGAGCGCTGCCGCGCGCCTGACCGCCATCGTCACTGCCGAGCCCGCCGACACGCAGCGGCTGGAGCGGGAACTCGCGTTCTTCGCGCCCGATCTGCGCATTGCAGTCTTCCCCGACTGGGAGACGCTGCCCTACGACACCTTCTCGCCGCACCAGGACCTGATCTCCGAGCGGCTGGACACGCTGTGGCGCATCCTGCAGGCGCGCGAGCAGCGCAACCTCGACGTAGTGCTCGTTCCCGCCTCGACGGCACTGGTGCGTCTGGCGCCGCCGAGTTTCCTCGCCGCCTACACCTTCAATTTCAGGCAAGGCGAAAAGCTCGACGAGGCGGCGCTCAAGGCCCAGCTCACGCTTGCGGGCTACACGCACGTGAGCCAGGTCGTCTCACCGGGCGAGTACGCGGTGCGCGGCGGCCTGATCGACCTCTTTCCGATGGGGTCGGCAGTGCCCTACCGGGTCGACCTGTTCGGCGACGAGGTCGACTCGATCCGCACGTTCGACCCCGACTCGCAGCGAAGCCTGTTCCCGGTGCCCGAAGTGCGGCTGCTACCGGGCCGGGAGTTCCCCCTGGACGAAACCGGGCGCGCGGCCTTCCGCGCCCGCTGGCGCGAGAAGATTGAAGGCGACCCGACGCGCGTGCGGCTGTACAAGGACATCGCTGCCGGCCTCGCCGGCGGCGGCATCGAGTACTACCTGCCGCTCTTCTTCGACCAGACGGCCACCTTGTTCGACTATCTCGGGCCCGCGGCAACACTGGTGCTGCATGGCGAGGTGGACGCCGCGCTCAAACGCTTCTGGACCGATACGAGCGAGCGGCACCGCTTCTTGCAGCACGACCGCGAGCGACCGATCCTGGCGCCGGAAGAACTGTTCCTGAAGAGCGAAGACTTCTTCGCGCGTGCGAACGAGCACGCGCAACTTGCGCTGCGCGGCAGCGACGAAGTGACCTGGGCGCGGCCGCTGCCCGAACTCGGCGTCGACCGCGGCGCACCAGAGCCGCTGCAGCGGCTGCAACAGCACATTGCCACCACGCCGCACCGCGTGCTGATCGTCGCCGAGAGCGAAGGCCGGCGCGAAAGCCTGCTCGAACTGCTGCGCAACAGCCGCATCGAGCCGCCGAGCATCGCGTCGCTCGCCGCGTTCGAGACCGGCGGCGAGCATTGCGCGATCGCCGTCGCGCCGCTCGCCGAAGGCTTCTTCTGGCATGAACCGGATGCCGGAGTCGCGATCGAGTTCGTCACCGAGGCCGAACTCTTCGCCACCTCGCCGAGCACACGCCGGCGCCGAAAGCAGGAACAGGTCAGCGATGTCAACGCGCTGATCAAGGACCTGTCGGAACTGAAGATTGGCGATCCGGTCGTGCACGTGAACCACGGCATCGGGCGCTACGTCGGGCTGAGGAACATCGATCTCGGGAACGACGAAGGGGGTCCGAGCGAGTTCCTCCACCTCGAGTACGCCGACAAGGCAACGCTCTATGTTCCCGTCGCGCAACTGCACCTGATCGCGCGCTACACCGGCGTCAGCGCCGACGAGGCGCCGCTGCACCGCCTGGGCTCGGGCCAGTGGGACAAGGCCAAGCGCAAGGCCGCCGAACAGGTGCGCGACACGGCGGCCGAACTGCTCAACCTCTACGCCCGCCGCGCCGCGCGCGAGGGCTTTGCGTTCCGCTTCGCGCCGCACGACTACGAAGCCTTCGCGGCGAGCTTCGGCTTCGAGGAAACGCCCGACCAGCAGGCGGCGATCCACGCCGTGATCCAGGACATGGTCTCGCCGCAGCCGATGGACCGCCTCGTGTGCGGCGACGTGGGCTTCGGCAAGACCGAGGTCGCGCTGCGCGCAGCCTTCGTCGCGGTGACGGGCGGCAAGCAGGTCGCGATCCTCGCGCCGACCACGCTGCTGGCCGAGCAGCACTTCCAGCTCGTCGCCGACCGTTTTGGCAAGTGGCCGGTGAAGGTGGCCGAAATGTCGCGCTTCCGTTCCACGAAGGAGATCAAGTCCGCGCTGGCAGGCCTGGCCGACGGCACGATCGACATCGTCGTCGGCACGCACGCGCTGCTCGGCGACAAGGTGCAGTTCAAGCGCCTCGGCCTCTTGGTGATCGACGAGGAGCACCGCTTCGGCGTGCGCCACAAGGAAGCGATCAAGGCGATGCGTGCCGAGGTCGATGTGCTCACGCTGACCGCGACGCCGATCCCGCGCACGCTGGGCATGGCGCTCGAAGGCCTGCGCGACCTCTCGGTGATCGCCACCGCGCCGCAGCGGCGCCTCTCGATCAAGACCTTCGTAAGGAACGAGAGCAGCGGCACGATACGCGAAGCCGTGCTGCGCGAATTGAAGCGCGGAGGGCAGGTGTACTTCCTGCACAACGAGGTCGAGACCATTCGCCAGCGGCGCGACAAGCTGGCCGAACTTGTCCCGGAGGCGCGGATCGCAATCGCGCACGGACAGATGCCCGAGCGCGAACTCGAGGCCGTGATGCGCGACTTCGTCGCCCAGCGCCACAACCTGCTGCTGTGCTCGACGATCATCGAGACCGGTATCGACGTGCCGACCGCCAACACGATCGTCATCGCGCGCGCCGACAAATTCGGCCTGGCGCAACTGCACCAGTTGCGCGGCCGTGTCGGCCGCTCGCACCACCAGGCCTACGCCTACCTGCTGGTGCCCGACGTGCAGGGCCTAACGAAGCAGGCCGCGCAACGGCTGGAGGCAATCCAGCAGATGGAGGAGCTCGGCTCGGGCTTCTACCTCGCGATGCACGACCTCGAGATCCGCGGCGCGGGCGAGGTGCTGGGCGAGAGCCAGAGCGGCAACATGATGGAGGTCGGCTTCCAGCTCTACAACGAGATGCTCGCCGAAGCGGTGCGCTCGCTCAAGGCGGGGCGCGAGCCCGACCTGCTGAGCCCGCTAAACCCCACGACCGAGATCAACCTGCACGCGCCCGCGCTGCTGCCCGACGCCTACTGCGGCGACGTGCACACGCGGCTGAACCTCTACAAGCGACTCGCCACCGTGGAACGAGCAGAACAGATCGACGCTCTGCTTGAGGAGATCGTCGACCGCTTCGGCACGCTCCCCGCCCAGGGCCAGACCCTGTTCGACGTGCACCGCCTGCGCGTGCTCGCCAAACCCTATGGCGTAACCAAGATCGACGCCTCGCCGCAGCTGACAGTGATCAGCTTCCGGCCGAACCCACCGGTCGATGCCTTGAGAATCATCGAACTGGTGCAGAAGAACCGTCACGTCAAGCTGGCCGGCAACGACAAGCTGCGCATCGAGCGTGCGTTGCCCGAAGCACCGGCGCGGGCACAACTGGTGCGCGACGTGCTGCGCGCACTCGGTACGCCGACCGCGGTGCTGGCCGCCTGAGGCGATGTGGGCTTGCGCCAGGGCACCGAGCCTTTGACGCAGGATCCGGCATGACGATCGACTCCGCTTCTAGCGATGCGTCCGCGCCACCGGGCCGCATCGCGCGCCACCTCTCGGAAGCCAGCGAGCGCGGCTGGTTGCGCTGGCTGCCCGGCCTGCGCGCACTGCGCCGCTACGACGCGGCCTGGCTTCGCCACGACATCGCCGCCGGCCTGGTGCTGACGACGATGCTGGTGCCGGCGGGCATCGCCTACGCTGTGGCGTCGGGAGTGCCGGGAATCTACGGCCTCTACGCCACCATCGTGCCGCTGCTCGCGTACGCGCTGTTCGGGCCGAGCCGCATCCTGGTGCTTGGCCCGGACTCGTCGCTGGCGTCGCTGATCCTCGCCGTCGTATTGCCACTATCGGCTGGCGATCCGTCTCGCGCCGTTGCGCTGGCGGGGGCGATGGCGCTCGTGTCCGGCGCGCTGTGCATCCTGGCCGGCATGCTGCGCCTTGGCTTCGTGACTGAACTGCTCTCCAAGCCGATCCGCTACGGCTACATGAACGGCATCGCACTGACGGTGCTGATCAGCCAGTTGCCCAGGCTGTTCGGGTTCTCGGTCGAGGGCGACGGCCCGTTGCGCTCGCTGTGGGCGTTCGGGCATGCGCTGCCGGCGGGGAAGACCAATGCGACGGCCTTGCTGACCGGCGCGGCGACGCTCGCGGTGATCCTGCTGCTCAAGGGCCGCCCGCGCGTTCCCGGCATCCTGCTTGCCGTGGTCGGCGCCACCGTCGCCGTCGGCGTGTTCGGGTGGGAAGCGCGCGGAATCTCGGTGCTGGGCTCGCTGCCGCAGGGGCTGCCCGCGTTCGCGCTGCCGTGGATCACGGCCGACGATCTGATACCGGTGCTGCTCGGCGGCGCGGCCGTGGCGTTGGTGGCCTTCGCCGACACCAGTGTGCTGTCGCGCAGCTACGCCGCGAGGACCGGCGAGCGCGTCGATCCGAACCAGGAGATGGTCGGCCTGGGCGCCGCCAACCTGGCGGCGGGCCTGTTTCAGGGCTTTGCCATCAGCAGCAGCGCATCGCGCACGCCGGTGGCCGAAGCAGCGGGCGCGCGCACTCAACTGACCGGCGTGATCGGCGCGCTGGCTGTTGCCGCGCTGCTGATACTGGCGCCGGACCTGCTGCGCCACCTGCCGATCAGCGCACTGGCGGCGGTCGTCATTGCCTCGGCGCTCGGCCTGTTCGAGCTGGCCGAGCTGCGGCGCATCCACCGCATGCAGCGGTGGGAGTTCTGGCTCTCGATCGGTTGCTGCGCCGGCGTGGTCGTGCTGGGTGCCATCGCAGGCATCGGCCTGGCGATCCTGCTGGCGTTGATCGAGTTCGTCTGGGACGCATGGCGGCCGCACTCGGCGGTGCTCGGCCGGGCTCGGGGGCTCAAGGGCTACCATGACATCGTTCGCCACCCCGAGGCACGCCTGATCCCGGGGCTGGTGCTGTTCCGCTGGGACGCGCCGCTGTTCTTCGCCAATGCCGAGTGGTTTCACAACCGAGCGCTCGACGCGGTGGCGGCGTCGCCCACTCCGGTGCGCTGGCTGGTCGTTGCCGCGGAGCCCGTCACTAGCGTCGACGTCACCGCCGCCGACATGCTGGCCGAACTCGACGAAGCGCTGCACGCGGCGGGCATCGAGTTGTGCTTTGCGGAGATGAAGGGCCCGGTCAAGGACAAGCTCAAGCGCTTCGGCCTCTTCGCCCGGCTTGGCGAAGAGTTCTTCTTTCCCACCGTTGGCGAAGCGGTGACGGCGTACGTCAAGGCCCATCGCGTCGCGTGGACCGATTGGGAAGACGAACCGCCCGGCGACCAGGAGGTGCGCTGACCCGATAATCGACCAACGCGCCACTCTTTGCCTTCTTCAGTGTCCACCGAATTCGCCCCCGGACTTTTCATCCGCGGCTTCAAGCCACCGCTGCGCCTCGCGGACTTCAGGCTGGTCGCGTTCGACATGGACTCGACACTGATCAACATCGAATGCGTCGACGAGATCGCGACCGCCGCCGGGCGTAAGGAAGAAGTCGCCGCGATCACCGCGGCGGTGATGCGTGGCGAGATCACCGACTACCGCCACAGCCTTCGCCGGCGCCTCGCGTTGCTGCGCGGCGTGCCGGTACAGGCGCTGGAAGAGGTGTATTCGAAGCACCTGAAACTCAACCCCGGCGTCGAGACCTTCGTGCACGCCTGCCAGGCCGCCGGGTTGAAGACGCTGCTCGTCTCGGGTGGCTTCACATTTTTCAGCGAACGTATCCGTGCGCGGCTGAAGCTCGACTTCGCGCGCGCCAACATGCTCGAGATCGAGAGTGGCGCGCTGACAGGGCTGCTGATCGACCGGCCTTGGGGCGAGATCGTCGACGGCGCCGAGAAGAAGCGCGTCGTGCTGGAAGTCTGCGAACTGATGGGAATCGGCACCGAGCAGGCGATCGCCGTCGGCGATGGTGCGAACGACTTGCCGATGATGGCCGTGGCCGGCCTGAGCATCGCCTACCACCCCAAGCGCGCGGTACGCGAACTGGCGATGATCGCGATCATGAAGGGCGGCATGGACCGCGCACTGGAGTTGCTTCGGCGCTGAAGTGGTCCCTGCGCCTCTGCGCGCTCGCCGCAACCGGCTCAGTCGCGAAGCCGGAACACGAGCTGGACCGCGTGCGTCTGTGCGGCGGCGATCGGCCTGTAGCGCCACTGGCGAACCGCGTCGAGCGCGATCGGGTCAAGCGATTTTTCGCTCGACGACTGCACTGATGCGTCGCTGACCGAACCGTCCGCGTTGACGGTGAAGTTGACCACCACTTCGGCGTCAGAGTGCAGGCGGCGGCGTACTCGCTCGGGCAGTTGCGGTTCGAAATAGTCCTCGATTTGCAGCGCGACCGCGGATGCCGACGCCGGCAGCGCTTTCAGTACGGGCACCGAGGCCTCCGCGACCGCGGTGTCGAGTTCGCGCCGGACCTCGCCCGCCGACACCGGCGCAGAGGCAACGGGTCCGAGCACCTGCGTCTGCAGGAGCCCTTGGATCGGCGCAGCGGCCTGTAGTGCAAGCGGCGTTTCAGCGATTGCCGGCAGAGGCGGCGGCACGTCGGCAGCGGCCTCCAACTGCAACTCGGCCAGCGCCGGCAGCAGCGTCGGCTCGAGCATCGGCGCCGGCGCCAACGGCTCGTTCGACGGGACGTCCGCCAATTCCATCGTGCGCGCGGCCGCTCCGCTCTCATCCGCCGGCGGCGCCGATGCGGTGCCAGCGCCCTTGCCGCTCGCCGCGTGCGCGGCAAGCTTGTCTGCCCGCGCACTCGCCGCCGGAGCGGCTTCGCCGGACTTCTGCCTTGGCTTGAGTTTGCTCGCCTCGATGATCAGGCGCAGAGGACTGTCGGCATCGCGCCGCGCGCGCGACAAGCCTTCGGCGTCCTGGGCGTGACCCAGGCAAGCCTGAAGGCAGAGCCAGGCACAGGCGAGCCTGAGTAGCTTCGATGTCACCACGCATTCCATTGCACGCTTGCCAGGTTGTCAGGCTCGGCCAGGCATCTCGCGCACCTGAATCGCGAGCCGTCGCAGCTACGGTATCGGCCGTTCGCCGCCGAGCTTGACTGCGCCGTGCAGTTCGAAGCGTGTCGGACCGTTGCCATTTGTGAGACTGCGGGTTCACCCTGATCGCTACGCCCCGGCGGCAGGTTCTACGATCCAGCTTCCACCCAACTCCCCCGAGGACACCGCCATGAGCTCGCAGACAAAATTCCTGCTCGACGAGAGCAAGATCCCGCGCCACTGGTACAACATCGCCGCCGACCTACCGACCCCGGCGCCCGCGGTGCTGCACCCGGGGACACTGCAACCGGTCGGACCCGACGACCTGGCACCTCTGTTCCCGATGGAACTCATCATGCAGGAGGTGAGCACCGAGCGCGAGGTGCCGATCCCCGACCCTGTGCGCGAGGTGTTCAGGCTCTGGCGGCCGTCGCCACTGATCCGCGCCCACCGTCTCGAAAAGGTGCTCGGTACGCCGGCCAAGATCTACTACAAGTACGAAGGAGTATCGCCCGCCGGATCGCACAAGCCGAACACGGCCATTCCGCAGGCCTGGTACAACCAGCAGGCCGGCATCCGCAAGATCGCGACCGAGACCGGCGCCGGCCAGTGGGGATCGTCGCTCGCCTTTGCCGGTGCGCTGTTCGGCATCGAGATCACGGTCTTCCAGGTTCGCGTCTCGTACGACCAGAAGCCGTATCGCCGCGCGCTGATGGAAACCTATGGCGCGCGCTGCATCGCTTCACCGTCGAACGAAACCAACTCGGGCCGCGCCATCCTGGCCCAGAACCCGAACCATCTCGGCTCGCTCGGGATCGCGATTTCCGAGGCGGTGGAAGTGGCCGCGACCCACGACGACACCAAGTACGCACTCGGCTCGGTGCTGAACCACGTGCTGATGCACCAGACCGTCATCGGGCAGGAGGCGATGCTTCAGCTCGAGATGGCCGGCGACGACCCCGACGTGATCGTCGGCTGCACCGGCGGCGGCTCCAACTTCGCCGGCATCGCGTTCCCGTTCATCGGCCAGCAACTGCGGGGCGCGGGCAAGACCAAGCAACGCCGCATCGTCGCCGTCGAGCCTGCCGCCTGCCCGTCTCTGACGCGCGGCAAGTATGCCTACGACTTCGGCGACACGGCGCACCTGACGCCGCTGACGAAGATGCACACGCTCGGCTCGACCTTTACGCCACCGGGCTTTCATGCCGGCGGCCTGCGCTACCACGGAATGGCGCCGCTGGTTTCGCACCTGAAGCAGCTCGGCATCATCGAAGCGACTGCGTATCACCAGACTCAGTGCTTCCAGGCCGGCGTGCAGTTCGCCCGTGCCGAAGGCATCGTGCCCGCGCCGGAAGCCAATCACGCCGTGCTCGGTGCGATCCAGGAAGCGATGCGCTGCAAGCGCGAGGGCCGCTCGGAGGTGATCCTGTTCAACCTCTGCGGGCATGGCCACTTCGACATGTCGTCATACAGCAACTACGCCGCAGGAAAGCTCGTCGACCAGCCCTACGACGAGGCCGAACTCGCGATGGCGCTGGCCGGGCTGCCAGCCGTTCCCGCCTGAAGCAAGTCAAGAGCCGCCGCCGACGCGACGGCTCTCGTCTGACCCCGGCGCAGGAAGCGCCTCGGGCCGTTCGCGGTCATGCTCGGCCCTCGCGCGCCGGCCGAGCTGTGGCCTTGGCCAGTCATGGGGCCCAGAGCGGTCAGGGTCTCGTGCGCAGGCTCAGTAACCGCCCCCGGCCGAGCCCGGCGCCAGATTCTCGAACTTCGTCAGCGGCTTCAGGAAGGTCAGCTTGAACGTATCGACCGGTCCGTTGCGCTGCTTTCCGATGTTGATCTCGGCAACGCCCGGTTCCTTGCTCTCCTTGTTGTAGTAGTCGTCGCGGTAGATGAACATGATCACGTCGGCGTCCTGCTCGATCGCGCCCGACTCGCGCAGGTCGCTCATCATCGGCCGCTTGTCGGTCCGACTCTCGACGCTTCGATTGAGCTGCGACAACGCCATCACCGGGCATTGCAGTTCCTTGGCCAATGCCTTGAGTCCGCGCGAGATCTCGCCGATCACGGTGGCGCGGTTCTCGTCGCTGTTCGACGAGCCACTCATTAGTTGCAGGTAGTCAACGACGATTAGGCCCAGCGTTCCGCCGAACTGGCGCGCCATGCGCCGGGCCCGTGCGCGCAGTTCACTCGGGTTCAAGGCCGGGCTCTCATCGATGAACATCTGGACCTTGCCGAGCTTGTCGACCGCTTCGGACAGACGCCCCCACTCGTCATCGCGCAGCGCACCGGTGCGCAGGTGCTGCTGGTCGATGCGGCCAAGCGAGCCGACCATGCGCAGTGCGAGCTGCGAGGCACCCATCTCCATCGAGAACACCACCACCGGCAGGCCTTCGCTGACGGCAACGTGTTCGGCGATGTTGAGCGCCAGCGCCGTCTTGCCCATCGACGGCCTCGCCGCGAGTACGATCAGGTCGCCCTTTTGCAGACCGGCAGTGAGCCGGTCGAGGTCATAAAAGCCAGTGCGAACGCCCGTCACTTCCTCCGCGCCGTTCTCGTGCAGTTCGTTGACACGATCGATCAGCTGCACGATCAGCGCGTCCATGCTCTTGAAACCCTGGCGCGCGCGCGAACCTTCCTCGCCGATTTTGAAGATCTGGCCTTCCGCCTCGTCGAGGATCTGCGCGACCGGGCGGCCCTGCGGGTTGAATGCGGTGGTCGCGATCTCGTCGCTGGCGGCAATTAGCTTGCGGAGGATCGCGCGCTCGCGAACAATCTCGGCGTAGCGGCGCAGATTCGCTGCGCTCGGCACGCTCTGCGCCAGCGCGTTGAGGTAGACGAGACCGCCGCAGTCCTGGGCCTTGCCCAGGCTCTGCAGCTGCTCGAAGACTGTGATCACGTCGGCCGGCTTACTGGCATTGACCATGCTGCCGATCGCGGCGTAGATCAGACGGTGCTCATAGCGGTAGAAGTCGCTGTCGGTCAGTAGGTCGCCGGCGCGGTCCCATGCGCTGTTGTCGAGCAGGAGCCCGCCAAGCACGCTCTGTTCGGCCTCGATAGACTGCGGCGGCACACGCAGGCGCGCGACCTCGTCGTCGCCCGGCACCAGTTTCGACGCAACGCCACCCTCCGAGAAGATTGCACTCATCGGCAAATGATACGAGCCCGGCGCACGCCGTCCTGTGGGAAAGCCTGTGCAAATCCGGGGGAAGGCATGTGAATTGCGGCCCCGCAATGCCACGGGGCCGGCATTGCCGGCCCCGCGCGATCTAACGCGCGCCGATCTACTGCGTTTCGCCGAGCACGACCACCTTCACTTCGACCAACACATCGGTGTGCGGCGCGACGGTGACGGTGTGTTCGCCCACAACCTTGAGCGGGCCGCCCGGCATGCGGATCTGCGACTTCTGCACGTCGAATCCGATCCGTTTGAGCGATTCGGCGATATCGTGGTTCGTCACCGAGCCGAAAAGCCGTCCGTCGACACCGGCCTTCTGCGTGATGTGAACGGTGCGCCCGTTCATCTTCTCGCCCAGAGCCTGTGCGGTGGCCAGCTTTTCGCCGGCCGCACGCTCGAGCTCGGCGCGCTTGACTTCGAACTCCTTGATCGCCGCCTCGGTCGCGCGGCGCGCGCGGCGCGTTGGGATCAGGAAGTTACGGGCAAAGCCCTCCTTAACCTTGACCACATCGCCGAGGTTGCCGAGGTTGGCCACCTTTTCCAGCAGGATGATTTGCATGGTGCGATTCCCTTCAGACCTTGTGTTGGTCGCTGTAGGGCAGCAGGGCCAGGAAGCGGGCCCGCTTGATGCAGGTCGTCAACTGACGCTGGAAGAACGCGCGCGTACCGGTCAGGCGGGCCGGCGTGATCTTGCCGTTCTCGCCGATGAAGTCGCGCAGCGTGTCGATGTCCTTGTAGTCGATCTCCTTGACGCCGGTCACCGTGAAGCGGCAGAAACGCTTGCGGCGAAAGAGCAGCGACTGGGTATTGCGCTTGGGCTTGCGGTCCTTCGAGAACCGACCTTTACCACGTGGCGGGGGCATATTTCACCTCACTGAAATCCAACAACAACTTCGAACAATCCTCACTGGCGCTCCGTGCGCGTCACGCCAGTTCGGTCACATGGAAGACGACGCCTCGGCCGTTGCGCTGGGCACCGATGAATCCGGCGAAACCCATTTCGGTTCCGATCGCCAGCTTCACCAGCGGCTGCGTGATCTCCCCGATCGCCACCGCGCGGATCTCGACCGAGACCTTGCGCAGATGGCCGGCTTCCGTGAGCTGCGATTCGTGCCTGAGGCTCAAATCCAGCGCCGGCAGCCCTGCCGGGGTATAGCGCACAGCGCCCCGCTCCAGCAACTGCGCCTGCAGAACCAGCCGGTTCATGCCGGGAAGCGCCTGGAGCGCGCGGGCCGCGACGTCATGCGCGTGCCGTCGCCTCCTGCTGCGGCTGCGCGTGCGGCTGCGGCGACTTGCGCGATTCCTCGCGATCGACCATCTTCATCATCACCGACGGGCCGGCTTCGGCTTGCGCCCTGCTGACCGTCAAGTGCCGCAGCACGGCGTCGTTGAAGCGGAATCCCGTCTCCAACTCGGCCAGCACGTCCGGACCGCACTCAATGTTGAGGCACAGATAGTGTGCCTTGGCGAGCTTCTGGATCATGTAGGCCATCTGCCGGCGACCCCAGTCTTCCACTCGGTGAATCTTGCCGCCTCCGGCGGTCACGACCCCCTTGTAGCGCTCCAGCATGGCTGGAACCTGCTCGCTTTGATCCGGGTGGATCAGCAGCACGATTTCGTAATGACGCATTCAATCTCCTTCTGGTTGAAGCCCGGCGACGACGCGTCACTTGGGGCTGGGCAGCCACCCCGCGGCGTTCGGCCGAGGCCGAACGCATTTACCGGGTGTGGCAAGGTGAGCCGTGAATTATAGCTTCGAGGCCACAACAGCCACCGTAAGTCGAGACAACGCCTGCCAGACCGCGTGCCCGGGCGCAAACGCTGACGCGCTTCACGCCGGTCAGAAGCGCGGCGTCATCGGCGAGCGGCCAGCCGCTGCCAGGTTCGCACGACGCTGTCGGGGTTGAGTGAAATCGACAGGATGCCTTCGCTCGCCAACCAGTCGGCGAAGTCGGGGTGGTCGCTCGGGCCCTGACCGCAGATGCCGATGTACTTGCCGGCGGCCAGGCAGGCGGTAATCGCGCGCGCGATCAGCGCCTTGACCGCAGGATCGCGCTCGTCGAAATCGTGCGCCAGCAACTCGAGGCCCGAGTCGCGGTCCAGGCCGAGCGTGAGCTGCGTCAGGTCGTTCGATCCGATCGACATGCCGTCGAAATGTTCAAGGAACTGCTCCGCGAGGATCGCATTGCTCGGCACCTCGCACATCATGATCACGCGCAAGCCGTCGCTGCCGCCCTCCGCTGCGCGTCGCAAGCCTTTGTCGGCGAGCATCGCGACCACGCGCCGCGCCTGCTCGAGCGTACGCACGAAGGGCACCATGATCTCGACATTGGACAGGCCCATGTCGCGCCGCACCCGTACCAGGGCCTCGCACTCCATTGCGAAAGCCTCGCCAAAGGTGTCGCTGATGTAGCGCGAAGCACCGCGAAACCCGAGCATCGGGTTTTCTTCCTCGGGCTCGTAGCGCGATCCGCCGATCAGCTTGCGGTACTCGTTGGACTTGAAGTCCGAGAGGCGCACGATCACCGGCTTGGGCCAGAAGGCGGCGGCGATCGTGGCGATGCCCTCGGCGAGCTTGTCGACATAGAACGCACGAGGCGAGGCGTGGCCACGCGCGATCGACTCGACCGCCTTCTTCAGGTCGCCGTCGACGTTCGGATAGTCGAGGATCGCCTTCGGGTGCACGCCGATGTTGTTGTTGATGATGAACTCGAGCCGCGCCAACCCGACACCGGCGTTAGGCACCTGGCAGAAGTCGAACGCGAGCGCCGGGTTGCCGACGTTCAACATGATCTTGACCGGGCACGGCGGCATCTCGCCTCGCTCAACCACGCTCACCTCTGTCTCGACCAGGCCGTCGTAGATATAGCCGGTGTCACCCTCGGAGCAGGCCACGGTGACGAGCGCGCCCGGCTTGAGGACGCTGGTCGCGTTGCCGCAGCCGACCACCGCCGGAATGCCGAGTTCGCGCGCGATGATCGCGGCGTGGCAGGTACGGCCGCCGCGGTTGGTCACGATTGCGCTGGCGCGTTTCATCACCGGCTCCCAGTTCGGGTCGGTCATGTCGGTGACGAGCACATCGCCGGGCTGCACCTGGTCCATCTCGGACACGCCGTGAACGACACGGACCGGCCCGGTGCCGATCTTCTGCCCGATCGCGCGCCCCTCGGCGAGCACGATGTTCCTGCTCTTGTCGCCCTTGAGCTTGAAGCGCTGCTCGACCTTGCCCTCGGCCTGGCTCTTCACCGTCTCCGGCCTCGCTTGAAGGATGTAGAGCTTGCCGTCTGCCCCGTCCTTGCCCCACTCGATGTCCATCGGCCGGCCATAGTGCTCTTCGATGACGAGCGCGTACCGCGCCAGTTCGGCCACGTCGGCGTCGGTCAGCGAAAAGCGGTTGCGCCATTCGGGCGCGGTGTCCACGGTACGCACGAGCTTGCCCGTCCTGGCCTGCTCGTCCCCCGGCGCGAATTCCATCTTGATCAGCTTGGATCCGAGGTTGCGCCGAATGATCGGCAGCTTGCCGGCGCGCAGCGCGGGCTTGTGGACGTAGAACTCGTCCGGGTTCACCGCACCCTGCACCACCGTCTCGCCGAGGCCGTAGCTCGAGGTGATGAACACGACGTCCTCGAAGCCGCTCTCGGTGTCGATCGTGAACATCACGCCGGCTGCGCCGAGATCGGAGCGCACCATTCGCTGCACTCCGGCCGACAGCGCCACCTCGGAGTGCGCGAAGCCCTTGTGCACGCGGTAGCTGATCGCGCGGTCGTTGTAGAGCGACGCGAAGACCTCCTTCGTCTTCGCCAGCACGTCGGCAATGCCAACGACATTGAGGAAGGTCTCCTGCTGGCCGGCAAAGCTGGCGTCGGGCAGGTCCTCGGCGGTGGCCGACGAGCGCACCGCGAACGACACGCCCGGATGGTGTTCAGCCAGGCGCTCGAACGCTTCGCGTATCGCCGCTTCGAGCAGCGGCGGAAATGGCGTCTCCTCGACCCAGCGGCGGATTTCGGCCCCGGCGGCAGCGAGCGCACGCACATCGTCGGTGTCGAGCGCCGACAGCCGCGCTTCGATGCGCCCGGCCAGACCCTGGTACTTCAGGAATTCGCGAAACGCGTGCGCCGTTGTCGCGAACCCGCCCGGCACGCGCACGCCGGCGGCGGCGAGTTGGCTGATCATTTCGCCGAGGGAAGCGTTCTTGCCGCCTACCGCCTCGACGTCGGTCATTCTCAGGTCTTCAAACGGTACGACCAGGGCGGTCGCCAGCGAGAGCGATGACATGGGGGGACTCCGTGATGATGAAAATTCGGGGTCTCCCGCGCAGAGGTTCGCAGGCGCGGCGTCCGCTCGGACGCACGCTCCAACGCGAGTGCCGCGCCGGCGCAAAGGCCTGGCGACCAACGGGGGCGGCGTGTCTGCATGTTCGCGGGCAGCAAGTTGAGGACGATTCTACGAGCGTTCGTGCCTATGATGGAGGCACTATTCCTCGGCCCGCGCACCGCGACATGCCCAATCGAACCGTCTTCTTCGTTTCCGACAGCACCGGCATCACGGCCGAGACCTTCGGCAACTCGATCCTGAACCAGTTTTCGGCCAAGCCGCGGCATGTGCGCAGGCCGTTCATCGACAGCGCGGACAAAGCGCACCAGGTGGTGCGCGAAATCAACCATACGGCGGATGTCGAGGGCAAGCGGCCGATCGTCTTCGTGACCCTGGTCGAACGCGAAGTGCTCGATATCGTCAAGACACACAGCCGCGGCATGGTGCTCGACATGTTCAACACCTTCATCGAACCGCTCGAGGCCGAGTTCGGAATGAAGTCGAGTCATCGCGTCGGCCGCTTCACAGACGTCGCGCGCAGCCAGGAGTACACCGACCGCATCGAGGCGATCAGCTTCGCACTGGCTCACGACGACGGGCAGTCGGCCAAGAACCTGGCCGCTGCCGACGTGATCCTGGTCGGTGTCAGCCGCAGCGGGAAGACGCCGACCTCGCTCTATCTGGCGATGCAGCATGGCGTCAAAGCCGCCAACTACCCGCTGATCCCGGAGGACTTCGAGCGTGGCGAGATCCCTTCGATGCTGGAGCCGTTCAAGGGCAAGTGCTTCGGCCTGACGATCGACCCCGACCGCCTGAGCCAGATCCGAAACGAGCGGCGCCCGCGCAGCAAGTACGCGTCGCTGCAGAACTGCCGTCACGAGGTGAGGGAGGCCGAGGCCATGATGCGCCGCGAAGGCATCCCGTCGCTGTCGTCGACGCACAAGTCGATCGAGGAGATCTCGACGACCATCCTACGCGACCTCAGGCCTGACCGGCTGATGTACTGAGCGACCACGACAGACGGCTCCAGCGCGCCTGCCGTCGCCTCACCCTGACCGGCCAGGGGCGCTCGTGCCCGGCGCCTGACACTGTCAGGCCGGTCGAGTCGCTGCCCTGCGTTGGCGCGCCGACTCGTACAGGCACACTGCCGCTGCGGCAGCGACGTTGAGCGACTCCCCTCCACCCGGCTGCGCGATGCGAAGCTCGGCGCTGCAGTGCTTCAACAGCGCAGCCGAAAGCCCCTGCCCTTCATGCCCGAAGGCGAAGGCGCAGGGCCACGGCAGAAGCGACTCGTCGAGCGCTTGCTTGCCATGCGGACTGGTCGCGAACAGCGGTACTCCGAGCGTGCAGAGAGTCGCCTCCTCGATCACCTCGACCACGTTCAGGCTGAAATGCGCGCCCATGCCGGCGCGCAGCACCTTCGGGGACCAGAGTGCGGCCGTACCCTTGATCGCCAACACCTGCGTGAAGCCGAAGGCCGCCGCGCTGCGCAGGATCGTACCCACGTTGCCTGCGTCCTGCAGTCGGTCGAGCACGACGCTGGCGGCAAGGCGCTGCACCTCGGCGCCGCCTCGCCACGGCACGGCATATGCCAGTGGTGGCGACGATTCGAGGCCACTCAGGCCAGCCATCAGCGCGTCCGGAACGATCGCAACGTCCACCGCCTGACTCGCCAGTTGGCGCAGCGCCGGCTCCTCCCAACCCGCTTCGGTGATCACGGCGAGCGGGACCGCGCTGCCGCGCTGTGCGAACGCGGCGCACAGGTGATCGCCCTCCAGCCACACCTGACCGAGCCTGCGGTAGGCCGCCGGGTCCGTGGAAAGCCTGCGCAGCCGCACCAGCAGCGCGTTGTCCTTGGAAGCGATGGTGCGCACCGACGGCACGTCAGCGCTCCAGCACGGCCCGGACCGGAGAGAACGATCGCCGATGCTCAAGGCAGGCGCCGTGTGCGCGCAGCGCCGCCAGGTGGGCAGGCGTCGGGTAGCCCTTGTGCCCGTCAAAGCCGTACTGCGGGTGCCGCTCGTGCAGCGCAAGGCATAAGCGGTCGCGCTCGACCTTGGCCAGAATCGACGCGGCGGCGATCGCGCGCACCCTCGCGTCGCCCTTGACGACGGCCTGCGCGGGCATCGCCAGCACCGGCAAGCGGTTGCCGTCGACCAGCACCCTGTGCGGCCGCAGGCGCAGGCCGTCGACGGCGCGGCGCATGGCCAGCAGCGTGGCGTGCAGGATGTTCAGCGCATCGATCTCCGCCACGCTTGCTTGCGCGATGCAGCAGCACAGCGCCTTGGCGCGAATCTCGTCACTGAGGCGTTCGCGCGTTCGCGGCCCGAGCGTCTTCGAGTCGGCGAGGCCCTTGATCGGATGCCTTTCGTCGAGGATCACCGCCGCGGCGACGACCGGACCCGCCAGCGGGCCGCGGCCGGCTTCGTCGACGCCGGCGATGAGGCCCGGCGCGCCGTGGCTGAAGGCAAGCTGGTCAGCGAGCCAGGATCTTCTCAATGGCATCGGTGGCGGTTTGCGCCATGTTGCGGCGCAGTTCGAGATGAAGACCGGCAAAGCGCTCACGGAGCTCGGCGGCGCGTTGCGCGTCATCGAGCCAGGCCAGCGCGGCCTGGGCCAGGCGATCGGGCGTGGCGTCGCCCTGCAGCAGTTCGGGGACCACGCTGTCGCGGAGCAGGATGTTGGGCAGGCCGACCCAGGGCAGCAGCTTCTTGCGTCGCATCCATTGCCACGACAGCCAGTGCATGTTGTAGGCGATCACCATCGGCCGCTTGAACAGAGCGGCCTCGAGCGTGGCCGTGCCGCTGGCGACGAGTGCGACGTCGCATGCGGCCAGCGCCTCGTGCGAGCGGGCTTCGATCGTCGCAATCGTCGTGCCCGCCGCGAATCGCGCCAGCATCGGCTCGACCAGCGAGCGCAGGCCGGGCACGATCGGCAGCACGAAGCGCAACGCCGGTCGCGAGCGATACATCACCGCTGCCGCGCCGAGCAGCTTTGGCGCGATGTACTCGATCTCGGAGCGCCGGCTTCCCGGCAACAGCGCAACGACCACGTCATCACCGGCCAGTCCGAGCGCTCGCCGGCTCTCGTCTCGTGGCACCTCGAGCGGAATCGCGTCGGCGAGCGGGTGTCCGACGTATGTCGCGGCGATCCCATGCGCCGCATACAGCGCCGGCTCGAACGGGAACAGGCACAGCACGTGGTCAACCGCGCGACCCACCTGGTGCACGCGCTCGGGTCGCCAGGCCCAGATCGACGGGCTGACGAACTGGACCGTCCTGATTCCGCCGTCGCGCAACCGCGCCTCGAGATCGAGGTTGAAGTCGGGAGCGTCAACGCCGATGAACACGTCGGGGCGCTCGATCATCAGGCGCTCGCCGAGCCGCCTGCGGATTGCCGCGATCTCGCGATAGTGGCGCAGCACCTCGACATAGCCGCGCACTGCCAGCTTGTCATGCGGCCACCAAGCATCAAATCCGTGCGCCGCCATCCTCGGCCCGCCTATGCCCGCCGCTTCGAGCGCAGGCCAGCGCTGCCGCAACGCGCCGAGCAGCATTGCGGCAAGCAAGTCGCCCGAAGCCTCGCCGGCCACCATCGCGATCCTGGGCGACGCCGCAGGCACTGCCGACCCCGACGTCATGCCGCTCAACGCGCGATGCCGCGACTGGCAACCGCCAGAAAGCCGCTCATCAACCCGACGTCGGCGCTCGCTTCCGGCATCTGCGCCGCCAGCGCCGCGATGAGCTCGCGCGCCTGTTCCAGCGTGTGGCCGGACCGGTAGAGCAGCCGGTGCATCTGCTTGACCGCGGCAATGCGCGCCGCCGAGAAGCCGCGCCGGCGCAGGCCCTCGACGTTGAAGCCACGCACGGTGAGCGGATTGCCGTCGACCATCATGAACGGGGGCACGTCCTGGTTGACCGCGCTGGCAAAGCCAGCCATCGCGTGGGCGCCGACCTTGACGAACTGGTGGATGCCGGTCAACCCGCCGATCGTGGCCCAATCGCCAAGGTGAACGTGTCCGCCCAGCGTCGCATTGTTCGCCAGCGTCGTATGGCTGCCGACCTGGCAGTCGTGCGCGATGTGCACATAGGCCATCACCCAGTTGTCCGACCCGATGCGGGTCATCGCGCTGTCCTGCACGGTGCCGAGGTTGAAGGTGCAGAACTCGCGGATCGTGTTGCGGTCTCCGATCGCGAGCGCGGTAGGTTCGCCGGCGTACTTCTTGTCCTGCGGGACGGCGCCGAGCGAACAGAACTGGAAGATGCGGTTGTCCCGCCCGATCGTCGTGCGGCCCTCGATGACGCAATGCGCTCCGACCGTCGTACCCTCATCGATCCGCACCCCCGGACCGATCAGCGCATAGGCCCCGACCGTGACCGTGGGGGCAAGCTGCGCGCCCGGATCGACGATGGCGGTCGGGTGGATCGTCGGCATGCGAGCGATGTCAGGCGACGTTGCGCATCGTACACATCAGCTCAGCCTCGACGGCGAGTTCGGTACCGACCGTGGCGCGCACCTTGAACTTGTAGACTCCCGACTTGGCGCGGATCAGTTCGGCCTCGAGCACGAGTTGATCGCCCGGCTCCACTGGGCGCTTGAAGCGCGCACCGTCGATACCGACGAAGTAGTACACCGTGTCCTCGCCGAGGCCGTCGGCCATCGACTTGTAGGCGAGCAGCGCCGCCGCCTGCGCCAGCGCCTCGAGCATCAGCACGCCCGGCATCACCGGCCGACCCGGAAAGTGGCCGCCGAAGAAGGGCTCGTTGATCGTGACGTTCTTGAGCGCCTTGATGCGCACGCCTTCCTCGATCTCCAGTACGCGGTCGACCAGCAGGAAGGGATAGCGGTGCGGCAGCTTCTTGAGGATGTGGTGGATGTCCATGGTCACGGCATCTTCTTCTCGAGGGTGCGCACCCGGCTGCGCAGGCTGTGGAGTTGCCGCAATGTGGCCGCATTCTTCTCCCACGCGGCATTGTCGTCGATCGGAAACATGCCGCTGTACACGCCCGGCTCGCGCAGCGAACGCGAAACGACCGTGAACGCCGAGACATGCACGTTGTCGGCCAGCGTCACATGGCCCGCCGCGCCGGAACCCCCGGCGAAGGTGCAGTGCGCGCCGATCGTGACGCTGCCCGATATGCCGACGCAGCCGGCGAGCGCGCTGTGCGCGCCGATATGCACGTTGTGGGCGATCTGCACGAGGTTGTCGATCTTGACGCCGTCCTCGATCACGGTGTCGTCGAGCGCGCCGCGGTCGACGCAGGTGTTGGCGCCGATCTCCACGTCGTCGCCGATGCGCACGCCGCCGAGCTGTTCGATCTTGACCCAGGTGCCCTCGTGCGGCGCGAAGCCGAAACCGTCGGCGCCGATCACCGCGCCGCTGTGCACGATGCCGCGCGCGCCGATGCGGCACCCCGCGCCCAGCGTCACGTGCGCCGCGAGCCGCGTTCCCGGCCCGACCTGGGCGCCAGCGCCGATCACGCAATGCGGCCCGACGACGGCGTTCGCGCCGACCACCGCGCCAGCGTCGATCACCGCCAGCGCGCCGATTGACGCGCTGGGATCGACCCGGGCGCCCGCATCGACCACAGCGCTGGCATGAATTCCCGGTACCTGCGGGGGCCGGGTGCGCGCCGCCCACCACTGGGTCAATCGCGCAAAGTAGAGATAGGGGTCGGGTGTCACCAGTGCGGCGCCGCGCGCCATCGCCGCCTCGCGCAGAGCGGGTGCGACGATGACGCAGGCCGCCTGCGTCGTCTCCAGCTGCGAGCGATATCGTTCGTTCGAGACGAAGCTCAGCGTCGCCGCCGTTGCGCCTTGCAGCGGGCCGATCCGGGTGATGCGCAGAGCGGGGTCACCGATCAGCTCGCCTCCGAGCAGCGCCGCGATATCCCCGAGCGCAAAGTCGCTCACATCTACTGCGACTACTTCTGCGCCTGCGCGTTCAGCGCCTTGATCACCTTGTCGGTGATGTCGATGCGAGAGCTCACGAATGTGGCATCTTGCAGGATCAGGTCGTACTTCTCGGTGTCGAAGATCTGCTTGATGGCCTTGTTGGCGCGCTCGATCACGGCGCCAAGTTCCTCGTTCTTGCGCTGCGTCAGGTCCTCCTGGAACTCGCGGCGCTTGCGCTGGAACTCGCGGTCCTGATCGACCAGGTCGCGCTGGCGACGGCTTCGCTCGGCCTCGGACAAGGTCGGTCCATCCTTCTCGAGCTTCTCGGAGGCGGCCTTCAACCGTGCCGCGATGTCGGCGATGTCCTTATCGCGCTTGGAGAATTCCGCCTCGAGCTTGGCCTGCGCCGCCTTCGCGGGTACCGAATCGCGCAGGACGCGCTCGCCGCTGACGTACCCTATGCGCAGTTCCTGCGCATCACTCAAGGCCGCAAACGCGACCAGTCCGGCCGCGGCCGCGAATTTGACGAAGTGACTGTTCATTAGAACGCGGTCCCGATCTGGAATTGAAGTTTCTGGATTCTATCGCCTGGTAGCTTGCGGATCGGGACGCCGTAGCTCAGTTTGAGCGGACCCACCGGCGACACCCAGCTCATTCCGACGCCTGCCGAAGCGCGCAGGCTGTCGAGCGTCAGTTGCTGATAAGCGCCCCACACGTTACCCGCGTCGAGATATCCGAACACGCGCAATGAGCGGTCGTTGCCCATGCCCGGCACCGGCAGGTAGAGTTCGTTGTTGAGGTTGAACTTGCGCGTGCCGCCGATGAACGCGCCGGTGACGTCGATCGGGCCGAGCGATCCCTGCTCGAAACCGCGCACCGAACCGAGACCCCCGCCGTAGAAGTTCTTGAACACCGGGTAGGGCAACCCGCCCAGACCGGTCCCATAGCCGAACTCGGTATTGAAGCCGTAGGTGATCTGGCGCGTGATCGGCAGGTAAAACTGGTACTGCAGGTTCAGCCGCAGGTAGCGCAGGTCGCCAGCCACCGACCACTCGCCGTTGACGCGCGAGAGGCTTCCGGAGTTCGGCGAGATTGCACTGTCGCGCTGGTCGCGCGACCAGCCGAGCGTCAACGGCACAGCCTTGCTGTTGCGGCCGAACTCCTCGACATAGATCTGGTAGTTCAGCGGCATTTGGTAGATGTCGCCGTTCAACTGCGTCTGCTCGTAGCCCAGACCGTAGTAGACGGTATCGAACTCGCTGTACGGAACGCCGAAGCGCACCGACGTTCCGGCGGTCACCACCTGGTAGTACTCGCCCTGGCTGTTCAGCGGTGTGGTCGTGCGGTAGTACAGGTCGAACGCGCGCGAAATGCCGTCGAGCGTGAAGTAGGGGTCGACGGTGCTCAGCACCGCCACCTTGTTCGAGCTGCTGGTGTTGAGTTCGAGCCCCAGGTAGTTGCCAGAGCCGAGTACGTTGTCCTGCTTGATCCCGGCGTTGAACGCGAGCTTGTTGGCCGACGAGTAGCCGACGCCCAGGGTGAAGTTGCCGGTCTGTTTTTCCTTCACCGTGACCGTCAGGTCGACCTGGTCCTGCGCGCCGGGCACCTCTGCGGTATCCACCGTCACCTCGCTGAAGTAGCCCAGGCGGTCAACCCGATCGCGAGAGAGCTTGATCTTGCGCGCGTCGTACCACGAAGCCTCGAACTGGCGGAACTCGCGCCGGATCACCTCGTCGCGCGTCTTGTAGTTGCCGGCCACGTTGATGTGGCGGACGTAGACGCGCTTTTGCGGGTCGGCCTGCAGCACGATCGCCACCTGCGCTCTCGCGCGGTCGACCTCGGGCCGCGCCTCGACGTGCGCGAAGGCGTAGCCGAACGCGCCGAACAGGTCGAGGAAATTCTTCGTCGTCCCGGCTACCGCCTCGGCGCGATAGAGTTCGCCCGGTCGGATCGCGACCAAGCTCTTGAACTCTTCTTCGCGGCCGAGGAAGTTGCCCTCGAGCGTGACGGCCGTGACGGTGTAGGGCTGGCCCTCGTGGATGTTCACGGTGATCGTGATGTCCTGCTTGTCGGGCGAGATCGTCACCTGGGTCGACTCGATCGCGAACTCGAGATAGCCGCGGTTCAGGTAGTACGCCTTCAAGTTCTCCAGGTCGGCGTTGAGCTTGACCCGCGAGTAGCGGTCGTTCTTGGTGTAGAACGACAGCCAGCCACTGGTCCCCAGGTCGAACAGCCCACGCAGCGTGCTCTCCTCGAACACCTGGTTGCCGACAATGCGGATTTCACTGATGTGCGCCGTCTCGCCCTCGGTCACGGTGAAGGTGACATTGACGCGATTGCGCTCCACCGGCGTGACCGTGGTCACCACCTCGGCGCCATAGAGGCTTCGCGTCAGGTACTGGCGCTTGAGTTCCTGCTCGGCGCGATCGGCCAGCGCCTTGTCGAACGGAAGCCCCTCGCCGATCCCGACTTCGCGCAGCGACTTCATCAGCGCATCCTTCTCGAACTCCTTCAATCCCACGAAGTCGACGCTGGCGATGATCGGCCGCTCTTCGACGATGACGACGACTACCGCGCCCTCGATCTCGATCCGCACGTCCTTGAAAAGGCCGGTCGCAAAAAGCGCGCGCAGCGACGCCGCGCCCTTGTCGTCGGTATAGGTATCGCCGACCCGAAACGGCAGCGACGCGAATACGGTTCCGGCGTCGGAGCGCTGCAAGCCCTCGACGCGGATGTCGGAGACGACGAACGGCTCGCCCGCCCACGCGGATCCGAAGTGCAGTACCGCGGCAAGGACGAGAAGCAGCGAACGGAAGCACAGCAATCCGTAGCGTTGGAGGGGAATGCGCATGCGGGGGATCAGTGCAGGCCCAACAGACGGGCCACATCGTTGTAAAGCGCGAGCAACATCATCGTCAGCATGATTGCCACCCCGCCGCGCTGCAACCAGTCGAGCCACGCGTCGGAGACGGGTCGCCCGGTTACTGCCTCGAAAAGATAATACATCAGGTGTCCGCCGTCGAGCATCGGCAGCGGCAGCAGGTTGAGCACTCCGAGGCTCACGCTGACCAGCGCCAGAAAGCCGAGGTAGTAGGCCAGTCCGAGCCGCGCCGATTGCCCCGCGTAGTCGGCAATCGTCAGCGGTCCGCTGAGGTTCTTCAGCGATGCCTGGCCGATAAGCATGCGGCCGAGCATCCTGAGCGTCAGCGCAGACATCTCCCACGTTCGCCCGATCGCCTGCTCGGCACCCTCGAAGAACCCGTAGCGCACCGTCACCAATTCGGGCGGGCCGCCGATGTAGGCCTCGATTCGCCCGATGCGCCGATCGCCGTCGACCACGACCAGCGGATGGACTTCGACTTCGATCCGCTGCGATCCGCGCTCAACGACCCAGTGCATCGGCGCGGCCGTCTCGCCGTGAGCGCTGGCGCGGATCGCCTCGCGCAGCCGCACCCCGTCGGTCACAGGCACGGCGTCGACACTGAGCACGCGGTCGCCCGCGCGTAGCCCAGCGCTCGCCGCGGGCCCGGCCGCCTTCACGCTTCCCAGCACCGGCTCGCTGTAGGGCGCGCCGATGCCGATACGCTGCATCAGTTGCGCATCGACCTCACCCGCATCGATGCGGTCGAGTTCGAGCACGAGCACCCGTGGCGAACCGCCCATTGCATCTGTCACCCGCAGGTGAGACCGCTCCCCCCGAAGCACGCCCTGAGTCAGCGCCCAGCGCAGGTCGCTCATCGAGCGCACGTCGCTCCACTCTTCGCCGTCGGTCGACTGTGCGCGCACCCAGTCGCCGGCCTTGAGTCCGGCGCGCTCGGCGACGCTGCCCGCAACCGGCGTGCCGAGCAGCGCCTTCGGCTCGTCGACGCCGATCCAGAACGACGCCGCGTACAGCAGCAGTGCGAGGATCAGGTTCGCGACCGGCCCGGCGGCGACGATAGCGCTTCGCTTGAGTAACGGTTGGCGGTTGAACGCGCGCCCGAGTTCGCTCGCCGGCACGCTGCCCTCACGCTCGTCGAGCATGCGCACGTAGCCACCGAAGGGCAGTGCGCCAACGACGAATTCGGTGCCGTCGGGCGTGCGCTGGCGGCGCCAGACGACGCGCCCGAATCCGACGGAGAAGCGCAATACCCTGACACCGCAAGCCACCGCGACGCGGTAGTGACCGTACTCGTGGACGACGATCAGAACGCCGAGCGTAACGATGAACGCCAGCAGCGTCGTGATCACTTTGCGAGCTCCTTCGCGTGGCGTGCTGCTTCTCGTCGCGCCTGCGCGTCGAGCGCGAGAAGCGCGGCGATCGACGTGCCGCTCGCCGCGTCGGGCAAGACCGCGGACAGCGTCTGCGCATTGATGGCGTGGATCTGGTTAAACCGGATCGCCCCCGCGAGGAACGCCTCGACCGCGATCTCGTTGGCGGCGTTGAGTACAGCGGTGCTGCCCGCCGGCCCGCGCAGCGTGTCCCACGCGAGCTGCAGCCCCGGATACCGGCTCATTTCGGGCACCTCGAAGTTCAAACTTGACATGGCGCCGACCTCGAGCCGGCCGGCACCCGATTCGATGCGTTCCGGAAACGCAAGGCCGTAGGCGATCGGCACCCGCATGTCGGGCGTTCCCATCTGCGCCAGCACCGAGTTGTCGCGGCAGACCACCATCGAATGCACGATGCTCTGCGGGTGGATCGCGACGCGAATCTGATCCGGCGCCAGGTCGAACAACCAGCGCGCCTCGATCACTTCGAGTGCCTTGTTCATCATCGTGGCCGAATCGACCGAGATCTTGCGCCCCATGACCCAGTTCGGGTGCGCGCAGGCCTCGTCCGGCGTGACGTCGCGCAGCGACGCCGGGTCGCGCTCGCGAAACGGCCCACCCGACGCGGTGAGCACGATGTGGTCGATGTGCGCGCGCCAGCGCGACCGGTCTTCCGGCAGGCACTGGAAGATCGCCGAGTGCTCGCTGTCGATCGGCAGCAGCTCCGCGCCACCGTCGCGCACGGCCTGCATGAACAGCGCGCCGCCAACCACGAGTGCCTCCTTGTTCGCGAGCAGCAGCCGCTTGCCGGCGCGGGCTGCAGCGAGGCAAGGCGCGAGGCCTGCGGCGCCGACGATCGCCGCCATCACGATCCCGACATCCGGATGCGACGCCACTTCGGCAACTGCAGCGGCGCCGACGAGCACCTCGGTGCGCAAACCGGCGCCGCGCAGTGAATCGCCCAGAGCTCGTGCCTGCGCCACATCGGGCATGACGGCGAAGCGCGGATTGAACTGCAAGCACTGCGCCAGCAGTTCGCGCGCGCGGCGGTGCGCCGTCAGCGCGAACACCTGATAGCGATCGGGGTGGCGCGCCAGGACGTCGAGCGTGCTCGTTCCGACCGAACCGGTCGATCCCAGAATGCAGACCTGGATCTGGCTGCTCAATGCAGTCGCCCCACGTTGTATGAGACCGCCCGCAAGTCCATGCTCACGCCGCTCCCTGCAGGCTGCTGAGCGCGAGCGCGAGCGGGAACACCGGCAGCAGGGCGTCCACGCGGTCGAGTACGCCGCCATGCCCGGGCAGCAACCCGCTGCTGTCCTTGGCGCCAGCGCTGCGCTTGACCAGCGACTCGAGCAGATCGCCAACGACGCTCATCGCGCAGAGGAACAGCAACGCGAGCATGCCGAGCGGCGCGCCGAGCTGGTCGAACAACTGGCCGAACACGCTCTTCGAATCGACACGCACTCGCGGATCGATCACTCCGGTCCAGGCGAATGCGAGCAGCAGCACGCCAGCCATGCCGCTCCAGACGCCTTCCCAGCTCTTGCCAGGGCTGATGGCTGGCGCCAGCTTGCGCCGTCCGAAGGCACGTCCGCCGAAATAGGCGCAGATGTCGGCCATCCAGACCAGGCACAACACCGACAGCAGGAAATTGATACCGACCGAACGCGCGTGGCTCAGCGCGACCCAGGCGAGCGCGAGCGCGAGCACGCCCACGGTCTGGCGCCAGGCCACGCCATGGCGCGACCAGCCTGCGACTCCGAGGCGGATCGCCCAGGTCCCACCGAGCACCCAGATGAGCGCCGCCGTCCACCACAACGCCTTCGGCGGTGCGGCGAGCCATCCGACGCCCATCGCGCCCAGGCACAGCGCGACGACGACCGCGCCGATGCCCAGCGCAGCGGCTCCGGCCAGCCCGTTGAGGCGAGCCCACTCCCAGCCGGCGGCGCCGATCAGCACCAGCGTCAGCAGCGCGAATGGCCATGCACTCGGCGCGAACAGCGCGGGCAACAGCAGGGCGACCAGGACGAGGGCGGTGATGACCCGCTGCTTGAGCATGCTCAACTGCTCGGTTGGGGCTCTGCGGTCAGCGCCGGCAGGCTGTCGCGCACCTCGCCGAAGCGGCGGTCGCGCTGTGCGTAGGCAGCCAGCGCGGCGTCGAGTTCGGCGTCGCCAAAATCGGGCCACAGGCACTGCGTGAAATAGAACTCCGAATACGCGGTCTGCCAGAGCATGAAGTTGCTGATCCTGATCTCTCCGCCGGTGCGGATGAACAGGTCCGGGTCGGGCGCGTAACTCATCGCCATATGGCTACTGAGCAGCGCCTCGTCGACGTGCTCGGCGGGAATGCCGGCCTCGACGATGCGGCGGCAGGCCTGCACCACGTCCCAGCGCCCGCCGTAATTGAACGCGACCGACAGCGTGATGCGCGTGTTGGGGGCAGTCAGACGCTCGGCGTCGTCCCACGCGGCGCGAAGCTTGTCGGAGACGGCACTGCGATCGCCGACGATTCGAATGCGAACGCCGTCGCCGGCGAGCTTGGTCAGGTACTTGGAAACCGCCACCAGCACCAGATTCATCAGCCCCGAGACTTCGTCGCTCGGACGTTTCCAGTTCTCGGACGAGAACGCGAACACGCTCAGGTACTTGATGCCGCGGTCGGCGCAAGCCTGGATCGTCCGCACCAGCGCGTCGACCCCGACCTTGTGGCCATAGACGCGGGGCATGAAGCGCTTGCGCGCCCAGCGGCCGTTGCCGTCCATCACGATCGCGACGTGGCGCGGCACGGTGCCGTCGCCGCGCGCAGGACCGTCTTCGCGATGATTCATGGTCTCGATGGCGAAGCGAGGGAGCGGCGTGTCGCGGCGGCCTCAGCAGGCGCCGTGCCGATCCCGAGCCGGCTGAGCGCCCCCTTGGCGGGCAGCGAACACAAGGCCAACGGCCGAAGGACAGCCGAAGGCTGGTCCCGCTAAGCGGCAAGCGGCTCTGCCGCACAAAGCGAGCTTGGGGGTCGTCATTTCAGACCACCATGATGTCGGCTTCTTTGCCGGCGACGAGGTGGTCGATCTCCGCGATCGTGCGGTCGGTCAGCTTCTGCATCTCTTCGAGCGAACGGCGTTCCTCGTCTTCGCCGATCAGCTTGTCTTTCAGCAACCGCTTCGCGTGTTCGTTGGCGTCGCGCCGCACGTTGCGCACGGCGATACGCGCCTCTTCACCCGCGTGGCGGACGACCTTCGTCAGGTCGCGCCGGCGCTCCTCGGTCAGCGCCGGCATCGGCACGCGGAGCAGGTCACCCTGGGCAGCCGGGTTGAGCCCGAGATCAGACTCGCGAATCGCCTTCTCGATCTTCGCGCCCATGCCCTTTTCCCAGGGCTGGACGCTGATCGTTCGCGCATCGAGCAGCGTGACGTTGGCGACCTGGCTGATCGGCAGCATCGAGCCGTAGTACTCAACGTGCACCTGGTCGAGGATCCCGGGGTGGGCGCGCCCGGTGCGGATCTTGGTCAGCTCGGCCTTGAAGGTCTCCACCGAGCGGTACATCTTCTGCTCCGCCGTCGTTCGAATGTCGGCAATGCTCATTCAGGTACTCCTCAAACGTGGACGAGCGTTCCCTCGTCCTCTCCCAGCACGACGCGCCTGAGCGCGCCGGCCTTGAAGATGCTGAACACCTTGATCGGCAGCTTCTGGTCGCGGCAGAGCGCGAACGCGGTAGCGTCCATCACCTGCAGACGCTTGCCGATCACCTCGTCGAAAGTGATCGTCGTGTAGCGTGTCGCGCTCGCGTCCTTCCTCGGGTCAGCCGTGTACACGCCGTCGACCTTGGTCGCCTTGAGCACGATCTCGGCGCCGATCTCGGCGCCGCGCAGCGCGGCCGCGGTGTCGGTCGTGAAGAACGGGTTGCCGGTACCGGCCGCAAAGACGACGACCTTGCCCTCTTCGAGGTACTGCAGCGCCTTCGGCCGCACGTAGGGTTCGACCACCTGCTCGATCGCGATGGCCGACATCACGCGCGCGGTGATGCCTTCCTGGCGCATCGTGTCCGCCAGCGCGAGCGCGTTCATCACCGTCGCGAGCATGCCCATGTAGTCGGCGGTGGCGCGGTCCATGCCGACCGAACCTCCGGCCACGCCGCGGAAGATGTTGCCGCCACCGATCACCACCGCGACCTCGCAGCCGAGTTGCGTCACGTCCTGGATCTCGCGCACCATGCGCACGATGGTCGCGCGGTTGATGCCGTAGGCATCGTCGCCCATCAGGGCTTCGCCCGAGAGCTTGAGCAGGATGCGCTTGTACATCGGCATGCGGGTCGGTCCTGAGGCGAAGGTGGCGTCGAAGTCTATCGCGGCCGGCCGCGAGATTGCCGGCCGCGGCGGGCTCAGCTTCCCTTGGCCGCAGCGACCTGCGCGGCAACCTCGGCGGCGAAGTCGTCGCTCCTCTTCGCGATGCCCTCTCCCACCACGTACAGCGTGAAGCCCTTGACCGTGGTCCCGGTGGCCTTGAGCATCTGCTCGACAGTCTGCTTGTCGTTCTTGACGAAGGCCTGGCTGTACAGGCTCACTTCCTTCAGGAACTTCTGCACTGAGCCCTCGACGCGGCGCGTCACGATCTCGGTCGACTGCGGCGCCTTGCCTTCGGCGCGTGCCTTTTCGGCATCCTCGGCCGCCTTCAGCGACGCAACGCTGCGCTCCTTCTCGATCAGCTCGGTCGGCACATCGGCCGCCGACAGCGCGACGGGCTTCATCGCCGCGACGTGCATCGCCACGTCCTTGGCCGCGACCGCGTCTCCCTGGTACTCGACGACGACGCCGATGTGCGTGCCGTGCAGATAGCTCGCAAGCCGGGCACCTCCGGCGAAACGCTTGAAGCGCCGGATCGACATGTTCTCGCCGATCTTGCCGATCAGCACCGCGCGCCGCGCCTCGACGGTCACGCCCTCGACGTCGAGCGCCGACAGCGTGGCCACGTCGGCCGGGTTGCGCTGGGCGACCAGCTTGGCCAGCGCGTTGCCGAATTGCAGGAAGTCGTCGTTCTTGGCGACGAAATCGGTCTCGCAGTTGAGCTCGATCATCGCGCCGGTGTCACCGTCGATGTACAGGGCGACGATCCCCTCCGACGTGATGCGCGACGAAGCCTTGCTCGCCTTGCTGCCGAGCTTGACGCGCAGCAGCTCCTCGGCCTTGTCCATGTCGCCGCCGGCCTCGGTTAGCGCCCTCTTGCATTCCATCATCGGGGCATCGGTCTTGGCGCGCAGTTCGCCCACCATGCTCGCGGTTATTGCTGCCATTTCAATCTCTCCGTCTGGTTGCGACATGACTCGAGTACAAGTCAGTCTGCTCTGAAACTTCGTCTTGGCTCGCGGGTCCGCGCCGCCGAATCGCCCCGGGTCCGCCCGTCGATCACCAGCGCGATGCGCCTTGGTGAACGCTCTCGATCGCACAGCGATGCGATGCGTGAACCAAGCAAGGGGCTATGGGAGAACCCCTTCCGAGCACTTGCGCAACGCTCTCGATCGCTCTGCCGGTTCGGCTGCGCGAATCAGGCGCCTTCGCTCACTTCGACAAACTCGTCGCCTTCGGCAGCGATCGCCTGCACCACGGTGCTCGCGATGTTCGCCTTGCCCTCGAGCACTGCGTCGGCCACAGCCCGCGCATAGAGCGCCACGGCCTTGGACGAGTCGTCGTTGCCGGGAATCACATAGTCGATGCCGATCGGCGAATGGTTCGAATCCACGATGCCGATCACCGGAATGCCGAGCTTCTTCGCCTCGAGCACGGCGATCTTGTGGTAGCCGACGTCGATCACGAACATCGCGTCGGGCAGCGCCGTCATGTTCTGGATACCGCCGATGTCCTTTTCGAGCTTGGCCAGCTCACGCTCGAACATCAGCGCTTCCTTCTTGATGCGGATCTCGGTGCCGGCCTCGATCTGCGCCTTCATGTCCTTCAAGCGCTTGAGCGAGCCCTTGACGGTCTTGAAGTTCGTCATCATGCCGCCCAGCCATCGCTGGTCGACGAACGGCATGCCGCAGCGCTGCGCTTCCTGTGCGATCACGTCGCGCGCCTGGCGCTTGGTACCGATCATCAGGATCGTGCCTCGGCGCGACGCCAGCTGGCGGATGAACTTCATCGCCTCCTCGAAGAGCGGCTGCGTCTTCTCGAGGTTGATGATGTGGATCTTGTTACGATGGCCGTAGATGTACGGCGCCATCTTGGGGTTCCAGAAGCGCGTTTGGTGCCCGAAATGGACGCCGGCTTCCAGCATCTCACGCATGCTGACGGTCATGTGGTTTCCAAAGGTTGGTTCTAAAATCCGGCATGAATCGCAAGCGGTGAGCCCGATTGCGACACCTTTTGAGTGCCGGGTTTGCGATTTGTCTGCCTGCCGGTCCCGACCGTGAGGAGCTCGCGATCAGAGGCGTCGAGGTAAACCGTTGAAGTATAGCAGGAGCATGACGCCCGAGCTGAGTGACCTGATCGCGGCGCGCGAGGCGATTGCACTGGATCGGCGCCGCAGCGAGGAACTGCACGATCTGTCGCGCGCCGCCGACGACGACGCGCTTGCCCACACCTTCATCCGCCGTTTCGACGGCTCCGCCGAGGTGGCGCACTTCGTCGACCAGCAGCGCCGCGCCGGAGCACCGGTTCCGCCGCTGGCAGGCCTCGCGGTGAGCGTCAAGGACCTGTTCGATGTCTCGGGACATCCGACGACGGCGGGCGCCATCGTCCTCGGCGACCGGCCGTCCGCGACTGCGGACTGCCCTGCGGTGGCACGCCTGCGCGCCGCAGGCGCTGCTCTGGTCGGCCATACGAACATGACCGAGTTCGCCTTCTCTGGAATCGGCATCAACCCGCATCACGGCACGCCCGTCAACCCGGCCACGGCGCGCATTGACACGACGCCGCGCATCCCTGGCGGCTCGACCTCGGGCGGCGCGGCGTCGGTGGCCGGTGGTGCCGCCTGGGCCGCGCTCGGCTCGGACACCGGCGGCTCGATCCGCATTCCGGCCGCGCTGCAGGGGCTGGTCGGCTTCAAGAGCACGGCGCGCCTGGTGCCCACCGACGGCTGCATTCCGCTGTCGACCACGCTCGACACCGCCTGCGCGATCACGCGCTCGGTGCGCGACGCCGTGCTGCTGCATGAGTTGCTCGCCGCGCGCACCGTGGCGCTCGCCGGCCGCCCGTTGCGCGCGCTGCGACTCGCGCTGCCGGTGGGCAAGCTGCTCGATGGCCTCGACAGCCACGTTGCGGCGAGCTTCTCGCGCGCGCTCGCCGCGCTGCGTGCCGGCGGCGCCGTGATCGACGAGATCGCGCTGCCCGAGCTGTCCGCGCTCGGCCAGCTTCAAGCATCGGGAGGCTTCGCCGCGGCAGAGTCGTGGGCTTGGCATCGCCACCTGCTGGCTTCGTGCGAGCGCGACTACGACCCGCGCGTCGCGATGCGGATCCGCCGCGGCGAAGCGATCAGCGCCGCCGACTACATCGACCTCTTTGCCGCACGCAAGGCATGGATCGCGCAAGTGGCGCAGCGCCTGCGCGGGCATGACGCGCTGCTCTGCCCGACGGTGCCGATCGTCGCGCCGCCGATCGCGCCGCTGGTGGCGAGCGACGAGGCGTTCTTCGCTACCAACACGCTGCTGCTGCGCAATCCTTCGGTCGTGAACCTGCTCGACGGTTGCGCGCTGTCGCTGCCCTGTCACGCGGCCGGCGAGATGCCGGTCGGCCTGATGGTGTGGAACGTCGCGCTGCAGGACGACACGGTGCTCGACGCCTCGCTCGCGATCGAAGCGGCGTTGGCTTCGGCGCGGGCCTGACCATGCGCGTTGCGGTCGTCGGCGCCGGCATAGTCGGCGTCACCACGGCGTACGAACTTGCAGCCGAAAGCCACGAGGTCACGGTATTCGAACGGCGCGGCAGCGTCGCGGCCGAGGCCAGCTTCGCCAACGCCGGGGTCGTGGCACCGGGCTACGTCACGCCATGGGCCGCGCCCGGCATGCCCGCAAAGGTGCTCTCCTACCTGCTAGCGCGCCACGCGCCGGTGCGGATCAACCCGCGCCTCGACGCGGGAACGCTTCCCTGGCTGTGGAAGTGGTGGCGTGCCTGCAAGGCGAGCCGCTACCAGACCAACCGCAGGCGCATGCATCGCCTGGCCCAATTCAGCCGCGAGCGGCTGCACGGCTTGACGCAACAGCTGCAGCTCGAGTACGAGCGCAGCGACGGCTATCTTGTGCTGCTGCGCGGCGCAAAGGACCTTGCGCGGGCGCGGCCGGGGCTGAAGCTGCTCGGCGAACTCGGGGTGCCGTTCGAGCTGATCGACGCCGCCGCCTGCAGGCGCGTCGAGCCCGGCCTGAACGCCGAGACGCCGTTGGATGCCGGCGTCTACCTGGCGGGCGACGAGGTCGCCAACTGCCGTGAGTTCGCGCTGCTGATGCGCCGAGAGGCGCGGCGGTTCGGTGCGCGCTTTCGCTTCGACACAAACGTGCTGGCGCTGCATCCCGGGAAGGCGCCAGGTGTGACGCATGAGCGCGTTCTAGTCGAGGAGTCGCGACCGGTCAGCGGCATCGCGTCCGACACGCCATCGCTAGACGGCCCGCCGACCGAGCCCATACCCGAAGGCCCACTGACAGAGACGTTCGACGCCGTCGTGCTCTGCGCGGCGCTGGGCGCACCCGCATTGCTCGCACCGCACGGCCTGCGGCTGCCCCTGCTGGCTGTGTATGGCTACTCGCTCACCGCGCCGCTGCGCCACGTCGTGGAACACCCTGAACTCGGCCCGCGCTCGGCACTGATGGACGAACGCTACAAGGTCGCGCTCAGCAGGCTCGGCAACCGCGTACGTGTCGCCGGCAGCGCCGAGATCGGCGGCTCGCTCGCACGCTATCACCCGGGCGCGATGGCGACGCTGTACAAGGTGCTCGACGACTGGTTCCCGGGCGCGGCCCGGCTCAGCCAGGCGCAGGCCTGGAAGGGTGCGCGCCCGATGTTGCCCGACGGACCGCCGCTGCTTGCCGCGAGCGGGATTGCCGGCATCTGGCTCAACCTCGGCCACGGCTCGAGCGGCTGGGCGCTTGCCTGTGGTTCGGCGCGCGTGCTGGCCGATGCCCTGGCCGGGCGACCTGCACCGATCGACGTCGACGGACTCGGCGTCGAGCGCCTTCGCCGCTGAGCGCCCGGCCGCATGCCGGGTACCACGCTGTCTCGCTCGAACTTGCGGCATGCTCTCTTCAGGGACGACACTGCACAGCAAATGAAACGAGTCTCCACACCCACCGCCACGCTGGCGCTGCACGGCCCCGCCGTGAGCCGCCGCATCGAGCAACTCGCGCAGGCCGCATTGCCGCCGCACACGCTGATGCGCCGGGCCGGCCTCGCGGTGGCGCGCCTCGCACTGGCTCTGGCGCCACATGCGCGGACCGTGTGGATCGCCGCCGGCCCCGGCAACAACGGAGGCGACGGGTTCGAAGCGGCGATCACGCTGCTGCAGGCGGGCAAGGACGTGTACGTCACGCTGGCCGGCGACCCGGCACGGATGCCGGCGGGCGCGAGCGACGCACTGGCGCGCGCAAAAGCGGCCGGCGTCGCGATCGGCAGCAGCGACGCGCCTGCGCTAGGCGCGCAGGACCTCGCGATCGACGCGCTGCTCGGCCTTGGCGTGAGCCGCGCGCCCGGCGAACGGCTGGCCGAGTTGATCGCCAAACTTGACGCACTGCCGTGCCGGGTGCTAGCGGTGGACTTGCCGTCGGGCCTGAACGGCCTGACGGGCCAGGCGCTGGGCGACGCCTGCGTTCACGCCGCGAACACGCTTTCACTGCTGACGCTCAAGCCGGGGCTGTTCACCGGCCGCGGCCGCGACTTGGCGGGCGAGGTCTGGTTCGACGATCTGGGCGTCGACGCCAGTGCCACGCCGCCAGACGCGTGGCTGACCGGCGCCAACGAAGCCCGCGCGGCAAAGACGCGACGCTGCCACGCGCAGCACAAGGGTAGCTTCGGCGACGTCACCGTCGTCGGTGGCGCGCCGGGAATGACGGGCGCGGCGCTGCTCGCTGCGCGCGCCGCGCATGCAGCGGGTTCCGGGCGCGTCTTCGTCAGCCTGCTCGAACCCGGCCGGGCGGGCCAGGACATGGCGCTCGACCCCACACGACCGGAGCTGATGTTTCGCAGCGAGTGGTGGCACAGCGCGCCCGAGGTCATCGGCGCAACCACCGTCGTCTGCGGCTGCGGCGGCGGCGACGCGGTCCGCAGTGTGCTGCCGCGGCTGCTCAGCCTGGCGCCGCGGCTGGTGCTCGACGCCGATGCACTCAACGCGATTGCTGCCGACACGGCACTGCAAACGCAGCTCCGGGCGCGCGCCGCTCGCGGCTACGCCACCGTGCTCACGCCGCATCCACTGGAGGCCGCGCGTCTGCTCGGCGTGCCGACCGCCGAGGTGCAGGCCGACCGGCTCCGCGCCGCGCAGTCGCTCGCCGACCGCTTCGGCTGCGCCGCGCTGCTCAAGGGGTCGGGCAGCGTGATTGCCGCGCCTGGCCGCGCTCCGCACATCAATCCGACCGGCAACGCCGCGCTCGCCACCGCTGGCACCGGCGACGTACTCGCCGGCTGGATCGGCGGCCTGTGGGCGCAGGAAAGCAGCACGGAGAGCGCCTTCACGATCGCGGCCGCATCTACCCACATGCATGGCGCGGCAGCCGACGAAGCATGCGTCACGCCGCTTCGCGCGGCAGAGCTTGTAGAGTGGATGTGGAAGCTGTCAATGGTGCGGCTCAGCGGATCGCGGGCGTCCCCGGCGTCTTCGTGCTGGCAGGTTTGAACAGGCCGTCTGCGTGCACCGCAGCGAAGCGAAACTTCAGCCCGCAGAGCTCGCAGCCGACCGCCCCGGTGTGTTTGGCGACGATGCCGCGCACCGGCATCCCGCCCAACACGGAGCGACAGGGCTCGCTCATCCTATCTTTCTGAGTTCGCTGCGAAAGCGGCTTGCGTTCTCGATGTAGTGCCGTGCGCCGCGGCGCAGGCGTTCGACTTCGTCGGGTCTGAGCGCTCGCACGGCCCTGGCCGGGCTGCCGAGGATCAGCGATCCGTCGGGAAATGCCTTGCCGCCGGTGACAACCGCGCCCGCGCCGACCAGGCAGTCGCGCCCGATCGTCGCGCCGTTGAGCACGACCGCCTGGATGCCGATCAGCGTGCCGTCGCCCACCGTGCAGCCGTGCAACATCGCCTGGTGGCCCACGGTGACGTTCTCGCCCACCGTCAGCGGAAAGCCTGGGTCCGCGTGGAAAACGCAGCCGTCCTGCACGCTCGTGCCCTTGCCGACGCGGATCGGCTCGGTGTCGCCACGCAGCACGGCGCCAAACCATACGCCAACGTCCTCGGCCAGATCGACCGCGCCGATCACTTGCGCGCTGTCTGCCACCCAGGCGCTGTCGGCGATACGCGGGGTCTGGTCGCCGAGCTGGTACAGAGCCATCGGTGTCCCGGTGTGAAACTAGAAGTGGACGATTCTAGGGACGACTGCGCGCAAACGTGCCCCCGAGGTTCCGCGCCTCGTCGAACCGGCCGAGAAGGCCGCGCGGGCGATGGCTCTGTTCGACGCGCTGGCGCCCAGCGCGATCGACCTCGGCCGGGGCAGAATGAAGCTGCGCCACCTTGCGCTCGACTTTGCATAGGATCGATCATGTCCAGCGACTATCCGGCCCATGTCATCAGCCCGTACGCCGCCATCGGCGGCGGCGAAGCTGGGCCCTTTCCATTCGACCTCTTCGAGCGCCGCTGCCTCGCGCAGGGCGATTCGTGGTTCTCGATCGGAGCGATCCCGCCGAGCCTCACGTCCAACGTGCTCGCCGAACTCGTGCTGTCGAAGTCGACAGCGATCGTCAACTGCGCGAGCCCCGGAGCGGTACTCAGCCACATGGCCGACACGACGCGCGAGCACATGTTCCTGCGCCTGCTGACGGGCCGACTGGCGATGCGGTGGGACGCGATCGTGATCTCCGGCGGCGGCAACGACCTGATCGATGCAGCGTCCGTCGGCCCGGGTGCCGACCCGAGCCTGCGGCTGCTTTGCACACCGGCCGAACGCGGCACCGGCCCGCTGCAGGGCGACGACTACGTCAGCAAGCCCGGCTGGCAAACCTTCGCCGCACATCTGGGCGCAGTCTTCACTCAGATGGTGGACACGCGCGACAGCGGCATCAACAAGGGCGTACCGCTGCTGCTGCACGACTACGCGCGCACCATGCCGCGGCCGGCGCCGGTGGGCTTCGGGGTCGGGCCCTGGCTGCAGCCAGCGATGACGGCATTCGAGGTCCCGCCGGGCGACAGGCTCGCGGTATCGGACGCGCTGATGGACAGGCTGCGCGCGCTGCTGACCGACTTGGTCGCAGCGCGCAGCGCGGCCGACCCCGGGTGCGCGCTGCACGTCGTCGACACCCGCGCGGCGCCTCTCGTGCTCGCCGAGCACGACGCCACGGGAACCTCGGGTGACTTCGTCAACGAGATCCACCCGACGCGCGGCGGCTATGCGAAGCTCGCCGCGGCCTGGCGCGCGAGCCTCGATCCGCTGCTGTAGGCGCGGCGTTCGCGCGGCCTATGGCGCCTCGAAGAAATAGCGCTTGAGACCGGCCAGGATCATCTCGACCGCGATCGCGGTGAGCACCAGGCCCATCAGCTTTTCCAGCGCCGAGACGACCGAGTCACCGAGCAGGCGCCGGATCGGGCCGGCGAGCAGCAGCACGATGCCGGAGACGGTCATCGCGACGGTGAGCGCGGCCACCCACTCGACGAGCCGGCCCGGCTGGCGCGACGCGAGCAGCAGCACGGTAGCCATCGCCGACGGCCCGGCGAGCAGCGGCACCGCGAGCGGAAAGATCAACGGCTCGCGACCCTTCTCGACGCCGTAGGCGCTGGAGCCCGAGGCGAAGACCATGCGGATCGCGACCAGCATCAGGATCACGCCGCCCGCCACCTCGAGCGAGCGTTCGGACAGCCGCATCAGATGCAGGAACGCGCCGCCGAGGAACATGAACGCCAGTAGCACGCCGAACGCAATGCCGACCTCGCGCACCGCGACCCAGCGCCGCCGCTCGGGCGCCACGCCAGCCATGATCGGGATCACGATCGGCAAGCCACCCAGCGGGTCGAGCACGAGCAGCAGCAGCACGAGGGCGGAGGCAAAGCTGTGGTCCATCTCAGTGGCTCCGGCGCGCGCCGCGCACGCCGCGATGCAGGGTCGGAAGAGGGGATTCGCTCGTTAGGCGCTGCACGGTTGATGAACTCCCGACGGCGATGCGCGAAGCCCGGGGCCGGGATACCCGGCTGCGCGCCCGGGCGTCAGCCGACCGAAGCGAGAAAGTCGAGCATCGCCGCGTTGACCGCTTGCGGCTGCTCCACCGTCGAGCTGTGTCCCGCCCTGGGGATGCGCACCAGCCGCGCCTTGGGAATGGCCTTGGCGATGCGCTCGGCCTTCGCAGGTACCGTCGCGACGTCCTCGTCGCCGACGATCACCAGCGTGGGCGCTGTGATGCGAGGCAGCTCATCGATCACCGCGCGTCGTGTGATGACGCCGTTGACGGCGCGCCAGATGCTGCGCCGGTTGCCGTCGAGTTGCGCCTTCCATCCCGCCTTCTCCGCAGCCCGGCCTGGATCGCTGAGCGAGGTCTGGCCGAACAGGATCGGCAAGACCTTGGCGCTGACGAAGCGCAAGCCCAGCCAGCGGGCGACGAAGTTGAGCTTTCTGTATTTCGCCACGTTCTCGACGGGCTCGGCGTCGGCCGAGGTTTCGCACAGGATCAGCGAGCGCACAAGCTGCGGGTGGCGCGCCGCGAGCCGCATGCCGACGAAGCCGCCCATGCTGAGCCCGCAGAAGTGGACCTTCCCCAGTTTCAGCGCCGCGATGAGCGCGACGGCGTCGTCAGTCAGGAGGTCCATGCCGATCTCGGAGCCTTGCGCATCGGCGCTCCGGCCCTGGCCGCGATGGTCGTAGGCGATGCAGCGATAGCGGCCCTTCAGCGCGTCCACCTGCGGCGCGAACAGCTTTGTGTTCCAGAGCAGCCCGTGGCTGAAGACGATGGGCTCGCCGGAGCCGTCGCTGTCTTCGTAGAACAGATCGGTACCGTTGACCTTGATGTTTGGCATTTTGGGTTCCCCTTCAGTGCCGGGGCATTATCGATCCGCGATACGCACTTGTGCGCTTGTCGGGTCGACTCGCCTCGAGTCGTGAAGCATGGATCGGGCACCGGCGATCGGGTGGCCCGGCGACCCTGTCACCGCCCACGCATGAACAGCGCGTCGAGTTCGCGCAGCGTCACCTGGCGCCAGGTCGGGCGACCGTGGTTGCACTGGTCGGAGCGATCAGTGCGCTCCATGTCGCGCAGCAGCGCGTTCATCTCGGCGAGCGTGAGCTGTCGGTTCGCGCGCACCGCGCCGTGGCAGGCCATCGTCGACAGAAGTTCGTGCTGCGCGCGCTGGACAACGCTTGCCGCGTCGTACTGCGCGAGTTCCCCGAGCACGCCGCGCACCAGATCCACGCCGTCGCTGTCGGCCAGTGCGGAGGGCAGGCTGCGCAGCGCGAGCCGATTTGCCGCGAGCGGCGACACATCGAGGCCCAGCTTGCGCAGCGCGTCGGCGTGCGCCTCGGCGGTGGCAACCTCCAGCGGCGTCGCGGCGAAGCTCAGCGGTACGAGCAGCACCTGCGTCTCGATGCCTATGCCGGCGAGGCTCGCCTTCAGCCGCTCGTAGACGACGCGTTCGTGGGCCGCGTGCATGTCGACGATCACCAGCCCGTGCGCGTTCTCGGCCAGGATGTAGACGCCACCGATCTGCGCCAGCGCGCGGCCGAGCGGCCATTCGCTTGGGTTGACCGTCGCGGCATCGTTCGCCGGCGCGGGAAGCGCTTCGTCCGCAGACGCGACACTCCAAGGCGCGGGCCGCTCGTGTGCGTAGAGCACGGCCAGTTGTTCCAGCGCGAGGCCCGCCTGCACCGGCCCCTCGCTGCGCCGCCAGGGCGCGCCGAACGTCGAGGCGAACATTGCCGCCGGTGCGGAAGTGGCAAGCGCCGGCGCCGCGCCGCCGGCCTGCGTCGGCGCGAGCGCCGCCTCGACCGCGTGGCGCAGCGCCTGGTGCACTTCGCGCCCGTTGCGAAACCGCACTTCGATCTTGGTCGGGTGCACGTTGACATCGACGCTGTCCGGTGCGATCTCGATGAACAGCGCATAGCAAGGCTGGCGCGCGCCGTGAAGCACGTCTTCGTAGGCCGATCGCACGCCGTGCGCGAGCAGCTTGTCACGCACGTAGCGGCCGTTGACATAGAGGTATTGCTGGTCGGCGCGCGCACGTGCCGCGTCCGGCGTACCTGCATGGCCGTGGATGCGCATCAGTCCGAGTTCGACCGACACGGCGCGGCTGTTGGCAACGAACTCTTCGCCCAGCACCTCGCGCACGCGCTGCTGCGCCGCACCGGGGCCGCTCGCGGCACGCCACTGCTGCTGGAGCTTGCCATCGTGCCAGACGGCGAAGCCCACGTCGGGCCGCGTCAGTGCGTGGCGCCGCACGGCCTCGAGCGCATGTGCGAGTTCGGTGTTCTCGGTCTTCAGGAACTTGCGTCGCGCGGGCGTGGAAAAGAACAGCTCGCGCACCTCGACCGTCGTGCCAACGCTGCGCGCCGCCGGCGCGAGCTCGCCGCTGCGCGCGTCGATGCGCTGCGCATGGCCCGCGTCGGCGGCGCGGCTGGTGATCGCGAGTTCGGCCACCGATGCGATGGCCGCCAGCGCCTCGCCGCGAAAGCCCATCGTCACCACGCCTTCGAGTTCGGCCAGCGTCGCGATCTTGCTCGTCGCGTGGCGGCGCAACGCGAGCGGTAGTTCGGCCGCGGGAATGCCCTGGCCGTCGTCCTCGACGACGATCGCGCGCACGCCGCCGCCGATGAGCCGCACGGTCACTTCGGTGGCACCGGCGTCCAGCGCGTTGTCGAGCAGCTCACGCACCACCGAGGCCGGGCGCTCGACGACCTCGCCGGCGGCGATCTGGCTCACGAGTTCGTCCGGCAGCTCGCGGATCGGGCGGCGGGTGGAGGCGTCGAGCACGGCGTTCATTCGGCCATTGTAGAAAGCGCAGCTTCGGTGAAGACTAACTTGAACCAAGTTAGGTCGAAACCGAAGCGTGCCTCGATCCCACCGAGGCGCCGGGGATAATCGGCCGCCATGGAGATCGTTGCCTTCTTCGTCGACTTCGTCCTCAACGTCGACAAGCATCTGTTCACCTTCGTGCAGGCCTATGGCGCCTGGGTCTATGCGCTGCTGTTCCTGATCATCTTCGTCGAGACGGGGTTGGTCGTGATGCCGTTCCTGCCCGGCGACTCGCTGCTGTTCGTCGTCGGCGCGCTTTGTGGCGCGGGGCTGATGAACCTGCCGCTTACACTCGCCCTGCTGACTGCGGCGGCGATCCTCGGCAACCAAAGCAACTACGCGATCGGGCGCTACTTCGGCCCGCGCGTTTTCAAGTGGGAAGACTCGCGCTTCTTCAACAAGCGCGCGTTCAACCAGGCACACGAGTTCTACGAGAAATACGGCGGCATCACGATCGTGCTGGCGCGCTTCATGCCGTTCCTGCGCACCTTCGCGCCGTTCGTCGCCGGCGTGGCGCAGATGACGCGCACCAAGTTCACCCTCTACGACTTGACGGGTGGCGCGCTTTGGGTCGCCAGCGTCACGCTCGCCGGCTACCTGTTCGGCAACCTGCCGTGGGTGAAGGAGAACCTCGACAAGATCATCTGGTCGGCGATCCTGCTCCCTGGCCTTCTGGTGCTCTTCGGTGCCTGGAAGGCGCGCCGCAAGGGCGCGCTGCAGCAGATCTGACGCGACCGACCCGCACGCACTACTTGGCGCCGCGCGAGCCGGCGAGCGCGGTGAAGACGCCCAGCCCGATGTAAGCCGCCGCAGCACCGTAGCGTGCCAGCGCTGCGCCGCGACCGAGCCTGCCGAGCGCAGGCGACGCCGAAGCGGCGGCGAGCACGTAGGCAGTGTCGGTGCACGCGGCGATGAGCACGAAGGCCGTGCCCAGCGCCACGCTTTGCAACGCAGGCGATGAAGCCGGATCGATGAACTGCGGCAGGAAAGCGGCGAAGAAGAGCGCCGTCTTCGGGTTCAGCAGCGCGACGAAGAAGCCGTCGCGAAAGACGCGTCCGAACCGCGGCGCTGCGAGCCGCGCGTGCTCACCCGCGGAGGCGCGGCGGCGCAGCGCGGCGATGCCCAGATAGACGAGGTAACCCGCACCGGCGAACTTGACGACGGTGAATGCCACCGACGACAGCGCCAGCAGCGCAGCGAGCCCCAGCGACGCGCCGACGGCGTTGCCGAGGTTGCCGAGCGCGACGCCACCGACGGAAGCCAGCCCGGCACGCCGACCCAGCGCCAGTGTTCGTGCGACGAGGTAGAGCACGGCCGGCCCCGGCGTCAACGCGAGCACGAGGCTGGCCAGCAGGAAGACCGCGAGCGTGGAGTCACTCATCGGTACGAGCCTGCTGGCATGCGCCAGGCACCACGCTCACGCCGCCAGCGCCCGCCGTAGTTCGGCTGCGCAGAGGCTCACTGCCGCGTTCGCCTCGTCGAGCACCCTGCCCATCAGGATGAAGCCGTGGATCTGGCGCGCGAAGCAGACGTACGCGCCGCGGTTGCCGGCTTCGGCGAGGCGCTGCGAGTACATCAGCCCTTCGTCGCACAACGGGTCGTGGCCCGCGGTCAGAACGAAGGCGGGCGGCAGGCGTGTGAGATCGTCGTGCAGCAACGGCGAAGCGCGCCAGTCGAGATCGTGCGCCGGGTCGGGAAGGTAGTGGTCGTGGAAGTAGCCGATCGTGTCCGCGGTCAGCAGATAGCCTTGGGCGTTGACCTGGTGCGAAGGCGCGGTGCGGCGCTGATCGGTTGCCGGGTAGATCAGCAGTTGGAACGCGAGCGGCAGATCGCCCGCATCGCGTGCGGCGAGCGCCACCACGGCGGCGAGGTTGCCGCCCGCGCTGTCGCCGCCGACGGCCAGCCGCGCCGCGTCGACCCACAGGGAGGCCGCGTTGCGCCGCACCCAGTAGGCCGCTGCCATGCAATCGTCGACCGCGATCGGAAAGCGATGCTCGGGTGCCATCCGGTAGTCGACCGAGACGACGGCGCAACCGGCCATGTTGGCGAGCTCGCGGCACAGCACGTCGTGTGTGTCGAGGTCGCCGATGACCCAGCCGCCGCCGTGGTAGTACACGAGCACCGGCAGCAACGCATCGGGCGCCGCGCCGAGTGGGCGATACAGGCGCAGCGGGATCGCGCCGTGCGGTCCCTCTGCGTACAAGTTGCGCACCAGCGCCACTTCGGGCGGATCGGGCTGGGTGAAGGTGCGGCGCTCGCGGTACAGAGCGCGCGCTTCGGCCGGCGACAGCGTGTGCGTCGGCGGCAGGCCGCGCTGTTCGACGAGGTCGAGCAGCGCCCGGGCCTGGGGATGCAGCATCGCTGGTTCCTTCGTTGCGCTGCCCGACCTGGCGCCGCGGTCTGCGCGCGATGGGCGGTCAGGCCGCCGCCGCTTGCGCCGGCGGAATGTGGCTCATCGCGTGTTCGGCGATGGCGGTGATCGTCAGCGACGGGTTCACGCCAGGGTTGGCGGGCATCGCGCTGCCGTCGCAGACGAGCAGGTTGTCGTAGCCGAAGACGCGGTTGTGCCGATCGACGACGCCTTGCGAAGCATCGCTGCCGATCACCGCGCCGCCGAGGATGTGCGCCGTCGTCGGGATGTTCGCGGTCGCCTCGAGCAGCCCGCTCTGCGCGACGCCGCCGGTGTGCGCCGCGAGCCACTGCGCAGCCTCGTTGGCGACCCGAATGAAGGTCGGGTTGGGCTTCTCCGGGTCCTGCTGCGTCGTCAATCGCAAGCCACCGAACCAGCCCTTCACCGGGCGGAACGCGATCGCGTTGTCGAGCGTCTGCATGACGAGCAGGATTACCGTGCGCCGGCTCCAGCCGAACGGCCACAGCGTCTTCTTCGCGAAACGCAGCGGGTGCCGGAGCGCACTGGCCAGCAGCCGCAGCGGGCGCGTCAGGCGCGTGCCCTGGCCGGTGAGCAGAGTGACCTGCGTCGCCATGAAGTCACCCTTGTCGCCGTAGGTCACAAACTCGATGTGCGTGTCCGGCCGGGGGTGGATGCTGGCGCTGATCGCCACGTCGTTGGCGGGCTTGAGTTTGTCGTCGGGCAGCGTCACGGCGAGGATGGACTCGCTGTTGGTGCGCACCAGTTCGCCGAGCCGGTCGCTGACGCGAGGCAGCGATCCGCCATGCTTGCAGCGCGCGAGAAGCCGGTTGCTGCCCAGTGCCCCCGCCGCGATGACGACCCCGCGCGCGCTGAAGCTGCGCCGCTGCTTCCTGAACCACGTGCCGGGCCGCTGCGTCGTGACGCGGTAGCCGTCGCTGCCGTCGGCCGCGCCGAGCGGTCGGATGTCGACCACCTCGTGCTCGGGCAACACCTGCGCGCCGCCCTTCTCGGCGAACCAGAGATAGTTCTTCAGCAGCGTGTTCTTCGCGCCGACACGGCAGCCGACCATGCACGCGCCACAGCGCATGCAGCCGGTGCGCTGCGGCCCGCTGCCGCCGAAGTACGGATCCGGCACCGCCTTGCCGGGCTTGCCGAAATAGATGCCCACCGGGGTGCGAGTGAAGGTCTGCTCGACGTCGAAGTGCGCCGCCATCTTCTTGAGCAACTGCTGGCCGTCGCTCGCGAACGGCACCGTATTGACACCTAGCATCCGCTCGGCGGTGTCGTAGTGCGGCGCGAGCGCGCTGCCCCAGTCGTTCAGTGCCGCCCATTGCGAGTTGGCGTAGAACGCCGGCGCGGCGCGGTAAAGCGTGCACGCATAGACGACGCTGCCGCCGCCGACCGCCGAGCCACTGGCGATGAAGATGTCCTTGAACACCGACAGCCGAAGAATCCCGCGCAGGCCGAGCGCCGGCGCCCACAGGAAGCGGCGCAGGTTCCAGGTCGTCGCGGCGTGGTCTTCGTCGCGATAGCGCCGGCCGCATTCCAGCACGGCGACGCGGTAGCCCTTCTCGGTTAGCCGCAACGCCGACACGCTGCCGCCGAATCCCGAACCAACGATGAGCCAGTCGTGATCTAACGAGTTGGCTGCCCCCCTGCTTCCGTCCGCGCGCAAGTCGTTCATTGATCGCGACGTCATTGAGTGACTGCGGCGCGCCTGATGATCGCCTCGCAGTCGACGCCCGTCGGCAGCGCGCCGTACTGGTGATGCCCGCGGCAGCCCAGCCGCGAGCGGCAGAATGCGTCGGCGACGAAGCCCGGCGCATGCTGCACCAGCAGCGCGGCCTGCAGGCCGACGGCCATACGGTCGACGAGGTCGCGCGAGCGGTACTCGATGTCTGCCGGATCGGCCAGGTCGGCCCGCAACGCGGCCACATGGCGGTCGAGCAAGGTGTGGCCGCCCTTGGCGCGCGCGAGTTCGTCGAAGCAGGCGACGACGACCTGCGGTGACTTGCCCATCGCGCGCAGCACGTCGAGGCACTGCACGTTGCCGCTGCCTTCCCAGATGGCGTTGACCGGCGATTCGCGGAACAGGCGCGGCATCGGCGAATCCTCCATCACGCCGCTGCCGCCTATGCATTCCATCGCCTCGGCCGCGTGCTGCGGCGTGCGCTTGCAGATCCAGTACTTGCCGACCGCGGTGAAAAGGCGCACCAGCGCGTCCTCGTGAGCTTCGGTGCGACTGTCCATCGCCCGTGCCATGCGCATCATCAGGACCAGAGCAGCTTCGCTCTCGAGCGCGAGGTCGGCCAGCACGTTGCGCATCAGCGGCTGGTCGGTCAGCAGCGCGCCGAAGGCCTTGCGCCGGCTGCAATGGTGGATGGCCTGCGCCAGCGCCATGCGCATGCCTGCGGCCGAACCGATCATGCAGTCGAAGCGCGTCATCGCCACCATCTCGATGATGGTGCGCACGCCGCGCCCTTCTTCGCCGACGCGCCAAGCGAGCGCGCCGCGCAGTTCGGTCTCGCACGACGCGTTCGACGCGTTGCCCATCTTCTTCTTCAGGCGCTGGATCTGCATCGCGTTCTTGCCGCCGTCGGGGCGCCAGCGCGACATCAGGAAGCACGTCAGCCCGGCAGGCAGTTGCGCGAGCGTCAGGAACGCATCGCACATCGGCGCCGAGACGAAGAACTTATGCCCGACGAGTTCGAACGCCTGGCCCGGCCCTTCGAGCCCCAGCGACACCGCCTGCGTCGTGTTGGCGCGCACGTCGGAGCCGCCCTGCTTCTCGGTCATCGCCATGCCGATCGTCACGCCACGCTTGGCCTCGGCCGGGCGGTTGGCCGGGTCGTAGGCGCGGCGCAGGATCCGCGGCTCCCACAGCGCCGCGAGCTCGGGTTGCAGGCGCAGCGTGGGCACGGCGGCGAAGGTCATCGTGATCGGGCAGCCGTGCCCGGCCTCGACCTGCGAGTGCAGGTACGACCTGGCCGCTCGCTCGACGTGCGCGCCGCGCCTGGGCTGCGCCCACGGCGCGCAATGGATGCCCTCCTCGATCGCAGTCGTCATCAGCGCGTGGTACGCCGGGTGAAAGCGCACCAGGTCGACCCGGTGCCCGAAGCGGTCGTGCGTGTCGAGCTCCGGCGGGTTGCGGTTGGCGAGCGCACCGAGTTCTAGATAGTCGGCCGTGCCGATGCGCGCGCCGAAGGCACTCAGCCCGGCCTCGGCGCCGGCAGCGCCCTCGCGCGCCACGGCCTCGCGCAATGCCTCATCGGTGTCGTAGAGGTTGTAGTCCACGAGTTCGGTGGACACATTGATCACCTCGTGCGTGGAGGCGAGGTAGCGCTGCGCCTGGCTCAGGGCTTCAAGATCGTTCAATGCGTTCATGGCGTGTCCTTTTTCAGCGGCTGAGCCGGCTTGTCTCTATGCAGGCAGTTCCTTCGCCAGTGTGGTCGCGTTCTGGGCGGTGAGCGCGTAGATCGAGAGTTGCGGATTGGCACCGATGCTGGTCGGAAAGACCGAGCCGTCCATGACCGAAAGGTTCGCGATCTGGTGGTGCCTGCCGCGGCTGTTGACAACGCCGCGCGCCGGGTTCTCGCTCATGCCGCAGCCGCCCATCAGGTGCGCAGTGAACAGCGAGGCGCGAAACTTCTTCATCGGCAGTTCGGCGATCGCTTGCCTCGCCTCGTTCCAGCTCGCGTAGTACGGCGCGTCGAGGTGCGCCGGGCGCACCTGCTTGGCGCCGGCGGCGAACTGCGCTTCGACCATGCTCAGGTAAGCGCGCCGCGCGCCGTCCCAGACGTAGTCCGTCAGGTCGTAGTCGAGGACCGGGCTGCCGTCGTCGGCGAGGCGAACGCTGCCGCCCTCGCTCTGCGCGACGAAGCCGTCGCGCAGCAGGGCGAGCAGCGAATTGGTATTCGGCAAGGCCGCCATTTCCTTGCGCAGGGGCTCGCCGAAGATGTTGAGCACGCTCGACCCGAGCCCGGCGAAGATCGGCGGCACCTCGATCTTGTAGCCCATCGGCCCGGTGGCGCCGTCCTTCCACTGGAAGTGATCGGAGGCGATCGACTGCGGCGTGCCGTAGAACGGATCGATTCGCTCGGGCATCGTCGCCAGCGTGAGCACCACGGGATGGATCAGCGTGCGCTTTCCGAGGAGCTTGTTCGGGTCGGGCAATTGCGAGCGCAACAGCATCGCCGGCGTGTTGATCGCCCCACCCGACGCGACGTAGTGCCTCGCCTTGATCGTCACGCTGACGCCGCTCGGCGTGCGGCCATCGCTGCGCAGCGCCTCACCGACGGCGCCGGTGACCTTGCCACCCGCATGCTGCAGTTGCCGCACGCGCAGCCGATGCACCAGTGTCGCGCCGTGTTGCAGCGCGACGGGGATGGTCGAGACCAGCATCGACTGCTTGGCGTTGACGGGGCAGCCGAAGCCGCAATAGCCCGAATCCCAGCAGCCCTTGACGTTGCGCGGGATCACGTGCGATTCCCAGCCGAGCTTGTCGCAGCCGCGCTTCAAG